>Ga0302322_100004530_pt1 | contig 12085 bp, 9 predicted proteins | sample Fen_T0_2_FD_203757 | JGI IMG/M metagenome (GOLD analysis project Ga0302322, IMG submission 203757) | Peat permafrost microbial communities from Stordalen Mire near Abisko, Sweden - Fen_T0_2 | ecosystem: Environmental > Terrestrial > Soil > Wetlands > Permafrost | place: Sweden: Abisko... | reverse complement strand
TGCGCCGCGCAAGCGCCGCCGGCGTCGTCGCCGACGCGGGGGGGCCGGCGGCCGCTCCGGTCCCGGCAGCGCAGCGCTTTCCTAGCGGCGGCTCGTGCCTGCGGCGATTTTTCGAAAGCGCCCGCGCGTCTGCAGAGCCCGGGATACAGTTCACCGGTTCGGAACGGATCGCCCTTTCTGGGAGACGTCCTAGTCCTTCGAAACAACCTCGGGGTCCACGCCGCAGCGCCTACATGCGGTACCGCGCTGCGCGGGGACGACGAGCGAAGGGCCCTGGGCCTCCCGCGCGGGAGAGGCGCGGTCCGGAACCAGGCAAAGCGAGAAAAAGCCGGCTTCGCGAGGTCCCTCCCCGAGCGAGCGCAGGCCTTTGCCACTGCGGGGGTCCTTCGCGGCCGCGAGGGACCCCCGTCTTTTTTTCACGCGCTTTCGCGCCTCGCGCGTGCGTGGCATCCTCTGGCGGTGCTCCTCGCCGCGCTGCTCCTCGTCCAGACGCCCTCCGCGTCCGCGGTTCCGGCCGAGGTCGCGCGCGCGAACGAGGATCGGCGCGCCCTGGCGGCCTTCGCGGCGCTCGCGCCAGCGGAGCGCAAGGAGTTCCTGGAGTACCTCGCGCTCGAGATCCGCGCAGCCGGGTTGTTCCAGGACGAGCTCGTGCGCTTCGTGCTGAAGCAGTCCGGGCGCGCGCCCGCGGATTTCCCGGAGGCCGTCGAGCCGAGCTTCTTCGACCCGGCCAAGCACGCGCCCGCGCAGCCGATCGCGCGCCATGCGCTCGGTGCGAGCGATCCGGCGCTCGAGAACGCACGGCGCGAGATGCTCGGCGTCGTGCCCGCGCACGCGCTCGCCTGCGCCTTCACCTACGACTACGGCCGGCGCGAGGTCGTGCGCCATGCGGGCTGGGACGATCCCGCGCGCGTCGTGGCCAACGCGCTCGCGGGCTTCGAGCCGGGCTGCGATCTCGCCGAGGCGCTGGTCGAGCAGGCGCTCGACGACGGCGCGCAGCAGAAGCCGCTCGCGGCCTTTGGCCACGCCTACACCGACCGCACGGGCAACGTCTACCCGGGCATCACGCTCTACGACGCCTGGTCCAGCGGCGCCGAGATCGAGATGCCCGACGTCGACACGCTGGGTCTCTTCCACACCTTGCGCGACGACTGGAAGAGCTTCGTCGCGCCGATCTCGAACCAGGAGCCGCTCTACGAGGCGCTGGGCGAGATCTTCCGCGACGCGAGCCGGCACCGCGCGCTGCGCCACGCGCTGGCGCTGGTGTACCTCGAAGGCCAGCCGGCGCTCGGGACGTATGACGGCATGCTGGTCAACCTGCACCTCGCCTGGGAGAAGGCGAACTCCACGCCCACGGAGTTGCTGCCGACGCTGCCCGCGAGTTCCGCGCGCGAGCCCTGGATCGCAGCGCTGATCGCCGAGGGCCGCGACAAGCCCGAGGCCTGGGCCGCGGCCGAGTTGCGACGCGACACATTGGCGCGCGCGGGCGCGGTCGTGCGCTCTACGCTGCTCGAAGGCTTGCAAGCCTTCGGCGCGTACAAGAAGCTGGAGGCTCCTCCGGCCGAGAAACACTGAACGGGATCGGAAGCGGCGCTTCCCCCATCACGCGAACACGAGAACGACAGGAATCACGCACATGAGCAGCATGGAACAAGTCGCCAAGGCACTGGTCGCACCCGGCAAGGGCATCCTCGCGGCCGACGAATCGACCGGCACGATCGAGAAGCGCTTCAAGCCCATCGGCCTCGCGAACACGGAGGACAACCGCCGCGCCTACCGCGAGCTCCTGTTCACCACGGGCGGCTTCGGCGAGTTCATCTCGGGCGTGATCCTGTACGACGAGACGATCCGCCAGAAGGCGAAGGACGGCACGCCGCTGACGAAGATCCTCGAGAAGGCGGGCTCGATCCCCGGCATCAAGGTCGACATGGGCGCGCACGCGCTGCCCGGCTCGCCCGAGGAGAAGATGACCGAGGGCTTGGACGGCCTGCGCGGCCGCTTGAAGGAGTACTACGGCATGGGCGCGCGCTTCGCGAAGTGGCGCGCGGTGATCACGATCGGTGCGGGCATCCCCTCGTGCAAGTGCATCGCGGTCAACGCGCGCTCGCTGGCGATGTATGCCGCGCTGTGCCAGGAGGCCAACATCGTCCCGATCGTCGAGCCCGAGGTGCTGATGGACGCCGACAACACCATCGAGCGCTGCTTCGAGGTGACCGAGTGGACCTTGACGGAGGTCTTCAAGCAGCTCTCGGATCTCGACGTGCGCCTCGAGCAGATGCTCCTGAAGCCGAACATGGTCATCGCCGGCAAGCTGTGCAAGAAGCAGAACACGCCCGCCGAAGTCGCCAAGGCGACGATCGAGTGCTTCCTGCGCACCGTGCCCGCCGCCGTGCCGGGCATCGTGTTCCTCTCGGGCGGCCAGTCGAGCCCCACTGCGACCGCCAATCTGAACGCGATCAATGCCAGCGGCCCGCATCCCTGGCCGCTCAGCTTCTCGTATGGCCGCGCGCTGCAGGACGAAGCGATCCAGGCCTGGAAGGGCGATCCCAAGCTCGTCGCCGCCGGCCAGAAGGCCTTCCACGCGCGCGCCAAGCTGAACAGCGCCGCGAGGTACGGCAAGTACACCGCGCAGATGGAGAAGGAACTCGTCGGGGTGTGACGCCGGCCGAGATTCGCGCCGCAATCCGCGACTTCCTCGACCTGCTCGAGCACGGTCGCGGTAGTGAGTACGAGAACTGGCGCGACCTCGTGCGATGCCTCGATCAGTTGTGCTGGGCCTATCACCGCGCCGAGGAGCGCGCTGAGTCGGGGCCTCGGGATTCGTACTGCCCGTCGACTCCGTTCATGGAGCGCTACATGGCGCTGCGCACCCTCGCTGGTGCCCGGTTCCCTGATTTCGGCTACTACAACCACCTCGACAACACGACGACCGAGATCGCCGAGCCCAGGCCCCATCTCGTCGGCGACGCCATCGATGATCTCGCGAGCATCGCGGCGGTCCTTCAGGCAGCGCAGTGGCGTTGGGAGCACGTCTCCGAGGGACACGCGCTGTACATGTTCCGACTCGAGTTCGCTTCGCACGCGCTGGACCACGTGCGTTACCTGCAGGTGTTCCTGCTCGAGTACCTGCAAGAGCAACGCCCCGAGTGGGTGGGCACCTACTGAATGCAACGGCCCCCGCGCCTGGATTGGGCGGGCTCCGCCGAATCGAGTGCGATCGACGGGAACGGGCCACGGCAGGGCGGCGGAAGGCGCGAAGGACGGCTTCCATGTTTCATGGGGGGTAGGATTGCTTCCATGGTCCGAGGGCTCCTCCAAAGCTTCACCCTGGCCAGCGCGCTTGCCGCCCTAGGCTGCGGAAGCGGAACGGGGTCGCATGCTGCACCCAAGCACGATCCGGTGCCGGCGCACCCGACCACGGGAACTCCCGCGGCGCTGTCCGTGCGCCTGCGTGCGCAACCTGGTGGCGGGTACATCGGCGACGATGCTCCCCCGCCGAAGCCGCTGGTCTTCGCCGCATGGCTCGATGGGACCGTGATCTGGGACGACTCTGCGCTCGTGCTGGACCGCAAGGCCTATCGCACCACGCACGTCGATCCGAGGGAGACTCGCAACCTCGTCGATCGCGCGCGCGCGCGCTTCGAAACCCTGCCCGAGCGCGTGATGTCGCGTCACCGCGCTCTCGACTGCTTCAGCAGCACGAGCACGTTGCACGAGATCGCGCTCCAGGACGGGGCCGACTACTTCGAACTCACCTGGGGCAACGTGTCGGATCCAGAGGACTACGCAACGCTCGCGCCCGTCTGGCGCGACGTGCGCCTGATGGTGGATGCGGCCATCCCGACTCGAGGCGACGTGATCGTGTTCGAAGTCGCGCGGTGAGGGCGCGGGCCGCTCCGCCCAATCAAGCTCGATAGCTCGCGCGGAATGCTCGGGGTGCAGAGCTCGGGATGCGCTGCAGCCTCGAGAAGCGTGAAGGTAAATCCAAGTCGAGCAGCAACCTGCGCGCAACTCGATCGTCTAGAGGATGTAGAGAGTACGCGGTGAATGCGCCGCTTCTGCGCAGGGTGGGCGCGAGGAGCGAGCGGAACCCGAGCGGCATGCGCGAGCTTCCCTTCGCGCGGAGCGTGCAACGATGGAAGAGTCCGGTCAGGTCTCGAAACGGAAGGACGGGACGCATTCAAAGCCCACTCGCGCCCCGCGCGCAACGCATCGCCCGGGAGCGAGGCGCACGGCGAGGCCTGCTCGAGGATCCGGCGCGCACGAGCGCGAGCGCCGCAAGAACCGGAAGAAGAAGGCGCTGCAGGAGACGCTTCCGTTCCGCAGCTGGGGCGGTAAGCGCAAGGGCGCGGGGCGCAAGCGCAAGGCGGATCGTCCCCGCATCCCCCATCGGCCGCGCGAGAGGCATGTGCGCAGCGCACCGGTGCAGGTGACGAGCCGCCTCGTGCCTGGCTTGCGCAGCTTGAGGAACGCGGAGGAGCTCGCGATCGTGCGCGACGCGCTCGCGCGTTCTCAGCGGGACGAGTTCCAGGTCGTGCACCACTCGATCCAGTCGAACCACCTGCACCTGATCGTGGAGGCCGATGACCGCGTCGCGCTCACCTCGGGTCTGCGCGGCTTGCTCGTGCGCATCGCCGGCGCGCTCAACCGGTTGTGGCAGCGTCGCGGCAACGTCTTCGCAGACCGCTTCCACGAGCGCGAACTGCGCACGCCGCGCGAGGTGCGCAATTCGCTGCTCTACGTTCTGCAGAATGCGCGCAAGCACGGGATCTGGATGCGCGGGCCGGATCCGTGCTCGTCGGGCGTGGAGTTCGACGGATGGGAGGCGCCGCTCGAGCACGCGTGGAGGCCGGAACGTGCGCGTGCGCCGATTCGCGCGTGCGGTCTGCGGCGCGGGGCGAAGCGGCTGGGCAAGCCGAGCTCCGCCCAATCAAGTCAAGGCAGAGCGGTCGCCCAGCCGACGGCGACACGTGCCCTGCTGCGTTGTGCGCGGACCTGGCTCCTCGGCGTCGGCTGGCAACGACATGGATTGCTGCGCGAGAGCGAGGTTCCGCTGGGCGCTTTCGGGCGCATCGCATGTCAGGCGTGAGCCCGGGTTGGTGCGCGACGCCGGACACGTATTCGAGCGCCGGGCGCGTGCCGCACGAGCGTGGAGCGACTCGGGCTACCAGCGTCGCTCGCGCGTCGGCCCGCTCGCTGAATCGTGCCCGTAGCCAACTCGCCCCATCTGCACGTCGACCCTCAGGCATCGCGATGCGTGCGGCTCACGCGTCTCGTCGCGACTCACGGACCCCAGTCGATCCGCTCGGTCTGCGTGACATTGGACATCAGCGTTGGGGCGCAAAAGCCGAGCACGATCGGGTCGTGATAGTAGACCGCATACCAGCGACTCGAGCCGCCAGCGATCGTGTCGCCAAGCGCGGCGGAGCGCGCCGAGACGGAGGCATCGCCCGATTCCGGTGCACGAATCGCGCCAGCCGATGCAACCTTGGTGTAGAGCCGCCTCAGTGTGCCGCCCACGCAGAGCACGCCCTGGCCGAGGAAGGTGCCCGACGTGATCCCCGCATCGCCTTGGAGCAGGATGCTCATTGCGGTCGGCTTCTCGCCCAGCGTGAGGAACACGACGCTGTCGGAGGCCAGCGCCGCCGCGCCCTCTGAAAAAAGCCGGGCTCCCCCAGTGAACGAAGAGTTCTCGCAGCCGCGCGGCGCGCCGCTGGGCGGGTTGAGGCAGGGGCAGTCGAGCACGCCCGGCGAACCTGGCTGGCACAGGTCCGTGCCCAGACTCGGACTCCAGCGGTCACGCACGAAGACATCGGGCACCTGGTTCGTGTCCCCGGCAACGAGATTCGTCGCGCGCGAACTGAACGCCACGAAACGTCCGTCGGCGCAGAGCGCGCAATTGCGGGTGTCGTTGTTCGCTTGGGCCCCGAAGGTCGTCAAGCTCACCCGCTCGGTCGTCCCGCTGAGGCTGTCGTGCAGAAACACGTCGAGTTTCCCGTTGGTATCGCCCGGAACGAGGTTGCCGGCCGCGCTGCAGTACAGGCTGAATCGGCCGTTGGCCGAGAGCGCGGGCGCCATCCAGTAGCAGGGGGCCGAGCCCTGCGCACCGGCCGAGTCCACGCTCACGCGCAGCGTCGTTCCCTGCTGCAGATCCCGCACGAAGATGTCGGCAAACTGGTTCGTGTCACCGGCGACCAGGTTCGTGGCCGTGCTGTAGAACGCGACCCACAGACCATCGGCCGAGATCGTGCACTTGTCACTCCCCCCGTTGACGAAGCCGCCGGTGTAGCTGACCGAAACGCGCTCGGTCGCCGCAGCCTGCCGGTCGCGCAGGAACACGTCCGGCATCGAGTTGATGTCGCCCGCGACGAGGTTGCTCGCCCAGCTGATGAAGGCGACGCGGTTGCCGTCGGCCGAGATCGACGGACTCGAACACTCTCCATTGGCCTGCGCTCCGCTCGTGCTCCGGCTCACGCACTCGGTCGTCCCGCCGAGCCGGTCGCGGACTAAGATGTCGACCGTACCATTGCTGTCGCCACTCGCCAGGTTGTCTGCCCAGCTGCTGAAGGCGACGAAGCGCCCGTCGCCCGAGATCGAACACTCCGTGCTCAAGTTATTGGCCTGCGCCCCGCCAGCGCCCACGCTCACACGCTCGGTGATACTGTTGACGCGGTCGCGCACGAAGATGTCGCCGGTCGCGTTGGTGTCGCCGGAGACGAGATTCGATGCCTCACTGTAGAAGGCAACGAAGCGCCCGTCGGCCGAGATCGCCGGCAGGTAGCTGATGGCATTGGCTTCGCTCCCGCCGCTGCCCACGCTGACTCGCTCCGTCGTGTTCGTCAGGCGATCGCGCACGAAAATATCCCAGGTCGCATTGAGGTCGTTCGCGACGAGGTTCGAGGCGTCGCTCGAGAAGGCCACGTATCTTCCATCGGCCGAGATCGAGACCTCGTAGCAAGCAGAATTGCCCTGCGCGCCTCCCGTGGCCACGCTGACGCGCTCGGTCGACTGCGCGGAAGCCATGCTGCAGGGAAACAGCGCGAAGAGAACAGAAGCCGTGGAGCGCTCGGGAAGTCGCATGCAAATCCTCCTTGTTCCGGTTTCCGGCCAGGGCCGCGACATGCAGGCTAACCCAGCAGGGCAGCACCCGCTACCCTCCCCGCGAGCACGGCACTCAGGAAACGACCGCGCGCGCCGCGAGCTCCGCGGTCGCGAACGCGCTCTGGAACGAGAGCCCGCCGATCGGGCCGGTGAGGTCGATCAGTTCGCCGCACACGAACAGGCCCTCGATGCCCTTCACCTGCATCGTCGCGGGGTGGAGCGCGTCGAGCGCGAGACCGCCGCTCGTGACCTCGGCCTCGTCCCAGCCGAGCGTGCCGTCGATCAGCACCGCAAACGACTTCACGGCCTCGACCAGGTTGTGGCGCTTCTCCTTGTCCAGCCCGTTCGCGCGCACGTCGACGTCGATCCCCGCCTGCGCGGCGATGCGCGCGAAGAGGCGCCGCGGGAGCGCCTCGGCTCCGTTGCCGACGAGCAGCTCCCCGAGCGCGCGGCCGAGCACGGGATTGCCCGGGCGGCCGGCGGCTTCGATCAAAAGCAGGCGCAAGCGTTCGCGCTCGATCGAGGGCGCGAGGTCGAGCTCGAGCGTGAAGCAGGGCGGCTTCTCCTTGCGCTTCAGCGCGGCGGCACGCGCGCGCGCGACGTGCACCGAGAGGTCCATCGCGGCCGGGCCGGAGACGCCGTGGTGCGTGAAGACCAGCGGGCGCTTGCGCTTGCCGAGCACGCGGCGATCGGCGTCGACGAGGCGCGCTTCGGCGCCCTGCAAGGAGATGCCGGTGAGCTCGCGCGCCCAGGTCTCGGGCGATGTCAGTGGCACGAGCGCCGGAACTGGATCGACGAGCGGCAAGCCGAGATCCGCAATCCAGCGATACCCGTCGCCGGTCGTGCCGGTCTTCGGGTAGCTCTTTCCGCCGGGGCACAGGATCAGGCGTTCGCACAGTGCGCGCCTTCCGCCGACGAGATCGATCTGGAATCCGCCGTCGATGCGGCCGACGTAGTCGACGCCGGCTTCGAACTCGATCCGAGCGCCCGCTTCGCGCGCGTTGCGTTCGAGCGCGTCGCGTACATCCACCGCGCGGCCGCTGACCGGGAAGATCTTCTCGAGCGGTGCTTCCTCGGTCGGCACGCCGAGCTCGGCGAAGCGCTCGCGCACCGCGGCCGGAGGTAGCGCGCGGAAGGCGTGCTTCAGGAAGCGTTCGCCGTTGTGCCCGAAGAGCTTCGCGGCCTCGATCGGACCGAGCGTCGTGGTCAGGTTGCAGCGCGTGCCACCCGAGGCGAGCACTTTGGAGCCGGTGCGCGGCGTTTTCTCGAGCAGCAGGACGCTGCCCTGCTCGCCGCGAGCGGCGAGCAAGGCAGCGGCGCGGCCAGCGGCCCACAGACCCGCGGCACCGGCGCCGACGATCACGATTCGACTGCGGAGCTCGTTGTCCAAGCGCCGAATGCTGTCGAACGCTCGCGCCGACGGCAAGCGCGCAGCAGAATGCGCGCCCATGCAGCTCGAGTTCCTCGCCGTCGGCCTCGCGGGTCTGCTCGCCGGCGTGCATCACGCACTGACCGGGCCCGACCACATGGCCGGCGTCGCGCCGCTCGTCGCGCGCGCGGAGCGCAGACCGTGGAAGGTCGGCTTCAGCTGGGGACTCGGGCACGCGGGCGGTGCGCTGCTCGCGGCGGGGATCGCGCTGGCCTTGCGCGCGCGCATACCCGGGCTCGAGGAGCAGCTCTCGTCCGTCTCCGAGCGCATCGTCGGCCTCGTGCTGTGCGTGATCGGCGCGGTCGGGTTGCGCGCGGCGCTGCGGCGCGAAGCACCCAGGCACGCGCATCCGCACTCGGCCTTCGGCCTCGGACTCGTGCACGGCGCGGCCGGGCTCTCGCACCTCTTTGCCGTGATCCCCTCGCTCGCGCTCCCGGGATTCGTGCTGCCCGCGTGCTACCTCGGAGGCTATGCCGCGGGTTGTCTCGGCGCGTTGACGCTCTTCGCGAGCGTGCTCGGTCGGCTGCCGCGCGCGCATGCGCGCATGTGGCTGGGTGTCTCGAGCGCGGCGAGCCTCGTCGTGGGGCTCGTGTGGATCGTCCACCCCTACTGAGGGAAGTCTGGAAAACCGTAGCGGGCTCGAAGGTTCCGAGCTCGCGCGTGCGGGGGTGAACAACTCAGGCGGGCTGAGTTGTTCCTACCCGCGCTCGCTCAGCCGTCGACCAGTGTCGGCAGCTGCTCGAGGCCCTTCGTCGCGAACCAGGCGTCGAGAGCGATGTTGCCCATGTGTTCGTGCGAGGCGCCGATCAGCTCGAGCGCGGCGTTGGGATCGGGCGCGTCGATCACGGCCCAGCCGAGCCCGCCCTCGATGCGGCCGCGCAGGAGCGTGTAGGTCTGGCCCGCGAGCTCGCGCTCCATTTCGGCGCCGTTCGCGGCGGTGATGAGCACGTAGGCGCGGCCGTTGGCGCCGGGTGCGGGGTGCTGGCCGGCGGCGTCCTCGGCGGCCATGCGCGCGAGTTCCTGACCGAGGAGCGCATGCAGCGCGGCGCTCGTGCGCAGCGGGTGATATTCGAGCGTGAAGACCTGCGCCTGGAAGCCCGGATCGCTCTCGGCCCAGGCCTTGGCCTGCGCCGGATCGCTGGTGTCGAGCACGAACAGTCCGCGCAGGTTGATGTCGTGCTTGGGCTCGCCGAAGGGGCCGGCGAGCAGCAGCTTCTTCTCTTTGGCGAGGCGCTGCATGTTGGCGAAGTGGCCGGAGAAGATCGTCTTCTCCTCCGCATCCGAGAGCTGCGTCTTGGCGCCGGTCTTCAGGTACACGAGCGTGTAGCCGCGCGCCTCGGGCGCCGAGCTCCCGAAGCGACACGCGGGCAGGCTGGCGAGCAGGACGAGCGCGAAGACGAAGGACACGAAACGCTGCATCGGAGATCTCCTCGAACCACCGGAAAGGGAGGGGCTAGCCCCCGGATAGGGATTGTTCCCAGGCCGCGAGCTCGTCCGCGCCGTGCGGCGAGCGGGGCGGTGTGTCGTCGTCGAGCGCATCGAGGTAGCCCTCGGGCAAGCTCACGCGCTGCGAGCGTGAACCCTTGGCGCGGTGCGCGCGCAGCGCGACCAGCGGGAAGGGCTCGTTCTGATCCAGGCGCGCGAGCTCGCGGCGCATGTCCTCGAGCGTGTCGAGCTTCGAGAGCGCCGCGCGCACCGAAGCCGAGCCGGCGAAGCCCTTCGTGTACCAGGCGCACCACTTGCGCATCTGCAGCATGCCGTCGCGCTCGCCGAAGAAGGCGGCCAGGCTCTGCGCGTGGTGCATCATCAAGCTCACGATCGCGCCCAGGTTGGGCGGCGTCTCCGGTTCCGTTCCGGCGAAGACCTGGGCCAGCTCGCGGAAGAGCCAGGGCCGTCCGAGACAGCCGCGTCCCACGATGACACCGTCGCAGCCGGTCGTGCGCATCATGCGCAGCGCGTCCCAGCACTCCCAGACGTCGCCGTTGCCGAGCACCGGGATCGCGACGCGCGACTTGAGCTCGCCGATCGCCGACCAGTCCGCTTCGCCCGAATAGAGCTGCGCCGCGGTGCGCGCGTGCAAGCCGATCGCGGCGGCGCCCTCTTCCTGCGCCACTCGTCCGGCGTCGAAACAGGTCGTCAAGCTCTCGTCGATGCCCTTGCGCACCTTGATCGTCACGGGCACGGCGCCGGCACTCTTGACCGTCGCGCGCAGGATGCGCGCCAGCAGTCGCGGCTTGAGCGGAATGGCGCTGCCGCCACCGAGGCGCGTGACCTTGGGCACCGGGCAGCCGAAGTTGAGGTCGAGGTGGTCGACGCCCTCGGCGACGAGGCCGCGCGCCATCTCGCCCACGTCCTTGGGATCGCTGCCGTAGATCTGCACGCTGCGCGGCTTCTCGTCGGCGCCGCTCGAGGCGAGCAAGAGCGTGCGCCGGTTGCCGTTCAACCAGGCGCGCGCCGTGATCATCTCCGAGACGTACAGGCCAGCGCCGTATTCGCGGCACAGCGAGCGGAAGGGCAGGTTCGTGACGCCCGCCATCGGAGCGAGCACCACCGGCGGCGAGATCGAGAGCGGACCGATGCGCAGAGGCGCGAACTCGCCCGCGCGCGCGAGCGGCACGTCCTGGTTCTCCGGGGTCGCAAAGCGCGTGGCGCCGCTCATGCGCGCTACTTGGGCTTCGAGACCGGCTTCTCGGCCGGCGGGTTCTGCTTCGGCGGCACGGGCAGCCCGTTCTTCACAGGCGTGTGCTCGAGCAGCGTGCGCACGAGCTCGGAGCGGCCGCCCCGGCGCACGCTGAGCTTCGGCGCGCCATCGATCTCGAAGGACACGACGCGGTCGCCGATCGGCCCGCGCAGCAGGTGCTCGCCGCTCGAGGGGTCGACGTGCATCTCCCACTTCTCGCTGCTCGCGAACTCGAAGTCCTGCAGGAAGAGCGCCGTGAATTGGCCCGGCTTGACCGACTGGCCCAGGATCAGGTCGGTCAGCACGCTGCCGTACTCGAGGAACGCGGCGTTCTCGCGGATGCGCGGCATGTCGTTGAAGACTCCGTTGACGAAGCGCTCGATGTTGAGCGTCCCGCCCGCGAGCGTGCCCTTGACCAGGATCACGCGCGAGGGATTCTTGATGGCGCCCAACGCGAAGTCGAAGTTGCCGCTCGTGACCGTCACGGACAATTCGACCAGGCGCCCGTCCTGGATGCGCTGCAGCGACTCGCAGTCGGTGTCCGAGGTGGTCGCGCTGCCGAAGGTCAGCATGCGGCCGGCGTAGTTCAGCGATCCGTCGCTCAAGCGTGCCACGACGAAGCGCTCGCCCGAGATGCGCTGACCTTGGTAGCGCGTCTCGACCAGGCCCGAAAGAACCACTTCTCCCGCAGGCTGCTTCGGCGCGGGCAGCTCGAGCTTGTTGAAGGCCAGCGCCTGCAGCTGCTGCTGGCGCTGCTTGAGGCCCGGGTTGTCCTTCTCGCCGTCGAGCAGGACCTTGATGTCGTGCGCCGAGAGCACGCGCCCGCGCACCACGACGTAGTCGGGCGTGCGCAGCGTCGCCAGGCTCTGCTCGGGGTC
>Ga0302322_100004529_pt1 | contig 12086 bp, 10 predicted proteins | sample Fen_T0_2_FD_203757 | JGI IMG/M metagenome (GOLD analysis project Ga0302322, IMG submission 203757) | Peat permafrost microbial communities from Stordalen Mire near Abisko, Sweden - Fen_T0_2 | ecosystem: Environmental > Terrestrial > Soil > Wetlands > Permafrost | place: Sweden: Abisko... | reverse complement strand
AAGCTCTCCGGCCGCCCCGCTTTGGCGGCCGTTACTTAATCGATATGGGGCGACAGAGTCTCGTTGCAGTTAATACGACATTTTCTCGTTGCAACAACAGGAGTAGCGCGCCGCCTTGCTTCCGACGAGGCGGCCTGCTATTTTTGAGGACCATCGGCTGTGGGGGCTGAGTTCGTCGTAAGATCGTGAAATCTAAAGCCCACCCTGGAACGTACTTTAGGAGGACGAAGAATCGGAGTGCCGAGCACTGACCCCAAAACGGAGGCGTCAGATCTGGCGCTGGTGACGGAGATCCGATCCGGCGATCAGGGAGCGATGGCTGCTCTCTATGATCGTTATTCGTCCATTGTTTACGCGGTTGCCCTGCGGGTATTGCAGGATACGGGCGCGGCGGAGGATGTGCTGCAGGACATCTTTATGCAGTTGTGGCGCAATCCCGGAGCGTTTGATTCCAGCCGAGGCAATATGGGGGCTTGGCTGGCGGTAATTGCGCGGAACCGGGCCATTGATGCGCTGCGCAAGCGCCGACCGGAGAACAATATTGACGATGTGATTGTGTCGGTGGAGCCGGACATGGCTTCCGATGCGGAGCGATCGCGCGCGATGGAGAAGGTGCGCGGGGCACTTGATGGCATGGCCGTGTCACAGCGATCGGCCCTGGAGATGGCATATTTTGAAGGCTTGACGCACGTTGAGATCGCGGCAAAAACCGGCGAGCCTTTGGGCACGATCAAGACCCGGATTCGCACGGGATTGCTGTCGTTGCGAAAAGTGTTGGCTGCATGAACGCACACGAACAATTCGCGGATGGCCTAGCGTTGTACGCGCTGGGATCCCTGCACGGAGACGAGCGGAGTACGCTCGAAACGCATCTGGAAGGGTGCGCCTCCTGCCGACGGGAATTGGAACTGCTGCGTGGCGACATGAGCCTGATGGCGCTAACCACGGCTGGGCCTAAGCCTCCCGTGCGTTCGCGTCAGCGATTGATGGCGGCCATTGCGAAAGAGCCACATATGCCGATGGTGGTGGAGAAGCCGGTTGCTGCGGCACCGCGACGATCCGGTTGGGGACTGTTTGCCTGGACCGGATGGGCGGCTGCGGCGGCCATGTTACTGCTTGCCATGAGCCTGATGAGGAACAATTCGGCACTCGTGCGCGACTTGACGTCGGTGACGGCACAATACCGGGATCAGGGCAGCAAGTTGCAGCAGGCGAATGAGATCGTCGCAACATTGCTTGATCCGGAGGCGAAGAAGATTGAACTGGTTGCAGCGGGCAGCAAGCCGCAGCCACGCGGCAAAGCGATCTACGAGCGGCGGAATCACAATCTGATTTTCTTTGCCAGTAGTTTGCCGCCACTGCCTCCGGAGAAGATCTACGAACTGTGGCTCTTCCCTGCCAATGGGGGCGCTCCGATCGCTGCTGGCTTGTTCAAGCCGGATGCGCGTGGCAGCGCGACTGTGGTGAATCCTCCGTTACCGGAAGGCGTGGAAGCGAAGAATTTCGCGGTCACGCTGGAACCGGAGAGCGGGTCGCATGAGACGCCACGCGGGACGGTGACGATTGTGGGGGCGGGCGAGTAGGGGGCTGAGGGCAGTTTATGCTCCCAAGTCTTATTGAACTCCACGACTCGCGAGTCTCGCTAGCCGTCGCACAACCCCAGTTGCCCGTCCAGAACAACTAGTCGAAGCCAAAAGTACCTCGCACAGTTCCAAGTCGTCACAGTGGCAGACGGAATCACGTCACAGTGAGCGGTGATACCACCTATTGCTGAGATTAGTCAAAGGAGTAGATTTACCACGACTAATCATTTCGCCTCTCCGAAGAGCACTTCCCGCCCGTTGAGACGCAACACCCCCTGAGGCGAAGGGCTCCAATACCCAAGAAGAGTACGTTCAAATCAAACGATTCCATTTCCAAGGAAAAGGAGAAACCTCATGTTCCGGACGAAATTGCTACAACCAGGTCTCATGCTGCCGACAGTGATTGCCGTGCTAGGACTGGTGATTCTCACGCCTTTAGCGGCGTCCGCTCACAGCAACACGGTCTATGTCTCCCCGCCAAACGGAGCAGATGATACGTCGAACATACAGTCAGCGTTAAACACATGTGTTGCCTATGGTAAAGGTTGCACGGTACAGTTGGCCTCCGGAAACTACCTAACCAAACAACTCGTTGCCTACAATTTCCGAGGAACCTTCAAGGGGAAGGGTAAGAACAAGACAATCGTGGAAGCGCTACCGGAATTGGATGTCACCGGATTTCCGCAGAGGCAGAACAATGAGTTCTTTGAGTGCAGGCCAAACACCACGGATTGCTCGTGGCCCAGCCTGATCGTCTTTGTAGATGGCGATATCCACGTCTCGGACATGGCCATCAAAATCAGCTCGGTTCCATCAACCAAACCTTGGTTCATTGGAGACTGGGAAGTTACGGCACTCATTGATGCCTTGCGGTTCATGGGGCAGTATCGAACGAGCGCTTACGTGGAACGGGTTGCCATCTCGGGGATGCCAGACGACAATGATTTTGGATTCAATGTTGTCAACGGAGTGTTGTTCGCAGGAGAATTCCCCAGGAGCGAAACTCCCTACGATTACTATTTCCTGAGCGGCACCTTTTCTGTCATCAGTAGCTCCTTCAACACCATGTATGACGGTGCTGGTGCAGATGGATTCTTTACTGACAGCCGTCTCACAATCGGTGGTTCCGGCACTACGGGTAATGTCTTTGAGAACCTTGCGGTGGGCATTGATTTGGAGAGCCTGGGAAATTCGATTATTGAGGTTTCGCACAACACCGTGGCCACTGGGACCTATGCCAGTGCATGGGTAATACCTTGGTGTTGCTGGCTTCCAACTAGTCCCTCGTTATTTCTAATCCACGACAATACATTCAAGCCGTCCGGACCTTATGCCGATGGGATCTACCTTCAGGACGACCCCACAGACAAATGGATATACACGGTCATCTACAACAACATTGTCGAGACGGAAGACATCGGCTACGGCGGGATTAGCGCCTATTCCACAAAAGGCACGACTATAGTAAACAACACAATATCGGGCAACGGTGCGGACGCAATCGGAATCTGGGACGGCGCATACGCGGCAGTAATAGGGAACAATGTGGAAAACTTCACTGCATCTTCGGACCTTGCGCAGATTGTGCTCGACGGGACCACGGCGCACAGCACGGTGTTGTGCGAGAACTCGAACGACACCGTCATGAACCAGGGTACAGACAACAAACTCATCGGTTGTCAACAAGTGGGCAGCAACATGAAAGCTTTCAACACGAGTCGCCAACCAAAGGGCCTCCGAGGCAAGTCCGCACTCCGCTAACGAGTAGCCCCGAAGTGCCCATTCAAGAACGCCGCCCAACACGCGGGCGGCGTTTCCTTTGCGCCCACGCGGAAGGGGGCACGCTAATCATTGCTAAAACAGGGCTAACGATCCCTCATTTGGAAGTCACCCTACCCCTCCATCGTCGAGACATCCCCCGCATCTGTTCCAAGTTCCTTCGCCTTGAGGAACCGCCTGAGGATCTTCCCGGATCGCGTCTTGGGCAAGGCGGCCACAAATTCGATCGCGGATGGTGTCGCGATGGGTCCCAATTCCCTTCTCACATGTTCCGTCAATGCTGCGGCAAGCGCTTCCGATGGAGTGTGATCGGCGCGACATTGCACAAAGCACTTGATGGTTTCGCCCTTCAGCTGGTCTGGGATGCCGATGGCTGCCGCTTCTGCTACTGCGGGGTGGGAAACCAGCGCGCTCTCGACTTCGGCGGTGCCGATGCGGTGTCCGGCTACGTTGAGAACATCGTCGGCGCGGCCTAGGACTGTGATGTAGCCGTCTTTATCTTTCACAGCAACGTCTCCGGTGACGTAGCAGCCGGGAATCAGTTGCCAGTCGCGCTCGTAGCGAGCGGCGTTGCCCCAGACGGTGCGCAGCATGTAAGGAAACGGGCGCTTGAGGACGAGGCGTCCACCGACTCCGGCAGGAACGGACTTGCCCTGCTCGTCCACGACATCGGCTTCGGAGCCGGGGACGGATACGCCGCATTTTCCTGGACGCATCGCATACGTGGGAGGAGTCCCGATGGCGGGGCCCCCGAGCTCAGTCTGCCACCAGTTGTCGATGACATAGCCCCACTTGCCGTCTCCGGCAAGATGGGTTTGGGCCCAACGCCAGGCTTCGGGATTGAGCGGCTCTCCGGCGCAGGCGATCACGCGAAGCGAAGTCAGATCATACTTGTTGGGATACTGCTCGCCGTAGCGCATGAACATGCGGAGAGCGGTAGGGGCGGTAAAAATCTTGGAGACACCGTAGCGCTCGACGATTTCCCACGCCGTTCCGGGATTGGGATAGTCAATCGCGCCCTCGCGAAGCATTGTGGTAACGCCAGCGCAGAGCGGCGCATAGACGATGTAGGAGTGGCCCACTACCCAACCGATATCGGACGTGCACCAGAAGATGTCGCGTTCGCCGACGTCGAAAAAGCTCTTGAGGTGATACGTCGTGCCGACCATGTAGCCACCGTGGACGTGCAGCACGCCCTTTGGCTTGCCCGTGGAGCCGGAGGTGTAGAGCAGGAACAGAGGGTCTTCCGAGTCCATTTCTTCCGCAGGACATTCCGCCGGGAACTTCATCAGGTCGGCGAAATCCACTTCACGGCCAGTGAGTTCGGCGGCGCGGCGCGAGTAGACAACCACTTTTTGTACGAATTCAATGCCGTCTAGCGCTTCATCGACAATGGGCTTCAGTGGCACGGTCTTGCCGCGACGGAAGCCGACGTCTCCGGCGATTACTACTTTGGCTTGGGCGTCGGTGATGCGATCGCGCAGAGCGGTGTGGCCCAGGCCCGCATAAACGACGGAATGGATCGCTCCGATGCGAGCGCAGGCCAGCATGGCGACGATGCCTTCCATCGTCAGCGGCATGTAGATGACAACGCGGTCGCCTTTGACCAGGCCGAGCGATTTGAGCCCATTGGCAAAGCGGCACACCTGGCGATAGAGCTGACCATAGGTTACGATGCGCTCGGCGCCGTCCTCGCCGAGCCAGATGAACGCGGCTCGATTGCGGCGATCAGAATTCGCGTGGCGATCGAGAGCATTGATGGTGATGTTGGTCTTGGCGCCGAGAAACCACTTGTGGTGTACGCCGTCAAAATCGAGAACCTTGGTCCACGGCTGCGTCCAGGTAAACTGACTGGCCTGGTCTGCCCAGAATCCATCGGGATCCTTAATGGAGCGCTCGTACTCGCCCTTCCAGTCTTTGGTGAGAGCCTGATCCGCGACGATTTTCGGCGCGGGATATTCTTCCTCGACCGAGAGCAGATTGGAGATATTGGTAGGGTTCGTGATGGCAGCCATGAGGAGCTCCTGGGCACAACGATATGCCAGCCAACCGGCAGAATGCGCCGATTCTCTGCCCTCGGGACACACCCCGCAGTGATCTGTGTCACACGAGACTGTAGCGGGCAGACAGAGCCGGCATAGCATCAGTACATGATGGTCTCCGTCAGATGATGCGGCCATGGCGTCGTGTGGTAGTGCGTCCAGAGGCGCGCATCAATCTGGGGGATGATCACCTGGCGGTCGGCTGACCGGAGTTTGTTGATTTCCTCGGCCAGCAGTGCTGTGGCGTTCAATCAGTCTCAGCGGCGCGATCTGAAAGTCATTCTCCGTAAGCTTCGCTTCCACGAGCAGGTCACCGAGTTTCAGATCGATCTCCGTACGATCCACTTTTCCGGAATGTAGGGGGACTCCAGGCTTGTAGCCAAACTCCGGTTCGAGGCCTAAAGCAACTCCGAGCATCGAACACAACGAAATGTTGCGAAGCGTGCGCTGGTAACAAAACACATTCATGAGCAGAGCATCAGAACTGTTTGCGCAATCCAGTTCGCGCCATCGCCAGTCGGATCGAGGAAAAGCTCGCCGAGAGCCAGGATGCGCCTTAGCTAGCCGCTTCATCCACCGTGGATTCACGCAAATGTTGCGGTACGAGACAGGATGAAAGTTTCCGTGCCGCCCTTTCGGGTCGGGTCCAAAAATGACGCTCGGCGTCTCGCCCCCGCCCAATTCGTGAACCGATTGGTTCAGCGCGGCGATCTTCTGATTCCTTGCGCTAATCTCTTGGCGTAATGCGCCCGACCATCGCATGGAATCCTCGTGGTCTACTTAGAATCCGCCAAAGGCAGCTGGATTTGAAAACGAGTGTCCCCGGGCTTGGACATTACTTGAATACTGCCGCGGTGTTTCCTCACGATGCGTTGAGCTGTATCAAGTCCAAGGCCGGTTCCCTCACCAACTCCCTTGGTCGTAAAGAAAGGTTCAAAGATGTGGGCCCTGACTTCGGGAGAAATTCCGGGGCCGTTGTCGCCAATCTCCACCACTACGCAACTGTCCTCGCGATAGGTGCGAACTCGCAGTTCGCCATTTCCACCCATCGCATCGATGGCGTTATCGATTATGTTGGTCCAGACCTGGTTCAGTTCGCTGCCGAACGAATTCACCAGGAACGGGACATTCTGATAGTCGCGCTGCACAGTCACGCCGCGTTTCAGTTTGTGGTTCAAAATTACCAGAGTGTTCTCCAGACTCTTCACGATATCAACGTTCTGAACCGGGGCCTGATCCATGAAGGTGTATTCCTTGATGGCCGCGACCAATTCGGAGATTCGCGAGGTACTGCTTTCGATTTCGTTGAGCAGGTCAGCAACTTCCACTGAGGCCGAGATTCTGACGAGTGCGGCACGCGCGGTGTCGACATCCAATGTTGCAAACACTTCTTCTAAAACTGCGGGCTGGACGTTCTTGCGCGCGAGATCGGAAGCGAGCTGCCAGAGGTCGTTCAGCCCGTGGCTACGAAACAAGGAGTCAATTTGATCCTCGAGGGCACTCACTGCAAGGGCACTTGGGGGCGGCCCAGTCAGCTGAACGAAGGAATCTTCCAGACTGAAGATTTTTGATTTCTGCTCGACAGAAAGAGCACGCCTTCCCAGTTCATGGCTGGCGTCGCGAATTCGTTTCAAGGTTTCCCGGAGTTGACTGGTGGCACGTTTAGCCGCGGACGCCGGATTGTTAAGCTCGTGAGCGAGGCCGGCGGAAAGCTTGCCTAAGGACGAAAGGCGATCCCGTTGCTGTTCGAAGCGAGTTGCTTCGCGGACGCGGTCGGACATGAGGCCCACCAGACGCTGGGTGAGCTCGGGCATTTTCTGAACCAGTTCTGGAAACAGCGCGGCGGGAAATCGCAAGAGACGGCTCTCGGTAATCGCTCGACCGCTGACCGGGTATTGCTTCATTCGGGAGAAGGGGAGCAGTCCGGTTACATCCCCCGACTGCATGGGGATCACGATCGCTTCGCCTGCGATCTCGCCACGGGCCTCTAGTTGGCCAGCGAGAACTACGGTCAACGTGTCGGCCGGGTCACCCTGACGGCTGTAGACTTCGCCGGGCTTGACGTGCTCTTCCCGTGCATGGCTGATAAACCATGCGATCTGATCCTCCGGCAATTCCGCGAAAGCCGGTACTCGAAGTAATTCGGAGGGCTCGACCATTAGACCTTGCTCAAGTATTGATGGATGAACTGCACGGCAACGGAACCTTCGCCAACTCCGGAGGCAACACGTTTCACGGAACCATGACGAACATCTCCAACCGCGAAGATCCCGGGAACGTTGGTTTCGAGGAGGAACGGGTCGCGGTCGAGCGTCCAGTTCTTCGGACGCTGGCCGCCCTGCATCAAATCGGGACCGGTCAGAATAAACCCACGGTCATCGCGTTCGATCACGTCCGCCAGCCAATCCGTGCGCGGCAGAGCTCCGATAAAAATGAACATTGCACTGGCGGGCACTCGCTCGACTTTCGTTGTGTCAGAACAAAGAATGGAAATTTCTTCAAGGTGCGTTTCACCGTGAACTTCGGCCACGCTGGCATGCGTCCAGAGTTGAATGTTGGGAGTTTCCTTGATCTGGTCGATCAAATACTGAGACATGGTGGCGGCCAGCGAGATTCCACGCACAAGAATGACCACGCGCTCGGCGTAGCGGGCGAAGTTCATGGCGGCTTGGCCCGCGGAGTTCGCGCCGCCAACTACGTAAACGATTTCGCCCTGGCAAGACAGCGCCTCAGTTGCGCCGCCGCCGTAATACACACCGGCACCTTGCAAGCGATCAATGCCGGGAGCATCGAGACGTCTCCACTGTACTCCGCTGGCGACCATGAGGGCGTGGCATGAAATCTCGCTGCCATCTGCCAGCCTGATAATGCGATACGGCCCTTCCGTCCGGACCGCGACCGCTTCCTGAGGCGACAGAATCTCCACTCCGAAGCGCCGGGCTTGCACAACGCCGCGACGAGCCAGGTCGCCTCCGCTGAGGCCAGCGGGAAAGCCTAGATAGTTTTCGATGCGCGAACTCATTCCGGCTTGCCCGCCCGGAGCTTCGCGTTCGACCATGACCGTATGTAGTCCCTCAGATGCGCCGTAGACGGCGGCGGCCAAGCCTGCGGGTCCGCCACCCACAATCGCGAGATCGTAAAAGCTGGTTTCCGCCCGGGTTCGCAATCCGACTTTCTGCGCCACATCGGCGGGAACGCTGTTCGGAAGCTTCGTGCCATCCGGAAAAAGAACGAGGGGGAGACTTCCGGGTTCCGGCATCAACGTTTCGAGGAGCAGTTTAGTTTCGGGATCGTTCGCCGAGCCTTCCACGTCGATCCACTGGTACGGAACGTGATTACGAGCCAGGAAATCGCGCAACTCGTAGGAACGAGGAGACCATCGCGTACCCAGGACTCGAATGCCTTGAAACGCGGGACGGTAGGAAGCTTGCCAATCGTCGAGCAGGTCATTCAGTTGCGGATATAGGTGCTCGGTGGGAGGATCCCACGGCTTCATGAAAAAGTAATCGAGGCCGGCCTGGTTGATGGCGCTGATCGCCGCGTTCGTATCGGCGTAGGCAGTCAGGAGCGCCCGCTTGGCATTGGGGAAAATCTGTTTTGCGTGTTGCAGGAAACCGACACCATCCATGCGCGGCATGCGCTGATCCGCGAGCAGAAGCGCGACACCGTCGTTGCGAACTTTCAATTCCTTGAGAATGTCGAGCGCGGCTTCCGGCGAATCGCTGCTCATGACGCGATATTCCGCTCCGTATTGCGACCGTAGATCGCGCTCAATGGCCCGCAGAACGTCCGGGTCGTCGTCAACACTCAGCATTATGGGTTTCGCCATCGACTCTCAGCCTTTGAACGGGAAGCGGGTAAGTTCTGGGAACCCGGCTCGTGCCGGACTAACAATATTAGATACGGCCAATCCGCTTTAGGCGCGGAATTTCTGTCCGGATCACGCCGCGAGTTCGCCTGCCTCAATCTCGTCCACGTAGCACCAGACCCATGACTCGCCGGGCTCGATCGAACGCATAAGAGGATGCTTGGTCTTGTGGAAATGTTTAGTAGCGTGCTTGTTCTTAGATGAATCGCAGCAGCCAACGTTCCCGCAGACGAGGCAAAGGCGTAGGTGAACCCAGCGGTCGCCCATTTTTACACATTCTTCACAGACGTGCTTGTCGGTGTTGCGAATTTTGATCTGGTCGAGGTGGGTGCATTCTTCCGGCATGTCTTTCTCCAGGGGATTGTTTGAAAACAGTTGGGTAAACTCGGTCGCTTTGTCACAAAATTGTTCGACACTAAATCACGGTGAGCAGGTTCTCGGCAAAAGGCCACTGCTGGTCGATCCATTGAGCGTCGCAACGGAAACCGGTGGCCTCCGCCATCCTGAAGACTTCGTCAGGCGCGTACTTGTGACTGCTTTCCGTCCAGATGGTCTCTCCTTGCCGGAACTCGAGTGTCAACTCCGCTGCGGGAATACTGACAATCTGACGCTGCTCAGAGCGAAGGTGCATCTCGACGCTCCGAGCGTCATAGTTGATCTTTGCGACGTGGGTGAACTGGCTTAAGTCGAAGTCCGCACCGAGTTCACGATTGATGCGGGACAGCAGGTTGAGGTTAAAGGCGGCAGTCACTCCCAGCTCGTCATCGTAGGCGGCGATCAGTTGGCTGCTCGGCTTCTCCAGGTCGGTTCCCAGCAGGAGCGAATCTCCGGACTTCAAAATGCGACGGACGTTGCTAAGGAACTTCATACCAGCCATACGATCGAAGTTGCCAATGGTGCTGCCGAGGAACAATACGAACAAGTGTTGTCCGGCCTTGCGACGGGCAGCTACTTCGAGAAGTCCGTCAAGGTATTCTCGCTCGAAACCAACGATGCTGACCGATTCAATGTCTCCAAGTTCGCGCTCACATTGCACCAGCGCCGAGGGAGAGATCTCGATTGGATAGTAAAACGTACGCTGGCGGCGAGAAAGCGCTTCAAGCAACCAGCGAGTCTTCTTGCCGCTACCGCTGCCGAGTTCGGCAACCGCAACCGGGCCTGCCACCCGCTCCACGATTTCGCTTGCGTGGCGACGCAGTAAGCGCTCGTCTGCGCGAGTCAGACCGTACTCGGGAAGGCAACTGATCACCTCAAACAGAGCCGAGCCGACGTCATCGTACAAATACTTGGACGGAAGCTCTTTCTGTCCAGGCAACGTAAGGCCGGCGCGAACTTCTTCCGCAAACTCGTAAGCCGCATTTGTAGTGACCGCATGGACAAGCATTTCCGACTCCTTCAATTTTGAGAGCTTCATGAGCGGCTTACGCAGCGAAATCCCGCATAGACGTATTGGTAATGTGCCTGGAACCAGTTGCGAAATGTGGGCCGCAGCATGCACGCCGCCGTGCGCGCCGATGCCCCTTTCATGACGAAGTGCTTGCCATCAAAGAAATCAGCAGAGTATCCCCGATAGAACGGAAACGGCTTGAACCCGGGAAAGGACGCAAAGACCGTAGAGGTCCATTCCCAGCCGTTGCCCAACATGTCGTGAACGCCGAACGCGCTTTGGCCTTGCGGAAAAGCGCTCACGGGTGTGGGATTCCAGCGCGCGAAATCGAAATTTCCACGAGTTTGGCTCGGGGCATCGTTGCCCCAGGGGTAATGTCGCTCTTTTCCATTTGTGGTTCCGTAAGCTGCACGGTGCCACTCGGCTTCCGTCGGGAGCGACTCCCCCGCCCAGCGCGAGTACGCGATCGCCTCGGCATGACTCACATAAACAGGCCAGTCCGGGGGTAGAGGAATATCTTCGAACATGCCTCGGTAAAACCATCCATCGCCTCCCTGCCGCCAGAACACCGGATGAAATATCGAGTTGTCGTTCTTCCACCTCCAGTCTTCGTCGTTCCAGAAAGCGCGCTCGTTGTAGCCGCCGGCGGCCACAAAATCGAGATATTGGCGGTTTGTCACCTTGTACTGGTCAATTTGAAACGCGGGCACTTCAACGGTGTGAGTCTCATACTCGTTGTCCCATCCAAACGCCGCATCGTGACGACGGAGACCCAACGTTGCTGTGCCACCAGGGATAGAGACCATGCGGTGGGTCAGGGGCGCAACAGTGGGAACGGGAGGATCGGCTAGCCGAATTTTCTTGTCGTGTGGCAACTGATGCAGCATGTAGGCAAGGGTCTCGACGTGCATCAGGCGGTGTTCAATGGCCACGTTAAGTAGAGTGTCGAGACCAAAATCTCGGGTGTGACCCCGCGGTTCCAAGACTCCCGTAGCCAGTTTGTCGTCTAGAGCGGCACGGATTCTCGCCACATAATCACGGACTGCCTCCAACGCAGGCCAATCCGAGGGTTGGTCGGAGGGCAGGCCGCCCCCGACCGGATCGATGCCGAAAGCGAACAGTCGATCAAGGACTGGCTGAAAGCTCTTTAGCCCAAGAACGTTTTCGTGCAGCAAGTTCCAATCAAACGCCTCAAGATGCCCAATGTAGAAGATGATGCGATGGCGCTCAGGAATAGGGCGGTCGTAGATGAACTCCGGACGGACCAGCCGAAAAAGAGCGTCACTTCGGCGACGAGCGTCGGCCACGCGCTGGAGCAGTTGGTACCTGACGGCGGTATCGGTCTGGGCAGCGAGCATACGGACTCCTGATTCGGTGTCTGACGAAGCAGCGAAACGCCGGGGCCCCACTGCGCGAGCCGAATAATG
>Ga0302322_100004528_pt1 | contig 12086 bp, 7 predicted proteins | sample Fen_T0_2_FD_203757 | JGI IMG/M metagenome (GOLD analysis project Ga0302322, IMG submission 203757) | Peat permafrost microbial communities from Stordalen Mire near Abisko, Sweden - Fen_T0_2 | ecosystem: Environmental > Terrestrial > Soil > Wetlands > Permafrost | place: Sweden: Abisko... | reverse complement strand
CTTCTCTCCGCCAACTGCTCGCCCAGCATCCGACAATTCTTTTGATTGATTCGTCTTCGACCGTCGTGCAGGTCGCCGTGCTGCGCCGAGACGCCGAACCCGTCTGGATTGCGAAACCAGGCGAAGCAGGGGAACAAGTTTTCGCCATCGCAACCGAACTACTCGAAAAAACCAATCTGTCGCTGGAATCGGTTGAGGCATTTGTTTTTTGTGACGGCCCTGGCTCCGTCCTTGGCATTCGCACCACCGCTGTCGCGCTGCGCACCTGGTGCGTTTTGCGCGATCGGCCCACTTACGCTTATTGCAGCCTTACGATCGTCGCCCAGGCACTGGCGCGCGCCCCAAATCGTCGCGATTTTTCCGTCATCGCCGACGCCCGACGAGACTCCTGGCACCGGGTCACCGTTGATGCAGACGGAACCATTTCAAATCTCCATCGACTGCCAACCGCTGAGCTCTCAGGCCCATTGGTGATGCCTGAAGGTTTCCGCCATTGGACCGAGCTGCCCGCTTCGACGGAAACCGTCTCCTATTCGCTCGCGACGCTCTTGCCGCAGCTGGCCGACGCCGACCTCTTTTACGCCGCCGCCGAGCCCGACGCATTCTTGCACGAAGAACCGGTTTACAAAACCTGGACGCCTCAGGTTCACCGTGCGCCCTCGCCTTCCTGACCATGCACGACTCAACTCGTTTGCCGCTCCGCTGCTGGGCCGAGATCGATCTCGCCGCACTTGAGCGCAACCTGCGTCTCATCCGCGCTTCCCTGCCTTCGCACATGCGCTACGTAGCCGTCGTAAAAGCCGACGCGTATGGCCACGGCCTGCAGCAGACCGCAGCGCGCCTGATGCACGCCGGTGCCGATCTCTTCGCTGTCGCTAATATTGCCGAGGCTGCCTCTCTCCGCGAGATTGGGCCTGGCTGGCCGATCCTGCTCCTGAGCCCGCTTTTGCCCGACGAGGACAAATATGTCGCGGAGTACGATCTCACCGCCACCGTCTCCTCCAGTGACGAGGTCCAGCGCTTCAATGATCTGGGAAAGAACGTAGGCCGGCCAATTTCGGTACACTTGAAGATCGATACCGGCATGGGCCGCGTCGGCGTGTGGCATGAGCATGCGGAAAAGCTCTACGAAGAAATCTGCGCCGCGACCCACATCAAACTCGTCGGCATGTTCACGCACTTCAGCAGCTCCGACGATGATCCCGCATTTACGGCCGAGCAGCGCAGGCGTTTTCTCGCTGCATTGCAACGCTGTCACGGCATCCAGCTCGACCAGCTTTTCATTCACGCCGACAGCAGCGCCGGTCTCGAAACGCTGGAAGGCGCCCGCCCCTTCAATGCGGTCCGCATCGGCCTGTTGCAGTTCGGCATTTTGCCGCGCTCAAACTCGCTGCTCGCTCAGGTTCACACCGAGCCAGTATTCAGTTTTAAAACACGCGTCGGGCTCGTGAAGGACTTGCCCGCCGGAAATACGATCAGCTATGGACGCACCTACACGCTGAAACGCGACACCCGCATCGCCGTACTCACCGCCGGTTACGGCGACGGGATCCAGCGGGCTTCCAGCAATCGCGCCCAGGTCATTGTGCGCGGCGTGCGCTGCCCGGTGCTCGGTCGCGTGACCATGGACCAGACGATCATCGACGTGACCGACGTCCCCGGGGTCACGCGCGGCGATGAAGTCGTGCTCGTCGGCCGTCAGGATCAAGCCGAGATTCCGCTCAGCGAATTCAGCCGCTGGGCCGACACGATCCCGTGGGAAACGCTCTGCTCCGTCAGCAAACGAGTTCCCCGCGTATATAAGACACAGCTCGGTCTTTAGCATCGCTCGGGGTAGTGTGAACCGATAAATTTTGGGCGTTTTCGCAGCGTAGAAGGTTGTCTGCACCCAGTTGCCTTTTTGTGAAACATCCGTTCATGTCACTCCGTCTGGTGACACATGGGCAACGCCTCACCTCGCTTAGGAACGGCTGAAATCCAAAGCCCGGTTCTCGACCCACAGATGGCCTGGCAACCCTTGCCCGCCACGCAATGGGACGAAAACGCTGCGCGTCATTTACTGCGACGTGCTGCTTGGACCGCCCAACCCGACGACGTGACCCGGGCAATCCAGGAAGGCCTGCCCGCCACACTCGCCCGGCTCTTCCCAGCCGCGCCGGTAGCGTTTCCGAAACCCAAGCTTATCACCACGCTTCAGGAGGACACCCCGGACTTTGCTCAACGGGTGCGTGCAACGCTGCCCGAAGAAAAGCGTTTGCTGCAAAAAGAGGCGCGCGATCGCTCACAGCAGGCCTTGTTCGACCTAGCGATTCGCTGGTTACAGTTTGCCGCCCTGCCCGAACATTCCGCTGCGGAAAAATGGACCCTGTTTCTTAGCGACGTCTTTGTCGTCAGCTCCGAAAAAGTCCGTAATGCGGCGCTGGTCTGCAATCATTTCGAGACCTTGCGTAACCACAGCTTTGGGCCGGCTCCGACGTTGACAAAAGCGGTTTCGCGATCGCCTGCCATGGTTCAGTATCTCGATTTGCAGGAGAGCCGGCGGAATGCACCCAACGAAAATTTTGCCCGCGAGCTGTTCGAACTTTTCCTAGTCGGCGAGAGCAACTACACCGAAAAAGACATCAAGGAGGCGGCAAAAGCCTTTACGGGCTACCGCCAGCGTTTTGGAGAATTTAACTTCGTGCCCAACCAGCACGACCCTGGTCACAAAACGGTTTTTGGCCACACCGGGAATTTCACCGGCGATCAGGTCATCGACCTCGCCTATCAACTCCCGGCCGCCGGAGCATTTCTGCCCGGTGAGATGGCCCGGTTTTATCTCAGCGATGAACCATTACCCAAGGACCTGCTCGCATCAATCGGCACTTGGTGGCGGGAGCAGGGTTACAGCCTGCAGGCGCTCACTCACCGTTTCTTTGGCAGCCGCCTTTTCTTCGATTTATCATACCGTGCCAACTACATCAAAAGTCCGGTGCAATTATACCTCGGCCTGGTGCAGGACCTGCAACTCGATGTGCCGCCACTTCCCCGTCGAGTACTTGGCTCGTTCCGCCAGATGGGGCAGACCCTCTTTGCCCCGCCCAACGTCCGCGGCTGGGTCGGCGGCCGCAACTGGATCAACGCCTCTACGCTCAACGCACGACGCCTGCTCGTGCAGTCGCTCTTTTCACCGATCAATGAAGCTAATTTGAACGCTGACGAACTGGCTGAAATCGCCAACGTGCGCGCAACGGGACACGACCATTTCTCCATGGAGCCTGAACGCCTCAAGAGTTTTTCCGGCCTCACTGCCGAGCAGCTTGCCGACCGGTTGATCGATTCCTTTCTTCCAACCAAGGTCGACGACTCCTTCCGCCGGGAAGTCCGCCAGTTTCTTGCCGACGATAGTCAATTTAAACGTCCCATCGATCGGATCCGCAACGCCGCCGTCACGTTATTACAGTCTCCCGAATACCAGCTTTGCTAGGGAGGTCAGATGGCTTATGCCCCGCGCCCTCTTAACAATCACCCCGGAAAGAAACTCGCCGTGAAAAACTCCGCTCATCTTTTCCCCTCCACGCGCCGGGAGTTCCTGCGGCTCACCGGTAGCGGGATAGGGCTGCTCGCCTTCAGCCAGTTCGCTCCGCGATTTCTCATTCAGTCTGCGCTGGCCGAGACGCCGGCGCCCGAAAAGGACCGCTCCATTCTCGTGCTCGTACAACTTGCCGGGGGTAATGACGGACTGAATACATTGATCCCATTCGAAGACGCAAACTACTACCGGCTGCGGCCCACGCTCGGTATTCCCAAGGACCAAGTTCTGCGGCTCAACGACACCCTTGGTTTGCACCCTGCCTGCACGGAACTGCACGCCCTCGCCCACGACGGCAAGCTGGGCATCGTACAAAACGTCGGTTATCCGAACCCAAACCGCAGCCATTTCCGCTCGACGGACATCTGGGAAACCAGCAGCGACAGTGACCAGATTCTCTCGACGGGTTGGTTGGGGCGCTTCCTCGACAACACTTGTCCCGGCGCACCAGCCGACCCGGCGGATCCCGCTGCCGTTCACCTAAGCAACGAAGTCCCTGGCGCTTTTTTATCCGCTCAGTCACATCCCACTTTCGGGCTTAACCTGAATCAGTTTAATCGCCGCGACAACCCGCAGAATCTAGCTTTTCTGGAAAGTCTCGTGCATCACGATCATCCCGGAAACGCCAGCGCGTCATTCCTTCAGCAAACCATGATGGATGCTCTGGTGACGGAGAAACGCGTGCAGCACGTGCTCAGCAGCTACCAGACCGCTGCGAAGTATCCAGGAAATCCCTTCGCCCAATCATTGCGCAACGTCGTCGCACTCATCGCGGCTGGCCTTTCAACGCGCGTGTACTTTGTTTCGCTCGGAGGGTTCGACACGCACGCCAATCAGCTGAACCAGCACCAAAACCTCATGCGAACGCTTTCAGAAGGATTGGCCACATTTCAGAAGGACCTCGAAACCCACAAACTCGCGGGTCAGGTACTGACGATGACGTTTTCGGAATTCGGACGACGGCCGCTGGAAAATGAGAGCCATGGCACTGATCATGGTACCGCGGCGCCACTCTTCGTCATGGGTTCACGAATCAAAGGAGGTCTGCACGGCACGCCGCCGTCGCTTCAGTTTGAGCGAAACCAGGACCTGACCTTCAGCACCGACTTCAGACAAGTTTACGCCACCGTTCTCGATCGGTGGCTACAATGTCCGGCGATGCAAGTACTCGGGAAAAGCTACGAACCGGTGGCGTTTATCTGAAGCTGATTTCGCGACACCAGTCAGGCCGAGTTACTTGCCGATGCCGGAGACGCGGAAGCCGATAGCCTTTAGTTCGTCCAAGTTGACGATGTTGCGGCCGTCAAAAAGGAAAGCCGGTTTCATCATGCCGTCGTAAATCTTTTTGTAGTCGAGGGTCTTGAACTCGTCCCATTCGGTCAATATTGCCACAGCGTGCGCACCGACGCAGGCTTCCGCGGCGGTCTTCGCGACACTCAGCCGGGGATTCGAATTACCCTTGCCGAGTGTATCGGTAACAATCTCATGGGCTGGAACCTTCGGGTCGTACACCACGACATTGGCTTGTTCGGTAAGCAAATCGCGCACGACATTGATCGCAGCCGATTCACGCGTGTCGTTGGTGTCTTTCTTGAACGCAAAACCAAGTACGACGATTTTTTTGTCGGCCACGGTGTTGAAAAGCGCGCCCACGATCTTTGCGGCAAAACGACGCTTTTGATAATCATTCACCTGCACGACATGCTCCCAGTAGGCAGCGACCTCGGGCAAGCCGAACTGTTGGCACAGGTACACAAGATTCAAGATATCCTTCTGGAAGCATGAGCCACCAAAACCGACCGAGGCTTTGAGGAACTTCGGTCCGATACGGCTATCCTTGCCGATCGCGTTCGCGACTTCGTCGACGTCCGCTCCCGTCGCTTCACAGAGCGCCGAGATGGCGTTAATCGATGAAATGCGCTGCGCGAGAAAAGCGTTGGCCACGAGTTTCGAAAGTTCTGAGGACCAGAGATTGGTCGTGATAATGCGTTCGCGCGGCACCCAATGTGCATAGACATCGGCCAGCGCCTTGATCGCAGCTTCGCCCTCGGGTGTGCGTTCGCCGCCGATGAGCACGCGATCGGGATTAATCAGATCGGCCACCGCGGTGCCCTCGGCGAGAAATTCAGGATTTGAGAGCACGGCGAATTTAAGACCCCGAGCGTTGGCAGAGAGAATCGCTTTGATGGTCTCGGCGGTCTTCACCGGGATCGTGGACTTTTCGACGATGATCTTCGGCGTCGTCGCAACTTCGGCGATCGTACGCGCCACCGACTCGATGTAACGAAGATCCGCCGCGCGACCCGCGCCAATCCCGTAGGTTTTGGTCGGCGTGTTGACGGCGACAAAAATGATATCAGCTTTCTGAATACCGCCGTGGACGTCGGTGGAGAAAAACAAATTCTTGCCCCGCCGCTGCCTGACCACGTCTTCAAGACCCGGCTCATAAATTGGCATCGTGTCAGAATTCCACGCCGCGATACGCGCGGTGTTCATATCGACGACGTTGACCTCGATATCGGGGGCCTTGAGGGCGATCATCGCCATGGTCGGACCGCCTACATAACCAGCACCGATGCAGCAAATTTTCATAAGATAAGTTCAGGAAATTGCCGGACCGAACCGGAGGTTCCAAGAACTAAGTTATCCGGTCATTTGGTAGTGGTTCCCCTGATGCCGACGAAACACCATTCCTGCATCCGAATTGTTTCGCCACCGTGACAAAGCGTCGGCCGGCCTCCACTAGATTGCTCTCGCTTAAGACGCCAAAACTTAGGCGCACGAAATTCTTCGGTGCAACGTCACCGAAACAGAGATCGCCCGGCACGTAGAGCACCCCCTCGCGAATGCAGGCGTGGCAGAAAGCCGAGTCCATTGCAGTATCAAGCTCAAGCGGCGCTTCCAACCAGAGGTAGAGCCCCCCGGTCGGTTCTGCCCAGCGCCAGCCAAGCGCCGCCAATCCCTCTGCCTTCAACACGCCCTGCAAACAATGCATCTTGGCTTCGTAGGCAGGCCGGATTCGCGCAAGCTGCGCTTCAAAACCGCCGTCAGATAACACGTGCTCGAAAATTGCCTGGTTGAAATTCGCCGTGCCGAAATCGTGGTGCCCTTTCACATGGAGCATCTTCTTGAGCCACGTCTTATCACTGCAAAAACCATAGCCAACTTTCAGTCCAGTCGCGAAGGACTTCGTCAGGGTCGATAAATAGAGCTTCGGGAATGCACGCCAAGCCGGCAACCCTAGCACACTGCGCGCCGCGTGGGGCTGGCAAAAGAAGAGGTCGCGATACGCAGCATCCTCCAGCACCGGAATTACGAGGCCGCGCTCGGTCAGGACATGTGCAATCGTATTCTTTTCGCCCTCCGTCAGGCTTCGTGCTGAGGGATTGGAGAAATAGCTGACGAAATAAACCGCCTTCAACCGCCCCTTCTCGCCACGAGTTTCCATCTCAATCAATAATTGTCGCAGTGCCTCGCCATCGATCTGGCCCGCGGCATTTACGGGCATTGATCGGGCCTGCACGCCCAGCCCCGCGAGCATTTCCAGGAAGACAAAATAGCTCGGGCGATCCACGAGTATAATGTCGCCCGGGTCGCAGAGCACCTGGGTCGCGAGATAGAGAGCCTGCTGCGAACCGTTGGTGATCATCAGGCTTTCCGCGACGGCGTCGGCCTTTAACTCTCGTTCGGCCGCGACCAGCCGATCAGCGAGCAGCTTTCGCAAACCGGGGCGTCCCTGGTTTGTGCCGTATTGCAGGTATTCGGGCTCATTGCTTTGCCGGGCAAGGGCGCCAACAGCTGCTTCGACTTTCGCGACTGGCAACGTGCGGTTATCGGTAAAACCAACGGCTAACGATAAAAGTCCTTTTTGCTCCAATGCCATCGACATGAGCCGAGCGATGGTGGGCGGTTCGGTACGTCGACCGAGCGCCGAAAAGGAAATACTGGAGGAGTTCTCAGGGTTCATTGCCGTTTAACCTAAGTTCGGAATTTTCTTAACCGCTGATGTACACTAATGGCGAAGATCGTACTTAACGGCACACTACATTCATAGTCAGCCGCAGGTGAATCGATCTATTTTAAAAAGGCATTCAATTAGCGTGTCTTAGCGATAATTAGCGGTTTCAACTGCCGTTTTTAAATTTAATCACTAAAAAGAATCCAATGAAAAAGGCGCGGGCTGAGCCGCGCCTCTGAGTCTATAACCAAGATTAAGGTGGATCGCCGATTAAGCCAGCGTGGGCGACGGTGACGTGCCGCTGAGGGGGCCGGGAGCTGCTTTATCCGCGGGCTTTTTGGCCGAGTTTTTATCGTTGGATTTCGGCAGGGGCGGAATGTCGCGCACGACCGGCGAGCGCAATTCGCCAAACTGAAGAATCTCCATCACGTGCTTCCCTTCAATGGTCTCATGTTCAAGCAGCGCCTCGGCAATCTTATCGAGCGCCGGACGACGCGCGGTGATGACCTCCGTGGCACGGGCATATTGCTCGTTTACGATCCGGAAAACCTCGGCGTCAATCTTGCGCGCAGTCTCTTCTGAATAGGTCTGGCTGCGCGTAATTTCACGACCCAAAAACACCGTGTCGTTGCTTTCTCCATACGCGATCATGCCCAACGGACTCATGCCCCAATCGCACACCATGTGGCGCGCAATTTTGGTAACCATCTTGATGTCTCCCGCCGCGCCGTTTGAAATGTCGTTCAACACGATTTCCTCGGCAATGCGTCCGGCGCACCCAATCGCGACGCGAACTTCCAGGCGCTTCTTTTCCTGGGTAAGAATGTCTTTGCTCGGGATAAACATCGTGCTGCCGAGACTGCCGCCACGGGGAATAATCGTAACCTTGTGGACCGGCTGAAGTCCGTCATCCAACACGGCCGTCACGAGAGCGTGCCCAGCTTCGTGGTAAGCGGTAAGTTTCTTTTCACCGTCATCCATGACCCGTCGACGTTCGCGACCGAACTGAACTTTTTCGCGCGCATCCTCGACGTCGATCATCTCAACTTTCTTTTTGTTGCGACGTGCGGCGAGCAAAGCGGCCTCGTTGAGCAAATTCGCCAGGTCCGCGCCGGACAGTCCGGGCGTACCGCGTGCGATGATACTCAGGTCAACGTCCTCGGAAAGGGCGATTTTGCGGGCATGCACGCGCAGGATCTGCTCGCGTCCGACCAAGTCGGGCAAATCGACATAAATCTGACGGTCAAAACGGCCCGGGCGCAGCAACGCGCTATCAAGCACGTCGGGGCGATTCGTCGCCGCGATGATAATAACTCCTTCGGTCGTGTCGAAGCCGTCCATCTCCACGAGCAACGAGTTGAGAGTCTGTTCACGTTCGTCATTGCCGCCGCCGAGCCCGGCGCCGCGCTGGCGGCCGACTGCGTCGATTTCATCAATGAAGATCAGGCACGGCGCGCTTTTGCGGCCCTGCTCGAACATGTCGCGCACGCGGCTTGCACCGACACCAACAAACATCTCTACGAAGTCCGAGCCGCTGATCGAGAAGAACGGCACGTCGGCTTCGCCGGCGACGGCTTTGGCGAGCAGCGTCTTGCCTGTACCGGGAGGGCCAACCATCAAGATTCCCTTCGGAATTTTGCCACCCATTTTGGTGAACTTCTTCGGGTCTTTCAGGAATTCGACGACCTCGGAAACTTCTTCCTTCGCTTCGTCGCAACCCGCTACATCTGAAAACGTGAGACGATCGCGGTCCCGCGTCAGGAGCTTGGCCCGGCTTTTTCCAAAACTCAGCGCTCCGCGGCCTGCGCTACGAATTTGCCGCATAAAAAGGAAATACAGCAGTCCAATGACTACCACGAAAGGGATGATATTTGCCGCTAGTTGGGTGAGCACGGTGGTTGCCGGCCGCTCCACGAAAACGGACGACTTTTGCAGCTTCTCGATGTTATTGTCGGTTAAGCGACCGGAAGCCTGAAACGCGGCGGTCTTCGTCCCGTTGCCACCATCGAAGACCGGTTCTTTCATTTCGCCCGCGATGAGTGCCCAATCGCGCCCGCCCGATACATCAGTATGGATTTCACCTTTGGCGATTTTGCCTTTCTCAGCATAGTCCACGACCTCCTGGATCTTCAGGTTGGCCGGCGCTTGCACCTTGCCATTGCTCAAAAAATACAGAGCGGCCATGGCCCCCAAGACCGACAGCCAGATCAAAATGACCTTGGGCTGAAATCGCTCAGGCGGAAGGTTCTTTAAGGGGCGACGTTTCTTTTCGTTTCTAGAGTCAGACATCAGGAAATTTAAGACTGAGTTATTAGGGTGGAGGTTCCTCTGCGATAAGTCAATTGAACCCCCGAGGAGGTTTGATCGGAGACTTTGGCGTGTTCGGCCGGCGAAAAACCGGGCACCCAGAGGATCTCATCGTCGGCTCCGCACACCACGGGTAACAAGCCTCGACGTTCCGTTGAAATCTTCCGGTTGACAAACAAATCCTGAAGTTTTGCGGAGCCTGGCGCTCCCAACGGCCGAAACCGATCCCCGTGCCGCCAGGGTCGAACTGAAAGCGGTAACCGCACGTCCGCGAGAAAAGCTTCCTGCTCGCGGTCGACACCGCCAGACATGACCCGACGCTTAAGCGCGGGATCGATCGCGATCTGGCGTACGAAGAGCTCGGCGCCGTCGGGCAAGAGCACGGGCAGTCCCTCGCGCAAGAGTGACGGGAACCACGGCATTGCAGATAGCGAACGCACCCAGGTCACGACTGCGTTTTTTACCGAGGCAAAACCTTCACTCAGGCTCGTGCGCCCCTCGCCTCCCGTCGCACAGAGCGTAAGCAGGTCGTCGAAACCGGCACGGCTCATCGCCCCGACTGGCGGCCAGCGCCGAAGCGCTCGGCGCCATAATGCGCGGGGCTTGCCGAGCAATGGGCTTAAGTCGAGCGTCGTTTCCGTTGCGACGATCTTCAGGCTTTCAAGCCAGGCCTCCAAAGCCACGTCGTCCTCTTCACAGAGTTCGCGGCTCAACGCGGCACCACCAAGCACGTTGTGGAAAGCAGCATCCTGCCAGCGTGGCAGGACTTCATAACGGATACGGTTGCGGAAATGATCGCGGGTCGCGTTGCTCGCGTCCTCGCGCCAAGTCATGCCCGCTTCTGATAGTGCCGCAGCCAACTCCGACTTACCCATAGTTAAAAGCGGCCGCAGAAAAATACGCCCATCATCCCGCAGGCTGACTGGTCTTGGAGCGGCCAGACCGGCCGGCCCGGCACCGCGCGCAAGCCGCATCAACAGTGTCTCGGCGATATCGTCTTTTTGGTGTCCTGTCCAAAGCACAACAGCACCGCGGGCCGCCATCTCGCGCGTAAAAAATGCCTGCCGGGCATCTCGCGTCTCGGCCTCGTTCGGCTGCGACGGCCCGTCGGTCCATTGCGACGAACCAAAACCAATCCCTAATTTCGCGCATACTTTGCGGCAAAATTGCTCATCCCCGTCACTCGCCTCGCCGCGCAGGCAATGGTTGAAATGCAGCGCCGTCAGTTTGCTCCGCCGTTCCGGCCAGTGCACCCAGATGAGAAGCAACAGCGCAAGCGAATCTGAGCCACCCGAAAACGCCACGCACCAAGGCTCGTCCGCCGGTCGCGCGCCAACGGCCTCCACGACTGCGGCATGGAGCGCTGCGCGCGGAAATCTTGCCGCAAAATTAGCTGCAAAATCTGGCCAAGGGTTGGGACCTAGCGGTGTCATTTAAAGCAACGTAAAGAATCCAGCATCGTGCCGTTCAACGCAAAACCGGATTCTTTCTTATGCTCAGAATGGCAGACGAAGACCGCGGACTTTTATTTTAACTGAAGCTCAGAAACTCCTTGCCGAAATACGGCACGAGCGCGGCCGGAATTTTTACGCGTCCGTCCGCTTGCAGATTATTTTCCAACAAAGCAGCGAGCACACGCGGCACGGCCAGACCTGATCCGTTCAGGGTGTGGACGAGTTCGGGTTTGCCGGTCTCTTTGACCCGGTAGCGGATCTGCGCACGGCGGGCCTGAAAGGTCTCGAAATTCGAACAACTCGAAACCTCCAACCAGCGTTTCTGCCCGGCCGCCCATACTTCGAGATCGTATTTCTTTGACTGCGAAAAACCGAGATCGCCACCGCACATGAGCAACACGCGGTAAGGCAGACCGAGTTTTTGCAGGATGCTTTCCGCGTCGTTGCGCAGACTGTCGAGTTCATCGTAGCTGGTCGCAGGGTGAACCCATTTCAACAGCTCGACTTTATCGAACTGGTGCAAGCGATTGAGGCCACGCACGTCCTTACCATAGCTGCCCGCCTCGCGCCGGAAGCACGGGGTGTAGGCGCAGCGGCGCACCGGTAATGCACTTTCATCGAGAATCTCGTCCCGGAAAAAATTTGTCAGCGGCACTTCGGCGGTCGGCACCGCGTAGAAATGCTCCTGCGTCGTCTCGTACATTTGCCCTTCTTTGTCGGGCAACTGGCCGGTGGCGGTGGCGCTGGCGGCGTTGACGAAGATCGGCGGGTTGACCTCGACGTAACCCGCCTTCGC
>Ga0302322_100004527_pt1 | contig 12087 bp, 14 predicted proteins | sample Fen_T0_2_FD_203757 | JGI IMG/M metagenome (GOLD analysis project Ga0302322, IMG submission 203757) | Peat permafrost microbial communities from Stordalen Mire near Abisko, Sweden - Fen_T0_2 | ecosystem: Environmental > Terrestrial > Soil > Wetlands > Permafrost | place: Sweden: Abisko... | reverse complement strand
GTAAATCAGCAAGGCGTACTGCATAGACCCTAACTCCTTAGATTTGTACCCATATGGTGGCCACTCCAGTCACCACTCAACGCTAAGACGTGTGTCCGGTCTCAAATTCGACACGAGCGCGAAAAAATCTCACGACATCAAGAACTGGCCGATTCTTCCATCCCGACGGTCCCTAATCCCGCGGTAGCCACCCTGGTTCTTCGAAATAGGGCCCCACCATCGGCGCGAGGAGGCTCGCATGGCAGTTTTCCACCTCAAAACTCGAAGAGGTCGAACTCGGAGCTGCTACGTTAGCTGCGTCCAGCCACGGTATGCGACTGCGTGGGCGGCCACGTTGTGCACGCGCAGGATGTCTACGCCTTGCGCGCATAGCTTCAGCGACGCGCCGACAGTGAACAGATCCCGCTCGCCGCGATCCGCGGCTGCCGCGGGATGCATGAACGATTTTCGTGAGTGGCCTACGAGCAGTCTTAGCCCGTAACGATGGAACCGATGCACGTTGCGCAGGAGTCGCAGGGACTGCAATGCGTTCTTGCCGAAGCCCACGCCGGGATCGAACACGATGCGCCCGAGATTGAGGCCCGTGCGCGTCCACTCGACGAGCCGCTCCTCGAGCCAGCGCTCGACGGCATCGGTCGGATCCTGGTCCGAGGGTAGGACGCGATTCTTGTCCGCCGGCACGCCGAGGTTGTGCATCGCGACCCAGTCCGCCGTGCTGTTGGCGGCCAGGTCCACCATCGCGGAGCTCGTGAGCCCGCTGACGTCGTTGATGACGTCCACGCCGAGCGCGAGCGCTCGTCGGGCGGTCTGCAAGTGATACGTGTCGATGCTGATCCGCGGTCGCAACACCGCGTGGCGATAACGTTCGACGAGACGGCCCAGCGTCGGTTCCAAGCGCGCCCACTCGTCGTCTGCGGTCAGCGGCGTCGCGCCGGGCCGTGTCGATTCCGCGCCGAGGTCAATGTACTCCGCTCCCGCCGCGATCAGGCCGTCGACGCGTGAATTCACGCTCGCATCATCCGCGAGTTCGCCGCCATCGGAAAAAGAATCCGGCGTGAGATTCACGATGCCCATCCACAACGGCAAGTGGTGCCCACCCGCGCGCGCGTGCTCGAGCACGGTGCGCGGCCCGAGTCCCGGAATCGTGAGCCGCGGCGCAAGTGCCGCGAGCGGCGTCAGCACGAACGCGCGCTCGACGATGCCGGGATGCGGCACGCGCAGCTTCTCCGTCACGATCGTCTCGCGCCCCCACAAGAGAATATCGAGATCGATCGGCCGCGGCGCCCAGCGTCCACGGTCCACGCGACCGAGCTCACGCTCGATCAGCTTCAGTGCGGCGAGCACATCTTCTGGCGCAGCTTCAGTGCTGCACCGTGCGACGAGATTCAGGAACGGCTGATTCCAGTCGGCGGGTGCATCGTCCGGCAGCATTGCGGGCGACTCGACGACGGGCGACACACGCAAGACAACCACGCCATGCGCGCCCAACATTTCGAGTGCGCGCGACAAGTGCGCGCGGCGATCGCCCAGGTTCGAGCCGAGCCCAAGGTACACATCCATGGCGTCTGTTCGCGAGGCAGGTAAGTCCCTACAATCATGCCCAAACCCGATCGATCTTGCAGGAGCAAGTGACAATGAAAACAAAAGCTGCCGTCGCGTGGGCTGCCGGCAAACCGCTCGAGATCGAGGAAGTCGAACTCGGCGGGCCGAAAAAAGGGGAAGTGCTGGTGCGGCTCGTCGCGAGCGGTGTGTGCCACACGGACGCGTATACGCTCTCAGGTGCTGATCCCGAAGGCGCGTTCCCCACGATCTTGGGGCACGAGGGCGGGGGTATCGTGGAAGAGGTGGGCGCCGGCGTGAAGAGCGTGAAGCCCGGCGATCACGTGATCCCGCTGTACACACCCGAATGCAAGCAGTGCAAGTTCTGCAAGTCCGGTAGAACGAACCTGTGCGTAGCCATTCGTTCCACGCAGGGCAAAGGCTTGATGCCGGACGGTACGAGCCGCTTCTCTAAGAAGGGCAAGCAGATCCTGCACTTCATGGGCACGTCCACGTTCTCCGAGTACACCGTGCTGCCCGAGATTGCGCTCGCGAAGATCGCGAAGAAGGCGCCGCTCGAGAAGGTGTGCCTGCTCGGCTGCGGCATTACCACGGGCATCGGCGCCGTGCTGTATACGGCCAAGGTGAAGCCAGGCTCCACGGTCGCGATTTTCGGTCTCGGCGGCGTGGGTTTGAGCTGCATCCAGGGCGCCGTCATGGCGAAGGCCGAGCGCATCATCGCGGTCGACATCAACCCGGGCAAAGAAGAGATGGCACGCGCGCTCGGCGCCACGGACTTCCTGAACCCGAAGGACTACGACAAGCCGATCCAGCAGGTCATCATCAGCATGACGGACTGGGGCGTGGACTACTCGTTCGAGTGCGTGGGCAACACGCAGCTCATGCGCGCGGCGCTCGAGTGCTGCCATCGCGGCTGGGGCGAGTCGACGATCATCGGCGTCGCAGCCTCGGGCCAGGAGATCAGCACGCGGCCGTTCCAGCTCGTCACGGGCCGCGTGTGGCGCGGCAGCGCGTTCGGCGGCGTGAAGGGCCGCACGCAGCTACCGGGCATGGTCAAGCAGTACATGGAAGGCGACATCAAGATCGACGAGATGATCACGCACACCATGGGGCTCGAGAAGATCAACCACGCGTTTGATCTCATGCACGAAGGCAAGAGCATCCGCTCGGTCATTCATTACTGATTTTCTGAAGCTCATCTCCGCCACATTGCTCGACGAGCTCGCGGCGAAAGCGGCCGCGAGCCCGCGGCTGCGTGCCCACCACGCCGTGCATCTGTCCGGCGCCGACCTGGTGCAACGCCTGTTCGTCGTAGCGAAGCACGACTCGTATTTCCGCCCACACCGGCATTTGACGAAGAGCGAGACGGCGATCGCGCTGCGCGGTCGATTCGACGTCGTGACGTTCGACGACACGGGCTGCGTGACGGGGCGATACGAGCAGGGCGAAGGCACGGCCAGCCTGGGCTACGAAACTCCGCAAGCCACGTGGCACAGCCTGATCGTGCACAGCCCGATCGCGGCGTTCTACGAGGTCAAAGAAGGTCCGTACGATCCGGCCGTGTCCGTGGATTTTCCGACATGGGCGCCGCCCGAAGGCGATGCGAATGCGCGCGCGTATCTCGACTGGGCGCGCACGGCGCAAGTGGGTGCGCGGCGCTAGCGTCTAGTGCAACGCGCTCGCGAGCTTGTGGCGATATTCGGCGACGAGCTGCGGGTCGTTCGCGGCGAGTGTGAACAAAGACAGAAGCTGCGTGCGTGCGATACCTTCGCGCCACGTGCGTGCGCGCCGCACGAGCTCGAGCAATTCATCCATTGCTTCCCCGTAACGGCGCTGGCCGGCGAGCAGGTTCGCGAGTGCCAACCGCGACTCGTGATCGGCTGAGTCCTTCGCGAGCGCGGCGCGTAGCTCCTCTTCGCCTGGGCCGTCCTGGCCCGCGCGTGCCGCCGCGATGCCGTGATGCAACGCAGTGACTCGCGCGTCGAATGCAGGATCGCGGCCGGTTTCGATGAGCGCCACGAGTTGCTCCGCCTCATCGAGCCGTAGCTCCGCAAACGCAGCTTCCGCGTTCGCGAGCGCTTGCTCGGCCGCGGAAGGAAACAGCTGCTCGAAGAACGCGCGCACCTGCTGCTCCGGCTGCGCGCCCATGAACTGCGCGATGGCCTGGCCGTCCTTGAACGCGATGACGTTCGGGATCGAGCGGATGCCGAACGCCTGGCCGAGCTCCGGGTTGTCATCCGAGTTGATCTTCACGAGCTTCACGCGCCCTTCGAACGCCGCCGTGACTTTGTCGAGCACGGGGGAGAGCGCGCGACAGGGGCCGCACCAAGGCGCCCAGAAGTCCACGACGACGGGCAGGGTCTTCGAGGCTTCGATGACTTCTTGGTCGAAGGTGCTGGTGGTAACGTCCATCGCTCGATTGTAGTCGGCCGCGGGCGCCCCGCCCATGGTCGCGGTGACGTCGCGATGGCAAGCTAGCGCCATGGCCGACACTCTCCCTTCCGCCCGCTCTCCAACTCCGCTCGCAGCGTTTGGCGTGGCCGCGGTGCTCGCCCTGGCCGCGCTCGTCGCCTGGTCGGGCGGGAAAGCTCCCGGCCATCGGTCTCGAGCGACTGCCGCGGCGGCCGAGTCCGCCGCCACGGATCTGCCGGGCTTCGTGCTCCAGGCGCCGCCCGTCGACGAAGGGCCCCTGCGCTACGACACCGAGTACCCCACGATCCCGTACTCCACGGGTGCCCGCACGGACGCCGTCGCCGCGCTCGTCGCGCGCCTGAACCGCGGGGATCTCAAGCTCGAGTACCGCGCGCCGCGCGGCTATCTCGACTCGCTGCTGGCCGCGCTGAACATCGATCCTTCGTCGCAGACGCTCGTGTACTCGCAGACGAGCCTGCAGAGCCGGGCGATTCATCCCTCGACGCCGCGCGCGATCTATTTCAACGACGACGTGTACGTCGGGTGGGTGCGCAACGGCCCGATCGAAATCGGATCACAGGACGCGAACCTGGGCGCCGTGTTCTATCTCGTCGACAACAACGAGGCCGCGCCGCCGAAGTTCAGTGGCGAGCTCACGAAGTGCCTTGCCTGCCATGACTCGTATTCGCTTTCCGGCGGCGGCGTGCCGCGCTACCTCGTGGGCTCGGGCTATACGGGAACCACCGGCATGCTCGTATCGCACGAGGGCTGGATCCTGGTGACCGACCGGACGCCGCTGAAGAGCCGCTGGGGCGGCTGGTATGTGACGGGGCAGCACGGCAGCCAGGTGCACCTCGGCAACATGAAGATCAAGACGATGCACGACTTCGACGACTTCGAGTCGCACCGAGTCGGCAACATCGACACGCTCGACGCGCTGTTCGACACTCAGCCGTATCTCACGAACAAGAGCGACATCGTGGCGCTGCTCGTGCTGCAGCATCAGGCCGACGTGCAGAACCAGATCGTGCGCGTGAGCTACGACACGCGCACGGTGCTCGCGGCGGTCGCGGCCAGACGCGTCGAAGCCGGCGACGCGCAGTCGAGCATCGCGGAGGGCGTCGAGGACTTACTCAAGCGCATGCTGTTCGCCGACGCGGTGGACTACACGTCGCCGATCTCGGGCGACCCTGCGTTCGTCGCGCAGTTCGAGCGCCGTGCCGTGCGCGACCCTCAAGGCCGATCGTTGCGCGACTTCGATCTCACGACGCGCTTGTTCCGTTACCCGCTGAGCTACGTGATCTATTCGGCCGCGTTCGATGCGCTGCCTGCGGACGCAAAGAAAATGTTCTACGTCAGACTGAACGACGTGCTGCGCGGCGCGGACAAGAGTGCGGACTTCGCGGCATTGAGCCCGGACACCCGCAACGCGATCCTCGAAATCCTGCGCGCAACCAAACCCGACTTCGTACAGGCCATCGCAAACTAGACCCCGCCACGTCGGCGCTGCGTTCGTGGCGCCGGCCGCGCGACCCCAATGAGCACCGCGCCCGCACCTATCGCCCATTCGCGCCTCGCGCTCATCGTCGCGTTCGCGATCGTCTACGTCGTATGGGGCTCGACATATCTCGCCATCCGCTTCGCGATCGAGACGCTGCCGCCCTTCCTGATGGCGGCTGCTCGTTTTCTGACGGCCGGGACCGTGCTGTACGTGTGGGCGCGTCTCGCGGCCGGAGCCGAAAAGCCTGGTCGTGCGCAGTGGAAGGCGGCGGCGATTGTCGGCTCGCTCTTGCTCCTCGGTGGCAATGGGCTCGTCGTGTGGTCGGAGCTGCGGATTCCGTCCGGTGTCGCGGCCCTGCTCGGCGGCACCACGCCGCTGTGGATGGTATTGATCGACTGGCTGCGTCGCGGCGGTGTGCGACCCACCGGGCAGGTCGTGGCCGGTCTATTGTGCGGACTGGCGGGTCTCGTGTGGCTGGTCGGCCCGGACTCGCTCGCCGGCGGCGGACGCATCGACACGATCGGCGTCGTGGCCGTCGTGCTCTCGTCCATTGCGTGGGCCGCAGGCTCGATCTACCAGCGGCATGCGCGGATGCCGGCTTCGCCGGCGTTATCGACGGCCATGCAGATGCTCACGGGCGGCGCTGCGTTGTTGGTGGTGGCTGTTGCGCTCGGCGAATGGCCGCAGGTGGGGGTGGCGTCGCTTTCGCTTCGTTCCGTGCTCGCCTTCCTGTATCTCGTGGTCTTCGGTTCGATCGTGGCGTTCAGCGCGTACGTCTGGTTGCTGCGCGCGAGCACGCCTGCACGCGTTTCGACCCACACCTACGTGAACCCGATCATCGCAGTGTTGCTCGGCTGGGCGCTCGCCGACGAGCCGTTGACGCCGCGCATGCTCGTGGCCGCCGCCGTCATCATCGGCGGCGTGGCTCTTATCACGCTGGCCCCGAAACGCTGAAGACGGTGCCAGGCACCGTCTTTGGACGCCGTCTTTGCTATCCTGCCGCCCCATGAACAAGCCTAAGACTGCCATAACGCCCACGCGCGGCGAGAACTACGCCGAGTGGTATCAGCAGGTCATCGCTGGCGCGGACCTCGCGGAAAATTCGCCTGTGCGCGGCTGCATGATCATTCGGCCCTGGGGCTATACGCTGTGGGAGAACATGCAGCGAGCGCTCGATGACATGTTCAAGGCCACGGGCCACCAGAACGCGTACTTCCCGCTGTTCATTCCGCTGTCGTTCCTGCAGAAGGAAGCCGCGCACGTCACGGGCTTCGCTAAGGAGTGCGCGGTCGTGACGCATCATCGGCTGGAAGCGGACGCCGACGGCAAGCTCGTGCCCACAGGCGAGCTCGAGGAGCCGCTCGTCGTGCGGCCGACATCGGAGACCATCATCGGCGACGCGTTCGCACGCTGGGTACAGAGCTATCGCGATCTGCCGCTTCTGATCAATCAGTGGGCGAACGTCGTACGCTGGGAGATGCGCACGCGGCTGTTCCTGCGCACGACCGAGTTCCTGTGGCAGGAAGGGCACACGGCGCACGCCACGAAGGACGAAGCCGTCGAGGAGACGATGCGCATGCTCGACGTGTATGCGGATTTCGCCGAGAACTGGATGGCGATGCCGGTCATCAAGGGCGAGAAGACCGCCGCGGAGCGGTTCCCCGGCGCGGACCGCACGTTCTGTATCGAAGCGATGATGCATGACCGCAAGGCGCTGCAGTCTGGCACGAGCCACTTCCTTGGCCAGAACTTCGCCAAGGCCAGCAACATTCAGTACTTGAGCGCCGACGGTACTCAGCAGTTCGCGTGGACCACGAGCTGGGGCGTGTCGACGCGACTGATCGGCGGCCTCATCATGACGCACGGCGACGATGACGGATTCGTGCTGCCGCCGAGGCTTGCGCCGCAACAGGTCGTGATCATTCCGATCTTCCGCTCCGACGACGAGAAGGCGAAGGTGCTCGAGTACTGCCGCAAGCTCGCGACCGAGCTGCGCGCGCAAAAGTACAACGACGCGCCCGTGCGCGTGCTCGTCGACGAGCGCGAGGAGCGCGGCGGCGAGAAGGTGTGGCAGTGGGTGCGCAAAGGCGTGCCCGTTCGCCTCGAGATCGGCCCGCGCGACATGGAGAAGGACGCCGTGTTCGCCGCGCGCCGCGACCGCGCGCCGAAGGATAAGCAGAGCATCTCGCGTGTCGAATTCGTGGCCGAGATTGCGACCACGCTGCAGTCGATCCAGGATTGGTTGTTCGCGCGCGCGAAAGCGTATCGCACGGAGAACACGCGCCAGATCGACACTCGCGACGAGTTCTACGAGTTCTTCGCGGCGCCCAAGGTGGCCGAGAATGCGCCGACGCCGATCCATGGCGGCTTCGCGATGACGCATTTCTCCGGCGAAGTGGAGATCGAGCAGAAGATCAAGGACGAGCTCTCCGTGACCGTGCGTTGCATCCCGCTCGAAAAGGGCGAGGCGGGCAGATGCCCCTTCACGGGCAAGCCGAGTGCACAGCGCGTGGTGTGGGCCAAGTCGTACTAGCGCAAGCGGCGTGCCGGGCCCGCCGTCAATGCGCGCCATCGTGGTTGCCCTGACTGCCGGTTTCAGCGGGTTGCTCGCCACTGGCGGCTTCGCTGCCGCGGCGTGGCTCGACGTGTTTACGCGGTGTCGAGTGGCGTACCGCGTCAGCGATACCGTTTACGGCTCGATTGAGTGTCAGTCCTACTCAGCGCTCAGCCTGTTGTCGGCAGTACTGGCGTTGGCTGCTTGTGGTCTGGCAGTGATCGCCGGCATTCTATTCGTGGTCCGGCGGCGTACAACGGGGTAGCACGAGCGCGCATGCAGTCCGCTATCGTCACCTTCACGTCGATTCTGTTCATCGTGGACCCCCTGGCCGCGGTGCCGGCGTATCTCGTCATCACGCAGGACGAATCGAATTCGCAGCGCCGGCGCACGGCGCTTCGCGCCTGTGTGGGCATGGCGGCGATCCTGCTCGTGTTCACGGCAGCGGGCACCTACATCTTTCAGGCGTTTGGCATCACTTTGCCGGCCTTCCGCATCGCCGGTGGGCTGATCCTCTGGCTCGTGGCGCTCGACATGCTGCATGCGAAACGCACGACTCAGGAAGGCAGCGAGGAATTGGTCGAAGGCCAGGCGAAAGACGAAGTGGCGCTCACGCCACTTGCGATTCCGATCCTGGCCGGTCCCGGTGCGATCTCCACCGCGATGGTGCTCGCGAGCCACGCGCAAACGTTCGCCGACACCGCAGCGGTATACGCCTCGATTCTCGTGACCGCAGTCATCACCTATGTGACGCTGCGGCTCGGTTCGCGCGCCATAGCCGTGCTCGGTCAGACCGGAATTCGTGTCATGACCAGAATCATGGGCTTGCTGTTGGCCGCGATCGCTACGCAGTTTATTCTCACGGGCATCAGCGAGGGCTTGCACCTGTAGCGCACGCGGTCCGTTGCACCGCTTGGGATAGCATCATGAGCAGACCGTTCGCACTCATCGTACAGCTCGCGCTGATCGTGCCTGCCGCGCTGTTTCTGCTCGCAGTCTCCACCCGCGGCCTCGGGTCTCTCGACGGCGAACTGGCCCAGATCGCGCAAGCGATCGTGACGTGGTATTCGGCCCGCATCTGGACTTTGTGGGTGCTATTGCTCGCGCTGCCGATCTGCGCCTTCTTGATCGGCGGCGTTGCGCTCGTGGGCGCCCATGAGCCGCCGACAGTAACGACGCGCGCAATGACCGGCCGCATCGTCGCGGCAACAACGGCGGCAGGCGCAATCCTCGCGGTCGTGGTTCTGCACATGCTCGCGAATTGACGGCGACAGCGCGTGCCTCACAAGCCTCTCGATTTCGACGACGTGCGCGAGCTCGCGGGCGACCTTCCCGGCGTCGAGCATGCACAGGGTCGCGGTGCACCTTGCCTCAAGGTCCACGGCAAGCTGCTTACGTGCCCGGCGTTGCATGAATCGGCCGAGCCGCATTCGCTCGTCGTGAAGATCGCGCATGAACAGCGCGCAAAGTTGATGATCGAGGATCCGGACGTCTACTACGTCACGGAACATTACGTGGACTATCCCACCGTGCTGGTGCGCATGGCGCGAATTCGGCGCGCTGCACTGCGCGACGTGCTGAATCTCGCATGGCAGCTCGCGTACGGCGACGCCGCGAGGCGGAAGTGATACGCAGCGCTCACCAACCGGCTGGCGCGCCCGCGCTATGATCCGCGCGTGAACGCAAACACTGAGGTCATGGCGCGCCGTCGGCGCGGGTCGCGCCCGTGGATGCGGCCGATCTTCAAAGCCATTGCGTACGGCGTGTTTCTGCCGATCTCTAGGCTGTTCGGCCGCAGGTTTTCGCGTCGAATGGGGCGCCTCATGACGCGCTTTTTGAGCCAGTTCCCGGCTACGTACGTGCCAGCACCCACCGACGTGCTGATCTGCTCGTACTTCAAGAGCGGCACGAACTGGACGATGCAGATGGCGGTGCAGATCGCGTTTCGCGGTCGCGCCGAGTTCGAGCACATCCACGACGTCGTGCCGTGGCCTGATCTTCCTCCCAACGCTGAATTCTCGGTGCCGCTCTCCGAGGATGGTCCGCGCCGCGCGGCGCCGACCGGTCTCAAGGTCATCAAGACGCATCTTCCCCTCGGCCCCGTTCCGTTCTCGCGCGTTGCGCGCTACATCTGCGTCGTCCGCGATCCAAAAGACGTCTTTGTGTCGGGCTATCACTTTTCGCGCGCCACCCTGTTCGGACCGCTGATGCCCTCGGTCCGCAACTGGTTGGACACCTATCTCTCGCCCGACACGCCGCTCGGCTCGTGGGCCGAGCACGTCGCGAGTTACTGGCGCGTGCGTCAGGAACCGAATGTTTTGTTTCTCACGTACGAGCGCATGCGGGCTGATTTGCCGGGCACGATCGACCGTATCGCCGCCGTCATGGGTGTGACACTCGCGGCCGCCGAGCGTGCCGCGGTGATCGAGCGGTCGACGTTCGAGTACATGAAGAAGGCTGGCCACAAATTCGACCCGCCGGATTCGCCGTGGTCGACCTCGCGCGGTGCGATGGTGCGCCGCGGAGAGCGAGGCTCATCGGGCGAGCTGTTGTCGGCCGCTGACCAACGGCGCATCGACGACTACTGGCGCGCCGAGCTCACGCGCATCCGCTGCGATTTTCCGTACGACGCGGAGTTCAACGTCGCGCCGCAGGAACAGCAGCCGGCGGCGTGACGCGCCGTTCGCTTCCGGGCACACTGCGCGCCTTGTCTCTGAATTCCAAGGATCTTTCACCGTGGATTGGCTGGCCCCCGCCGACCTCGTAAAGCTGCTGCAAGTGGTGTTCGTCAATGTCGTGCTGTCTGCGGACAACGCGATCGTTGTCGGCATCGCCGCCGCGGGTTTGCCCGTGCACCACCGGCTGCGAGTGATGGCCATCGGCATTGCTGGAGCCACCGTGCTGCGCATCGTGTTCGCAGTGTTCACGGTGCAGCTGCTGGAGGTCGCCGGTCTGCGGCTCGTCGGCGGGCTGGTGTTGCTCTGGATTTGCTGGAAGCTCTGGTCCGAGCTGCGCTCGGGCGAGCTCAGCGAGGAAGCCGCGGGCAGCAATCATCCAAAGACGATGATGGCGGCGGTGTGGCAGATTGTCGTGGCCGACGTTTCGATGTCGCTCGACAACGTGCTGGCGGTGGCAGGCGCTGCGGGCGAAAGCACCTGGGTGCTCGTCGTCGGCCTGGTGCTATCGATCGCGTTCATGGGTCTCGCCGCGACGTTGATATCGCGCATGCTGAACCGCTACGCATGGATCGGCTACGTCGGTCTCGTGGTGATCGTTTACGTCGCCGCCCACATGATCTGGGAGGGCGCCGTCGAAGTGCTCCCGCTCGTGCGCTAGCTCCGTCGCGCGTCAGGTTGGTTTTGTGTGGATGACGTACGTGCCTTCGAAGGCGACGGCGAGCTTGTCGCCGGTGTCGATCGTGCAGCTGAGCAGCAGGCTCGCACGCCCGGAAGTGGCGAAGCCCGCGAAGGCAGCTTCGAGCGAATGCGGTTCCGTCGTGCAGCGGCACACGAGGTCGCCCGCAACCGCCTTGCGGTACCTGATCTGGCTTTCCGCCACGACGATCGAGCCCGCGAGGCCGCGCTCGCGCAGCGCGAGCCAGGTGGCGCCCCAGCCCGTCAACACACACACCGAGAACAGGCTGCCGGCAAACGCGGTGCCGTGCACGTTGCGGTTTACCTCGAACGGCGCTCGAACGGTCAAGGTGCGGCCATCGTACGCGGTGACCCCAATGGCCATGGCGGCCGCAGGCGGGATGTCGCGATGCCAGGTGGCCTGGAGCTCGGCGGTGAGTGCTTCCGGGGTTGTCACCGGGCCAGTATCGCATGGCCGTCAACTGCCTCATGGTGGGGCACGCGTGCTCCGCGAACGCACAACGACCGCGCAGTCGACCTCTGCCTCCGCGCGTGGCCCCACTGCGCGCAAGGCCGGCACGCGTGGCATAGCTCTTGCTCTACTCAACGCGTCGAGACAGCAGGAGACGGAATGCCGAAAAAAACGAGCGCGGCAATCGCGGCGGTGAAAGCGGATTTCACTGCTGCGGTTGCCGAGCGCGCTTATT
>Ga0302322_100004526_pt1 | contig 12092 bp, 9 predicted proteins | sample Fen_T0_2_FD_203757 | JGI IMG/M metagenome (GOLD analysis project Ga0302322, IMG submission 203757) | Peat permafrost microbial communities from Stordalen Mire near Abisko, Sweden - Fen_T0_2 | ecosystem: Environmental > Terrestrial > Soil > Wetlands > Permafrost | place: Sweden: Abisko... | reverse complement strand
CGCGCTCTTGATTGGCCTCGTGGTCCTTGGTCTTGCCTGTGACGGAACCATGAACACGGGCACGGCCAAGAAACCGGTCAACAACAAGCCGGCCGCCGACGGCACCTGCCCAAGCGGGCAAAGCCTATGCGGCACCGGCGTCTTCGCCATCTGCGTAGATCTGCAAGACGACCCCGGCTACTGCGGTACCTGCGACCGAGCGTGCTCACCCGGCATCGCCTGTCAATCCGGGGTCTGCCAGCAGACCGTGTGCACGGGCACGGCGATCCCTCTCTCCGGACAGCCGACGACGAGTGCTGCCGATGCTGGCGTCGTGACCTATGGCATGGACTTCATGCCTAACCAGGTCCTTGCCGACATCAATGGCGATGGTCGACTGGACCGCATCGATTGGCTCACGCTCTTGGGCATCTGCGAAACGTGCAGCGTGGATCTCAGCACGTTCCACGTTTCATTGGGCCGGCCTGATGGCAGCTTCGCGCCGCCCGACACCTACAACGCGAGCGACGTCATCAGCAGAGTCATCGTCACCGACGTGAACAGCGACGGATTGGCCGACCTCTACGTGGTCTCAATGACCTACACCAATTCGACGAATGATCCGTACCATGTGGAGCTGTGGCTCGGGCAGAAGGACGGTCACCTCAGGCGGTTCGATGCCGCTAGCATGACTGTCGACTCACCCGGCGGCTTCGCCTCTGAAGTAGCAATCGGCGACCTTTCGGGGGATGGCTGGCCTGACTTGGTCATATCGGCCCCCACCGACCCCAACGATCCGCCCAAGCTCAACGTGTATCTGTCCGACAGCACGGGCGCGCTCCACTTGTCGCAGACCTTCCAGGCGTGGTCCCTCCACACCGTGATCAGGGATTGGAACGGAGACGGAAGTCCCGATCTCGCGCTGGTGAGCGGCTCCATGGAGATTCTCTACAATCGTGGCGACGGCACCTTCGAGCCGCCATTGGACTGCGCTCTTTATGTGGGAGGCGGATCGGTGCAATCAGAGGATCTTCTTGTGGAGGATTTCAACCGTGACGGCTGGATGGACATAGCTTCAGAAGACATGTTCACCCCTCGCGTCGGCGTCATGCTCGGCCTCGGCGGGTGCGGCTTCTCCCCCATCAGCTACTATGACCTTCCTGGAAATTCCGCCGGGTTCCTTCGCGCCGCGGACATCAATGGCGATGGCATCCTCGACATCGTCAGTGTCAACGGAAACTTCGGCCCTCCCCCGAGCAATTCGATCAGCGCGACCCCCGCAACAAGAGACTACCTCCTCGCCGTGCTCATTGGCCACTCCGACGGCACTTTCCAGTTACAGAACGAAGGGATCTCGCTCGGCCCCAACGTGGTCACGGATGTGACCATCGGAGAGGTCACCGGGGATCAGCGTCCCGACATCGTTGTCTCGAGTACCGACGGCAAAACTGGACAGACCAGCACATGGGAGAATACCTGCCAATGACCGCAAGGGATGCAAAGGCTACCTGGTTGCTCGCCATCGCCCTTCTGACGGCGGGCAGCGCCTGTGGCTCAAGAACCCTCGTGGTTGTTTCTGACGCTGCAACCAAGGACAGCTCACTGAACGTGGCTGCGGCGCCCACGTCGCAACCACCGCTGGACGGCGGCGGCCAGTGCCCGGAAGGCTACGCCCCGTGTGGCAAGGGCGACGGGCTTCGTTGTTACGATCTCAGTCGGTCGCAGGATCACTGCGGTGTCTGCGGGAATGTGTGCGCCTCGGGGATCGCCTGCCAGGCAGGAACCTGCCAACAGGTCCGCTGCAAGGGAGCCTTGAGCTTCAAGACCATGGTCTTCAGTTCGACCGGCGTCATCACTGCCGGCGTCATCACTGCGCTGGGCGACTTTGACGGTGACGGTATCTTGGATCTAGTGGGCGCGACCGATCCCGACATCAACAGCCCAATGCGTTTGCTCTATGGGGCGGGCGATGGGACTTTTCTTACGGGTCCGGTCATTGACCAGGTCAGTGATTGGTCTGTGCCAGATACGGGCCTGCCCTATACAGTCATGACCGTAGGTTGGCAGGCGCTCGCGGCGGATGTGGATGGGGACGGCAGGATGGACCTCGCGACCATCAGGGGTGGAGCCTCCGCCGTCAGCGTACGCCTCGGATCGGGAAGTCGCGATGCCCCCTTCGGGAAGCCCACCAGCTACCCGACCAACGACGGTACGTCCGGCTTGGTCTTGGCCGATTTCGACGCCGACGGCCGACTCGATCTGGTGGTGAGCGAAAGCCAAGGTTTCGAATACTGGCGCGGACAAGAGGGCGGCCGATTCGAGCGCCAGGCGGTGTTGGCTTCACCAAACGTAGGTCCCTACGGCGGCCCGGGCATCGCGCTGGCCATGGATTGGAACAGCGACGGAATGTTGGATCTCGTGTACGGACTCGGAGGTACAAGTGGGGCGATTGAGGTCGGGTGGGGAGGTCAACTGCACTACCGCCTGGGGCACGGTGACGGCAGCTTCGACGCGGAGGTCGCGTGCGCTCTTACCGCGGGCATTGTAGGCGACCTGGACCACGACCATCGTCCGGATTTAATAAGTGCATCGAGCACGATGGGATCGACTCTGTTGTTGGGGATCAATGGCTGCAGTGCCAGCAAGATCGTCCCCATCACCGATTGGACCAAGGGGGGCGGGGCGGCCATGGCCGACTTCAATGGCGACGGCAATATGGACGTCGTCGTCGACGACAACCTGGCCATCATGGTCCATGTGGGGGACGGCCAAGGCGGCTTCCCCCACGCGTTGACAATCCCTGCTCCCACCCCGGAACAATGGCCCTTCGGCAGCATCTTCGTGGGAGATTTGAACCGGGACGGCAAGCTGGATGTGGTTTTCGACCGAGAGGGTGAATGGGGAGTTCTCCTCAACACCTGCCAGTGAGTAGCCGCCAGCAGAACAGGCACAGGGAGGCACAAGGAGAATAGATGCGAAGTCTGATCGTTGGTTTGGTGTTATTGGTACCGTTCAGCACGGCTCGCGCCCAAGGGGAAGAGCCGGTAGCCCCGGTGACCGAACCAGCCCCCACCGAGTTCGCTCCGGCCGTTGCTGGTTCGCCGGCAAACGATTTCCAGGTCGGCGTCTCCCTTCTTCCCATGCTGCTCGGCAAAGTCGCCACGGGCCCAAGTGGCAACGACACCTCCTCCAATCTAGATTTTGCCTATGGGGTTGGCCTTTCGTTTGGGTACAGGATCCTGGCTGGACTCAGCGTGGGCCTTGCGCCGCAGGTTATCTTCCACCTGAGCTCCAAGGACTCGGGCGGGTACCCTGTCATTGACTCCGAAAAAGAGTGCGACCTGATGGCGAGGATCGCGTACGCCTATGCCGTGAGCCCCAAGCTTGATGTCTATGCCGAGATCCTACCCGGATACTCCCTTGTCACCTACAACCAGATCGTCCTGGGATCGCAAGCGCCCAGAGCCAGGGGAATCGTCGTCGGCGGCGGCTTGGGAGCAGCCTTCGCTATCACAGACCGCTTCTTCGCAAACGCCGGCGTCGGCTACCAGGTGGGTTTCCAAGTGTCCCACGGCATCAGTGACAGGGACGTCAATACCAAGTTTCTCCGCTTCTCCCTGGGTGGCGGCGTGAAGTTCTAAGGCCGGTTCCGGATTGCAGAGATTTCCGAATGGAGCGACCATGCTCCCATGACAACTAGAGTCTGTATCCTAGTTTCGTGCCTGGCTTTGACGTTCATGGTTGGCTGTGGCGGAGGCAGTGGTGGAACGAAGGCAACGGTGGATGCCGGTAGATCCGGCGGCGCGGGTGGAACAACGGTTTCTCCACCGTCGAGCGGCACGGGCGGGGCAGGGGGGCTGCCGGGTGCCAGTGGATCGGGCGGTGCGGGGGGAGCAACGGTTTCTCCTCCACCGAGCGGCACCGGCGGGCTCGGAGGGCGGGTGGATGCCAGCGGACCTGGCGGTGCAGGTGGAACAACCGTTTCTCCGCCGGCAGGCGGCGCGGGTGGGGCAGGGCCGATGGACATGGGTACTGGCGCGGGCGGGACGGGAGGCCTGAGCACTTCGGACGCGTCTTTGGCGGACGTTGCGGGCACAGAGATGGGTGGGCAGGCCATGTCGGACAGCGGGGAGCCCGCGGAGTCGGGTGCGCCGGATGCACCCCACGTGGTCGCCGTGTGCGGTGACGGCAAGGTCGAAGGCGCCGAAACCTGCGACGACGGCAATGCCATGCCGTTCGACGGGTGTTCCGCGGATTGCCAGCTCGAACCAGATTGCTCGGGAAGCTCGGGCTGCACCTCCAAGTGCGGCGACGGCATCGTGCTAGGCGAGGCGTGCGATGACGGCAACACCGTCAGCGGCGATGGTTGTTCGTCCAGTTGCAAGATTGAAACTGGCTGGACCTGCACGCAGCCCGTTCTCGGCGACAAGATGATGGTGCCGGTCATCTATCGGGACTTCAAGTTCAGCAAGGATGTTGTTTCGCCTGGCAATGACTTCGAAAACGGGTATGTCGGTTCCTATTCCTCCTTTCCGGGCATGGTCAACGCCACGCTTAGCGCCGGTGGTAAGCCCGTGTACTCGGGCATCGGCGGCAGCGCTCATGTCGCGAGCGCCGATTCATTCAGCCAATGGTTCACCAACGTCTCTGGGATCAATCACGCGACCGCATCCAAGATGGTTCTGTGGAAAGACGGCACGGGCAACTACGTGAACCGTTATGGCGCGAACGGGGAACAGTGGAACGTCACGACTGTCGCCAATTGGTGCGGAACGGTGGGCAACGAGCTTCTCGATGCCAACGGAACACCGATCCCATGCACCTTCAGACCGCAAGGATTGGACGGCGGCTCGTCCGATGGCGGCGGGTCAGTTAGTCAAACGGACTGCCAAAAGCTGGAGGCACAGGGCTATGCCCAGGTGTCCGGCAGCTGCAAAGCCGACAGCAGTGGCACCTATACGGCCAAGTACATCGTGCGCAAGTCAGACGGCAACCCGCTCTTCTTCCCGGTCGACGGCGATTCCTTCACCCCCGCCGCCGAGCTGACCGCTGCAACCATTGAACCCCACTGGGACGACTCGATGAGTTGGCCGTACGACTTGGATAGTGCCGGCAAGAAGATCCTGCACAACTTCAGCTTCACCAGCGAAATTCACACTTGGTTCCTTTACGACAAGACCAAGACTTACTCCCTCGACTTTCTCGGCGACGACGACATCTGGGTGTTCATCAACAAGAAGCTCGCCGTGGATCTGGGCGGCACTCACGTTGCGGTCGATGGCCGAATGGTGCTGGACGCCGACGGCAATTGCACCACCACCGTGACACCGACCTATCCCACGAGTCCAGCCCCCACGTCGACGAAACAGGCCACATCCCTCGGGCTGCAGGACGGTAGCGTTTACGAGATTGCTGTGTTCCAGGCTGAACGGCAGTCGAACGGCTCGTCGCTGCAGATCACCTTCCCGGCCTTCAGCACCGCGCCCAGCGCATGCACCCCCATGTGAGGGAACGAAATGACGATCCCAACGCGTAAGGCTTCGCGTTTCCTTCGGACAATCCTAGCTGCTCTGCCGCTGGTACTGTCCAGCTGCGCCGGGTTCGGCCAACCCCGCGCCTTCGCGTTCTACCCGAACCCCGAGTACCCGCGCGACCGGGCGACGCTTGCCCAATTGCAGGGCCAGATCGCGACCATCGACGGCGTGGACGTCGAACCCTACGGCACCGTCTTCGAGGTTCTGCCGGGGTGTCACGTCGTCTCGCTTCGCCGCAAGGTCGGCGAGGGCAATCTCTCTGGCGCCTGGACAGCGGATCTGGGCCCGCGCTTCTACGCATTCCGCATGCAGAGCGGCTATCTCTACACGATCGACATTTCCGTCCGGTTCCGAAGCGCGTCCCACGGAACCATGACCATCCGGGCCGAGGAACGCGATGCCACTGGCAGGGTCATTCAGGACGTGCCGCTGGTCCGCAGGCACCGAGACATCGAAGCGTGCCGCGCTTGGGAGGGCACCGCGCTGCCCTCGACGCCAGAGCTGTCCGACCAGCCCCCAGGCGCGATCCCAAGCGAAGGCATGTCCCCTATGTAATAGGGCGGAATGTCACACGCTCAGGTGATCGGCCTCACGTGGAGGTGCGGGCAAGTCGGTTTACGAGGAGAAAGACGACTATCATGTTGGTCAAGCCCAGAGCCGCTGCCGGCTCGCGCGGCGAGAGGAGCGTGCCTGACCATGCCATTTGCACTTCGCCACGTCGTGATTCGTCCTGCCTTCGTTGCCGCCGCCGCCATGGCCATGACCACGCTCTTGGGCTGCGACGATCGCACGGGCATGGCCGTCCCTGATGACGAGGTGCCGGTCGGGGGCCAGGGCGCTGGCGGAAGTAGCGGCGGGAGTGGCCAGACAAGTAGCAGCGGTGGATCGGTCGGGTCCGGCGACAGCACAGGCGGGTCAGGCGGGTACAGAGTGGCAGCCGGCGGCTATGTCACGAGCGGCCCCTGGAGTGGCAATGCCTGGACCACCACGGATACTTCCATGGACACCACGCTTTCGCCGAGCGACTTCTCGGGCGTCAGTGATGGGGGGCGGTTGTGCATCAAGGGTGTGGTGAGCGATCACGGCCTGGAGGTCTTTGCCATCCTCGGTATCAATGTGGCACAGCCCCAGAACGGCGGCTCGGTCGGCGTGTGGACCCCTACGGGAGCGGGTTTGGCCTATCGCTTGACCGCCAATATCGCTTCCCCGTTGCGCATCACCATTCAGGGGGCCGCCGGCTATCCCGATGAATCGTGGTGCGCAAACCTCACCGCGAACACGGGACAGATCGCGTGGACGCAGTTCAAGCAGTCCTGCTGGGCCAGCTACGGTTCGTACTACGACGGCAAGACCCCGCTCGAGTCGGTCATGTTCGAAGTTCCCGGGATCAGCGCGACCCGCGTGAGCTACGATTTTTGCGTGGAAAGCGTCTGGCCGATCTAGCGAAGCGCGACCAGCGTCGGTGTGTCCCAGCCGGGTGCTTCCTGCCTTGGCGGCCGTTGCGCCCGTGGCAAGTTCGCGTTTTTTGCCAAAAGATCGGGGGCAGCCCTCGGGCGTGGTGAGCATTGCGGTATAATCAGTGCGGTTTTCGGGAAGCCGCAGAAGCACGAGCAGTTGGCGCCGGATGCGATACAATTGAGATACATGACATGAGTGTCGTCCCGCGAGCCATCCATCAGGGCTTCCTTCCCGCTGCGGGAAGGTCACGTGCCTTCGTCTGGAAGTACTCGCCGACCAACTGGGGGCGGCGTCCCCGCCATTTCCACGTCGAGCCCGAGCTCAACCTTATCGCTTCCGGGCACGCGACCTTCAGCGTCGGCGAGGCCGTGGTCACCGTTTCACAGGGCGATCTGATTGGCTTTCCACCAGCCCAGGATCACGTTTTGATCGAGGCCTCGCCGGACTTGTACCTGTTCGCCATCGGGATGCAGCCGACTTTTTCGTCGGAGGTTCTGCGGGCCAAGCGCGACGACGTCATGGTCCCGTTTCGCCTTCGCCTTGCGCCCGACGATTTTCGCAGCCTGGTCGGACGTGCCTCGGCCATTGTGGATCGGGACGGGGTCGACCAGCCGTGCGCGGAGCTGTGGGAGCAAGCGCACTGGCTGGGGTGGCGACGCACTACACGGCTCATCCCCGCGATGCACGTGCTTACGCGCCTTTCACTGTCTGCCATCAACCGGGCGCCCGACCTAGAGCTGCAATCGGTTTCGGCTCGGCTCAAGACCGCCGATTCTGAGATTAGCCGCTACTTTCACCGCGACATTGGCATGACCTTCGCCCACTACCGCACGCGCTTGCGCCTGTTGCGCTTGATCCATCTTATGGACCTTGGCGGCACCACGCTCAGGTCGGCGGCCCAGGCATCGGGTTTCGGGTCGTACTCGCAGTGCCATCGCACCTTCCAGGCCGAGCTCGGCTGCTCCCCCCGACATTTCTTCCATGCGGGGCTGCGTGAGCAAATGCAGCAGGCCTACGATCCTTGACCCGGCCACGGCTTCGCCCGCTCGAAAAGGCCGCCTACGCCTTCGGCGGAACCGTCGACATCTTTGGCCACTGGCTCTACTTCGGCCTGATGCAACCGGTGTTTGTCGGCTTCCTTCACCTATCGCCGTCGCTGCTTGGTCTTACGCAGGCGACTGCTCGCTTGACCGACGCGTTCGCCGATTCGTACTTCGGCTGGCGGTCGGACAACACCCGCACCCGTTGGGGAAGGCGACGACCCTATGTCCTCGTCGGCTCGCTGCTGGCGGGAGCAGCGCTGCCCTGCCTATTCGCTGCCTCGAGAACCTGGAGCCTGTCCACGCTGTTCTGGTTCGTCATCCTCACCGCCTGCGGCTACGCCCCCATCCTGAGCTGCTACAACATCCCGTATCAGAGCTTGGGGGCCGAACTGACCCCGGACACCGACGAGCGGACGGCCGTGATGTCGTGGCGAGGCGCAGTGCAGACGCTGGCCGGTATCGCGAACGCCTGGGCTTGGTGGTTCGCTGCCCGGCCCTGGTTCGCAGACACCGACGGCGTGCCCAACCTTGCCCGCGGCGCGCGGTGGGCGGGTGCGATCGCCGGTGGCGTCATGATCCTGGCCGGGATCGGCAGCGTTCTCTTCGTCAGCGAGCGCTACTACCCGTTGGCACGTCAGCAAGAGCGGATTGGCTTTCAAGCGATGACCCGACAGGCGTTCCGCTGCCGGCCGTTCCAGATCCTTTTGCTCGTGCTTGTCCTTTTCGCCGTACCGACCTCGATGGTGGGCGCCCTGAGCTGGTACGTTCTCTACTACCACGTACTCGCCGGGAGCCCAGGCACCGCAGCGCTCTACAGCGGCCTTGCCGGCACTACCTACAGTATCCTGGGGGCCGCCTGCATTCCTTTTGCCATCTGGCTGGCGCGCAGAATCGGGAAACGCCGGGCTCTGCAATGGGCGCTCTGCGGTGGCAGCGTCGCGTTGGCTTCAAGCTTCGTGCTCTATACCCCGACGGCGCCCATTCTCTCGGCGGCCTGTCATGGCTTGTTCGGCATCGCAGCGTCGGGCTTCTTCTGGGTGCTATTGCCCTCAATGCTGGCCGACGTCGTTGACTTCGATGAGCTAGAGGGCGGCAAACGTCGCGAGGGCGCCTTCGCCTCGATCCTTTCCTACGTGCTGAAACTCGGCACGACCTTGACGTTGCTCATCACCGGCCCGCTCATCGAGCTGACAGGATTCGACGCGCGAAAGGCCGTGCAGGATCCGACCACCATCCTGGGGCTGCGCATCCTTTTCGCGGTTGTTCCCGCGACGGCTGCGCTTCTGGCCGCCCTTGCCTTGCGACGCTATCCACTCACCCGCGATGTCATGGTCACGATCCGTGCGCGCCTGGAAGCCAGGCGCGGCGCCGTGTAGGGCCTGGCTCCAAGCTTCGCATTTCTTGGGATTCCTTCGCTGGCCCTCTTGGAAAGCCCAGCAGGGACGTCCATGGTTCGCACATGAATTCAAGATGCGCGCTGCTCGCGTTTGTTGTTGCGACCGTCCTCGTCCCTGCCTCGGCCAGAGGCATGGCGAGCGCAGAGCTGTACGGGACCAAGGCCTACATATACGGGCGCTTCGAGGCACGCATCCAATTCGCCCCGGGCGACGGCGTGGTCAGCTCGTTCTTCCTTTGGAAGGAGGGCTCCGACGCGGCCAACGCCTATTGGAACGAGTTGGACTACGAGAAGGTCGGCGCTGACTGCCACATGCAGATCAACAGCATCTACGGAAACCCGAAGAGCCAGCACCAGCAAACCCCTTCGTTGAGTAGCATTTGTACCGCCTACCACGACTATCGGTTCGAGTGGACGCCGACGTACATTGCCTGGGCGGTCGACGGGAAAGAGATCCGCCGGGACACCGGCGCGGACGCTACCGCCTACGCCCAAAACGCTTCCGCCGGCATGACCATGCACTTCAACATCTGGCCTGGCAACTCCACCTTCGGTGGAAACATCAACAACACCACACTGCCGGTGCACCAATACCTAAGCTGGGTGCAATACTCGTCGTACGACAATGGCAACTTCAACGTGCAGTGGCGCGAAGAGTTCCAGACGTCGGGCATTCCCTCCGGATGGGCAGTCGGCAATTGGGCCTCGCCCTATAACCTGTCGACCCACAACGCGCAGAACGTCGCCTTCGTGAACGGAATCGCCGTGCTGTCGCTGAGCGCTGACAACGCGACGGGCAGCCCAGGCACACCACCGGCCGATACCAGTGCCGGAGGTACGAGCGGCTCGGGCGGAAGCTCGGGCTCGGGCGGCGTCACCTCCACGGGCGGCAGCGGTGCTGGCGGCACGACCGCGTCCGGTGGCGCCACCGGCTCGGGCGGTAGAGCGAGCACCGGCGGTGCGGGCGGAAGCTCGAGTTCGGGCGGCGCTATTCCCAAGGCGGACGGCGGCGCTGGCGGCGCGACTGCGTCGGGCGGCACGCTACCCTCGGGCGGCACGACTGGAGCAGGGGGCTCGACAACTGCCGGCGGGACCACGGGAGTCGGTGGTGGAACGATCGCCGCCGGCTCGGGCGGGGCGACAACTGCCGGCGGGACCACGGGAGTCGGTGGTGGAACGATCGCCGCCGGCTCGGGCGGAGTGACCAGTTCCGGCGGGACCACCCCCTCGGGCGGGGTGACCGCTTCCGGCGGGACCACGGAATCGGGCGGGAGCACCACGACCGGCGGAGGTACCCCTGGCACCCAGGCCGGGTGCAGCTGCAGCACCGCAAACCGTGCAAGCCCACTTGGCTCCGCACTGCTGATCTTTCTCATCCTCATTTCGATGTCGCGCCTGCACCGCAAGGAGTCCTGATGTTGTTCCACACCTCTTTAGACAATCCTCTTTCCCGTCGCCGTCGACACACCCTGGTAGCGCGTTTGCATTTCGTTGCTGTTGCCCTCGCGACACTGCTCGCCGGAACAACGAACGCTGATGCGAAGGCGTACAAGGGCGCCGAGGTGTACAGCAGCAGTACTGTTCTCCACGGCCGCATCGAGATCCGGATGCGCATGATTCGTGGCAGCGGGCTCGTCTCGACCTTCTTCACGTACAAGAACGGATCGGAATTGTCCGGCGCGCTGTGGGAAGAGCTGGACATCGAAGCCATGGGGAAGAGCGATGCCAAGTCCTGGCAGTCGAACTTGATCACGGGCAACCCACGGGTGACCTCCGAGCAGCTATACACGTTGGCAAGCTCGCTTGCCGACGACTATCACACCTACCGGATCGACTGGACGCCCGACTACGTTTCCTGGTCCCTCGACGGTACAGAAGTCCGCAGAACCCAAGGCGGTCAGGCGTCCCAAGTAACCAATGCGCACTCGCTTCGCTTCAATGCCTGGTCGAGCGAGAGTACCGGCTGGGCCGGCGACCTCGACGAGAGCGCCCTGCCGGCCTACCAGTTCGTGAATTGGATCAGGTACTACCACTACGAGATCGACCAGTTCGTGCTCGACTGGACGGACGACTTCGACACCTTCGACACCAGCCGCTGGTCGAAGGGCAATTGGACGTTCACTGGCAACCGGGTCGACTTCGATCCGACCAACGCCGTCGTCCAGGACGGCACCCTGATTCTCGCCATTACCAAGGAAGGTGCGACAGGGTTCGCCGGCACAGTGCCCGTCGATCCGCAAGGGAACGCAACCAATGTTCCCGTCACGCCAAGCCCGCCGAGCACACCGAGCACGCCAAGCACTCCTGCTACCTCTGCCGCTGGGGGCGGGTGCACTCTCATGCCGTCGACCTTGCCGCGACGAAACGCTGCCTGGCTCATGGGGCTCTTCCTGCTCGGCTTGGCAGGTCCTCTTCTGGCACGCCGGGGATTCTGACTGCCCGCACCGAGGCGCCGCGAGCCGTACGCCTTTATGGCGCCGTCGGCGAAGCCTGGCCAGCGCTGTTGTCGCCCCAGCAGGCGATGGTGCCGTCGGTTCTCACGCCGCAGGCAAACCTTCCGCCAGCACCGACGGAGGTGAAGGTGCCTGCGGGAGGTGTTGCCTCGCCCAAGGTGTTGTCGCCCCAGCAGGCAAGGGTGCCGTCCGTCTTGACCCCGCAGGCAAAGGTGTCGCCCACACTGAC
>Ga0302322_100004525_pt1 | contig 12094 bp, 7 predicted proteins | sample Fen_T0_2_FD_203757 | JGI IMG/M metagenome (GOLD analysis project Ga0302322, IMG submission 203757) | Peat permafrost microbial communities from Stordalen Mire near Abisko, Sweden - Fen_T0_2 | ecosystem: Environmental > Terrestrial > Soil > Wetlands > Permafrost | place: Sweden: Abisko... | reverse complement strand
AGGTGCTCGGACTATTTGTTACAGGGCTCGTGATCTGGATCCCTTGCGTGATCATTTCGTTGATTCCCTTTGTTAATTTTCTCATGATAATCGTGTGGCCATTGCTCGGCATCTCGCTGTTTGCACTGTGGGTAATCGGTTTGATCGCGGCCATCAACGGGCAGCAGAAGCCCATGCCTGTCGTCGGGGAGCACTACCAGAAATGGTTTGCGGGCGCCTTTGTTTGATCACGCATTTCAGTGCGACCTAACGCCGTCCGGGCTCCGGGCGGCTTTTTTTGACCCACAAAAAACGTTGATCCGGAGATTCCGCTTGCGGCGGCGTGCAGCGTGCCAAGCGTAGATCCAACATGATTGCTCCTGAAACCTTTTCTCACATCGAGAACATAAAGAAGCGCGCCGGCTACTTATGGAGGTTTCTTTGACGTCGACCAAAAGCAGCGGGAAATAGAGGCCATGGAGGCCGAAATGGGCGCTCCGGCGTTCTGGGATGCCCCGGAACGGGCGCAGAAGCACATCGCCAAACTCAATAACCTGAAGCGCACCATTGCGGGCGTCGTGGCGTTCAACAAGAAGCTCGATGATGCCGCCGTGATGGTGGAGCTCATCGACTCGGCGGAACCGGCGGAGAAGGAATCGTACGCCAAAGAGCTCGATCAGGCCGTCACTGATATGGTGGCCGAACTCGACAAGCTGGAAATTGCTTCGTTCCTCACTGGCCAGTTCGACCGCAATAACGCGATTTTCTCGATTCAAGCCGGCGCTGGTGGAACCGAGTCCAACGACTGGGCCGACATTCTGTTCCGCATGTACTCCCGCTGGGCGGAGCGTAGGAATTTCCAAGTCGAGCTGATGGATGTGCAGCCGGGCGACCAAGCGGGCATTTCCAAGGCGACGATCCTGATCAAGGGCGAGAACGCCTACGGTTACGCCAAGGCGGAACGCGGAGTTCACCGTCTCGTGCGCATCAGCCCGTTCGATTCGAATAAGCGGCGTCACACTTCGTTTTGCGCAGTGGACGTCGTGGCTGAAATCACAGAAGAGATCGAAATCAACATTCCCGAGGACGAAATCCGCACCGATGTTTACCGGTCGTCCGGCAAAGGCGGGCAGGGTGTCAACACCACGGACTCGGCGGTGCGGCTCACGCATATGCCGTCCGGGATTGTCGTCGTGTGCCAAAACGAACGCTCCCAGATCAAAAACAAGGCGGCAGCACTGAACGTCCTGAAAGCGCGCCTCTATGAGAAGCGCCTCGACGACAAACGCAGCGAGATGGAAAGATTCTACGGCGAGAAAGGCGAGATCGGTTGGGGCAGCCAGATCCGCAGCTACGTTTTGCAGCCTTACCAGATGGTGAAGGATCTGCGCACCGGCGTCAGCACCAGCGACACACAGGGCGTGCTCGACGGCGATCTGGACCGTTACATCTACGGCTGGCTGCGTGCCGGTTGCCCGCGCCACCGGAACAAGGATATTCAGATCGACGATTGATCCTCTCTTTCCCGTCCGTCGTTCTCGTTCTAGACAGAACGAGAGAATGGGAAAGAGTATGCGAAGTATGAGCGCCAAATCCACCGACCTCACCCACGAGCAGCTGAAGTCCGCGTTGGGCAACCAGCCGTTGTTTGAGGACAAGACGTGGCAACTTTCACCCGAGGCATGGCCGCTCAGCGCGGCGCAGCACGCCCAGTTGGAACAGATCGGCGCGGCCTGCCTGGAATTTCATCAGGCGTTGGAAATCCTCTATTCCCGGTCGGCGCAGGGAAAAAACCTGCTGCGAAACAAGCCGCTGCTCGCTCCTTGGATCGCGGATTACCTGGACCGCGGAAAGCCGGCGGGGCTGATCGCCCATGCGCGCGACCCGAAGAATCGTGGCGCGTTTCCCACCGTTTTGCGGCCCGACTTGTTGCTGACCGAGGATGGCTTTGCGCTGACCGAACTTGATTCGGTGCCCGGAGGAATTGGGCTCACAGCCTTCCTCAATCGGCTGTATGCCGCGCGGGGTGAGGTCACCCCGCCTCCAACCGACATGGCTTCTGCCGTTGGAGGCGGGGTGCCCTCACCCCGCGAAGGGGATGCCGCTATCCTTGGCGCCGGCGACGTGATGATTGCGAGTTTCTACCAGTCACTCGCCGCGTTGCGCCCGCTGGTACGAAATCCTCTGATCGCAATTCTGGTCAGTGACGAGGCAGGCACGTATCGGCCGGAGATGCAGTGGCTGTCAGAGCAACTGCAGCGGCAGGGCAAGCGCGTTTTCTGTCTGCATCCCGATCAGGTGTTTCCCCTCGATAACGAGCTTTTCTTCGACATCGAGGGCACGCCCGAAAAGATCGATATCATCTACCGGTTCTTCGAACTCTTCGACTGGGCCAATATCAAGGTGGCGTCACATATTCTGGAATCATGGTCGGCTGACCAAGTCGCCATCGCTCCTCCGATGCGACATTTTCAGGAGGAGAAGCTTTCTCTCGCGCTTTTTCATCATCACCTGCTGCCTGAATTTTGGGCGGAAAATATCAGCCGCGCCAGTTTGGAGCTTTTGCGAAAAATTATTCCCCAATCATGGATCATGGACCCGGCGCCGTTACCGCCCGGCGCGGTGCTCGACGGTCCGCGGGTAGGGGGGCGGATGTTGAACGATTGGCGCGACCTTGCCGGTGCGTCGCAGAAGGAGCGTGATTTGATTATCAAGATCAGCGGTTTTCACGAGACGGCCTGGGGTGCGCGCAGCGTCGTGCTGGGGAGCGATTGTTCGCGCGAGGAGTGGCAGGCAGGAATCACGCGGGCGCTGCAACTGGCTCCGGCCAATCTGCATATCCTGCAGGAATACAAAAAGCCCAAGCGCGTGCAGCATCCCATCTATCGCTCAGTGGATGTGGGCGGGGTGCCCTCACCCCGCATCGAATTTGGACGGTTACGACTTTGTCCGTATTATTTCGTGGTGGGCGGGCAGACCCGCTTGTCCGGTGCTCTGGCTACGTTCTGTCCGCCGGACAAAAAGATCATCCACGGAATGCAGGACGCGGCGTTATTACCGACGCGAGTGGTGCGATAAGGTCGAGCGGATTGCAGCTAACTCGTGTCGTAGGGCTAGCGCTTGCGGCATGCTTGGTCGGTCATCGATCGCACGGCGCAAGCGCCGTCCCTACAAAAGGAGTCCAAAAGCGATCCGTATCTGCATTATGCGGCCGCGCTGCTCTTTTGCGCGACGGGCTGGCTGCCCATCAGCTGCTGGAAAAATGAATCGCGACGCTCGCGGGCGACGGCGACGTCCTTGGTGCCGAGGGAACGGCGGACGCGCTCCTTGGTGGTCGGCGTCGGATAGACAGTATAATGGAGAAACCACGTTCCGTTGTTATGCCAGAGGTGGTGGTTCGGATTGACCCCGTTGAAGCGGAGAACCGGGAGGGTGGGACGGTCGATGGACATGATGCGTGAGCGGTTGATGTTTAGATTAATCGTTCGCGCACCAGGGTTTTTCCTGAAAACGAAAAGCCGCCTGAGGACATCAGGCGGCTTTTTCGCTTTTTTGGAGGAGTTTTTTGTTAGAAGGTTTGACCCCTCTCACATCCGGGTGACTTGCGTCACTCGAAACCACCGTGATCACTCCTAGACCCGGTTGGCAGAAGCAGCTGTTGCCAGCCGTTCCTTTCCTGATGCATGGCACAGCGTGCAAATCGTCGCGTCATAAGCCAGATAAATTTTTGGCCGGTAGTAACACAGTCACGCCTCTAAAAAGTAACCCGCTGAATTTTGCCCATTTACGTGGAGGCTGGGCGAAAAAGATTTTTGCGCTGGTGAGGGCCCACGCACGGCACGTTCCGACCCGTCTGGCGGAATCTTCCAGGATATTTGCCGGAGTAACCGTGTTAAGCGCCTCAGCGGGTGAGCAAGTCAGTGATTGGTCGGGAATTATTTCGACCGTGCGCGGCTGCGAGCTTGACGGATGAATGCGTTGGCGCGTGTTTATCCGGAAAGACGCCATGCACGGATTTGAATTCATTCAGGATTTGGCAGTGGTGATGTTGGTGGCTGGCCTGGTCGGATGGCTGTGCCATCGGTTTGGCTTGTCGGTAATCGTCGGCTATCTGGCCGCGGGCATGGTCATCGGACCATACACGCCGCCGTTCTCACTCGTGTCGAGCGTGGCACGCATCGAGACGCTCGCGCAGCTCGGCTTGGTTTTCCTGATGTTTTCCATCGGAATGAAACTGAGCTTCCGTAAACTGCGGCGGCTCGGCTGGCCACTGGCGATCGCGACAGTCGTGGGCGCTGTGGTCATGTACAACCTGTCTCGTCTGGTGGGCGCCGGATTAGGCTGGGGACCGGTGCACACGGTGTTCCTCTCGGCAATGCTGATGGTTTCATCCTCGGCCATCATCAGCAAAGTGCTGCAAGAAATGGGCGCCACGCACGAGAAGCGCGGGCAGATGGCGATGGGGGTGTCGGTGCTGGAGGATATTGTGGCAGTGGTGATGTTGACGATTCTCAGTTCGCTCACCGGTCCGCTGGAAGGCGCGGTGACGAATTCCGTGGGAAGCACCCTCGGTCTGCTCGGTGCCTTCGTGGTGGTGGCGGGCGTGGGAGGGCTACTGAGCATCCCGTGGCTGTTGCGGAAACTGAGCGCCACGGCCGAACAGGAGCAGCTCACGATCGTGGTGGCCGGTCTGCTTTTCATGCTGGCAGTTTTTGCGCACAAGGCGGGTTTCTCGATGGCGCTCGGGGCGTTTTTGCTCGGGGCGATTGTTGCGGAGACTCCGCACCGCCTGCAGGTTGACCGGACCTTCGAAGGTATGCGCGACCTTTTCAGCGCGGTCTTCTTTGTGGCCATAGGCATGATGATCAATTTGCAGTCGGCGCTGCATTTATGGTGGCTGATGCTGCTGCTGGCGATCGTCGCCTTGGTTGGCCGCACCTTGGCGCTGACGATCGGGATGCTGGTGACGGGCAACTCCACGCGGCAAGCTCTTGCCGTCGGGCTGTCGGTGACACCCTTGGGAGAATTTTCATTCATCATTGTTCAGATGGGCATCCTGGCCGGCGTATTGCCGGATCATTTCCAAGCGGTGGTCGTGGGGGTGTCGTTGCTCACGACGCTGGCTGCTCCGGTTTTAACCCGGCGCGCCGATTCGATCAGCGAATGGGTGGACAACCGGCAACCCGGCTGGCTCAAGCACTGGCTCGCTTATTATCACAGCTGGCTTGAGCGGCTGGCGCAGCTCGAGAAACGCAATCTCCTCTGGCAGCTGAGCCGGAAACGCGTCATCCAGATCGCGGTCGAAGTGCTGCTGGTCACCGGCCTGCTGGTTTTTTCCGAGTCGGCCTTTGCCGCGGTGAGCCAGTATCTCCCCGATGAGAAACTGTTTCGAAACGCCCCGCGGATCGTGTTTGGTTTGGGCTTGGGCCTGATCGCGCTGCTGCCGGTGTTGGCGATCTGGCGCAATATTTCGGCGATGGCCATGCTGTTCGCGGAAGTAAGTACTGCCAGCTACGCCAATGCGGCCCGTCTTCGTCCCATTGTCGAGGGCGGGGCCAAAGTGCTGGCGGGACTTCTGATGACGCTCTGGCTGAGCGCGATCCTGCCGTTGGGCGGAATGGGTCGGTGGGTTCCGCTCGTGGCGCTGGTGGTCGCGGGAGCGGCGATCGTTTTGATGCGAAGTAAACTGATCTTCTGGCACAATGTATTGGAGGTCGAATTGCAGGAACGGTTGGTGCAACCGGAAGGACATTTTGCCAGCACGGCGTCGCCGTGGCTGGCTGAGCACGGCGAATGGAACCTAGGTCTGACCGAATGCGTGCTGGCCGACCTCGCAGATTGCCGCGGTCACACGCTCGGCGAACTTGGTTTGCGGAAGAAATTCGGCTGTGTGGTGGCGGGGGTCGAGCGGCAGGGCGTCATGATCGGCAACCCCGGAACGGACTTGATTCTTTACCCGCACGACAAGGTTCTCCTCCTTGGCGATACGGCGCAAACCGCTGCGGGCAAAGCTTTCCTCTCCCGAGTGACGGGCAGCGCGCCGGTTTCGAGGTTCGACGAAGTTCGCCTGGAGACGGTCGAGGTACCGGTGGGCAGCATGTTGGCCGGGTGGACGCTCGCGGAACTATCCCCGAGCCGACGTTGCGGGGTGCAGGTGGCGGGCTTGCATCGTGGGGAGCAACGGCTGCTCAACCCGGGTGGCGACGAGCATTTGCGGGCCGGCGACGACGTGCTGGTTCTAGGCAGTCCGGACCAGATCGCGGCGTTCCGGACTTGGGTAAATGAGGCATGAGCGTCACCGGGCTGTCGATTTGTCTGCTAATTTCGGCCATGAGGGGAATTATATTTCAGGCCGGAGGGGGAATGGCCTCGGTATTGCTTTGAGCTCGGGTAAATATTTCTCACATTTCCGGAATCTTTTCCGGCTTGTGGACGTCTACTAGCCGACTTCACTCACTTCCTTATCTCCCATGTTCGACGTTTTCAAAGGCGCAGGCCTGCTCATCTATCCACTCGGTCTTTGTTCTATTATTGCTGTCTACATTATCTGTGAACGGCTTTATTCCCTGCGCAAAGGCTCGGTCCTGCCCGATGACCTCGTCGATGCCGTCGTCCAAGGCACGGCTTATACCGGGGGCACCCACTCGGTGCTGGCCCGGGTGCTAGGTTTCGCGAGCCAGAACAAGAATGACCCGGATGCAATCAAGGCGTTTGCCCGGCTCGAACTCAACCGCATGGAGCGGGGCATTCCTTATTTGGACGTTATCTATGCGGCGGCGCCCCTCATCGGTCTGACCGGCACGGTGACGGGATTGCTGCAGGTATTTTCCCAGATTTCGCCAGAGACCGGCCTGCCGGATCCTGTGGCGTTCACCAAGGGTGTGGCGCTGGCGCTTTCCGCGACCGTAATTGGCTTGGGCATCGCCATCCCCTCGCTGGTCGCCTCCGGTTTCCTGCAGCGCAAGATCGAAAATTACGCGGTGAAGATGGATCTGCTGCTCGAGCGCGTGCTCAGTAGCCACAGCAAGTCGAGCTCATGAGCGCACTCTACACCAAGCGCCACAAACGGCCGGAGATGAATCTGGTGCCGTTGATCGACGTACTCGTGATGCTGATATTCTTTGCCTTCGTCACGATGCAGTTCCGCTCCGTGGCCGCCATGAACCTTACGCTGCCCAAGGCCGAAAGTGCCGGCAAAAACGAGATGAAGGATTCGGTGACGATTACCATCACCAAGGAAGGAGCGCTTTTCATCAACAACCAGTCGGTTAAGACCGAGGAATTGGGTGGGGCCTTGCAGAAAATCGCTTCGGTCCGCAAAGACATCACCGTGCTCGTTCGCGCCGATGAAACCTCGCAGCTCAAATACGCCATCGAGGTGATGGACGTCTGTAACAAATACGGTCTGAGCAAGGTCCGGGTGCAGATGAAGAACAAGTAACGGCGGGTAGGGGCGTGGCCGGCGCTCACGTTTGGCTCCTTGGCTATCGAGGTGATGCCTAGCAGCCGGCGTCTTGAGCCCGTTAATCCTAGCTGCTAGTTTTGCTCGCGCGGGCTTTCGCCTCGCAACCGCAGCCAGGCAGCTCGTACTAGATTAACGATGCTGATCCTCATCACCGGTGTGACCAAGGGACTTGGGCGCGCTCTCGCCGCGTGGTACATCGCGCATGGGCATACGGTGGTTGGCTGCGGACTGAGTGCGGAGATATTGGAAATGCGCTTTACCTACCCACCGCCGCACGACTTTTCGGTGGTGGACGTCACGGAAGAAAACAAAGTGGCGCTCTGGTCCGAGAAGGTCACCGCTGCGCACGGTTCTCCGCAAATTCTGATCTGCAATGCGGCGGTTATGAATGATCCCGCCCCGTTGTGGAAGGTGCCGGCGGCCGAATTCAACCGGTTGATCGACGTAAACGTCAAAGGCGTCGCCGCTGTTATCCGGCATTTCGTCCCCGGTATGGTTGCACGCGGTTCTGGTATCATCGTGACGCTCAGTTCCGGTTGGGGCCGCGGCGCCTCGCCTGAGGTGGGACCGTATTGCGCCAGCAAATTTGCGATCGAAGGGTTGACCAAGTCGCTGGCGCAGGAGCTTCCGGCGAACATGGCTGCGGTACCTCTCAATCCGGGCGTCATCGATACCGACATGCTGCGCCAGTGTTGGAGCAAGTATGCCGCGACTTATCCGAAGGCCGATGCGTGGGCCAAGGTTGCCGCCCCGTACATATTGCAGCTTGGTCCGAAGCACAACGGGCTTTCGCTCAGCGTTCCCGGGTTTGAGATCTGAGTTCTTCGCGCCGCCGATCGCGGCACACCCCAAGATCGTCCGGCCAAAAAAGCCCTGCGCCCGGATTTGGCCCGAAACCGGCTGTGCAACTGTGAAGTGGCTGAAATAGGCCGCCTGTGTCGCCGGAACCTCGGTTGAAGTTGCCTGGGCCGCCGATATTTCTCCCTTTCAAGCTGCACCTAAACTCCGCCTTGACCCGACCGGCCGATAATTAATCAAAAATCCCCCATACATCGCCTTGACCCCGGCTCCGCCACTATTTCATATCTCAACCTTTAGCGACCCTTGCGGCGCAGCCCAAACACCTAGAATCCACACTCCTCACGATGTCGTCCGCCGCTCGGCCCACTCATTTTAACATGCCCACTAAGAATGATTCCCTCAGCGCCGCCCGTAAGAACGGCCCCGGCCGGCCCGCGAAGCAGGGCCTTTATGACCCGTGGTTTGAGCACGACGCTTGCGGCGTCGGCTTTGTGGTCGATATGAAGGGACGCAAATCCCACAAGATTTTACAAAACGGCCTGCAGATCCTGCGCAATTTGGATCATCGCGGGGCGGCGGGTGCAGAAGTAAACACGGGCGACGGAGCGGGCATTTTGCTCCAGATGCCGCATGGCTTTTTCAAGATCGCTGCCAAGAAAGCCAAGTTTGCCTTGCCGGAGCCCGGCTTCTACGGCTGCGGCACCCTTTTCATGCCGCGCAATCCGAGCATGCGCCGCAAACTCGAGCAGTGTTTCGAGCAAATCGTGCAGTCCGAGGGCCAGATCTTCCTCGGCTGGCGCACGGTTCCCGTCGACAATTCCATGTTGGGCGACTCGGCCAAGGCTTCCGAACCGGTCATGCGCCAGGCTTTCATCGGCCGGGCCGAAAACGTGAAGGATGAAATGGCCTTCGAGCGGAAGCTATATTTCATCCGCAAGCGCGGTTACAGCGAGATCCGCATGTCGACGATGGACGGCGCCCAGTACTGGTACGTCTCAAGCCTTTCCTGCAAGACGATCGTCTACAAGGGCCAGTTGCTCACCGAGCAGCTCGACAAGTATTTCACCGATCTGCGCGACCCCACGATGGAGACCGCGCTCGCGCTGGTGCACTCGCGTTTCAGCACGAACACCTTTCCGAGCTGGGATCGCGCGCATCCGTACCGCTACGTCGCGCATAACGGCGAGATCAACACCCTTCGCGGCAACATCAATTGGATGCATGCCCGCGAGGCGCTCTTCGAGTCCGAGGCCTTTGGCGACGACATGAAGAAGATTCTTCCGATCATCAACCCGAACGGCAGCGATTCGGCGATGTTCGACAACACCCTTGAGCTTCTGGTGCTCGCCGGCCGCCCGATGGCGCACGCGATCATGATGATGATTCCCGAGCCCTGGTCGAACGACGACCAGATGGACCCGGCCCGCCGCGCCTTCTATCAATACCACGCGTGCTTGATGGAACCATGGGACGGTCCCGCTGCGATTGCTTTCACCGACGGCAAGCAGATTGGTGCGATCCTTGATCGCAATGGCCTGCGTCCGTCGCGCTACTGCGTCACCAAGGACGGTCTTGTCATCATGGCCTCCGAGACGGGAGTACTCGACATTGCCCCGGAGGATGTTGTCAGCAAGGGCCGACTCCAGCCCGGTCGCATGTTCCTCGTCGATACCGAGCAGGGCCGGATCATCGAAGACGAGGAAATCAAGCAGCAGTTCGCGGCCGAACGGCCGTACGCACAATGGATCGAGGAACATCTCGTTTACCTCAGCGATTTGCCTGATGCGCCCGAGATTCCCTTGCCGGATCACGAGACGCTGCTTCAGCGCCAGATCGCCTTCGGCTACACCCACGAGGACGAACGCATCGTTCTGGCCCCGATGGCCCGCGACGGCGTCGAGGCGATTGGCTCGATGGGCAACGACGCCGCTCTTGCGGTGTTGTCCAACAAGCCGCGCTTGCTGTACGATTATTTTCAGCAGCTCTTCGCACAGGTCACCAATCCCCCAATCGACTGTATCCGCGAAGAGATCATTACCTCTGCGGAAACCCGTTTGGGTTCCGAGGGTAATCTCCTTCACCCCGGCCCAACCGCCTGCCGTCGCGTTGAGGTGAAGTGGCCGGTCCTCACCAACGAGGAGTTCGCCAAGATCCGCCGCATGGAATTGCCTGGTCTCAAGGTTGGCGTGCTCAACACGCTCTTCCGCGTTTCACGCGGCGAGAAGGGCCTCGCGAAATCCCTCGAAGAAATCTCCATGATGGCCCGCCGCATGATCGAGGAGGACGACGTCAATGTCATCATCCTGAGCGACCGCGGTGTGAACAAGGAATTCGCTCCGATTCCCGCGCTGCTGGCTGTCGCCGGTCTGCACCACTATCTCATCCGCGAAGGCCTGCGCACCCGCGCCAGCCTCGTGCTCGAGACCGGTGAGGCGCGTGAAGTACACCATTTCTCGCTGCTCATCGGCTATGGCGTGAGTGCCATCAATCCCTACGTCGCATTCGAGACGGTCGACGACATGATTCGCGAAGGCGCGTTGCTGAACATCGATCACAAGACCGCGTGCAAGAACTTCGTGAAGGCCGCCTCCAAGGGCGTGATCAAGGTCATGTCCAAGATGGGCATCTCGGCGATCCAGAGCTATCGCGGCGCGCAAGTGTTCGAGGCCCTCGGCATCCGTCAGGACGTCATCGATCATTATTTCACGTGGACTGCTTCGCGGGTCGGCGGCATCGGCCTCGATGTCATCGCGCAGGAAGTCCTCATGCGGCACCGCGCGGCGTACCCTGATCGTCAGATCGACGGCCACGTGCTGCCGGTCGGCGGTCTCTATCAATGGCGCGCTGAAGGCGAAGCCCACCTTTTCACGCCTGAGTCGATCCATCATCTGCAAAAGGCCACGCGCCTCGGCAGCTATCCGGCGTTCAAGGCCTATTCGAAGCTCATCGATCAACAGGGTAGCAAGCTTTGCACATTGCGCAGCCTGCTCGATTTCAAGGCCAGCACTCCCATTCCGATTTCCGAGGTCGAATCCGTGGAAAGTATCTGCAAACGTTTCAAGACGGGCGCGATGTCCTACGGCTCCATTTCGAGCGAGGCCCACGAGACTCTCGCGATCGCGATGAACCGCATCGGCGGCAAGTCCAACACGGGCGAGGGCGGTGAAGATCCCGCGCGTTTCATTCCGATGCCCAATGGCGATTCGAAGAACTCCGCCATCAAGCAGGTCGCTTCCGGTCGCTTCGGCGTCACGAGCGAGTACCTCGTCAACGCCCGCGAACTTCAGATCAAGATGGCGCAGGGCGCGAAGCCCGGCGAGGGCGGTCAGCTGCCCGGCTCCAAGGTTTATCCGTGGGTCGCCAAGACGCGTCACACCACGGCGGGCGTCGGTCTCATTTCGCCACCACCGCACCATGACATTTACTCGATCGAGGATTTGGCCGAGCTGATTCATGATTTGAAGAACGGCAACCGACACGCGCGCATCAGCGTGAAGCTCGTCTCCGAAGTCGGGGTCGGCACCATCGCCGCTGGCGTCGCCAAGGCACACGCCGACGTTGTCCTCATCTCAGGCTACGACGGTGGCACCGGTGCCTCGCCACAAACTTCGTTGCAGCACGCGGGTCTGCCGTGGGAACTCGGTCTCGCCGAAACCCACCAGACGCTCGTCCTCAATAATCTCCGCAGCCGCATCGCCGTCGAGACCGACGGCCAGCTCAAGACCGGCCGCGACGTCGTCATCGCTGCATTGCTGGGCGCCGAGGAATTCGGTTTCGCCACCGCGCCGCTCGTCACCACCGGGTGTATCATGATGCGCGTTTGCCATCTGAATACCTGTCCCGCCGGCA
>Ga0302322_100004524_pt1 | contig 12094 bp, 12 predicted proteins | sample Fen_T0_2_FD_203757 | JGI IMG/M metagenome (GOLD analysis project Ga0302322, IMG submission 203757) | Peat permafrost microbial communities from Stordalen Mire near Abisko, Sweden - Fen_T0_2 | ecosystem: Environmental > Terrestrial > Soil > Wetlands > Permafrost | place: Sweden: Abisko... | reverse complement strand
TTCGCGCCCTCGGCCATGGATGCTCCCCCGCTCGTGGTCGGGCGATCATCCTGCCCGGTCGGGCGGCGGGAAACCTCCCGATCGGGTGACTGAGGGTTCGAGCACGACCGTCGGCTCGATCACGATCGCCGTCGTCAGGCTGTTGGCGATGTAGCACTCGCGGTGCGCGACCTCGCAGAGGCGGTGCACACGGTCGACGAGCACCTCGGACCGGCCGGCGGACGGGTCGTCGCTGCGGACGGTGATCCGCGGACGCAGGGTGATCGAGGTGATGCGCATGGGGAGGTCGTCCTCGGGCATCGCCGCGACCGCGTCGTCGTCGTAGGCCACCACGTCGAGCCGAGCCCGCGCCGCCACCGCGAGGAACGACAGCAGCTGGCAGGACGCGGCCGCGAGCACGAGCAGCTGCTCGGGGTCGAGCAGCGCGGGGTCACCGCGGAACCCGGGATCGGCGCTGAGCGTGAGCGCGGCCTCGGCCGGCGGCGCGGTGGCCGTGTGGGTCCGCGTGTAGGCCTCGTAGCCCACGCCGGTGGAGCCGGTCCACGCGCAGGTCACGCGGTAGTGGTGCATACTCCGATGGTGGCAGCCGACCTCGGCCTCACGCACGTGGCATTGCCGGTGACCGACGTCGACGCGAGCGCGGCGTTCTACGCCCGCTTCGCCGACCTGCAGGTCGTGCACCGTCGGGTCGACGGCTCGGGGGCGGGCGCGGTGGGGGTGGTGTGGCTCTCGGACCTCACCCGGCCGTTCGTGATCGTGCTGATCCAGACTGCCGTCACCCACGTGCTCGGCGGGTGGGCCCATCTGGGTGTGGCCTGCGCGAGTCGCGACGAGGTCGACGCCCGCTGCGCCGCCGCGACCGCGGCCGGCATCGCGGTGCAGGGCCCGTACGACGACGGCCCACCCGTCGGCTACTGGGCGATCCTGCCCGATCCCGACGGGCACCACCTCGAGCTGGCGTACGGGCAGCGCGTGGACGCGACCGTCGCCGCGTCACAACGGGAACGGCGCGGCGACGACCGTTAGTGTCGGGCGCCGATGAGCGCACTCGACCCGTCCACGACCGTCCTCTCGGCCCTCGCCGGACGCCTCGGGTCCGACCCCGACGGGCCGTACCTCGACTTCGAGGGGGAGGCGTACACCGTCCGCGCGATGGATGCCGCGGGCAACCGCTGCGCCCGGGTCCTCGCCGACCTCGGCGTCGGCCGCGGCGACCGCGTCGCGACGCTGTTGGAGAACGTGCCCGAGCAGGTGATCTCGTTCTTCGGCGCGGTGAAGCTCGGGGCGGTCCAGGTCCCGGTCAACACCGCCTACAAGGGTGAGTTCCTGCGCCACCAGCTTGCCGACTCCGGCGCCGCCGTGGTGATCGTCCAGGGCGACTTCGCCGGGCGCATCGCCGACCTCGACGCCTCGACCCTGCCGGAGCTGCGGGCCGTCGTCCTCGTGGGGGAGCCCGACCGCGCGATCACCGCGCTCGCGGTGCACGACTGGGCGACGGAGACCCAGGCCCGGTCCGACGCCCCGGTCGACGACCCCGGGGTGACGCCGTCCGACCTCGCCTGCTTCATCTACACCGCGGGCACCACGGGCCCGTCCAAGGGCTGCATGCTCCCGCACCACTACGTGGCGTCGCTCGGCGATCAGATCGCCCGGGCGTGGGAGATCGCCCCCGACGACTGCGTGTTCACCCCGTTGCCGCTGTTCCACTTCAACGCGATCTCGGTGTGCGTCGTGGGCGGCCTGGTCAACGGCCACAGCGCGGCCATCGTGCGGCGCTTCTCGGTGTCGAACTTCTGGCCCGAGGTGGTGCGGACGCACTCGACGATCGCGTCGCTGCTCGGCTCGTTGGCGATCCTCGTCGGCGATGCCGAAGACAACCCTGCGCAGGCCGAGCACCGCCTCCGGCTCTGCGTCGCGGCCCCCATGCCCCCGGCGACCGACGAGGCCTGGCGCACCCGCTTCGGGGTTCCCACCTTCAGTGCGGGCTTCGGTCTCACCGAGGCGTCGCTCATCTCGGCACTCCCGGCGCGTGAGCAGAACAAGCCCGGCGCCGCGGGTCGCCTCAACCAGGACGACTTCGAGGTCCTGCTCGTCGGCGACGACGACCAGCCGGTCCCCACCGGCGAGATCGGCGAGATCGTGTGCCGGCCCCGCCACCCGAGCTCGATGTTCCAGGGCTACTGGCGCCGGCCCGAGGACACGCTCGCGGTGTTCCGCAACCTCTGGTTCCACACCGGAGACCTCGGCAAGGTCGACGAGGACGGGTTCCTGTACTTCGTCGACCGCAAGAAGGACTACCTGCGCCGCCGGGGCGAGAACATCTCCAGCTTCGAGATGGAGCGGGTCTTCCACGGCCACGACGCCATCAACGACGTCGCGGTCCACTCGGTCCCGAGTGACATCGGCGAGGACGACCTCAAGGTCACCGCGGTGCTCAACCCCGGCGAGACGGTCACCGAGGAGGAGCTCTGCGCGTGGGTGGTGGAGCGGGTGCCCTACTTCGCGGTGCCGCGCTACATCGAGTTCCGCGACGACCTGCCCCGCAACCCGGTCGGGCGGGTGCTCAAGTACCAGCTCCGTGACGAAGGCGTGACCGAACGCACCTGGGACCGCGAGCGGAGCGGGTTCACGTTCGAGCGCCGGTGAAGATCCGGCCTCGTCCCGTCGCCGCCACCGTGCTGGTGGTGGTGGGATCGGTCGCGCTGTTCCTCGGGGCGATCTCGGCCTGGGCGGCGCCCACCCTGTTCGACAGCACGAAGTTCGCGGCCCGGGCGCGCGTCGCGCTCGACGAGTCGCCGGCATTGCGCCAGGTGGTGGCGCGCACGCTCGTGGTCAGCGTCGTGGAGCGCAGCCGGCCCGACCTGATCGCGTTCCGCCCGGTGCTCATCTCGGCGGCGGAGAACGTGGTCCGGACCGACACGTTCGGCGACGTGTTCGAGGTCGCAGTGCGCAACGCCCACGAGCTGTTCACCCACGAGTCCGACGACAACGCGGCGGTCCGGGCCAACGCGGCCGCCCTGCTCCTCATCGACACCGTCCGCAAGGTCGCTCCCGACGTCGCCGACCAGATCCCCACCAACATCGAGCCGGTGCTGCTCCGCTTCCGTGACGCGTCGGCCGAGCACGACCTCTGGCGGACGGGCGAGCGCACCGAGCGGTTGGCGTGGTTGCTGCCCCTGGTCGGAGCGCTGGCGTGGGTGGGTGCGTTCGTGCTGGCTCGGGACCGACGCAAGGTCCTCGTGCAGCTCGGGATCGTGCTCACCATCGGCGGGGTGGTGCTCCTCGCCGGTCTGCGGATCGGCGAACGCCTCGTGGTCTCCCACTTCGACCTGCCGCTGAACCGGCAGGCCGCGCGCGACGTGTGGGGCACCTACGTGGAGGGACTCGTGGCGATCGCGTGGTTCGGGATCCTCGGGGGGATGATCCTGGCCGCGTCCGTGCAGGCCACGGCGCGGGAATCCTCGCGGCTGAGCCCGGCCCGGATGCGGGAGCGGGCGAGGGAGCTCCTCACCCGCGAGCCCCGTTCCCGATGGGGCCGGCTCGTCCTCGGGGGCGGGTTCATCCTTCTCGGCCTCGCGATGTTCGCGTCGCCCCTCGACGTGGTGGAGACCGCCGTCACGGTGGTCGGTGCGTTCGTCTTCTACGCCGCGCTGGTCTACGTGCTCGATCTCCTCGTGCAACCGGCTGATGCCGCCACCGCGTCGCCGACCCGCCGCCGGGGCTGGGCCATCGGCGTCGCGGGCGCGCTCGGCGTGTTGCTGGTCGCCGGGGTCGTGACGTACCTCGTGGTGAGCGAGCCCGAGTCCACCACCCGCGTGCCGGGGTGCAACGGCCGCATCGAGTTCTGCCTCCGCCGCCTCGATCAGGTGGCGCTCCCGACCACCCACAACGCGCCGACCGCGGCGGAGGACGGGTTCCTCCTGCCGAATCAGGACCGCGGGCTCGCGGCCCAGCTGCATGACGGCATCCGGGGCTTCCAGATCGATGCCTACCTCGGGTCGGTGCGGTCGAGCGGTGGCGTGCGCGTGGTGTTCACCGACCTCGACGACAACAAGCTGCTGTCGATCGAGAACACCGTCGGACCCGAGCTCACCGCGCAGGCGCTCGAGTTCCGCCGCATCGTCGGGCCGCCGCCCGACCGGGCCCACCAGGACGTCTTCCTGTGCCACAACTTCTGCGAGCTCGGCGCGCTGAAGGCGCGCGACTCGCTTGTGGTGTTCCGGCGCTTCCTGGAGCGGCACCCGAGCGAGGTCCTGATGTTCGTCGTGCAGGACGAGCTCCCCGCGAAGCGGTTCGAGGCCGTGCTGCGCGAGGCCGGCCTCGACCGCTACCTCGCCACGATCGACTGGTCCCGCCCGCTGCCCACCTTCGGCACGCTCGTCGCGTCGGGGCAGCGCCTGATCGTCGGCCTCGAGCACGGCGACCTCGGCCCGACGATCCCCAACGTGTTCCGGGACGGCGTGATCCAGGAGGTGCCGTACAACTACCGCTCCGTCGACGAGCTGGTGGCCCCCGACTCGTGCCGTCCCCTGCGCGGGCGCGCCGACGCGCCGCTGTTCCAGTTCAACCACTGGGTCACCCCCGCGTCGCTGTCGGCGTCGCGGGTCGCCAACACGACGGCGGTGCTGGGAGAGCGGGCGCAGCGGTGCCACGACGAGCGGGGCCTGCTCCCGAACCTGGTCGCGGTCGACTTCTACGAGCGGGGCGACCTCTTCGGCGTCGTCGACACGCTCAACGACGAGCTCGTGGAGCCCGGGTGAGGCACCAGATCTCCTCGGCCGGCCACCGCCGGGCCCAGCGGTACGGCGCGAAGTCGTAGGTGGTGGTCGCTCCCTCAGGGGCGATGAGCTCGACGAGGTCGTCGACCACGAGACCGTGGGTCCGGAAGGCCCGGACCCATTCGCCGTGCGACCACAGCACGTCGACCGTGCCGCTGCCGGAGTCGACGACCTGGCGCGCCCGCCACGGCTCCTGGAGCCGGCGGGTCTGGCGGAACCGCGCGTCGTCCCAGGTCAGGTAGAGGAGCTGGGTGCCGACGCTGAACACCAGCCGACCGCCGTCGCGCAGGAGCCGGGCGCACTCCGGGACGGTGCGGTCGGGATCGCAGAACGACATCGCGCCGTGGTCGCAGAACACCAGGTCGAAGGCGGCGTCGGGGAACGGCGCCGCGGGCGCGGACGCGCACACCAGCCCGACGGTGGTCCCGGCGGCCTCGGCGCCGGCGCGGGCGTGGGCGAGCTGGGCCGCGGAGACGTCGAGCCCTACGACGCGTGCGCCCCGCGCCGCGAGCGCCACGCCGAACTGGGCCGCCCCGCAGCCGTACTCGAGGACGTCGAGCCCGGCGACGTCGCCGAGGACCCCGAGCTCGGCCTCCGGGATGCGCCAGATCCCCCATCCCTCGGGGATCCGGCCGAGCGCGTCGCGATGGGCGGCCTGGTAGTCGTCGGCGTCGGCGTCCCAGAAGCTTCGGTTACGGCGCTCGACGTCCGCGGGGGTGCCGGGCAACCTCAGGTGTCCTCGAGGATCTGTTCGCGCTCGGCCCGCCGCCGGCTCCACTCGGCGCGGAAGCCGTCGAACCCGGCACGGGCCGCCGAGGTCGCGGCCCCCGTGGTCGACGACCAGTCGCTCACGAGCCGGTCGAACGCGTCGCCGGCGGCGTCGATCGCCTTCTCGGCCTGCTCGGCGAGGGACTTCCAGGCCTCGGCGGTCGCGTCCTGGGCCTTGTCGACCCGCTGGCGGGCGTCGTCCTGGAGCTTGCGCAACGCGTCGATGCCCTCCTGGAGGCGGTCCTTCGCCTCGGCCTGCCCGAGATCGGCCTGCACGCGGAGGTCGTCGATCTGGGCTCGCAGGTCGTCGAGCGCGGCCCGAGCTCGATCGAGATAGTCATCAGTTCGAGTCATGGTCCACCTCGCTGCTCGTCACTGCTCGTCGTCGGATCGAGCCTAGGCCCGTCGGGGGGTGTCGGTGAGGGGTCGGAGGTCCCGCGTTCGAGAGGCCAACGGCCGGCTCGGCGCGCGGCGCGCTTCGCCGTCAGCATGCGGAACTGCGCCTGGTTCAGGTCGGCTCCTCTGTCGCGGCGCGCGCGTCGAGCGCGCGGATCTCGGCCCGGCGGGTGAACGGTGCCACGATCGCGCCCACCACCAGGGCCGCGATCGCGAGCGGCAGCAGCGGCACACCCCAGAACAACGCGACGATCACCACGGCGAGGAACGCGACCGCGGCGTCGACGAGCCAGTGGATCGCCAACGAGCGGGGCGGGCGCGGTGGCAGCCGCGGGACGTCGGGCGGATCGGTCACCGCCCGAGCCTCACACACCTCCCGCCGGGGCTCCAACCCGCCTGAACAGGTTTGGGTCGATAGATTCCGCGAGGTGAGCACGGATCCGGTGGCGATCGACGGGCGTTCCCTCGGGCGGCGGGGCGCCGCGACGCGCGGGCGTCTGCTCGAGGCCACCACCGAGCTGCTCGAGACCCACGGTGTGCGCGACCTGCGGGTCGTCGACATCGCGCGGCAGGTGGGCACGTCGCCCGCGACCTTCTACCAGTACTTCCGCGACGTCGAGGACGCCGTGCTCGCGCTGGCGGTGGAGGTCGGGGAGGACCTCGCGCCGATCGAGGAGGTCCTCGACCGGGACTGGACCGGTCCCGCCGGCCTCGACGACGCCCGGGCGCTCGTGGGCTCGTTCATCGAGTACTGGGACGCGCACCGGGCCATCCTGCGGACGCGCAACCTCGCTGCCCAGGAGGGCGATCGCCGCTTCCGCGAGGTGCGGATCGCCGCGCTGGCGCCGTTGCGCGAGGGCCTCACGGCGAAGGTGCGTGAGGGACAGGCGGCCGGGATGGTCGACCGCGAGCTCTCGGCGGTCGCGGCGGCGTCGGCGCTCGCGGCGATGCTCGAGCGTATGGCCGCGTTCCACAGCGACCTCGCCGCCTTCGGCGCCACCCACGACGACGTCGTGGAGACCACGGCCCGGATCGTCTACCAGACCGTCACCGGCCGCACCGGCTGACCCGGCGGCAGGGGATCCCGCCTCAGGAGTGCTCGCCCGCGCGGGTGGTGATCTCGAGGTCGCGGTCGAAGTACCGCTCGAACAAGTCGCGCTTGCGGCGCGCACCCCACAGCTCCAGCTCCGCGTCGGCGGTCGTGTGCAGACGCAGGAGCACGAGCGACGGCCCGACCCGCGCGTCCACGCCGTCGACCGCGCCGGTGCGGCCGCGGTCGAGCCCATCGGCGAGGCGCAGCAGCGCCGTGAGGTACTGCACCCGGTCGAGGTCGGCGAGCGGATAGGCGTCGACGTCGGGGTTGCCGCGGCGGTGCCACCGCACCAACGCGGTGAGGGTCTGCACCTCGGCCGGGTCGAAGCCGCGCAGCTGCCCGTTCTCGACGAGGTACGCCCCGTGACGGTGATGGCCCTGCGAGGCCACGTGCTCGCCGATGTCGTGGAGCAGAGCGGCGTACTCGAGCAGCTCACGGTCGATCGCGTCGAGCCCGTGGAGCTCGCGGGTCTGGTCGAACAGCGACACCGCGAGGTCGGCGACCCGGCGGGCGTGGGCCTCGTGCCAGCCGCACCGCGTGGCGAGCGCCACCACCGACGCCCCCCGGATGGCGCGCGGGTCGTCGGACCACTCCTCCGGATCGTGGCGGTCGACGGCCTCGAGGAGGATCCCCTCCCGCAGCGACCACTCGCTGATCGTCATCTCGTCGAAGCCGAACAGCTCCATCGCGGTGGCGAGGAGCACGACCCCGGCCGGGATGAGGTCGACCCGGCGGGTCTCGAGGCCGTCGAAGCGCAGGCGCTCGGCCGCCGTGGAGCCGAGCACGGCGTCGTGCACCTTCTCGAACTCGCGCCGGGTGAAGGAGAACTGGTTGAGCGATCGGGGCACCTCGCGGCGGGCCCGGCTCGCCGCCATGCGGGCGATGTCCTCGAGCGTGCCGCTGCTGCCCACGACCAGGCGGGGTCCGTGGGGCGCGACCGCGTCGGCGACGGGTCCGAGCACGTCGGTGATGTGAGCCTGGAGCCGGCGCCTGTCCCCCTTGCTCAGCGGGTCGGTCTCGACGAACCCGGCGGTGAGCGTGCCCACCCCCAGGTTCTCGCTCGCCGCGTAGCGCAGCCCGGCCGCGTCGCCGAGGGTGATCTCCACGCTCCCGCCGCCGATGTCGAAGCCCAGGGCCGGCGCAGGCTCGAGGAGGACCCCGGCCCGGATGGCCCGGAAGATGAGCTCGGCCTCCCGGAGGCCGCTGATCACCTCGACCGACAGCCCGGCCTCGGCCTCGATGCGGTCGACCACCTCCGCGCCGTTGGCGGCCCGGCGCAGGGCCGACGTCGCGCAGGCTGCGATCTCCACCGCGCCGGCCGCGTCGGCGAGCTGGCGGAAGCGTCGCACCACCGCCACCGCGGCGTCGGCCGCCTCGTCGGGGATGCGGCCGTGGCGGGCCACGAGGTCGCCGAGGCGCAGCATCTCCTTCTCGCCGATGATGGGCTCGAAGCCGCCGGGGTGGACCTCCGCGATCATCAGGTGGAACGAGTTCGACCCGAGGTCGATGGCCGCCAGCCGCACAGGTCCAACCTACCTAGGCGCCGGTACGATCGCCGCGCTCACGAATCCGGAGGATGACCATGGCCGACGCTCCCGAATCCCGCCTGCTGATCGACGGCAAGCTCACCGACGCGCAGTCGGGGAAGACCTTCGCCAACATCAACCCCGCGACCGAGGAGCTCGCCGGTCAGGTGGCCGACGGCGGCGTCGACGACATGGAGCTCGCCATCGCGGCGGCGCGGCGGGCCTTCGACGAGACCGACTGGTCCACCAACCGGGCCTTCCGCAAGACCGTCCTGCAGCAGCTGATCGACGCGCTCGACCGCCACAAGGACGACCTGCGGCCCCACGTCGTCACCGAGGTCGGTTGCCCGATCATGCTCACGTACGCGGTGCAGCTCGACTCGAGCATCGCCGACATGCAGTGGGACCTCGACATGATCGACCGCATGGAGTGGGAGTACGACCTCCCGGTCCACGAGTTCATGGGGATGCGCAGCAGCCGGCGCGTGTACCGGGAGCCGATGGGCGTCGTCGGTGCGATCACGCCGTGGAACTTCCCGTTCATGCTCAACGTCTCGAAGCTCGCCCCCGCGCTCGCCGCGGGCAACACCGTGGTGCTGAAGCCCGCACCCGACACGCCCTGGAGCGCCACGATGATCGGCAAGATCATCGCCGAGGAGACCGACATCCCGCCGGGGGTCGTGAACATCGTCGCCTCGGGCGACAAGGCGGCCGTGGGTGAGGTGCTCACGGGTGACCCGCGCGTCGACATGATCTCGTTCACCGGCTCCACCGGCGTGGGCAAGCGGATCATGGCCCGGGGCGCCGACACCGTGAAGAAGGTGTTCCTGGAGCTCGGCGGCAAGTCGGCCAACATCATCCTCGACGACGCCGACCTCGACGGCGCGGCGTTCGGCGGCATGATGGTGTGCATCCACGGCGGGCAGGGTTGCGCCATCACCACCCGCATGCTGCTGCCGGAGTCCCGCTACGACGAGGGTGTCGAGAAGCTCGCGGCGGCGTTCGCGGGGGTGCCCTACGGCGACCCGATGGACATGGGCAACATCATGGGCCCGCTCGTCAACCGGACGCAGTACGACAAGGTGCTCGGGATGATCGACCGTGCGAAGGCGGACGGCGCGAAGTGCCTCGTCGGCGGCGGTCCCGCCGACCAGTTCGACCGGGGCTACTTCGTGCAGCCCACGCTGTTCGTCGACGTCGACCCCGACTCCGAGCTCGCGCAGGACGAGGTGTTCGGCCCGGTGCTCGCCGTCCTCAAGTACACCGACGACGACGATGCCGTGCGCATCGCCAACAACTCGCGCTACGGCCTCTCGGGTGGCGTCAGCAGCGCCAGCCTCGACCGCGCGCTCGGGGTGGCGAAGCGCATCCGCACCGGCACCGTCTCGGTGAACGGCGGTGGGTGGTTCGGTCCCGACTCGCCCTTCGGCGGGTACAAGGAGAGCGGCGTCGGCCGGGAGCACGGTGTGGCCGGGTTCGAGGAGTACCTCGAGACCAAGACCATCGGTCTGCCCGCCCCCGACTGATCGGCGCGGGACCCCACGCGCGTTGCTCGTGGGGCGCGTGAGGTAATCGTCCGGCCAAGAACCGACGCCTCCCTGCGAAACCGGCCGCACGCGTTCAAGCGCGGGCCGTCGCGGTGCCGATGCACCGGGGGTGACGAAGGTCATGTCCCGAGACCGGGTCGAAGCCCGGTTCGGCGCGATGGGCCGCGAGGCACGCGTCGTGGTGCTCGGGGGTCCCGCGCGCTCCGACGAGCGGGCCCGGCACCTGCTCGAGGTCCTCGAGCGGAAGTGGAGCCGCTACCGGTCGGGGAGCGAGGTGTCCCGGATCAACGACAAGTCGGGGCACTCCGTCGTGGTGTCGGCCGAGACCTACGGGCTCGTGGCCCGCGCCGTCGGCGCGTGGCGCGTCACCGACGGCCGCTTCGACCCGAGCGTGCCCACCGGCGCCGGCGGTGTGCACCCGGGCGTGCCCAGCCCCGGCTGCGGTCGCGTCGTGCTCGTCGAGAAGCACCGGGGGGTGAAGCTGCCCGCCGGCGTGCACCTCGACGTCGGCGGCGTGGCCCGGGGCTTCGCCACCGACCTCGCCGTGACCGATCTCGCCCAGCTCGGTGCCACCGGCGTGCTCGTCAGCATCGGGTCCGACGTCCGGGTCGCCGGCGAGCCGCCGCGACCGGAGGGCTGGCTCATCGACGTGGAGGACCCCTTCCGGCCCGGATCCCTCGGGCGGCTCCGCCTGCGCGCCGGCGCGGTGTCGACCTGCGCGGCGCACGGCTCGGGGCGGGAGGCCGCCGCGGCCGAGCGGCTCGTCGACCCGGCCACCGGCACCCCGGCCCGCACCGGCATCGCGGCGGTCACCGTCGTGTCCGGCGAGGCGTGGTGGGCCCAGGCCCTGGCCAAGGCCGCGTTCGTGGCCGGACCCGAGGCGGGGATCGACCTGCTCACCCGGCACGGGGTCACCGGCCTCGTGGTGCGCGACACCGGTGACATCCTCGAGGCCCCCGGCCTCGACGCATTTTGTTGACGTCGCTCGCTCGGTAGGTCGCAGCGCTTCGAGTCGTCCTACTCCGTGACCGCTCGCTCCGTGGCTCCCGTCGCTGCGCTCCGTACGCGGGGGTTACGCTCGCTGCACTGCGATCGAGGAGGATCCGCCGTGAGCGAGAGCAACCTGATGGACACCCGGAGCATGCCGCCCGGCGTCACGTACCTCCCCCGGTACGAGACGGTCGAAGAAGAGCGCCAGCACCGGAAGCAGCGGCTCGCGGCGGGGTTCCGGCTGTTCGGCCGGTTCGGCTTCGACGAGGGCGTGGCCGGGCACATCACCGCCCGTGACCCCGAGCTCCTCGACCACTTCTGGGTGAACCCGCTGGGGATGAACTTCTCCCACATCCGGGTGTCCGACCTGATCCTGGTGAACGACCACGGCGAGGTCGTCGAGGGCAACGCGTTCGTCAACCGGGCGGCCTTCGCCATCCACTCGCAGGTGCATGCGGCCCGGCCCGACGTCGTCGCCGCCGCCCACTCCCACTCGATCTACGGCAAGTCGTGGTCGGCGCTCGGCCGGCTGCTCGACCCGCTGACCCAGGACGCGTGCGCGTTCTACGAGGACCACGCGCTGTTCGACGACTACACCGGCGTCGTGCTCGACCTCGAGGAGGGCAAGCGCATCGGCCACGCGCTCGGCGACCACAAGGCGGTCATCCTGCGCAACCACGGTCTGCTCACCGTGGGCCACTCGGTCGAAGAGGCCGTGTGGTGGTTCATCACCATGGAGCGCTCCTGCCAGGCCCAGCTGCTCGCCGAGGCGGCGGGGGCCCCGGTCCTCATCGACCCGCCCGCGGCCGAGCTCACCGCCGAGCAGGTCGGTTCGCACCTCTCGGGCTACTTCTCGTTCCAGCCTCTCTACGACAAGATCACCCGCGAGCAGCCCGACCTCTTCGACTGATCCAGATGCTGGGTCGCTCCGCTCATCGGTCTGCTTTTGGCGTCACTCGTGCCGCGGTCCGCGGCACGAGTGACGCCAAAAAGCGG
>Ga0302322_100004523_pt1 | contig 12095 bp, 7 predicted proteins | sample Fen_T0_2_FD_203757 | JGI IMG/M metagenome (GOLD analysis project Ga0302322, IMG submission 203757) | Peat permafrost microbial communities from Stordalen Mire near Abisko, Sweden - Fen_T0_2 | ecosystem: Environmental > Terrestrial > Soil > Wetlands > Permafrost | place: Sweden: Abisko... | reverse complement strand
GCTGCTGCTCTTGCCAGCGCCATCGCCCCTGCGGAGGGCGATCAGACGGCCGTCCTTGATGGCCTGGCGAATTATCTCCAGCAGGTGCCAATCGTCCACATCGCGTAGAAAGACTACTGACAGGCGGGCCTCGGAAACGAACTGCCGGATCCGCCATGGCGGCTGTCGTTTCATCGAGTCGAAACACCGTACCGCTTCGTGCACGGGCAGATCTTCGCAGCCCTCGTCGCGGCGCAAGCGGGTGGCCTCAAGGATGGGGGCGAGCGCGATCGGAGCATTCCGTTTCCAAGCTTGAGCAAGCGATAGGATGCCTCGGCCGAACAGCACAGCCGCATGCTACGCAGAAAATGGCACGATATGTGCGGAAACGACGTGCGCCGGGTTGCGCTGGCTTGATGGATCTGGACGACCCTCCACACGGCGACAGATGACCTTGTGGTAGCGCGGACGTTCCAAGTTGAAGGTCTCGCCTGCACCGCTGCCAAGCGTGGACAAGACGTCCTGTAGCTCCTTCTTCGAAAGTACCTTCTGTGGCAACGCCTGTTCGGCGCCTGAGACTCGCGCGCCGCCACCAGCCGTGATCCCCAGCACGGTTCCACCACCGGTCAATCCCAGGCCAACGCCAAAAACGATCACTAAGAGAGAAATTCTGATTGCAATAGCGACCAAAACCTAGCAAAAGAGACGCACCATGTCCAGGTTCTCTAGACTACTCATGGTGGCCTCTCTTATTTTCCTTCCCAGTTTCGTACAAGCACAGGAAACGAGACAGGACCCCCGTGTCGCGAATGCCAAGACCGCTTGTGCGGCAGGCGATGTGCAACTAGGCATCCGGCTATTGGCGGAATTGTACACCGCCTCCAACGACCCCATCTGGATCTTCAATCAGGGGCGTTGCTACCATCAGAATAGCCAGTTTTCGCAAGCCCAGGCGCGATTCAAGGAATTTCTGCGCAAGAGCAGCAATGGCCCGGCCGAGGACATCAAGGATGCCCAGAGCTACATCCGCGAGATTGAGGCCGAACTGCACAAGAACGATGTAAAGCCAGACGGAGCTTCAACGGGGGTAAGCGGCCCCACAATAATTACGAAGAACAATCCAGAAAGCGCACCCAATTCCCAAGAAGGGCGCGGCCTCCGCTACGCGGGCGTTGGAGGCTTTGTCTTGGGCGGGGTGGGGCTTGCCTCTGGGATTGTCTTCACCTTGCTAAAAAAGCAGGCGGAAACCGACATCGAGAATCAGACGAAGAATTCGACGACCCCGTATTCCGCGGTGAGCGGCAAGTTCTCGGATGGCAAGCTGTACGCGAACCTGCAGTGGGTTGGGTACGGCGTCGGTGCGGGCGCCGCGCTCGCAGGTGGCATTCTCTACTATATCGGCGCGACGAGAACGGCCACCCCACAGAGCACAACAGCCATTGCGCCACTCTTCGTGGCCCATGGTGTGGGTGCCACTTTGTTCCAGGCTTTCTAGGCGTCAGGTCAGCGGAGGACAAGTATGTCGAGGATCCAACGTCATTTCTTTGCATGCATCGTCACCTCGGCGATGATCGGTGCCTGCTCTTTTTCCCCCAATGTCCCCAATGGGCATCTCATCTGCCAGAGTCCCAGCGAATGCCCATCCGGCTACACATGCGAGAGCGTTCTGGGAGCAGATGTGGCCTTCAAGGTCTGCTGCAAGGACAAGGGTTGCGGCGCAAAAGTATCCACCAATCCGCCTGCCGACGGCAGCAGCGACTTGATGACCCCACGGGACGGACAGAACCTTGCGCCCGAAACCGAGTCAATTCCGGACGTTCCAGCGGATGTTCGCCACCCCGATTCAGCCGAAGACACCTTCAATGCTACTCCCCCTGATTCCATCCCCCCCGACTCCGCGACGCCCGATTCCGCGATTCCCGATTCCGCAACGCCCGATACCGCGATCCCCGATTCGACAAGCCCGGGGGACAGCTTCCTTCCTAAGGACACTCAGCCTGGCCCCGACGGTCCAACCCCTGATGTCTTCATCAAGAACGATTCCGCCGATGTTCTGCCAGGACCCGACACGCCGCCAGACACCCTTGTCCTTCCGGATCTACCGCCACCAGACCTGAAGACGCCGGACGCGCAGGGCACCTGCGGCAGTGACCAGGATTGTCCGACCACCTTGCCCATGTGCCTAAAGGGCATGTGTGCGCGATGTGCAACCAGCACCGATTGCACCGGCAACGCCCTCGGTGGCATGTGCGACACCTCGACTGGCCGTTGCGCGGCCTGCTTGGTCGATAGCGACTGCAAGGACGCGAGCAAGCCCCTGTGTGGCCAGGGCAAGTGCACCTCCTGCACCTATGCCACGACCCCCAACGGTTGCTGCGACGACACCAGTTGCACCACCGGCGGGAGTGGCACGACGGGCAAGTGCACCATCGCGACGCACGCCTGCAGTTACACCTGCGACAGCACCCACAAGGCCTGCGGTACGGCTTGCATTCCAGCAGCAGGCTGCTGCGTCAATGGGGACTGTAATGGCGGCGGTCCCAACACGACAGGCAAGTGCGACACCTCGTACAACTGCAGCTACACCTGCGATTCCACGCACAAGTCCTGCACCGCCGGTGGGGCCTGCATCCCGACCGGTGCCTGCTGTGTCAACGCGGATTGCGACCCGGGGCATCAGTGCAATGCCAGCAACGCTTGCGAGCCGCTTCCAGGATGCGTTGGCAATCCCCTACTCGACTGCGCCTGCAGTACCTCGGGAGCGCTGGCCTGCAATGGGGCCCACCAAGCGTTGAAGCTCAAGTGCGCCAGTGGTCAGTGGACAGACAATGGTACTTGCCAGACTGGCTTGAACTGCGAGCAGGTCAGCGGGCAGTGCTACGCAATCATCAGCCAATGCACCACAAAGAGCACCTATTGCAGCGACTCGAACACCCAGCAAACCTGCAAAGCGGACTGGACATCGACCGATTCCAAAACCTGCGACGGCGTCTGCAAGAGCGATGCCTGCCAAAATCCCTACTGTGGCGACTCGAAGGTCGAATCCGGGGAGACATGCGATGACGGGGGCACGCTCCCTTCCGACGGCTGCGAGTCCGATTGCACACTTTCGAAGGTGATCGCGCTTGCCGCTGGCTCTGGCCACACCTGCGCCCTTCTCGGCAGCGGTGACGTGCGCTGCTGGGGGGACAACACGAGCGGACAGTTGGGCCTTGCCAACGTCGATCTTCATTCCACGACACTGCCCTACCTCCTCGGACCGGTGAAATTTGGCGACCAGGCAACGGGCATTGCCGCCGGCCTGACTCACACTTGCGTCAAGCTGGCCGGCGGCGGTGTCCGCTGCTGGGGAGCAAACGACCAGGGTCAGCTCGGCCAAGGCGATGTCTCCGCTTATGTTGGCCCGGCTCCGCTCATCACCTTTTCCTCGCCAGTCCAAACCATTGCTGCCGGCGGCTCTGACACCTGCGTCGTACTACTAAATGGCGAAGTCCATTGCTGGGGTGGCAACTCCGGCGGAATGCTGGGCCTTGGCCAATCGGGTAGCCCGAGTCAGGGCACACCGGCAGTCAACCTTGGAGCAATAGCAGTCGGTGGCGTCGCAACCGCAGTCTCGGTTGGATCGAATTCGGCATGTGCGATCTTGCAAAGTGGCGGTGTCATTTGCTGGGGGGGTAGCAACGGCAACGGCCAGCTGGGACGTGGCGATACGATGGTCGTTGGCGACAATGAAACGCCAGCGGCGGCTCCTGCCCCGGCCTTTCCAATCGTGCCCTCAGGGATGAAGGCAACGATGATCGCCACGGGCGCCAGCCACACCTGCGTGCGCCTCGACAATGGTGGCCTAGAGTGCTGGGGGCCCAATACTTCCGCACAGCTCGGACTTGGAATCGCGGCTTCAATCAATCCGGCCATAGGGGACAACGAAGCGCCGGCGACGTCGGGCGTAACTCAATTGACGGGCGTGACTTCGGTGTTTACCGGGAATTCCAACTGCACTTGCGCCAAGCTGCTCACCGGGTCACTGCGCTGCTGGGGTCTCAACACCAAGGCGGAACTGGGCTATAATAATACCGCCAACAAAGGTGGCGACTCTGCGTCCATTCCCACCCTTCTGCCTGACGTCTCCTTTGGAAGTGGCATCACCGCCACCTCCGTCGCACTTGGAACGGCCCACACCTGCGCCTTGCTTAGCAATGGGCAAGTCAAGTGCTGGGGACGCAACAACCTTGGCCAACTTGGCGACGGCCAGCCACTCACTTCACCAGACTTCGTCGGTGGCGACGACACGCATACGCCGAACTTGCTTTCGCCTGTGCAGATATTCAACCCCTAGCCAATCAACAGAACATCGTGTGGCGTTTCAGCGTGGATCAGCGAGGTCAAGCAATGCGTAATTTCGCCACAGGACTGGTCTGGGCTCTAGTGTTTGTCTTTGGGGGCAGTGCTTGCAGCAACCAAAGAGCCTCGCAGTCCATTGCGGACGCGGCACCTGACCGTGCAGTAGGAACCGAGACAGGCCCGGAGGTCGTAGCCGGTGACCTGGTCCCAACGGGCGACATTGCCCAGGAAACAAGTCTTCCAGACTCCTCCAGCGACACCACCAGACTCGATGTTTTGGCCCCGGACACGAAGGACATCGTGGACGCAATTCCACCTTCAACTGTCGAATTGGGGCCCGAAACCGGCAAATTTGAATTTTCGGAAGCCGGCGATATTCACCCCGACACTGGGGATGTGAACGAAGTGCGCGCTGAAACCAGAGACGCAAGTACTAACGAGACCGGAGTTTGGGAAGTCCAGTCAATCTCGTGGGATGCACAAGGAATTGGGGACGGATTCGGGACCCAGGACCAAACCTGCGGGGCAAGAGGCGCCCTCTCCTGCGCTGGCCCGAACCAGCAACAGACGCTCATCTGTCGTGGCGGAGTGTGGCAGGCGTACGTTACCTGCGACGTTCATCAGCGATGCGATCAGACGAGTGGAACGTGCACCAGCATCGTGACGGGCTGCGAGGGGCATGACCCTGGCTACGGAACGTGCCAGGGCGGCAACATCGCCTCGATTTGCGGCCCTGACTTGGTAACTGCCATCCAAGTATCCTGCTCAGGCTTGTGTGTATCTGGGGCTTGCCAGCCACCTGTTTGCGGTGACGGAAAGATCGAGGGTGCCGAGGCTTGCGATGATGGCAACACGGCCGCAGGCGACGGTTGCGAACCCGACTGCACACGCACGCAGGTCGTACAGCTCGCCGCCGGTTGGACCCAAAGCTGCGCCCTCTTCAACACTGGCCAGATCCGGTGTTGGGGCGGGAATGACCACGGACAGCTTGGCATTGGGACGAACCAAGATCTCTCGGCAAGTTTGCCGTACGAACTTGGACCGCTCGCACTTGGCGGGCAGGCCGTGTTCGTGGCCGCTGGATTCCACCATGCCTGCGCTCTCATGAGCCACGGCTCCGTGCAGTGCTGGGGGCGAAACGATTCCGGCCAGCTTGGACTCGGCCATTCCAATGATATCGGCGACGACGAGCTCCCCTCGCCAAGCATTTCGACTGTTCCGCTTGGAATCTCCGCAAAACAGATTGCGGCCGGTGGCGACACGACCTGCGCCTTGCTCATCGATGATTCCCTACGCTGCTGGGGACGCAATGACTTTGGCCAGCTGGGGCTGGGACACTCCAACAGCATCGGCGACAACGAGCTGCCCACCGATGCCTTGGCCCGCGTCCAACTAGGCGGAACTCCCATTTCGGTGGCCGTCGCGGGCGACCACACCTGCGCCCTTCTTTCCACCAATGAGGTCCGCTGTTGGGGACACAATAGCCGGGGCGAACTGGGCATTGGCAGCACCGACAACATTGGTGACAACGAACTTCCTTCCTCCGCCAGAACCATCAGTTTCCCGGACGACGGAAAGCTGGTCGCACTTACGGCCGGTGGCTATCACACGTGTGTCCACGAGGAGAGCGTTACCTATGGCAGCATCAACCGGTGCTGGGGATATGACGGCGACGGCAGCCTGGGGGTCGGCTACATCGAGGACAAACCCCTGGCCCTTGGTAGCGGTTGGCCCTACGTTTACTGGGGGTTCCCAATAGATCAACTGAGCTGCGGGCTTGAGCACACCTGCGTGCTTCTCGACAGCCACAATCTACGCTGTTTTGGCCTTAACGAGATGGCTCAGCTTGGACTCCCAAGCATGGCGCCGCTTGGCACGGTGGCACCGCCCAATTCCGTTGCTCCCATCGACTTCGGAGCCGATAGCCAAGGGGCTACCGCCTACGCGACGTTGATCGCCACTGGGGCATACCATTCGTGCGCGCTCCTCAACACCGGTGAACTCAGGTGCTGGGGCATGAACGCGGACGGCCAGCTCGGGTTTGGCTACAAGTCGGCACCACCCACCACCTACGTCGGCGGTACGCCTGACACAACCCCGGGCAAGCTGCCAGCCGTAAAAGTCTTCCCATAAGACCACTATCAAACCTATCGAAAGGACACGACATGCGGAACTCAAGAACAATCAAATGGCTCTCTCTTCTCACAGGTCTTGGGCTCAATGCCTACGTGACCCCGGCAAACGCCGCTGTAGATGAGTATTCCATCATCCTGCTGGACAGAACCGGCAGCATGATTGAAAACACCAACATCAACATTCCTTCGCAAACCTTCTGGACGGACGCAATGGACTCAGCCGTTGGGGTCATCTCGCTCAAGGACTACGACCACACTATCAACCGTGCCTACGCTATTTGGGACTTCAGGAATGGCGCCTATACGTCTGGCGACACGACCCAGGTCAGCGCCAAACAGGTCTGGCCATTGGCCCAGGCTGACTGCTCAAGCTTCTGTCCCGCAGGATCCCCTGGCTGCGCAACATTCATCTCGCCGACAACAACCACTGGGTTGGTAAGCAACTACTGCGACTTTAGCCAGCCCAATGCGGGAAGCGATACGCCTTACACTGGGCTCGCGAACCTGCTCTTGAGCTACAAGACGGACCCAAACCGAATGCCCGACCCAACTGGCAATGGCACGACTCCGCTTGCGGATTCAGTGTGCCGGATACTGGACCAAATCAGGGAGACTTCGCCGACTGCCCAGCAGACCATCACACTCGAATCGGACGGCGGAGAGAACGACAGCAGCGCAACCGGTGTTTGCGGCAACTGGTCGGTCGCCTCTACCAATGCCAATTTCGTCGGAAACACGAATTTCGGGTGGAACAAGAATGTGCCCGACTGGGACATGAGCGCCGCCAAGCTTTCTGGCGCGCCGGACGCAGTTGACTCGACCATTTTCCCCGGCGGTGGCAGCTGGGAGGCGCGAATCGTACGGCGCGCCATCCGGATGAACATCCCCGCTGCGGCAGACGCAACGAAGACGGCCCTTGGCAACGAGTCCTCTGTCAGGAACCTCGCCTGGCGGGTCGATGCCCACTACAAGCTCTACACCAGCTCTTCGCTTAGCCCTCTCGCCGTCGCCGCCCCGGCCGCTACCACACTCTCGGCCCGCGGCGACAGTGTCAGCGGTGGTTTGGACACGCTCCGGCAGCATCCAGTCAACGCCATGGTTGCTGGCCTTGCCGCCCCTGGCACGGCGGCCGCTACCACCACGGTCACCCTCAGCATCACCCAGTCCGATCTTTCGCTCTTCAAGCAATTGGGTTCTACGAATTTCCCCACGAACGCCAAGGCCAAGGCACGTTCCTACTTCCAGGCCGTCGCCGTGGATCAGAACCAAGTCTACGGTACGTACCACAAGCTTGCTGGGGATGTGGACGACAGCAACTGCGTTGACAGGGCCGACTACAGCATCATGACCCAGAAGGACGTCTGGCGGCAGCGAGCCCTTCCCCCCAATCAAATCGGCATGCGCGCTGACCTTAACAAGGACGGTTGGACCAACGAAGCTGACCGCACCATTCTCTTGGCGAACTGGGGCAAAGGCTGCATCAACAACCCCGGTCCGAAGCCGGTCGTGAAGTAGCAAACAGACCCTGCTAGCGAAATAGATATCCATTCAAGGGGACCTTGGGCAGATTGATGCTCAGGTCCCCTTTCTGCTTTTGCAGACCAATCGCAAGAATCGAAGTGTTTTCCGGCCCCGTGATCGCATCCCGGCATGAAATGGACAATGGGCCAAGGGCTTCGAGAGAGCACTTGCAACCTTGCTGTCGGCCGCAACCGTTACGGCACCGCTGGCGAACACGGCTTGCCCCCGTGCGGATGCCGTCGCAGCCGAACTTAATCGCCTGGGCGCTTCCGCCGAGCTAGCGGCGTTAGGCTCGCCGGAAATCACGGTCGAAGGTGCGCGGATGCGCGTGGTTCTGCGGGGCCGGCACGGATCCGTCGTGGGCCGGAGTTTCGGTGTGTAGCTGCACGTGCTCTACATAACTTCCCAATATCGGCCATTTTTGCAGATGCGACGCGGTGACGGCAAAATGGCGCTTGTTCCGACCAGTCTCAGTCACCTTCCCCAGCCGCTTGAGGAGTCCAGGGAATACTGGCCCTAGGATTTCCTTCAGACTCTGGCGATCTCACAGCTAGCCTTCATGCGGCTCCTCGAATAGGGTGGCCGCTTCATAACTTTTCTAGTGAGGAGTCTAGGATCATGAATTCGCGGCGCGTGTCGGGTTTCGGCGAAGCTTGCGGTCGGGCGATGGGGCCGGCGCGATGATCATGCCCCTGTCAGCGCGCACTTGTGCGATGTGGGTTGCGCTGGTTGTCGCCGGTGGCTGCGGTCGGACGGCGCTCTTGCCGACGCTCAGTCTTCCAGCCGATGCCGGCCGTCGCGACGTGTTCCGATCCGCTGATCTCTCAACGGCGCCGGACATATCGGACGCCAGTCGGCTGATGGAGACCTCCGATGCCCGTGACACGAGCACGCGCGACACCCTACCTGATGTGCGAGATAGCGCAGCCGACACGCGCGATGCCGCGGCCGATGCGCGCGATGCCGCATCCGTTGCAACGGATGCGGGGCACGAGGCCGGGCCAACCGTAGTGCAACTTGTTTTAGACCAGGGCATCTCCTGCGCGCGCCTGTCCGACGGGACTGCGGTCTGCTGGGGCAACTCCGCAGATGGCCCGGCCATGCCAAGAGTGAGCCCGTGCGAAATGGGGCCTGTGGCTCTGGCGGGTCTGACCGGGATCGTCGACTTGGCAACGGACTCGGGACACTCTTGTGCTGCGTTTGCCGATGGCAGCGTGAAATGCTGGGGAACAAACTACTATGGAGAGCTCGGTGACGGTACACAGATCGGTCGCGACACGCCGGTCTCCGTTGTTGGTCTGGCCCATGCGGTGCAACTGGCCCTGGGTTTCTGGAGGTCGTGCGCCCGACTGGAGGATGGCACGGCCCGTTGTTGGGGCGAGGGTTTCGGCTTGACCCCGACTCCGATCCCGGGCCTAGCGGGCATTACGCAAATCATCGCCGGTGGCGCAGACGGCACCTGCGCCATTCTCGACACCGGCATTGCAACCTGTTGGCGTGGCCTCGAAACACCGATCGTCGTTGAGGGGCTGGCCGGCATTGTGCAATATGCAGCCGGCACCAGTTACAGCTGTGCGGCGCTCAGCGACGGCACGGTCTGGTGTTGGGGCGTGAACAGCGAGGGCGAGCTCGGCAATGGGACGCAAGTCTGGAGTGCTACTCCCGTGCAGGTGGCCGGCATCACTGGCGCCAAGCAGGTGGCGCTGGGCTATGGGCACTCGTGTGCTCGTCTGGGCGATGGAACAGTCTGGTGTTGGGGCTATGACTATGTCCGCGAGCTTGCCCGTTCCACCCAACACTTCAGCTTCATGCTGCAAGCAACGCAGATTCCCGGCCTCGCCGGTGCGCAAGAAATAGCTGCCGGAGCCAACCACACTTGCGCGCGTCTTGGCGATGGCTCGGTCTGGTGCTGGGGGCAGGATGTCGCTGGCGAGCTCGGAGACGGTCAATCGAGCATCGTCTGCCTGCCTCATGATCAGCCGGTAATCAAACAGGCGTCGTTTCTCTTTGCTGGCGGCGACACGTCTTGCGTGCTGGATGGAAACCTCGGGTTGGCTTGCTGGGGGCAGGTAACCCAGCCGCCTGATCGTCGATCATCGCCCGTCACCGTCGCCCTTTCTCAGACGCCCTCGCCGGGCGCCATAGCTGCTGGCGAAAATCATATCTGCCTTATCCGCGCAGACCGCACGGTGGCCTGTTGGGGCAATGATGTGGCTGGCCAGCTGGGGGACGGCTTGGATGTTCTCTACGTGGATGCTGAGCAACCCGTGACCGTGACCGGTCTCGACCAAGTATCAGCCCTCTCGCTCGGGCAAGGATTCTCGTGTGCGCTTCGACTGGACGGCACCGTGGTCTGCTGGGGATCCGACCAATACGGCCAGACCGGCGACAGCACCATGAGCTGGCCTATGCTGCCGAATACCATTCCCGGCCTCGCCAAGGCCACGGCGATCCAGGCTGGTGCTGGTCATGTGTGCGCAATTCTGGCTGACCGGACGGTATCCTGCTGGGGTGCCAATCACTCGGGTCAGCTTGGCCCCGGCGATGCCGCCGTGACCCGCGCCACGCCCGTGGCGGTGCCTGGGCTGTCGGGCGTCGTGGCCCTTGCCGCTGGATCAAGCCACACCTGCGCTCTCCTCGACAATCAACGCGTAGCCTGCTGGGGCTACGATCAACAGGGACAGCTGGGCGTGGCCACTCCGTCCGATGCCACCAGCATAGCGACGCCGACGCTAGTGCCCGGCGTGGACCATGTGGTCGCCATCGCAGCCGGGCAGGCACACACTTGTGCCCTCATCGCTGACGGCACCGTGAGTTGTTGGGGAGCAGGCCGTGCTGGCGAGTTGGGCGACGGCGTGGGTGCTGACCGGTCCAGTCCTGCGCAAGTCAGCGGCCTCACCAATGCGGTGCAAATCGCGCTCGGAGACAGTCATTCGTGCGCGAGGCTGGGCGACGGAAGGATCCGATGTTGGGGGCGAAACAACTCTGGACAGGTGGGTGCCGGTTTCATGCCCCTTCAACCCACCCCGGTTCGTGTCCAGGGCCTGCCCTAGGTCGCTTGGGTATATGGAGTTTCGCTGTGTAGATGGATGTGGTCTATGTCTGCGGTGACGGCCATGCTACCAAGGATTGGGCTGCGGCGACAAACCACAACAACGCGACGGCGAATCCATGTCCCATGGGCAAGACCTAGACTGCCGCGCTCGCGTCCCGGCGTGAAATCGACAATAGTGCCGGAACATGTTGGGAACACTCGCCACGTTGCTGTCGGCCGCAGTCGTTACAGCACCGCCCGCCACCGCGGCCTGCCCCCGTGCCGATGCCGTCGCGGCCGAGCTTGATCGCCTGGGCGCGACCGCCTCGCTTGCGGTGTTGGGCTCTCACGAGGTCACAGTCGAAGGCGCGCGGATGCGCGTGGTTCTACGGGGCCGGGACGGATCCATCCTTGGGTCACGCGAGGTCGCGGCGCCGGAGGCGTGTGACGAGCGAGCTTCCGTGGCCGCGGTTTTTGTTGCCGCCTGGGTGGGTGCTTGGTCCACGAACCCGATGCCGAACCTTCCATTGCGCGAGCCCTCGACCAAGGCAGCCATTCAAGCCCGCCGATCGCCAACGGTGGAAGTCGCGGGCTTGGCCTTCGGCACCCACAATGGCGATGCCGGAACTTTCGGCGCGGGTGTTTTCGCTTCCTATGCCATCAGCGACGCCCTGACGGTGGCCGCGCTGCTCGAAACCACGGGCGAGCGAGAGACCGCGGTTGGGCCGGCCATGGCGACTTACCGGACCTCGCGCCTGGGCGTGGGCGTGGGCCTGCGGCGCAGGTGGGGGCGCTTGTTTGGGGAGCTTGGAAGCTTTCCCGAATTGACCCTGCTTGCAGCTAACGGCAAACCCCTAGTCGTCCCACGCAAGGTGACCACCTGGGGCGCGGCGCTGGAGGTGCGCGGGCGGACGGGCCTTGTCTTGGGCCGCTTCCTGCCTTTTCTTTTCGTTGGCGCCAGCAGCGCTCTGCGTGCCGAGCGCCTAACGCTCGATGATTATCCGGCCGATGCCACTACGCTTTCCCGCTGGAACTTCAGCGCTGGGGCGGGATTGGCTGTTCTTTTCGACGCCACAAATTAGGTG
>Ga0302322_100004522_pt1 | contig 12095 bp, 16 predicted proteins | sample Fen_T0_2_FD_203757 | JGI IMG/M metagenome (GOLD analysis project Ga0302322, IMG submission 203757) | Peat permafrost microbial communities from Stordalen Mire near Abisko, Sweden - Fen_T0_2 | ecosystem: Environmental > Terrestrial > Soil > Wetlands > Permafrost | place: Sweden: Abisko... | reverse complement strand
CGTCAAAGGTGCGGATTTTGCAGTCAAGGCTATCAACGGTATACCAGGCCCGGCCTTGCCGGTCAACGTGGACACAACGAAATCTTTGAGGGCGGAATCGCCCACATAGCCGGTCCCCGTCGTCAGACCATAGGACAGATAAACAGGACGCTGGGCCACTTCAGACCAGTGAACTGTCCTGACCGTTCCGGTCGAATCAGTGAAGGTCCCGCTAATGCCACCGATCGTTGGGATACCGGCCGGTTTCGCTTCCCAGATTGCCTTGGGTAGTGCGGCCGAAGCGCTGCCGTCCTGATAAACCACGAATTCAACAGAGTGCGGCGGTAGTCCCTGCCCGTCCAGCCAGTCTGTGTAATTCTCCAGGACTTTGCAGCTCAGCACCCCTGCCACTTGCTCGACATCGACCGCCATAGCGAGCGCTGTAGAACTGCCGGCTCGGGTCAGATCTTCTTCTTGCGACAGCCTGAACTGTGCCTCGGTCTGGGCCAGCGCGCCCAATACCCCGGCCAGCGAATTAGAGACCCCGGTCCAACCTGTGGTTGGGGTAGCAATGACAGTCAGGCCGGAAGCCCCAGCAGGGCATGGGATGGGTCCGGTCTCGACCGATTCGAACAGCACAGCAAACGTGCCGTCCGTGGCCGCGGTGTAGTCGGTAACTGGCGTGAACAGGACGTCCGGCTTGCCTGCTATCGAAGCAAGGGACGTGCCTGCGACCAGAGTGGTCCCAGTCGCTAGGATACAATAGGCCTGGACTTTGGTGGTCGTGGCTGCGCCCCAGACCGTGCCGGTCATAACACCTTGCCTGCGCAACAGGTCGCCCTCCGCACCGTCTCTGGACTGTGCCGCGTCCAGAGCGCGCAAAGCATCCCAGGCACCGGCCAACCGGTCCGCGAATATACCGTTGTTCTGGCCGTCCGGGCTGTCAGGGTCCGTGTCCAGGTCGGCAGACACGTACTGGTGCTGGTCATTGACGATAGACCCCAGTACGTCCTGAACGTTTGGGCAGTAGAAGCCGTTAGGCTGCGGACCCCAAGTGGTTGGGTCGGAACTCATACTGTCACCAATACCCCAACCGAATCGGTCACCACTGCGCCATTTTTCAGCTTAGCCGTAAATTGGATCTGCATGTTCCGAGAGGCCTTATCGAACGCCAAATCTAGCACAGGCACACTTGAGACACCAGGTACGCTAAGGATCTTAGTCCGAACCGTTGCCCTGATTGCTTCAAAGCTTGGGTTACGGACCAGGACTTCTTCGAACCATGGGGTGCCCAGTCGTAAGTCCAGGAACCACTCACCCCGGATCAAAAGCAGGACCTGCCTGATTTTCTGGCCGATGTATTCCGCGCCCGACAGCAGTCGAGGGGACGCCGGGTCTAGGTCACCTACAGGGTATCTACGGCCGATCATTGGGAACTACCTTCGGGAACTTCACAATCCCGAGTCGGGAACTTGACAGTCGTCATAGTGCCTTCGTTTCTGCTGCAGCTACCGAACCGCCCCCCGGTACCAGGGCTGGGGCTGCTATTACTGGCGGGCCGAGCGCTGCCGTTGCGTGCATGTGAGTGTTGGCCCATTGCTCTAGCGCGTCAAGGCGAGCGTTCACCTTCCCAGCCAACGCCACGAAGTCCCCGCCCGCCCCGGACAATACGACCTTGGGGCTGGTTGCCAGCTTGCCAGGCAGGGTGATTGGGATTGCCAGGCCGCCAGATAGGCTGTGCCTTGCGGTGTCTCCCGGCTGGCTTGCGGTCCCGCTATCCAAAAACTCTGCAGGGGACGATTCAGCAAACAACACCCAGACGATATCGCCCGGGGCAAGGTCTGGCCGGGAGTAGGTGCGGGTCGTGCCGAAGGACGCGATCGGGACGTTGGGGAGGACCGGTGGATCCTCGTACGTTACCCCGCCGTCGTACCGGGCAACCGGACGCTGAACTCCTAGCTTTACATCGACAGTGTAGTCTGTCGCGTTGAACTTGACCACTGTCCCCGGCGCACTTGTGTGCACGTCAGCTAGTCGGCCGTCTATGATCCGGCGGGTTAGTTCGTCCTGTGCTGGTCCGAATGACATTAGTACCTCTTGCCCCACCCCTCTACAGTCCAGTCCTGGCCGTGTGTGTCACCGTCGTAGGCCAGTTTCTCGATCCTGAAGTTGCCTTTGACTCCCTCGGACTCTAGCACGACTACGCCCCCACAACGCAACCCGGGAACGATTAGGCTCTTGAAGTTGCACACACCGTCAGCTGAGACGTTCGGGCTCCCGATCAACCCGGTCCCTGGCTTCAGCAACACTGAACGCCCGGCCAGCACTTTGCCGAAGTCCACGAGCTGGATCGCCCCGTCCTGGATGCTCCACTCTAAATCAGCAGACCGGCAAAGGTCGGTCAGCACTCGAGACGCCGGGCCCGACAACACAATCCCCCTGGTGAACAGGCTAGCCTGCCCTTGCAATTTGAGGGTCGACAGGACCGCGGACAGGTTGCCGTTTCCCAGTCCCAATGCTTTGACAGCAGCGGTCAGAGCTGTACTGACCGGGACCTTTGGACCAAACGCCTGATTGACGCGGGCTGTTCGGTAGGCCCGTTCCCCGTCCCCGGAAGCGATAGCTGTCACCCAGTCCGGGCCGTCAATTTCAGAGTCGACCGTCCGAAGGTCCCCGAAGAAAATCTGTTCTGTCCCGGTCAGCTCGTAGCCTACTTCAAGCCGGACCGGCACTCGACCGACCTGTGGTTTGGTAACGGCCTGCCCTTTCGTTTTCTTCCCGATCTTGATTTTCTTGCCGGGGGCGAGTTCTGCAAGTGCCCCCCTGTGCTCGCGCGATAGGTTGAAGACCTCAATCAGGACCTTGTTAGGGTCCGGCTTCAAAGTCTTCTCTACCTTGAACTTACAGCGGAAGTCCGAGACCTCAAGGGTCCCGACTGTCAGCTTGAACGTGCGGCCGAATAGGGAGGGCATTACGCAACACCAAACAATCTGTCTACAGCTGCGTCGACCGCTGCCCTGCTGGTGTTGGGTTCCTCAATTGCGAGGTCACCATAAGCAGCCGATCGTACCTGCTGAATCAGTTCAGCTTCGGTCAGCGTACGCCCTCTGTTGGCGGTAATTAGTTGTCGGAGTTCGGGAGACACTAGACCTCCACTGGCACATAAACCAGAGTGCAGCGGCGCCCCACCCCCAGGTCGAGGAACCCGGGCGGACTATCGTCGGGCGACAACGACACGGCCAGAATTTCACCAGTCGGGCAGCCCTCGCGATCGTGGTACCATCGAAGCATTGGCCAATTTGTCATGACTTTGATGGGCCCGCAAATCAAACCGCCGAGCGTGTCCAGCAAGCTGAAGTACCAACGGGCTTCCCGCACTGACCAATCGATCTGAATCTGGTAGTCTACCCCGTCCAGCGTCACCCGTTGGGTGTAGTAGGGGGTTTCATCAAAAAGCGTCGGAATGTAAACCGGTTCAGCCATTAGTGCCCCCCTGACAGTCCACCAGCAGCCGCTTTGGCCACGCTGCGGGACTTGGTTGCTGAAGGGCCCACCACTTCAAGCGTAGCGGTTGAACCAGCGGACGCGGACTTCTTGCCTGACACTTCGGCCGGTTTGGGTGCGTCGACCGTCTCACTCTGGGCAATCGTGATTTGCCGAAGAACCAAATTGAAGACAGCGCCCGACCCGTCTTCTAGCGTTCGAGGTACCCGCAAGGACTCGATGGCCAGGCCTTCGGTGTCCGACAGCGCGGTCAGACAACGGATCTGGACCCGTTCCGCTCTGGCCTGCCGCAGCAGATTGTAGGTCGAGACCATGCGACTGTCTGGGTCGTCGTACTGCCAGGGGTTCACGCTCTGCGTATCAATCCGTTGACCCGCAATTCTTCGGGCCTGCACTTCGGTTCCCCCGCCCACTAGGGCACTGAACACAGCACCGACCACAGCGGCCGCGTTGTATTTGAGAGGGGAAGCCGGCACGTCTAGCTTCTTGGAGTACTGCTCGTACGCCGGGACCCCGGGGATTTTGAGGGCTGTTGGTCTCGGCCCCCCTTCCCCTGGCGTGTTCTGTGGCAGGGGTTTGTCCGAGACGTACCCCTCCAAAGTCAGGACGGCCGGCTTCAGGATGATCTGATCAGTCATCCCGGGCGCGAGCTCTACCGGGAATTCTGTTATCTCGCAGTCCAGTTCGTGCGTCTCAACCGTGCAAACGTCGAATTGCACGACCTGGTAGTCCCCGGCCGCGTCATACCATGACAGGATTGCAGAGTCAGACATTATTCCTCTACCACCGGCTCCCCGCTGAACAGCAGAGCGTTAGAGTAGGACCGGTCGACCCGGGCGACCGCGTGCGCGGTCTTGGTTGCTATGTCTCGAGGGGTAGTCCCCGGAACGGTCACATTGACAGTATGTTGCGATTGGTCGTGAACTTCCGTCTTGCTACCACCATTTCCGCCCCCACCGACCGGGGCACTGACCGTCTGTTCACCCAGTACGAAAGTCCCCGCGTTGTTCTTGTAGATCTTGCCGTCTTCTGCCGCACTGTTGGCCGCTGCGGTCTCCTGGATCTGGGCCTGCGAGTCTTTGCGGGCTTTGATCGCAGCCTGCAGACGCTTGACGTTCGAATCCCCGTCCAGCGACTTTGCCATCCAGCCGCCGAGCTCTACCCGGGACTGCTCGGCTTCGCCCTGTGCCTTGCGTCGGTTGGTCGCCCCGTCCTTATTGCCGGCGTCCCCTCCTAGCATGTCCTGCATCCAACCGGGTAGGTGCATCCCCTGCAGGGTCTTGTCCCACAGGTCGGCAATGCCAGCGAAAATCATGGCGAAACTGTTGGCTACCTCGTTGAAAGCAATGATTATGCCGAATCCGAACGTCTTTGCACCGGCAACAATGCCGGCCCCGAACACGTCCCAGCTGCCGGCCATTGCTAGTACAGAGTCCCCGAAGATAGCGGCCGACTTATTGATCTCTTCGTCCAGCAGCCCGAAGAAATCCCCTATGAAGCTTTCTCCCCCGGACAGCCAGGTCCGCAGTTCGTCAAAGACTACGAACAACGCGGCCCATTTCAGCGCGGCCAGGTTGGCCGCTGTGTTCAGGTGCATCAACGCGGCCAGCACCTGTGGCAGGCGAGACAACGCAACGGCCGTGAACGCCGCAATAGCAGCCCGTAGCATCTCCCCGTTTTGGTTGGCCTTCAATAGCCAATGCCCGGCCTTCTCCACGTAGTGCCCGAACGTCATCAGTCCAGGGATTGCAAGCCCGACCAGCTGCGCGCTAATCGAGCGCTTCAGCATGCCGAGCTGCTTTTCATGCTGTTGAAACTTTGTGGACAACTTGAAGAATTCTTGACTGAATCCCCCGCCCAACTCATCGACCTGATCCCTGTATTCCTTGAGGCCTTCACTGCCCTTCTTCAACATGGGGAGCATGGCCGCGCCGCCCCTGCCGAAGATCTTCATGGCAAGCGCTGTCTGTTCGGCCGGGTCTTCAATCCCTTTGATCTTGTCAGACATCTCGTCCAACAGGCTGGTCGTGGGCTTCAGCTTGCCGTTGCTGTCCTTCACTTCTACCCCGAGGTGGGTGAAGATTGCGGCCATTGCTTTGCCGCCATTGGCTGCAGCGTAGGCCGACCGCTGCAAGAACCGAAGCCCGGCTGTCAGGCTTTCGGTCTCGACCCCTGACATATTTGCAGCGTGGTCGTACTGCTGCATTTGGTCGGTCTGGATCCCGAGCATGCGAGACGCCCGCTTGATACCAGACGCGGCCGCAATCGTCTTCTCTACGAAGTTTTCAATCCCGTGAAATACAAACGCGCCGGCCAGAGCATGCCCGAAGTGGGTCATGCTCTGAACCATGCCATTGACTTGGTCGTGCCCCTTCGTCAGTTCGTGCGTGTCGAACTTGACCCCGAAGTGTGCTAGAATTTCCCTAACAGCCATTAGCGCCCAGCCCTTGCAGCGTTATCGATCTGTTGCTGAATGGCGGACTTGTCGGCCAGTTCGTCCAGCAGGTCGAGCACGTCATGCGCGTCTGCTAGGTCTTCCAGGCTCCAAGTTGTGTGCAGGTCGGCCATCGATACTGTCAACGTTTCAGCGGTCAGGACCCGCCAAATGTACCAGTCCAAATGGTCGGGAATTTTGAGACTTACACTTTTGCCGGAGCGTCGCTTGCGTGGCCGAAGGTCCCTGATAAAAAATCAAGGAATTTGTTCGCCTTCAAGCACTCGAGTAGCCAGTTGGTCAGGTCTTCATACTTGCCAGCAAAGTGCATGCCAAAGACATCGCCTGTCAGCTTGACCTGCTTGTCACCCTGACAGATGACAGAGACCCCGCCGAGCGTATCGCACAGGTCATCGAACAGCTGTTCGTCCAGGTTCCCCAGGACTTCGGCCACTAGACCCAGCATTGCGGACGCTGTGTCTTTGTCTTTCGCGTCCGCCATGCCTTTCAGACCAGGGGCGGCAGCCTTCAGGATCCTGAGGTACAGCCGACGACCGGTCACCGCGTCCAGAACCGTGGTACGGTACCGGACGCCATTCACACTAAATTCCTTGCTCTCTAGGCTCATGCCTTAGTCTTAGCACGGAATGAGAAAGAACCCACCTTAGTAAGCGCTTTCGTAAACTTCCAGCCCTGTGGCAGGACGGTCGATAGCAAGCCACAGAAGGCACAGAACGCGCCAATAGCCGCGACAACCTGCGTGATTTGTTCCTCTGTCATGTTAGTGTCCTCCGAGAAATACGGTCGGTGCAGGCAGGATGATGACCCATTCCAGGTCCCCCTCCTCGGCTGCAACACCCGTCTCTGGGTAGCCCTCGATAAAGGCTTCAGCTTCAGCAAGCTTCATGTTGCCCAGCCGGTCCGCGACATAGAGCGGGACCACGCCAGCCCCACCGGAAGTCAGCTTGTCCAGTTCGTGCAGTGCGGACAGCTTCGAGTTGACCGGATCCGTCTGACGAATCTTGATCTTCAAAGTGAAAGACGGGGACTTCGTTTCTGAACGGGTCTTGCCTCCGCCGATTCCCTCGCGTAGCTTGTACGTGGGGCTGTTCTGCGTGAGGGTCAGGAAGTTGTCCGGACCCAGGGCGGACTGATCGATTTCAATCCCGCCCAGGTTCACTGTGTGTTCTGCTGCTGACCAAACCTGCATGGGATTACTCCGTCACCGTCCCGGTCACTTGGACCGCGTGGATTGCGTTTGCTAGGGCTGCCGTCCAGGACACGCCCGAAAGTGTGCGGGTGGTTGAGTCGAACGACGAAGCGTCCGAGACGGGCGGCATTGTAATGACTGGGGCCGGGTCAGGCGCGAGTAGTCCGGGCTTTGCCGGCTTGCTGATTGCCTGCTCCAGGCTGACCGCGATTTGCCCTTTGATGACTTCACGACCGGCTGCTGTGTTCGGGATCTTGCTGGCTGCGAACATTGCATTTGCAATGTTGACCTGCATGGTCGCGCGCAGCCAGTCCAGGCCGCGGACGTTGTCCTCGTATTCGTTGCCGATGACTCGACCGCCAATGACACGGCCAACCCCACCAATTGACTGGTAGTAGTTGTAATGTTTGCGGTCGAGATTCCCGGTCTGGGTCTCTGTCAGAGAGTCCGCGGGGAGCGCCCCGGAGACGGTCTTGCCGAACAGGGTATAGGTGCCAGGGGCACTAACAGACTCAACACCCGTCTTGCCGGCCGAGAAGGCCCAGGTGTAGTCAGGCGACCAGTCTATTGCAGTGCGGAAGGTGGACGCTGCGTGAAGGACTCCGCCAATGTCGGCCGAGCCGGCTTCGTGCGCCGCGCTGTCCGCCGTCTGTGCATTGTACTTGTATCGGGTTGCCTCGATGGCCGTTGCGAGGGCTCCGATTTCGGCGGCCCCGAAAGTGTCAGCCTTGACCGTGTAAAAGTCTTTGTCGACCGCTGCCACTTCGGCAAAGTCGGTGGCAATCCCTGGGTCAACGGTCGTATCCTCGACAGTCAGACCGGAAGAGAAGTTTTTATGTTCGTGAACCTTGCCGGCGGTGCCGGACGTCAAGGTTATGTAGCTAGTGTGGTCGGCTGCCGTCACGTCAACAGGCGCGGCCGCTGTGATTGCGGTAACAAGCTTGGCGCAGACGGCTGCTACTGTAGTATCAGCAACCAGTACCGTGTAAGTCCAGGTCGTGCCGTTGACGGTTGACCCGTAAACATGGCCTACGGCCGTGGTCGTTGGGGTCAGCTTCAGGGTCTGCGTCTGCTTGCGCGTGCGCCGGCCGACTTTGATCCGCTGGGGCTTCGGGTTCTGACTGAAGATCCCGACCGCGATCTTGTAGGCCTGATCGTTGACCGTGAACCCGTCGCCGGCCGCCAGCATGGCTGCAGCGGACGAATAGGTCCGGACCCGCTCGATACCCCAGGCCGTATCTACTGCCGTCGGGCATGACGCCAGAATCAGGGTAGTGCCGAAACCCGGCTTTGAAATAGAGGCCGACGAAATGCTGATGTCGACCGATACGATGCTATCTAGGCTCATTCCGAGACCTCAAAAGTTTGTGGGGGTATGGTTCCCGCCCCGTTGGTAGCGTGGCCGGTTCCGGTCACGGACTGAACAAATGGCACGTCCAACCCTAGCACGTCTGAGTGCAGGTGCAAGACCAACTCGAACGTCCCGACGGTCGGTGTCCTATCGTCCAGCGGGGCGCTAGTCAGCTGAACGTCGGCCTTCGAGACTATCGAAGCGTTCAAAGCCAGCAGGTCGGCCAGACTCTCATCAGTCCAACACCGGCCGGACAGGTTGCTCAAGTAGGTCAAAGCCGAATCTTCGTCTGTGTCGTTCAGGCTAATGGCCTGAACCTGTAGTCGAACCTTGTCGTTCGAGTGGTAGACTGTCCGGGCGTACTCGGTCCCGGCTGTGGTGACTGTCGAGCGTACCCGACCTGCCCGACCTGGGGACTTGAAGCTGACCAGCCGGCAGTATAACCCGACGTCCAACGTGTCTGAAATAAAGGGTCGTTGACGGTTGAACCAGTTGACAACGCCTTCCGGTAGCTGCGCAGGCCAGTCATTCGATCCGTACGTCCGAACCCAGTTGATGATTCCCTGCTGGAAGGTGCCGATGTCGGACATTATTTCACCATCGTTACTTTGGACCGAATAGAAGACCGAAGCTGTCCGGTCAAAATCAGTGGGGTGTCTTTCGCCTGGCCGGTCAACTCTGCTTTGCGTACCTTGGTACTGTCTGCCAGGTCCGGCTGAATCCCGTCTGCAATTCGCTTCTGCACCTGGCCGACAGCCCAGGCCCCGAACCGCTGGGCGCATTGCTCGACTGTTCGAGTCCCTTTGGCGGCCTGCGTCATGATCGTGGACAGGGCTTTGTCTGCTTCTGACCCGGCTTCATCGACCCAGCCCCCGATAAAAGGACGGGGCGGGACTCCGATTCCGAATTCGTGCGCACTGGCCACGTCAATCAGGGTCAAGTCCCCGCCGCCCACTTTTTTCCAGGCCTTGGAGTCGCCTTCCTGGACGGGCCCAATTTTGTGGGCGAATTGCTTTTTTGACTCTTGCCCCTGCTCTGCGTGGACACCGACCGTGATCCCGGCCTGCTTTTTGAGCTCCGCGATCCGATGTTCAAAGGCGTATTGCCCGGTGTCTTTGATGCGCAGGGTCGTAGCCATTAGCTAACCGATACGGCCGAAGCACAGGCCAATTTGATCTCTTGCATCCGGGTGCTGTATTGGGTCGTGCCGTCTTTGTTGACCATTCGGGCCGACTGTCCTGCAGGCGACTTGGCCAGAGCGTGCGCCGTCCAGACCCCGTGGGCTTCCGGGTACATCGCGCCCAGCACAGTCTGCGAGAGTCGAGCGGCGGCCATATCCAACGTCACTTGCGCTAGTTGGTCACTAGCCGTCTTGAATTCTGGAAACGCTACCCTGAATTCTTCGAGAGTCACTTTGCCTTCTTCTGCCGGCGGGCAAGCAGGGGTCCGTCTGATTGGGTTGGGGTTTCGTCTGGCGGTAGTTGGGGCGCGACTGGCTCCCCCACTGGTTCCCCCACTGGCTCCCCGATAGGTTCACCCCCACCATAATCCGCAACCACATCAAACGCCCCGGACCGGATTAGCTCGGCGAGTTCCGAACGACCACGTTCACCGACAGACACTAGATACTCGTCGTCTATCGTGTCCTGTGCCCCGGGTTGCACTTCCCGAATTCGGCCAACTGGGTCCCCGGCCGAGTCCCGCACAAAGGGCAGGTTAGCTATCCAGTCACGCTTGTTCTGCAAAACAATCAACGCCATGCTGCACCTTAGCACGAAATAGAGAAACCCCCAACCGGCTTTCACCGTCAGGGGGCTTCGGGTCTGGGCTACTCACCCAGAGGGGGCTATTAGGTCAACGCGGTCGAGAAATCCGCGTACTGCATCGCAGCCGGTTGGTAGATCTTGACTCCGCCGCACCGTGCGTGGCACGGAATGACGTATTCAAGACCTTCTTGCTGTGCTGGAAATTGTTCGAACTGGATCGGAAGGACTGCCTCCAGAACCTCTGCCGTGCGAGCGTAGGCAATCGCTCGGTCGTAACCTGTCGTGTGTCCTGCGTCATCCAGTGCGTACCAGGTGTCAACATTCTTGATAAACGGGTTGTTATCCAAGAAGTACTTGAGGACACTGATCGAAGATGCGCTAGACATCTTCGTCATGGTCGCGATCTTGTACATGCCGTTTGACAGGATCAGCGTATCGGGCGCGTAAAGCTCCTTGGTGTTTATGAACGGTTGGAAGGCCAAAACGTTCAGGTCAGCGACCATCTGCTCTGGGGTCGTGGTACCGGCGGTCAAGAACCAGTTGTGAGTCGTAACACTCGAGTAGTTGACATCGGAGCAATTGACAAACCCGCCGAGCGCGGTCGCGGTCTGTCCGGTTGACGTCGAAAACCCGGTACGCATGATTTCGTCAATCTCGCGATTGATTGCCGTGCGTGCCGCCATCGCTTTACGCGTCGGGAGATCTTGCTGCAGACGGGCCGCAGTGCGGAGGTCTTGAACCGTCCAGCCGTAGCTGTCGAGAATCGAAACGACCTTGCCTTGCAGTTCCTTGGCATTCGTGTCGACGCGAGGAATATCCTTTGCGTTGATGTTTCCGATCCGGGCACGCCCGGTGATGTCGTAAACTTGCCAGGCGTATGTCGAGGCGTCAATTGGAATATCGGTCGCGAGAGGCAGATACTTCAGGGCCTTCAGCGGCGAGTACTGAACATCAACGATCTTCGATCGAAGGTGCGTGAGTTGCCTCTCAATAAACATGGTCGCGTTTGCGACCGGCTCCGCGTCAAACCTGGCATTGGGACCAAAGCCAGGGGCGAGGAGTTGAGCGAGACTAATCAGGTGTTGGGGAAGTGTCATCTGTTCTAATTCCTTCTAAGATCAGGGCAGGTTCAACTCGACCACAACCATGCCAGCACCTGAGACTACGCCGTTTTTACTGCGGAAGCGTGCGCCAGTGTAGGCAAGGGCCTTGCCGGAGTCGGTGTCACCTCGGAACTTGCCCTGATCAGCCGCACCGGTCGCTGACTCGGTGAATCGAATGTACACCGGGGCCAGGTCAGCTACTGCGCCTTCAGCCTTGACCCAGATACGGCCGAATCGAAGGACTCGGACTTCGGAGTCGACGGGGTAGCCGCCGGATGCTGTCGCGTTCTGTTGGTCCAGAACCGACACACCGACCACGCGGGCCGCCGTGCCTGCGTCCGTGGGGAGCGCGCAGACGTTGGGGGTTGCAGCAGCCGTTACGACCGCGCGGCCGAACGGGATTGCTACGCCGGCCGTCTTGGAATCTTCCAGACCATCGGCTGCAGTGCTGAAGTCATAGAGGGCACCCTCTTGTCCCTGGTAGACTGTGGTGTCGAAACTGGTTTGCGTTGCCGCTGAAACAAAGGTCATTACTTGGCCCCTTCTTTAGACATGGCCCAGACTTCAGGCTTCGGTGCGGGAGCCGCATCCTCCTTAGTCTCTTGATTTTCGGATTGCTGAATCTGCCGAAGGACTTCGGGCAGTCGATTGATTGAGTCGGCGCGGACGTTCGTGGCAATCGCCTGGTCGAACAGGGCGGTCACATAGTCGTCAGACTTGCCGTCGAGCTTGGCTTCCGGGTAGGCGA
>Ga0302322_100004521_pt1 | contig 12097 bp, 9 predicted proteins | sample Fen_T0_2_FD_203757 | JGI IMG/M metagenome (GOLD analysis project Ga0302322, IMG submission 203757) | Peat permafrost microbial communities from Stordalen Mire near Abisko, Sweden - Fen_T0_2 | ecosystem: Environmental > Terrestrial > Soil > Wetlands > Permafrost | place: Sweden: Abisko... | reverse complement strand
TGCACCACCAGTTCGGGGTGACGCTCCCTGACACCGGCAACCGCGGTCTGCACCCCGCCTTCCAGGTCCTCGGCGTACTCGGCCACCTCGACGTCGCCTTCGGCGTCCGGATGGGCGACCAGGATCGTCAGCGCGACGCCGTACACGGCGGCGGTATCGGCGGCCCAGTTCAGCGCGCCCTGGCTGGAGGGCGACAGGTCGGCGCCGACCACGATCCCGACGGCCGCCCGAGGATCACCCGCCGTGGATGCTGCTTTCGGTGCGGATGCGCCGTCCGCCGCGGTGGACGCGGGCGCGCCAGCGGTCTCGACAGCGGCGGCAACAGACTCGCGCAGGGGGTCGGGCATCGAGGTGACCATCCGAATCCGTTGGCCCGGACGCGCCGTCAGATCGCCACCGGGCGCCAAAGGGAGCCGGTGGCGACAAGAACGCCTGAGCTATCCAAGTGTGGATCTCTAGTTTACTGTCAGCCTCGATGATTTAGCTCACATCTTCGAGCGGGGCGAGGTTCCTCATGACGATCGAAGGGTCGGCCACGCAGGCCGGCGGCGGCGGCGATCCACACTCCGACGGTCACCATCACGCGCAGGTGGAGAAGGGTCTGTCCGCCAACTCGGTCGGCTTGCTGGGGGGCACTGTTCTCGGCATTTCGTGTGTCGCTCCGGCTTACACATTGACGGCCACCATCGGGCTCGTCGCCGCGGTCGCGGGCGTCAAGATACCGGTGATCTTCATCGCGGGCTTCATCCCGATGTTCTTCGCCGCCTACGCCTACCGGGAGTTCAACCGCGTTGATCCGGACTGTGGCACGTCCTTTACCTGGACGACCCGCGCATTCGGTCCGTACGTCGGGTGGCTCGGTGGCTGGGCCGCCATCCTGGCCACGATCATCGTGCTGGCCAACCTGGCGGGCATCGGGGTGCAATTCCTCTATCAGTTGCTCGGAAATATCTTCAACAATCCCGACCTCGGAGATCTCTGGCAGAACCGGCTCATCAACGTGGTGACCTGCCTGCTCTTCCTGGCGATGGCCACCGCGATTGCCTACCGGGGCATCACCACCACCGAGAAGGTGCAATTCGTACTGGTGTTCTTCCAGTTGGGTGTGCTGCTGCTGTTCGCGATCATGGCCTTCGCCAAGGCCGGTGGGCCGGATGATCCGGATGGTCTCCCGTTCTCCTGGGATTGGTTCAACCCGCTGACCGGTCTGACCGTGTCCGCATTTGTCGCCGGGTTGTCCGCGTCGATCTTTTCGTTCTGGGGTTGGGACAGCGCGCTGACGGTCAACGAGGAATCCAAGGACGCCGAAAAGACGCCGGGGCGGGCCGCCTTGCTGTGCGTCGTGTCGATCCTGTTGACCTACCTGCTGGTCTCGGTGTCGGCCCTGATGTACGCCGGAAACGGCGAAACGGGTCTCGGGTTGTCCAACCCGGACATCCAGGACAATGTGTTCGGCGCGCTCGCCGCGCCGGTGATGGGTACGCCGTGGAACAACCTGCTGTTCCTGGCGGTGCTCGCATCGTCCGCCGCCAGCCTCATGACGACCTTCCTGCCGACCACCCGCACCATGCTCGGCATGGCGACCTATGGCGCCCTGCCGAAGCGTTTCGCGAGCATTCACCCGAGGTACCTGACGCCCGGATACGGCACCGTTGTCGCCGGGATCATTGCCGGCACCTTCTACGCGGTGCTGACATTCGTGTCCGAGGCTGTCCTGACCGACACGATCCTCTCGCTCGGCCTGATGATCTGCTTCTACTACGGCCTGACCGCAATCGGCTGCGTCTGGTATTTCCGGAAGGAATTGTTCAGCAGCTTCAATAACATCGTCTTCAAGTTCCTGTTCCCGTTGCTGGGCGGGATCGGGCTGTGGATCGTCTTCTTCATCACCATCAAGGACAGCGCATCGCCCGACTACGACGGGTCCGGCGTCAGCATCTTCGGGGTCGGCGTGGTGCTGGTGCTGGGGCTCGGGTTGATCCTGCTGGGTGTGGTCTTCATGCTGATCATGCGGGCGCGGCAACCCGCGTTCTTCCGCGGCGAAACGTTGCGGCGCGATACGCCGACGCTGATCATCCCCGAGTAGTTCGAGCGGCGGCCAACCTCGGCTCCGCTCGGTTCGGCTCGGTCGCATGGCGAAGCGTGGTGCGCACGACCGTGTCCGTTCCGGCCGGGTGAGGAGAATCCGGTCACGCCGGACACTCTCGTTCGCGGTCAAGTCGGGACTCAGCGGGTCGACGCCCACCGCGACTGCCCGGGGTAGCACTCGCTGCCATCGACCCCTTCCCAGCAGCCGGGCCATTTGTGGGTGCGTCATGCCGGCCGCCATCGCCCGGTCGGCGGGGCAACCCGCGCCGTTCGGGTTCCGACCAGGGGTCGGCCGGTCATCCTGCAGCCCGCGCCTCATACCCTGGGCGGGTGTCGAACCCCGTACGCCTGTCTGACCTCACCACCCTGCGGCTGGGGGGTCCCGCGCCCGACATGGTCACCGTGGCCACGATGCCGGACATCGTGGACACCGTCGGGGCGGCCGATCGGGCGGGCTCCGGCGTGCTGATCCTCGGCGGCGGGTCGAACCTGGTCATTGCCGACCGCGGGATCGACACCCCGATCGTGCGGATCGGCGTCCGTGGTATTCGCGTCGAACACAGCGGGGATGATGCCGCCGAGGTCACCATCGGCGGCGGCGAGAACTGGGATGACGTGGTGGCCCAACTGACCGCCGCCGGCTTCGGCGAGTTTGCTGCCCTGTCGGGAATCCCAGGTTCGGCCGGTGCGACGCCGATCCAGAATGTCGGGGCCTACGGCTGCGAGATCGCGGACGTGCTGACCGGCGTGACGGTCTACGACCGGACCCGTCGGGAGGTTCACTGGATGGCGGCAGACGACCTCGGGCTCGGCTACCGGACGTCGGTCCTGCGTGGCACCGATCGTGCGGTCGTCGGCGAGATGACCGTCCGGTTGACCCGGCGTGCGGTCCGAATCCGCTACGCGGAACTGGCCAGGGCGCTCGGCGTTGCCCTGGGCGAATCGGCTCCGCCGCACGAGGTACGTGCCGCCGTGCTCGACCTGCGCCGGAAGAAGGGCATGGTGCTCGACCCTGATGACCCGGACACCCACAGCGCCGGCTCGTTCTTCACCAACCCGATCGTGGACCGCGAGCAGGCTCGCGACATCGACGAGGCGATCAAGGCCCGCCTGGGACCCACGACGACGTACCCGTCGTACCCGATCGTCGGTGCCGACGGTTCGGCCGATCCGGCCGGGCGGGTGAAGCTGTCCGCAGCCTGGCTCATCGAGCGGGCGGGCTTCGCCAAGGGCTACCCGGGCCCAGGCGGGCGGGTCGGCGTGTCCGGCAAGCACACCCTCGCCCTGACCAACCGCGGCGGCAGCACCGGGGACCTCATCGCCTTGGCCAGGCAGATCAGGGACGGCGTCCGCAGCGCGTTCGCGGTCACTCTGGAGCCGGAGCCGCTGCTGATCGGGGTGACGCTGGACGATTGACAGCCAACGACCTGGGCCGGCTTCCGTCCAGCTCTCGGTCCGTCGCGATCCGCGAACAGGTCACGAAAACCTCACCCCAACGGCTTACGGTGGGTTCACCGTAGAGTTGATGTTCGGCCGAGGTTCGGCGCTGTCAGTCAGCGCGGAAGCTCGCCGGATCCCGGTGGGCCCATCGGGGGTCCCCGCAGGATCCGCACCAGTGATCATCGACCGACCAGGACGACAACACCGTCGACCCGACACGATCTGCCGGAGCCGGTCCATCGGCGGAAGGAGAATTCACGGTGCGCCAGTCACGGATAGGACGAAAGTGCCGGCGGACGGCCAGATACTCCGGTCTCATCCTGGCCGCCGTCGCGGCCATGATCCTTTCGGGCTGCACGTCCTCCTCGGACGAGGTCGTCACGGTGACCTCGACGGCCGGGGCCGCGGGCAGCGCGCCCGGCCTGGGTGGTTCGCAGGCTCCCACCGGCGAATCGGACGGCCTGTCGTCCACGGTCCGGGTCAGTGTCAACCCGAAGTTCGGCAGCAAGGACGTCTCGCCGACCGACCCGGTCACGTTGACCGTCTTCTCCGCGACGATCAAGGAGCTGAAGGTCACCGCGGACGACGGCACCGAAGTCACGGGGAAGGTCTCCGACGACAAGGCCACCTGGACGCTGGCCGAACGGCTGGCCTTCAACACCAGGTACACCTTCGACGGGATCGCGGTCGCGGCCGACGGCACAGAGTCACCGATCAGCGGCAGCATGAAAACCATCAAACCCCAGAAGACCATCCGTGCCTCGTTCCAGATCCCCAAGGGCGCCACCGTCGGCATCGCCGCGCCGGTGATCATCACCTTTGCCTTGGCGATCGAGGACCGAGCCGCCGCGCAGGCCACCTTCACGCTCACCACCGACAAGGGCAAGATCAAGGGCTCCTGGGGATGGTTGCAGGACGAGGACACCCAGGGCAACGGCGTCAAGCAGTCGATCGTGCACTTCCGTCCGGCCGCATTCTGGCCGGCTCACACGAAGGTGCATGTCGAGGCGAAGCTGGCCGGGGTGAACTACGGCAATGGCGAGTGGGGCCGGGAAGATATCGCCACCGACTTCACCATCGGCCGCGGTCAGATCGTCAGGGCCGACGTAAGCACGCACCGGATGGTCGTCCTCGTCGACGACCACGTGGTTAAGAACTATCCGGTGTCCTACGGCAAGGACGCCGTCATCGGGCGAAACACCGTCAGCGGCACCCACGTGGTGACCCAGAAGTTCCCCGAGTACTCGATGTGCAACCCGGAATATGCCTACTGCAACGTCACGGAGAAGTGGGCCGTCCGGATCAACAACAACGGCGAGTTCATCCACGAGAACGCCCTGACCACTCCGTTCCTCGGCAAGGAGAACGTCTCCCACGGCTGTATCAACATGGGGGTCGGTGACGCCAAGGAGTACTACGACTCCGCGCTGTACGGCGACCCGGTCGTGGTGACCGGCACCGGGGCACCGATGACCGAGAGGGACTCGATCTACGACTGGATCTATTCCTACGACGACTGGCAGACCTTGTCGGCCTTGTAGCGTCCCGCCCGCGGCGGCGAAGGTAGCGTGGCCGGAGTGATGGACGTCAACGGCGCGGACGGGCTGTGGAGTCGAGCGAGCAGTCGACCCGCCAGTCGGGACAGGAATCGCCTCGACAATCGACCGAACCCGGTCGCACCGCCCCTGCGACCAACGGTGCTTCCGGCAGGGATCAAACGCGTCGCCGCGATCTCCCTGCACACCTCGCCGTTGGCCCAACCCGGCACCGGTGACGCCGGTGGGATGAACGTGTATGTCGACCAGACCGCCCGGCGGCTGGCGGCGCGTGGGGTCCAGGTCGAGATCTTCACCCGGGCCACCTCATCCGACCAGCCGCCGGTCACCGAGCTCGTCCCTGGCGTCCTGGTCCGGCATATCGTCGCTGGGCCGTTCGAGGGCCTGGACAAGGATGAGCTCCCCGGCCAGCTGTGCTCCTTCGCGGCCGGCGTGATGCGCGCCGAGGCCAGGCGTGACCCGGGGCATTACGACGTGGTCCACTCGCACTACTGGCTCTCCGGGCAGGTCGGCTATCTGGCGAAGGATCGTTGGGGCGTGCCGTTGGTGCACTCCGCGCACACGCTGGCCAAGGTCAAGAACGCGGCCCTGGCACGCGATGATCACCCCGAGCCGCGCGGCCGGTTGATCGGTGAGGAACAGGTGGTCGCGGAGGCCGACCGGTTGGTCGCCAATACCGAGACCGAGGCAGGCCAGCTGGTCGAGCTGTACGGCGCCGACCGCTCTCGCATCGACGTCGTACCCCCGGGCGTGGACACCGACGTCTTCTGGCCCGGCCCGGCCGGGAGCAAACAGGCCGCGCGGCGGGCGCTGGGCATCGACCCGCAGGAGGCGGTGGTCGTCTTCGCCGGCCGCATCCAGCCGCTGAAGGGACCGGACGTGCTGATCTCGGCGGTCCGCGGGCTGGCGCAGGCCCACCCGAGCCGCACTTGGCGGGTGATCGTCGTGGGCGGGGCCTCCGGAACCGGCCAGCGGGCCGATCACGGCCTGGCCACCCTGGCCGCAAGGCTTGGAGTCCAAGACCTGGTCGACTTCCGGGCGCCGGTCCCGCCCGAGGATCTCGTGCAGCTCTACCGCGCCGCCGACGTGGTGGCGGTGCCGAGCTACAACGAGTCGTTCGGGCTGGTCGCCCTCGAGGCCCAGGCCTCGGGTACCCCGGTGGTGGCCACTGCGGTCGGTGGCCTGCCGGTCGCGGTCGCCAACGGCGTGAGCGGTCTGCTGGTGCCCGGTCACGACCCACGGGACTGGGCCGCCCGGCTCGCCGAGGTGGTGATGGATCCGGTCGTGCACGCACGGATGTCCGCCGCGGCGCCCTTGCACGCTGCGCGGTTCTCCTGGGAGTTGACCGTGGATGGGCTGATGCACAGCTATTCGCGGGCGGTCGCCACGGTGCACGAGACGCAGCGTCGGGACCGGCGTGGTCCCGTCCTGTACGCCGCGGGACGGTGACGGCGGACGAGCTCGCGACGGCGCTGGCCGGGTTGGGCGTCGAGTTCAGTCGCGACGAGGACGATGCCTTCCTGGTGATCCTGCCTGGCGAACGCCGGCATCGCACGCTCGTCTGGCTCGTTCTCGGGGACCATCAGGTGCTGATCGAGTCCTTCGTGTGTCGCGCCCCGGACGAGAACGCCGAAGAGGTGTACCGGTTCCTACTGCAGCGCAATGCGCGACTCCGGACCGTCGCCTACGCGCTCGACGGGTCCGGCGACATTCATCTGGTCGGGCGGCTGTCCCGCCACGCACTGACGGTCGACGAGCTCGACACGGTGCTCGGCGTGGTGCTCGCCACCTCCGACGCTGACTTCAACGCCATCCTGGAGCGCGGGTTCGCCGGAGCGATCAGGCGGGAGTGGGCATGGCGCATCTCCCGAGGCGAGTCGGTACGGAATCTGCTGGCCTTTCGTCATCTGGTCGACCCGGACTGATGTCGGCCAATCGGAACGGGAATGTCTTCCGAATTCCGCGTGTGTCAACAAGGCGAAGCTCAGCCGCAGATTCACCATCTTGTGCGGCCGATTGTGTGGTTGTCATCGCGTCAGGCGGCAGCGTCGCGCACTATGAGTCACTACTGTGGACATCGCACCGTCTGGGTAGTGCCGGGTATCGTCAGCGCAGGCAGACGAACTCTTCCCAGCGGGACAGCGACCCAGCGGATGGCGACACTGTGGGGGGATGCCCGTGGGAGGGCGAGGACGGAGGCAACGGGGGATGTCCCGTGCCGATCGTCCGCTGAGCGCGCCCGTCACTCTGGCCCACGTCGCAGGGCCGAGTCGTCACCGCCTGCTGGTCGGCGTGAGATCGACGTGGCCGCCTCGGCTTCGAAGCTTGGCGTTCGTGCTGTGCGTGGCGGTGATGGCCACGCTGACCGCCTCGTGGGGGGCAATGTCGGCTGCTGCGGAGGATGCCACCGTCACCCTGCCGACCTGCCTGCCCGGGCAGGAGGCCGCGACCGACTCCGGCAGTGGCACGCCCGCACCGCTGGGCAACCTGCAGCACCTTCCGACGAGCGTCGCCGCCGGCGGGATCTTCGCCGGAATCGCGCTCGATGCCGAACAGGTCAAGATGGCCGCCATCATCACCGCGGTCGGCAAGCAGATGGGCATCACCCGCCGGGGGGTCCAGATCGCCCTGGCGGTCGCGACCGAACAGTCCAGCCTGCGTCCGGAGGCGATCAACGGCGATTGGCTCGGCCTGTTCCAGCAGAACCCGGAGATGTACACGCAGTACCGGCGGACCGAGCCAGGAGGCGCGGCGTGGATGTTCTACGACCAGCTGCTCAAGCAGGTCCCCGGCTACGACACCGACCCACGCGCCGACTTCGCGATCGGCGATGTCGTGCAGAAGACCGGAACCGGTGAGCGGTTCGGCCAGTACCAGCAGATGGCCCGCGACCTGGCCGGCCGGCTGATCGACGACGTCTCGCTGCAACAGGACGACGTGACCTGCGTCCCCGCCGCGGGGACCGCGACGCAGTCCGGTTCCGGGTTCGATCCCGGCAACATCATCTCCGATGCGGTGTTCTACGACACCGCCTCGATGACCGTGCAGCAGATCCGGGAGTTCATCCGGGCCGAGGGCGAGGGGTGCACCGGTTCCTACTGCCTGAAGAACCTCCGGGTCACGACTCGGGACATGCCGGCCGACCGCTATTGCGCCGCCTATCGGGGCGGCACCAACGAGGACGCCGCTGTCGTCATCGAGAAGTTGTCCGTCGCGTGCGGGATCAACCCGCAGGTGATGCTGACGACGCTGCAGAAGGAATCCGCGCTGCTGACCCGCAACGGCGTGACCGAGTCGACCTACAACGCGGCCTGGGGCTGGCATTGCCCGGACACCGGTCCGGGCGGCACGGCCAACTGCGATCCGGCTTACGCCGGGTTCTTCAACCAGGGCTACGGCATGGCCAAGCAGTGGTCGCGGTACAAGCTCGACCCGGAGAAGTACAACTACCGGGCCGGCCAGCGGGTCAACATCCTGTGGAACGTCGTCGAGTCCGGCTGCGGTTCGGCGCCGGTGACGATCAAGAACGCCGCGACGGCGTCGCTGTACATCTACACCCCCTATCAGCCCAACGCGGCGGCGCTCACCGCCTACCCCGGGGTAGGTGACGCCTGCTCGGCCTATGGCAACCGGAACTTCTTCTATCTCTTCCGCAAGTACTTCGGCTCGACCGGCGGTGGTACGTCCACCGCCGTGCTGGCCACCGGACCGGCGGTGAAGATCCCGAGCAACGTCTATGTCTCAACGGCACTGGCGGGTAAGACGATCACCGCACCGAACCCGGCCGTGGCCGCGGGACTGGCTGCCGGGCTCTCGGCGCTGGGTATGCCCTACGTGTGGGGTGGCGGCGGATCCGGCGCCGGGCCGAACTCCGGCTGTGCCCGCGGCGGTGGCGATTTCAACAGCTGCGGCACGACGATCGGTTTCGACTGCTCGGGGTTGACGGCTTTCGTGCTGGGCAAGGCCGGTTATCAGATCCCGGGAGACTCGGGCTCCCAACGGTCCGCGGGCGTGAGCGTCAGCTGGGATCAGGCGCTGCCCGGCGATATCGTCGGCTTCCCGGGACACGTCGCGGTATATCTGGGCACCTTCGGCGGGCGGCCGTACATCCTGGAAGCGTCCTGGGTGGGCACGCCGATCCACATCGTGCCGTTGACGCGCACCGACATGGACGATCGACTGCACCGGTACTGGACCGGTCCGGCGGCCGGCCGGCCGGGCGTCGCCGACTTCTCCACGCTCCTACAGGGACAGTCCACCGGCCCCGCCTCCAGCTCTGGATCCGCGGCGGCCTCCCAGCCCCCCTCGACCGACGATTGGTCCTGGAGCGGGCTGCCGGACACCAGCGCGACCGCTTCGCAGCCCCTGCCCTGGAAGCCGCACATCACGCCGCATCCGTGGCCGGCGCCGGTCGTGGTGACGCCCGCACCCGCTCGGGCCCCGACGACGGCGGCGACACCGACGCCTAAACCAATTCCAACCAGGTCCACACCCACACCGACCAGGTCGACACCGAAACCCACGACACCGAAACCACCTCCTCCGAAACCAACGACGAAGCCAAAACCAACGACGAAGCCGAAACCGACGCCGAAGACACCGAAAACGACACCGAAAACGACACCGACAAAACCGAAACCGAAACCGACGCCGACCCCGTTGAATCCGGCTCCGAACCCGGCGACCCCCAGTGCCATGCCGGAAGCGACGTCGACTACACCGGTGTCCTCGAACTCGCCCCTCACCGCTGCCCGCCCGGCCACCTCGACCACGTCGATCAAGTCGGCGACCTCGACAACGTCGGCCGCAGCGACTCCGATGACCACAACGGCCACGTCGACCAGCGAGAGCGTGGCACCGGCCGCCGACAACGCGGCATCCGCCGAGCGGACGGCGGGGACCTCGGAGAGCCTGCCGGCCACGACGGCGGTTGTGAGGACCGAGCCGCCGGCCACGACGGCGGTTGTGAGGACCGAGCCGCCGGCCACGACTCCGGATGCGAGGACCGAGCCGCCGGCCACGACGGCGGTTGCGAGGACCGAGCCGCCGGCCACCACCGCGGTTGCGAGGACCGAGCCGCCGGCCACCACCGCGGTTGCGAGGACCGAGCCGCCGGCCACCACCGCGGTTGCGAGGACCGAGCCGCCGGCCACCACCGCGGTTGCGACGACCGAGCCGCCGGCCACGACCGCCAAGGTGACCAAGAAGTCGAGGAAGCCGGCCGCCGAGGTTAGCCGGTCAGGTAGACCGGCGCCGAGGATCCCGGGTCCTCGGGATCACCCGGTCCTCGAATCCACCCCACCAATGGACACATCGGTCGTGACGACCGCCTCGCGTGAGGTCGACCCGGACCCGTCCGACGAGGACGCCGACGCGGACGAGGACACGACCCGGTAGGAACCGCCACCGCGGAGCGTCATGAACGACCGAGCGTCATGCGCCGCACTCCGCGACGCTGGACCCCGGTCCCCCCACACCGCGCGTTGCGCGATCGTGATCGGCACCGTGCATCCGATCGGTGGCGTGCTCGCGTCCGGACAGCACAGGGTGCAGCTCCGGGTGCGCCGCGGTCGCAGACCTCGGGAGGGCGCCGTGCCCGCACGCCACGATCCGACGGCAGTATCGTCAGCACCAGTCCCATCGGCGCGCGGGCCGGTGCGAACGCCCCCGTGGCGAGCGGCGGCCCTGGGTGTCGCGGTTGCTGCCGGGATCGCGTTGGCCGGCTGCAGTTCGCCGCCCGTCGACGAGAGTTCGGCGATCCAGGCCGAACCGGCGGCCACCGCGGCCACGTCGGCGAGGGAGCGGTCGATGCGGGCACCGCGGAGGATTCCGCGGGCGCGAAGGCGCCGGCGCCTGCCGCGGCCCCCGAAACCATCGCCGCCGGCAGCACCGAAGCATCCGCCGGCTCGGCAGACGGGCCAGCCGACGGCTCCGTTCGAAATGGCGGCGCGGTCCCACCGATCACCGCGGTGCGCACCGACCGCCGGCAGGTCATCCGCACGGCGGACCTCGCGGTCCGGCTTTCCGTGCCGCCCGCCCGCAGCGATCCCGGCACCGGTGAGGACGCCGCCTCGATCGCCAAGGCGAATGCGGATGCCCGTCACGATGCTGCCGGCAAGGCCTCTCGAGCGGAGTCCGGGTCATCGCCACGTCCTCGGGCGGCTACGTGGAAAGCGCCGACGGCAGCGGTTGGACCATGACATCACGATGCGCGTCCCGGTCGAGCGGTACGCGGCGGTGATCAACAAGATCCTGGCCCTTGGCGAGCTGACCAGCCGCACCGAGTCGAGCCAGGATGTCACCGCGGACGTCGTCGACGTGAACAGCCGGGTCAAGACGATGACGGCCAGCGTGGCTCGTGTCAGGACGCTGCTCTCGAAAGCGACCAGGATCGGCGACGTCATCGCCATCGAGTCCGAGCTTGCGGTGCGGGAAGCCGACCTGGAGTCCCTCGAACAGCAGCAGGCGTCGCTCGGTGGTCGGTCGCACTCTCCACGGTGCCGGTCAGTCTGACGGCGGTGACCGACGACCCGGCCACCCGGACGGCCGACACCACCGAGAACGGGTTCGTCGCCGGGTTGACGTCGGGCTGGAATGCCCTTCTCGACTTCCTGAGGTGGATTGGCACCGCCGTCGGCGCGGTGCTGCCTTTCCTGCCCCTGGTGGCGGTGGCGGGGCTGGTCGGGTGGTGGCTGGTCAGGCGCCGGCCGCGCGGGCGGGGGGTCGCCGGCGCCGCCCGGGTGACGCTTCAGGCGAACGATCCGCCGGATGCGGCCGACGTCGGCCGGTCGGAAACGGCTGCCGCACCGACGGGATGACCTGCGCGAGCCCTCAGCCGGTGGGCTCGGCCGCGCTACGGCACACTGTCCGCCATGACCTCTACACTGATCCTGCTGCGCCACGGCGAGAGCACCTGGAACGCGCTGAACCAGTTCACCGGTTGGGTGGACGTCCCGCTGTCGGAGAAGGGCACCGCCGAGGCGATCCGGGGCGGCGAACTGCTCAGGGACATC
>Ga0302322_100004520_pt1 | contig 12097 bp, 11 predicted proteins | sample Fen_T0_2_FD_203757 | JGI IMG/M metagenome (GOLD analysis project Ga0302322, IMG submission 203757) | Peat permafrost microbial communities from Stordalen Mire near Abisko, Sweden - Fen_T0_2 | ecosystem: Environmental > Terrestrial > Soil > Wetlands > Permafrost | place: Sweden: Abisko... | reverse complement strand
GAAGTCGGCTCCGCCATCAGCCCTACCTTGCCGGAGAAGGACGTTGTGCTCACGCTCGCCCGCAAAGTGCAGCGCGAATTACAGAGCCGCGGGATCGCCGCCGGTTTGATGCGCAACGCCGATATCGCCATCACGCTGGACCAGCGCGCGATTTCGGCCAATGCTGCCCGTCCAGCGCTGTACGTGGCACTCCATGCCGCCAACAGCGGAAGAGGGGTGCACATCTTCACGTCACTGCTGCCGGCTGAGATGGTTTCGTCTCGTGACTTCCTGCCCTGGGAGACGGCACAATCCCCGTATCTTGATCTCAGCGGAATAGTGGCGGGATCGGTGTCCTCGGAGCTCGAGGCGCGTAAACTCCCGAACGCTACCCTGGCGGCTCCGCTGCGGCCGATGAACAACATTGCGACTCCAGCGATCGCCGTCGAAATCGCTTCGCCGACTGGGAACGTGGACGATATCGCCAGTCCGGCCTACCTGGACTCGGTTGCGCAATCGATTGCGGCTGGAATCGCAGCCGTGCGTGGCAAGATTCCGGAGGTGCGCCCGTGACCCGGCCCATTGTGTGGATGTTTGCGGCGCTGCTGCTGATTGCCGCAGGTCTGGGGTTCTACGCATACCACCTGAAGACGAAGGTTGCGAGTGAAGAACAGCGTCTGGCTCAGCAATCGCAGGCGATCGTACCGCCGGCGAGTGGACCGACCGCGCTGGTGACGCTGTACGTCGCTTCCGATCAGGACGGTGGCCTGCGGCGCTCGCAGATCAACGTCGCGCTCCCGCAGGAGCGCAGCGAACGGGCACGGGCGATCTTGCGCGCCCTGTTGGGCGCGTACATGCAGCCCGGCTCCCAGCATCCGATCGGCGCGGGATCGGATGTTCGCGACGTGTTCCTGATGGGCGGCGACACCGCCGTCATCGACACCAATGCCGCGTTTGCCGATGCCCATCCCTCGGGAGTGCTGGCGGAAGAGCTCACCATCGCATCGATGGTCACAACTCTGAATGCCAGCGATCCCAGTATCACTAGGGTGAAGATTCTCGTTGATGGCAAAGAGCGCGATACCCTTGCCGGGCACGCTGACCTGCGGCGTTTCTACCAGGCCAGCGGCATCGGGCAGGTACTGAAGGACTCGCAGTGACCCTTCCACGCATTGGCGTGTTCGACTCGGGTGTCGGCGGCCTTACCGTGCTGAAGGCCATGGCGGAGCAGTTTCCGGCGCACTATTTGTATTTTGGCGACACCGCCCGCCTGCCCTACGGCACGAAGTCCGCCGATACGGTCGCCCGATACGCCATCGGCGCTACGCGTTTTCTCGAAGCTCAGCATATCGATCTGCTGGTCATCGCCTGCAACACGGCAACGGCGCTCGCCCTGCCGCAAATCAAGCAGGCGGCAGCTGTTGAGGTCGTCGGTGTGGTTGAGCCAGGAGCAGCCATGGCCGCTGAGATGAGCCAGAGCCGCTCTGTGATCGTGATCGCTACCGAAGCGACGGTTAGCAGTCACGCGTACCGGGACGCGCTCCGTCAGTACGGACTGGACGCCTACGAGAAGGCATGCCCGCTGTTCGTTCCGCTGGTCGAGGAAGGCTGGATCGACCATCCCGTCACCGAGCAGGTGGCACGCATCTATCTCGGCGAGGCCATGGCGCAATCGTCAGGCACGGCCGATGTGCTGGTGCTTGCCTGCACGCACTATCCGCTGATTGCGCCCCTGCTGCGGCGTATAACGCCTGACCGCGTGAAGATCGTCGATTCTGCCGAGTCAACCGCGCGAGTTGTGCGCGGCATATTGCTTGAACAGTCCGACAGGAACGACGCTCATGACTTGATCGCCGCCACATCGGACCGTCGGAGCTTCCGTTTTTTTGTCACGGACTCGGTGGATAAATTCAAGGGCCAAGCCACAAGGTTCCTCGGGCGCCAGGTTGACCACGTGGAGCACGTGGACTTGGGCGGCTGACCTAGCCCACGACTTCCCCTGCCCTTCCCTCTCAGAACGATACAATCGAAGCCTATGGTCTATCGTTCCGACAATCGCACTGCTGACCAGATGCGGCCCTTGAACATCATCCCCGGCTACATCTCCACCGCGGAGGGCTCGTGCCTGATCGAACTGGGCAACACCCGCGTCATCTGCACCGCCACCATTGAAGACTCGGTGCCCCAATTCCTGCGGAACAGCGGCAAAGGATGGGTGACAGCCGAGTACGGCATGTTGCCCCGCGCCACCTTGACCCGGAGTCCCCGCGAGGTTACCAAGGGCCGGGCGAGCGGACGAACCCACGAAATTCAACGGCTCATCGGCCGCTCGCTGCGAGCCGTGACCGACATGGAGAGGTTTGGCGAGCGCACCATCTTCATCGACTGTGATGTCATTCAGGCCGACGGTGGCACCCGCACCGCCTCCATCACTGGAGCTTTCGTTGCCATGGGTCTGGCAATGACGGCCATGGTCGAAACCGGCGTGCTCAAGGCCGCGCCCATTCGCGACTACGTGGCCGCCACCAGCATCGGCATCGTAGATGGCGAGGTCATGCTCGATCTCTGCTACGAAGAGGACTCGCGCGCCGACGTGGATATGAACCTGGTCATCACCGGCAGCAAGCAGATCGTCGAAGTGCAGGCAACGGCAGAGCATCGTCCATTTGATGACGCGCAATTGGCGAAGATGATGGCGTTGGCGAAGAGCGGAATCGAGTCTCTGGTCGCGCGCCAGCAAGCCGTGCTGACAGGATTGCCGCTAAAGCAGTAGATTGCGCAAATTGAGGGTCCCTTTCTCCCTCGCAATCTCGGAATTCATTTAGAATTAAGAGTCCTGTACAACTCAACTGCGGGACCAGCCATATTCTGTAGGCGGGATTCACATTTCATAAGAACCAGGCGCTTCGCGCCTGCGGAGGATTTACCGTGAAACTTACTCCTGGAAAACTTGCTGGCATGAAGGCCGTCTCCAACGAGAACGGCGTCATCGCCGCTGCCGCAATGGACCAACGTGGTTCGCTCAAGAAAGCCCTCGGAACCCGGGCCACTGACGCGGGGTTGATCGAATTCAAGAATTACGTCACCGAAGTCTTGACCCAGCACGCCAGCGCCATCCTGCTCGATCCCGAGTGGGGCTTGGGGCCGTCCAAGTTGCGCGCCAAGGGTTCAGGCCTGCTGCTCGCTTACGAAAAGACAGGCTACGATAAGGCCCTTCCCGGCCGCCTGCCCGACCTGCTGGACGTGTGGTCCGTCCGCCGCTTGAAGGAAGCCGGCGCGGATTGCATCAAGATCCTGCTCTATTACTCGACGTTTGATGAGGCGAAGATCAACGATCACAAGCAGGCCTGGACCGAGCGTATCGGCGACGAGTGCCGCGCCAATGACATCCCCTTCTTCCTGGAATTGATCGGCTACAAAGAGGGACTGGAAGACAAGGGCCCCGAGTACGCCAAGCTGAAGCCCCAGGTTGTTGCCGACTCGATGGCCGAGTTCTCCAAGGACCGCTACGGCGTGGATGTGCTGAAGGTCGAAGTTCCCGTCAACCTGCAGTATGTGGAGGGCGCGCAGTCGTTCAAGGGCCCCAAGGTTTACACCAAGGCCGAAGCGCTGAAGTATTTCCGCAATGCCGCCGAAGCGACCAACAAGCCGTTCATTTACTTGTCGGCAGGCGTCAGCAATCCCGAGTTCATCGAAGATCTGGAGTTCGCAAGGGAGGCCGGCGTGAAGTTCAACGGCGTGCTCTGCGGACGCGCCACCTGGAAAGATGGCATCCCGATCTTTGCCGAGAAGGGCGGGCCAGCCTTCGAAGCATGGTTGAAGGACGAAGGCGTAAAGAACATTGAGAACGTGAATAACGCCTTGAAGGCCGCAACCTCGTGGTACAGCATTTACCAAGTTGCCGAGCCTGCATTGGCTGCGAAGTAGCAGGCTTTTCTAAACCTTAAGCAACAAGGGCGCGGGGATCGTTTCCTCGCGCCTTTCGCATTCTGCCACGTTGAATTCCGCTACCGTCTGCAATTCGAACAATACCCGCCGATCTCGAAGCGCGAAATCACGATGTGAAACTGGCAATCGCGCTCGACCTGTCCCTTAACCCGATCAAACAGGTCACTCTCGAACTCCTGCACTTTGCCGCAGCGCAGGCAAGTCATGTGCATGTGATCGCGGTTCGGACGGCGTTCGTAAAAGTGGCCTTCTCCTTTTACGTGCAGCAGGTCAAGCTCGTCCACCAATCCATGACGCTTCAGCAGAGACAGCGTCCGGTACACCGTCACGCGGTTGATATCAGGATCGACCTTTGCCGCTTTGCGCAGGATCTGAGCGGCGTCAAGGTGTTGCTTCGCGGTCTCGATGATCTCGAGGATGATCCGGCGCTGACGCGTCAGCCGGATTCCGCGGCTTAAAAGTGCGTTTTGTAATGAACCCGGTATGGCTGATTCCGGTAACGGCATGGTTCGTATCTCCCCGCCAGCGTTGCATCTAGTTGCAACAAAGTTGCAACACAATCGAATGCTCCTACTTGACCCGTAGAGCTTTAGGAATTTTAATGGTAATAGACCAGTTGCAACAGTGTTGCAACTAAAACTATACCACTGAAGTTAGATGTTTACTGCATATTTTTCCGAGGCAATTCATGACCAATGGTTTTCTACTCAGGACTCTCACGGCCTTCTGCATGCTGGGGCTTGCAGCCGCAAGCGCGGCCGCCGGCGACAGGCCTTACTGCGTCACGTACGACCAGACCATGGAAGAACCGGGGAACCTGGAAATCGCTGCGCGCGGACTGACGGCTACCCCTCAGGGCGGCAGCCAATTCCTGTCAGGTGTAACGGAATTTGAATACGGGGCGAAAGCCTGGTGGACGACCGAGTTCTATCTCAGCGGCCAGACCACTGCCAATCAGAGCACTCTATTCACTGGGTATCGCTGGGAGAACCGTTTTCGCATGCTGACGCACGAGCACATCATCAATCCCGTTCTGTACGTCGAGTACGAGGACGTGAACGGAGCTGACAAAAGCTTGCTGGAGGTCGTAGGTTTCGACTCGCAGTTTGACGCACTGGTTCCCAATAGTGAGGCTAGCCGCGATCGGGAACGCGAGATCGAAACCAAGCTGATCCTGTCAAGCAACGTGAACGGCTGGAACATTTCCGAAAACTTCATTGCCGCAAAGAACCTTGCAGGAGAACCTTGGGAATTCGGCTATGCCGCCGCAGTAAGCCGGCCGCTGTCGCTGATGGCCTCTCCCGATGAATGTACATTCTGCCGGGAGAACTTTCAGGCTGGCGTCGAGTTCTACGGAGGACTGGGCGAGTGGGGCAAGGTCACCATGCGCGGCACCTCGCAATACGTCGCACCCGTCCTCTCGTGGCAGGTCCGCGATACGGTGTTCAAGGTGTCGCCGACATTTGGGCTGACCGATGCCAGTTACCGGGCCATGTTGCGTTTCTCCGTGCAGTACGAAATTGCCGGCTTTGGGCGCAAGGTTGCAAAGCTATTTCACTGAGGCCCCCTAGTAGAATGAACAGCCAGGAGGAACTCTTGAATCGACGCTTGCGCTCTTTGACCCGCACCGCCCCGTTTGTAATGGCAGTGGCAATGCTCTGCATCTCTGTGGAGGTCGCCGCCCAGACCTTTCGCAGTGCACCCGCCTCAGCCGCGGAGATGAAGAATCCGTACGCCGCTGATGCGCAGGCTGCGGCCGGCGGCAAGAAGTTGTATGCGCAGAATTGCGCGCAATGTCACGGCAATAACCTGCAGGGCATGGGGCCAGCGCCGAGCTTGATTGGGCCGTCCACCCGGAACGCCAAGCCCGGCGAGATATTCTGGTTCATCACCAATGGCAATCTAAACAACGGCATGCCGGGATGGTCACAACTCCCGAAGCAGCAGCGCTGGCAGATCGTCAGCTTCATCGAGTCAAAGAACACTGTGGCGGGGCAGTAAGACCGCACTCCCTGCGACGCTCGCGTGTCCTCTACTGGTTGGCGGACGGGAAGCCTGCTGCGGCTTCCAACGAACGCGGCCCGGCAATCGTCACCAGTCGCCCAGCAATGAGGCGCCGAAATCCGCTATAACTAGAACGTGAGCACGAGCAATCCCTTTTTCTCTCCCAAGACGGCCCTGATTACTGGCGCATCCAGCGGTATAGGACTGGAATTGGCGCATCTCTTCGCGCGCGATGGCTACCGCCTGGTGCTGGTGGCACGCAATCGCAGTACCCTCCGGCAACTGGGTGACGACCTGCAATCGCGCTACAGCATCACGGTGCGGATCGAGCCCAAGGACCTGGCGCATCCCGCAACTCCCGTCGAGCTTTACCAGGAATTACAGGAGTCTGGCATCATGCTCGACGTGCTGGTTAATAACGCGGGATTCGGCGGCGCCGGCGACTTTGTGAGTACCGAGTGGAACCATGAAGCCGAGATGATGCAGGTCAACATGGTAGCGCTCACTCACTTGACCAAGTTGTTCCTGCCGCAAATCCGCGCTCGTGAAGGCATGATCATGAACGTCGCCAGCACCGCAGCGTTTCAGCCCGGCCCGTTCATGGCGGTGTACTACGCCAGCAAAGCCTATGTGCTCAGCTTTACCGAAGCGCTGGCGGAAGAGCTCCGCGGCTCCGGCGTGAAAATCTCTTGCCTGTGCCCAGGGCCAGTGAAGACCAATTTCCAGAAGCGCGCTTACATCACGGACACTCCCCTGGCCAACAGTCCCTTGCTGGTCGACGTGCGGGAAGTTGCGCGCATAGGATACGAGGGCTTGAAGCAGGGCAAGCGGGTTGTCATCCCGGGATGGAAGAACCGCATGGGAGTCGAACTGCTTCGCATTGCTCCGCGTGAAATGGTCACCAAGATCGTCAGGAAAGTTCAGGAAAAGAAGAACAGTTGAACTCAGCGACGAGCTAGGCGCCATCGGAGAAGCGCGCCGGCACCCAGCGGCGAATCTGTTCATGGTGTGGGGCCCACGCCTGCCACGCGCTCTGCGCCCACGCACGTACTGCTCGCTGGTGCCCTTCGGCATTGTCTGTTTTCCACACATCCATCGCGGTCAAGGTTCCCATGGATTGCGGCGGCGTGAGCCAATGGAACGCATCCTTACCGCTTGAAATCACCGGCATCGCCCTGGCTGCGGCCTCGTCGCTGAAACCACGCTCCAGGATCAGAAATAGTCGGACCAAGTGGATACCCACCGAGCGAATGCCCTGCCTTGAGGGTCGTCCAGGGTGCTGCACCGCGTAGGCATCGACGGATTGCCGATGTGCGACCGCGTATGCCGAATCTGCGTACTCTCGAGCCAGCACCTCGCCATAGATCGCCCAGCAGCCGGGAGAAGATTCCATGTAGCGGTGAGTCGGCCCATCACCCGGCGGAACCAACGCCCCGCATCCGATGCAGCGCACGAATTCGGGGAATTGAATCAGCATTCCAGGATTGAAGGAAGATCGACTACAGGTTGAACAGCTCGCGTAGCCGCTTGGTTTGCGCGCGGCTAACCGGGATCTCTGCCTGCTTCTTGTCGTCCATGCGAATCTGATACGAACTCTTGAACCAGGGAACCACTTCCTTGATCCGGTTGATGTTGACCAGGTAGGACCGATGCGCGCGCCAGAACATCTTGGGATCAAGCGAATCGAGCAACTCTTCCAGCGTGCGGCAATTCGACTGGCCTTCCATGACGGTCGCAACCACCGTGATGATTCCGTCCTCGATCGATGCGTAGCAGATGTCTTTCTGATCGACCAGGAACAGCCGGCCCGCCGATTTCAGCAGCACTTTGGCAGCCTGCGGACGTTGTTGCTGCTCCAGCATCTTCACCAGCGTATCCAACTGGTCGTTGGGCGAGCCGGATGCCCCGATCTTCTTCCGGGCCTTCTCGACGGCTTGCGACACGCGCTTCTTGTCGAAGGGCTTGAGCAGATAGTCGACGGCATTTACCTCGAAAGCCTTCACCGCATATTGATCAAACGCCGTGGCAAACACAACCTGCGGCATCGGCACTTTACGGTCAAGCAGTTTCTTAATTACGCCAAACCCATCCAGCCCAGGCATCTGCACGTCCAGAAAGACGAGATCGGGCGAGAGTTCCTTGATCAGATTTACAGCTTCGACGCCGTTCTTCCCTTGCGCAATGACGTCCACATCTACCTCTTTCAACAGGTAGGCCAGTTCGTCACGCGCAAGTTGTTCGTCATCGACAATGACTGCCGAAATCGACATTTCTGCTCCCGAAAAGCGAGTTGAACAAACGAGTATAAACCTCTCTGGGGCAATTGGAGCCGCGGCCACCGTGCGTTGGTCCGCCTGTCCTGTCGTACACTTGTAATCGATGGTCGTTATCTTCGGGATCCATTCGGTGAGCGAGGCGCTGAAGTCGGGCGCGCGCAGCTTCGATTACGTGGGCATTGCGCGCGAGCGCCACGATCAGCGGGTACAGCGGCTGATTGACGACTGCCGCACCAGCGGAGTTCAGGTACGGTTTCTGCCTCGTGAAGAGCTCGACCGCACCGCCAACACCAACACTCACCAGGGCGTCATCGCGGTCACCAGCAGCAAGCAATATGCTGACGTGGACACTTTGCTGGAGCAGCGTCACAGCGAACACAGCTTCCTCGTCGTGCTCGACGGTATCGAAGATCCGCATAACCTGGGAGCGCTGATCCGGACCGCTGACGGAGCGGGCGCCGATGGCGTCATCATCCCAGAACGTCGCGCCGTGGGACTGACCGGCACCGTGGTAAAGGCTTCCGCCGGTGCCTCCGAGCATCTGGCAATCGCTCGCGTAACCAACATCTCGCGCACCCTGGAAGAGCTGAAAGACCGCAACGTCTGGACCGTGGGACTCGACGAGCGCGGCACGCAGAGCTACGACGAACTCGACTACAAGATGCATTGCGCTATCGTTCTGGGAGCCGAGGGCAAGGGCCTGCACGACGTGGTACGCAAGCGCTGCGACTTCCTGGTGTCGATTCCCATGCTTGGTGAGGTCGCGTCGCTCAATGTGTCGGTTGCCGGCGCAGTTGTGATGTACGAGGTGGCCCGTCAAAGGCGTGCTGCAAAGGGCCAGAGGAAAGCCAAGCCCTCCAAATGAAGCGGTGTTTTGCGGTATTCGCGTGTTGCCTGGCAATGGCATTTTCGGCGACAGCCATCGACCGTGAGGCCTTCACCGTCACCCGCTACGATTTGGAAGCGCAAATCGATCGCACCTCTCACGTGATGGCAGTAACCGGACGGCTCACGCTGCGTAACGATGCCAAGTCGCCGCAGAAGACGGTGGTCCTTCAGGTCTCGTCCTCATTCAGTTGGAATGGCATCGCTCTCGACCTCAAACCGGTTGAATGGGTCGGCAATACCTACACTTCTGACATCGATCACACCGGTGGCCTGTCGGAAACGATTGTCACCTTGCCCAAGGACGTGCCGCCTGCAGGCACCATCAACCTTGACCTGCAGTACGGCGGAGCCGTAATTCCGGACGCCACTCGCTTCACCCGTATGGGCGCTCCTGCTGAGATCGCGCTGCGCAACGATTGGGACCAGATCAGCGAGCCCTTCACCGCAATTCGGGGACTCGGCTACGTGGTCTGGTATCCGGTATCGCTGCCAGCTGTCAGCATGAGCGATGGCAATGCAGTCTTCGATGCCGTGGGCGCGTGGAAACTCCGACACCAGCGCACCGAGTTTGACGCCCACATATCCGTCATCACCGGACATAGCCGGCTCTGTATCGCGGGGATCGCGACCGCCTCAACCTGCGGCGAAGACGGACAGGCGGCAGACCCGCGGAATGGTGTGAAGGTAGGACAGGTTAGCAATACGATCCACCTTGACGGCATGGGTCGCAGTGTTCCCGCGTTTGCCATCGCCGATTACGTGGAACTCGTCCGCCCCGACATCGCGCTCCTGCACACTCCCGACAGCACTTCTCTGGCGCGCGACTATGCAGCTGCAGCGGAAGCCAACGATACTTTGCTTCACGACTGGCTCAACCCTCCTACGCAGGCTGCGCGGGTGATCGAGTTGACCGACCCCAACGCGAACCCGTACCAGGATGGCACTGTCCTGTTCACGCCCTTGCGGCAGTCGCCGACCGCGACACTGCAACTCTTACTGCTACCGGTGCAGGTTGCCACGCGATTTTCCTCACCGCATCGCTGGATCGAAAATGGGTTGCAACGGTTTCTGCAAGCAATCAGCGTGGAGCGCCGTTCCGGACGCAAGGGCGCCCTGCAGTATCTGAATGAGTATCTGGCTCCCCTGGTGAAGGCCGAGGAAACCGTCCAACCCGTGCGCGCAGAGGCGAAGCCGGGCAGCGATACCTCTTCCGACAACACACTGCTGAATACGAGCGATGAGATCTATCTCCGAGGCAAGGGGAGCTTCGTTTTCTGGATGCTGCGCGACATGCTGGGTGACGAGGCCCTGCAACGCGCCCTGGTGGCCTACCGCCCCGGAGCCGACTTGAATCCAGCGTACTTTCAGTCTCTGCTGCAGGAAGGCAGGAAGCGTGACCTGGAGTGGTTCTTCGACGATTGGGTGTACCGCAATCGGGGGCTTCCGGAGTTCCGCGTGGAGAACGCTTACGCGCGGCCGCTGCTCGAGAATCCCAGCAAGATGGTTCTGGTCACGGTGACGATCGAAAACCGTGGAGGTGCAGGAGCGGAAGTTCCGGTCTCAATCCAGACTCCTGAGGGCGAGAAGATCGTGCGAGTATTGGCCCTGGCGCATCAGAAGGCCTCTGGCAGGTCACAGGTGCTTTCCGTTCCCACAAAAGTCGCGGTCAATGATGGCAGCGTTCCCGAAATTGACTTGGATAACAACAGCTTTGATGTGCTGCCAATTCCGGATCACTAGGAAGCGGTACTTGCCAACAGGCAGGGCTGAAAGCTACAAACGTGTTTGATCGCAGTTGCGCGTCCAGCGCACAAAGAGGCTCGCATGAGCTACATCCAGTTTCTGGGGGCGGCGGGAGTCGTTACCGGATCGAAGCATTTGATCAACACCGGCGATGAAACCGGCAAACGCGGCCTCCAGGTCCTGGTGGATTGCGGACTCTTTCAGGGACAAAAAGAATGGCGTGAACGAAATTGGCAAGACTTGCCGGTTCCCCCCCGAGAAATTGACGCCGTCGTACTGACCCACGCACACCTTGACCATTCAGGCTGGATTCCGCGACTGGTCAAGCAGGGCTTTCATGGCCCGATCTATGCGACGCCTGCCACCATCGATTTGTGCGGTATCCTGCTACCCGACTCCGGACATCTTCAGGAAGAAGATGCGGCGTTTCACAATCGCAACAAGACGTCGAAGCACGTGCCTGCCTTGCCGTTGTACACGATGGAGGAGGCACAGCAGTGCCTCACACTGTTCAAGCCGGTGAATTACGGTGAACCCAAACGACTGTCGGATGAATTCTCGTTTCAGTTCGTGCGGGCGGCCCACATACTCGGCTCGTCGATGGTGGAAGTTACATTGACCTCTGCAGGAAAGACATCGCGCCTGCTGTTCACAGGTGATATCGGACGCGTGCGCGATAGCGAGACCGCACCCGGACGGCTGGAGCGTTCCGGCCCCACTGAAAACGAAAACTGCGACTACCTGGTGATGGAGAGTACATACGGCAACCGTCAGCATCCGCATGACGATCCCAGGCCTGAGCTGGCTGCCTTGATTCGCACCACGGTGCAGCGTGGCGGCAGCGTGGTGATCCCGGCCTTCGCGGTTGAACGCACACAGAAGTTGCTCTTCATGCTCAAGGAGTTGATGGAGACGGAACAGATTCCCCGCATCCCTGTTCATGCCGACAGCCCGATGGCCATCAAGGCGGTACAGATTTTCCTGAAGTACACGAATGAATTCAGCCCGGAAACCAAAGCGTTGATCGAAAAGTACGGCTCTCCCCTGGATTGGCCGAACTTCTACTTCGACCTCACGCAGGACGATTCGAAGAAGATCAACAATTCGAAATACCCGACGATCATCGTTTCCTCCAGCGGCATGGCGACAGGAGGACGGGTCTTGCACCACTTGATGCAGCGCCTGCCCGATCCCAAGAACCTCGTCCTATTCATCGGATTTCAGGCGCAGGGTACCCGCGGTTACGACATCAAAAACAA
>Ga0302322_100004519_pt1 | contig 12097 bp, 15 predicted proteins | sample Fen_T0_2_FD_203757 | JGI IMG/M metagenome (GOLD analysis project Ga0302322, IMG submission 203757) | Peat permafrost microbial communities from Stordalen Mire near Abisko, Sweden - Fen_T0_2 | ecosystem: Environmental > Terrestrial > Soil > Wetlands > Permafrost | place: Sweden: Abisko... | reverse complement strand
CTGCACGTGCAGGCGACCCTCGCACAGCGGCGCCGCGATCGCGGACTGCACCTGAATGTCCCCGAGGCAACGGCGCTCATCGCCGATGCCGTGTGCGAGGCCGCCCGCGATGGCCGCACGCTCCCACAGGCGCTCGACGCCGGCAGGCGACTTCTTGGTCCGGGTGACGTTCTCCCCGGCGTCGTGGAGAGCCTGCGAGAAGTGCGGGTCGAGGCGCGGTTCGACGATGGCACTCGACTGGTGGTGGTGACCGAGCCCTTCGGCGTCGCCGGCAGTCCGCTGGGAGCCAGTCCGCTGCCTCCGATCGACGGGCACATCACGATCTTCAACGAGGCGACGACCGACATCGGCCTGACGTCGCACATCCACCTGGCCGAGGTCAACCCGCGACTGCGCCTGGATCGCGCTGCGGCTTTCGGCGTCCGGCTGGCGATCCCGGCAGGCGAGACGGTGTGGATCCAACCGGGCCAGCGTGTCGAGCTTCCGGTGACGCGCATCCGCGGCGAGCGCGTCGTCGTCGGCAACACGGGCGTCGTCGACGGACAGCTCGACGATCCCGAAGTGCGCGCCAGGGCGCTGGCGACCCTGCGCGCCTGCGGCTACCTCGATGTCGTCGACGGGCTTCCGGTCGGCGAGGTACGTTCCGCCGATTCGGCGGTCGCGAGCCTCGTGGACCACCATCGCGGCACGAGCGGCTCTTCGTGAGCGGCGCCTACGGGCCGTCCGTCGGCGACGTCCTCGCCCTCGGTGACACCGGCCTTCGACTGCGGATCGAGCAGCGCGCCGACGATGCCGGTGACGAACTGCATGTGGGATTCGCCAAGACCGGACGAGATGGGATCGGCCTGCGCGGGGTGCCCGCGAGCGAGTCCTGCGATGTGCTCATCACCAACGTGGTCGTGCTCGACCCCGTCGACGGTGTCCGCGTGGCGAGCATCGGCATCCGCGCCGGCCGCATCAGCGGCATCGGCCGCGCGGGCAACCCCGACACATCGGACGCCGTCGACATCGTCGTCGGAACGGGCACGGTCGTCATCGACGGCGACGGGCTGATCGCCACTCCGGGCGGCATCGACACGCACGTCCACACGCTGAGCCCGCGGGTGTTCGAGGCCGAGATCTCCTCGGGGGTCACGACGGTGATCGGTCAGGAGGCCGGACCGATGTGGGGCGTCGGCCTGGGCTCGCCGTGGGTGATCGAGCGCGGCCTGCGGGCGATGGACGCGTTCCCGGTGAACGTCGGCCTGCTCGGCCGGGGCTCGACGTCGCGCGAGGCCACCATCCGGGAGGCCGTCACCGCTCACGTGTGCGGCCTGAAGGTGCACGAGGACACGGGGGCGACCCTGCGGACCATCGACACGGCTCTGCGGTGCGCCGACGAGTTCGACTTCCAGGTGGCGCTGCACACCGACGGACTGAACGAGACGCTGTCGGTCACGGACACCATTGCTGTGGCCGAAGGCCGCGCACTGCACGCGTACCACGTGGAGGGATGCGGGGGCGGGCACGCGCCAAATGTGCTGCGGCTCGCGGGCGTGGACACGATCCTCGCGTCGTCGACCAACCCGACGCTGCCGTACGGCGTCAACGCCGTGGCGGAGCACGTCGACATGATCCTGCTCAGCCATGGAATGAATCCCGGGAACGAGAGCGACGTTCGCATCGCTCGCGCACGCGTGCGCGCCGTGACGATGGCGGCCGAGGGGCGCCTGCACGATCTCGGGGTCATCGGCGTCACGTCGTCCGACGCCCAGGGGATGGGGCGTGCGGGTGAGACGTGGTGGCGCACGTTCGCGCTCGCGAGCGTGATGGCCGGTCTGGACGGCGAGCGACCCACGGACGACAACGCGCGCATCCTGCGCTATCTCGCGAAGATCACCATCAACCCTGCCCTCGTGCATGGTCTGGCGCATGAGGTGGGCCGGCTTGCGGTCGGCCACCTCGCGGACATAGTCCTGTGGCGCCCGGAGCTCTTCGCCGCGAAGCCGCAGGTGGTCATCAAGGGCGGCTTCCCGGCCTGGGGGGTCACCGGCGACCCGAATGCCACCATCGACTCGGCCGAGCCGCTGGTCCTCGGTCCGCAGTACGGGGCGCTGGGAGTCGTGCCGTCGGACCTCGCGGTGCTGTTCTCCAATGCAGCGGCCGTGGCCGAGGGGCCCGCGCCGGTGTCACGCCGGGTGGTGCCCGTGCGCGACTGCCGCACCATCCGGTCCTCGAGCCTGGTGCGCAACACCGAGGTCGGTGACGTCGAGGTGGCCGACGACGGCACCAGTGTCCGGTGGAACGGCGAGGCCCTGACCATGGAGCCGGTCTCCCGTGTTGCGCTGTCGCGCTTGAACTTCTGGTAGCCGCGTATCCTCATGGATCGTGGCCATCCTGACCAAGGTCGTCGAGGAGCGCACCGATCTCAGTCGTGCCGACACCGACCTGCTGTCGCGCGTCGTCCTGGACTGGATGCTGCTCGCCGACCTGGCGATCAGCGACCTGGTGCTGTGGGTGCCGACGTGGAACGAGGGTGGCCTCGTCGCCGTTGCGCAGGTGCGGCCCACCACGGCACCGACCTCCGTCCCTGACGACGTGCCGGGCACGTTCTCGCCACGGGGGCGCAGTCCGCAACTGGATCAGGCCGCAGCCTTCGGGCGACCGGTCATCAGTCGCGATGCGGCGCATCCCCTAGCGCCGACAGCCGTCGAGGCCTACCCGATCCGGCACGGCGACAGGGTCGTCGGAGTCGTTGCCCGACACCCCTCGGCGGATCCGCGGGTGGCCGGGCAGTTGGAGGAGATCTACCTCGAGTCGGCTGACGACCTGTTCGCCATGCTCGTCGACGGCCGTTTCCCGGTGGCGGACATCCACACCGACGCCCTCGGCTCCCCTCGGGTCGGGGACGGCGTCATCCGGCTCGACACCACCGGTCGGGTCGCCTACGCGAGCCCCAACTCGGTGAGCGCCCTGCGCCGGCTGGGCCTGGCCACGAACGTCGTCGGATCCCCCTTCGCGGAACTGGCCGCTCGGCTGTCGCACCGGCCGGGTCCGGTGGATGAGGCCCTGTCGGCGGTCGCGTCCGGTCGGGTCGCCGGCTCGGCCGAGATCGAGAACGGGTCGGCCATCGTGCTGCTGCGCGGCATTCCCTTGATCCGTAGGGGCGACCACGTGGGCGCCGTCGTGTTCCTCCAGGACGTCACCGACCTGAGGCGACGTGAGCGGGCGCTGCTCAGCAAGGACGCGACGATTCGCGAGATCCACCATCGGGTCAAGAACAACCTGCAGACGGTGGCGGCCATGCTGCGCATGCAGGGCCGGCGCGCGGGGACACGGGAGGCCCGGGAGGCGCTCGCGGAGGCCGAACTGCGGGTCGCCGCCATCGCCGTGGTGCACGAGTCCATGACGGCCGATGTGGGGGAGAGCGTCGATTTCGACCCCATCGTCGACCGCATCATCGCCCTGGTCTCGGACCTGGCCCCGGCCTACGCGGGCGGCACACAGGTCATCGACCGGCAGGGCGCACTTGGACTGCTCTCTGCCGACCAGGCCACGCCGCTTGCCATGGCGGTCTCCGAGCTCCTGCACAACGCCGTGGAGCACGCCGGCGCCACGGTGATCTCGGTCGGCCTCCAGCGCCGCGCCGTGTTCGATCACGACGAGGTCGAGGTGGAGGTGGTCGACGACGGCCACGGGCTGCCCGCGGCCTTCGATGCGAGCGTGACCGGGCTGGGCCTGACCATCGTGCAATCGCTGGTGACGGGCGACCTGCGCGGCACGTGCACCTTCGACCGGCAGACGGCCGGCACTCGTGTGGTGATCGTGTTCCCGGTGGACCGGGCGCGCTGAAGGGCGACTACCGCCGGATCAGGCGTTGCTCCGGGCCCGCAGACGAGCATTGCGACGCTTGAGCGCGCGGCGCTCGTCCTCGCTCAGCCCGCCCCAGACACCCGCATCCTGACCGGTCTCCAGGGCCCACCGCAGGCACTCGTCCACGACACTGCAGCGACGACAGACCGCCTTGGCCTCCTCGATCTGGACCAGGGCAGGTCCGGTGTTGCCGATCGGGAAGAACAGTTCGGGGTCTTCGTCACGGCAGGCAGCCTCGTGGCGCCAGTCCATGCGTCGTCACCTCATCCGGGCAGGGCACCGGGGTCTCCGGCACTCGTGATTGCGTTCACGTGCTGGCGCATCGAACGCCAAGGCCGGGGGTCGCCCGGTCTGGCACCGGTGGAATTCGCCAACCCATAAACGCAACGGGCCCGTATAGGTTCGCAGAGGAGGGCCTAAGTCACAAGGGGAACAGGCCCTTTGAGCCGGCTATGTCCTGTCGACTAGGTCACAAACTGATTACGACCGCCCGTTTTATACTGATTTCGCCGACCGATTATCGAACATCGGGAAAACGCTTGCATCCAGGGTTCGTGATCAGGCGACCACCCGCAAGGCCTCCGGGTGGCTGGTGAAGACCACCTGCGTGGTCGATCCCATGCCCTCCCCGTCGATCTGCAGCTCGACCGGGCGGGTCGCGGCCAGGGTGAACTCGGGGACGTCGTGCCACACCACGATCCCGCCGCGGACGTCGCCACCGGTCCGGCTGGTGAGCATCCGACGAGCCGTGCGCAGGGCGGTGGGAATCCCCATGCGGCGGACCGCGAACGCATCCAGCCCGGAGTCGAAGGAGGCCTCCGGGCACGGGCTCATGGGCCAGTTGCCGAAGAACGTCCACGGGGAGGTGTTCTGGACGATGGCGAGGAACACGCCCTCGAGGCGATCGTCTCCGGCCCCGTCGGGCTCGGGTGGTCGCGTGAGGGTGAGCGCCGGTTCCTTGCGGTTGGTGCTGCGGAAGAACTCGTTCAGGGTCGTCGTGAGGTACCTCGCCGGCGTGGCAGACCGGCCGGCCTTCCGGTGCCGTTCCATGGCGGCGATGATCTCGGCGTCGATGCCCAGCCCGGCATTGGCGACGAACCACCGATCGTTCGCCCTGCCGAGGCCGAGGGTGCGGATCGATCCCGCGCGCAGCCGCTCCAGGATCAGCCCCGTCGCCTCGACGGCGTCGGTCGGCAGGCCGAGGGTCCGGGCGAACACGTTGGCGCTGCCGCCGGGGACGGTGGCCAGCATCGGAACGTGCGCTCCGGGACCGCGGCTCAACATCCCGTTGACCACCTCGTTGACGACCCCGTCGCCGCCGAGGGTGACCACCGCGTCGAGCTCGCTCTCCAGCGCAAGCTCGCCGAGGAGGATGCCGTGGCCCTTGTGGGTCGTGACGGTGACGTCGAGGTCCATCTCGTCGGAGAGCGCGTGAACGATGACGTCGATGACGCGCGGTGACGTGGTCGTCGCCCGGGGGTTGACCACGAGGAGTCCGCGCACGCCCGGAGCCTATCCGTCCCCCAGCCGGCGCTGAGGGGACCGCCTTCGGGGCATCGTGCGGGGAGGGCCGCCGTTCAGTTGACGATCGCGCCGCGCTCGTCGGCGAGGATGGCCGCGAGCCGGTCGCGCCACTCCTGGAGGGCCTCGGGGGTCAGGCGCACCCAGTCGGTGACCTCACCGACGATCCGGAGCGGTTCGCTGCTGCGGTAGGACCGGGTCGGGTTGCCGGGGAACTTCTTGTCGGTCACATTGGGGTCGTTCTCGAAAGCCCCGATGGGCTCGACTGTGTAGACGCGAGGTGCACCGTCGCCTGCTGCCAGCTCGGCGGCGAGCCCTGCACCGGCGGGCAGCGCGGTGAAGTAGATGTGATTCATCACGACCTCGGGCCGGTAGTTCGACCTGAAGCCAGCCGTGAGGAGATCGCCGACCTGCAGGTCGGCCTTGGTGCCATGGAAGAACGGGCCCTTGTCCAGCACGTCGCTCACCGCGACAGCCTACGACGACGCTTTAGGGTGGACCGGTGCGCCAGCCGTCTCCTCCCATCGCCGCGCTGGCAGTGATCGCGCTCGTGGAGGGACTGGCCCTTCTCGCGTACAGCGTGTTCGCCCTGGTGGAGGGCCTGCGCGTCGGAGCCACCGGGCCCGATCAGGTCTCGAACGTCCCGGCGATCGCCCTGGAGGTGCTGCTCTTCGCGCTCTTCGGCGTCGGCCTGATCTGGCTCGCCCGAGGATGGTGGGGAGCACGACGTTGGGCCCGGGCGCCCTTCGTGCTGGCCCAGGTCATCGCGCTGCTCCTGGGCGTGCCCCTGGCGCAGGCCGACGGCACGACGCGGATCGTGGGCGTCGCGATGTCGCTCGTGGCCGTGCTGGGCATCGTGCTGGTCTTCACGCCGCAGGCGCTCAATGGACTCGACTCGGACTAGTCCGACACCGGCTCAGGCTTCCGCCAGGCCCTCCCGTAGCTCCCCGAGGCTGCGCGCCAGCAGCCGTGAGACGTGCATCTGGGAGATGCCGAGTTCCTCGGCGATCTGCGACTGGCTCATGTTCCCGAAGAACCGGAGCATGATGATCCGCCGCTCCCGCTCGGGCAGCGCGTCGAGGAGCGGTCGCAGGGCCTCGCGCTCCTCCACCGCGGCCAGCGCCTCGTCCCACCCACCGAGCGCCTCCGCCCGGGCGCGCGCATGTCCCGGGTCGTCCTGGTCGCCGACGTCCAGCGAGTCGGCCGCGTAGGCGTGGCGTGCTTCGAGCGCGTCCAGCACCTCCTCGTCTCCGACGTCCAGTGCGCTCGCCAGCTCGTGCACGGTCGGGGCTCGGCCGAACTCCTGGGCGAGTGCGTCGCTGGTCGTCGTCAGCAGGGGCTGGAGCTCCTGCAGCCGACGTGGGACCCTGACGGCCCACGTGCGGTCGCGGAAGTGGCGCCTGATCTCGCCAAGGATGGTGGGCGTCGCGAAGGTCGCGAACTCGGTGCCCCGCGTCGCGTCGTATCGGTCGACGGCCTTGATGAGGCCGACGGTCCCTACTTGGACGAGGTCCTCGTACGTCTCGCCGCGCTCCCGGTAGCGCGAGGCAAAGTGACGCACGAGCGGGAGGTGCATGAGGACGAGCTCATCCCGGATGGGGCCTCGCCCTGGGTCGTCAGGGGCCGACGCGGCGAAGGCGGCGAGCAGTTCCCGCTCCCGGGCCCGCTGCTCCTCGCCCCAGCGCCGATCCCCTGGGGCACTGCTCACGCGCCAACCGCGACGTGGCGCCCGACGCGGAGTGTCAGCGTGACCACCCGGTCCTGCGCTGTCGCGTCGACGGAGTCGACCAGGGCCGTCAGCACGGTCCAGCTGAAGGTCTCGGTCGACGGGACTTCGCCGTCGCGGGTCCGTCCACGCACGGTGACGGTCAGCCCGTCGTCGACCAGTGCGAAGGTGCAGGTGATCGGCTCCTCGTCGACCGACCCCAGTACCAGCTGCGAGACCGCCTCGTCGACCGCGAGTCGCACGTCCTCGAGCTGGTCGATCGGCAGATCGGCCTGAGCCGCCATGGCGGCCGCGACGGTCCGAGCCAGCCGGACGTTCATCGTGCGCGCCGGGAATGTCAGTGTGATGTCCTCGCTCATCGGCCCTCCTCGCCTGCAAGCGTGAGCAGATCCTCGCCTGTGACGCGGTGCACCGTCCACTCATCCATGGGAATTGCCCCGAGGCTGCGGTAGAAACCGATGGCCGGCTCGTTCCAGTCGAGCACCCACCACTCGAGACGGCCATAGTCCCTCTCGACGCACTCGCGTGCCAGGGCCGCCAGCAGCCGTTTGCCGTAGCCGTGGCCGCGTACCTCCGGTCTCACGTAGAGGTCCTCGAGGTAGATGCCGTTGCGGCCCAGCCACGTGGAGAAGTTCAGGAACCAGAGGGCGAACCCGCCGAGACGATGGGAGTCCGTCTCGTGCTCCACGACGTGCGCGAAGACCGTGGGTGCGTGGCCGAACAGGGCATCGGAGAACTGCTGGTCGGTCGCGACGACGGCGTCGGGCATGCGCTCGTAGGCGGCCAGGTCGCGCACCATCGCCAGGATCTCGGGGACGTCGGCTGGCTCGGCCCGGCGGATGGCTCCCTGCGGCATCGGGCCACAGTAACGCCGGAGCCATCAAGGCGGGAGCCCCCGTCGACAGGTCGACGAGGGCTCCCAGAGGTTCGCGTCGGGCTACGCCTTCTTGGTCTCCCAGAAGATCGCCGCGATCTCATCGATCTTGGCGAGCAGTTGGTCGGCGACGGCGACGTCGGTCGTGCCCTTGGTGCCGCCCGCACCGGCCAGCTTGGTGGCCTCGTTGAACAGGCCGTTGAGCTGGGGGTACTTCTCGAAGTGCGGCGCCTTGAAGTAGTCGGTCCACAGCACCCAGAGGTGCTCCTTGACCATGGTCGAGCGCTCCTCCTTGATGGAGATGGCCCGCGCCTTGAAGTCGGGGTCGTCCGAACCGTGGTACTTGGTCATGCAGGCCTTGACGGACTCGGCCTCGAGGCGGGCCTGAGCCGGGTCGTAGACACCGCAGGGAAGATCGCAGTGGGCGTACGCGCTGGTGCGCGGGGCGAGCAGTGAGCGAACGAGGCTGGTCAGCATGGGACTCCTTCGATGGGTTGTTCGGCCGTGGCGCTAAGCCTGCAGTAGACCCTAGCGCCGTCCCGCGCGTCCGGCAGCAGGCAGGATGACCGCGTGCTGTTCACCCGGGTGCGGATCATCGGGCCGTCGATGGAGCCGGCCCTGCGCAACGATGACTGGTGGCTGGTTCGCCGCACGGTGGGCGTCGGCCCCGGCGATATCGTCGCCTTCGTCCATCCGCAGCGTCCCGACCTGGTGGTGGTCAAGCGGATCGTCTTCGCCGACCCTGCGGGCTGGTGGGTCGAGGGCGACAACGCGGCGGCCAGTGAGGACAGTCGCCAGTTCGGACCGGTGCCCCGATCACACGTGATCGGTCGCCTCTCATGGCGGTATCGCCCGCTGCTCAGACGGTAGCCTCACCCCCATGTCGCTGCTCGATCTGTTCCGACTTGACGGCAAGGTCGCGGTGGTCACCGGCTCCGGTCGGGGAATCGGGCGGGGGATCGCCCTCGGTCTGGCCGATGCGGGGGCCGATGTCGTGCTCACCAGCCGTCGGGCCGAGGACGTGGCATCCGTCGCAGCAGAGGTCCGTGCCCGGGGCGTTCGCGCGTGCGAGTGCCCGGGCGACCTCCGTCAGGCAGGGATGCCGCTCGCGATCGCTGAAAGGGCCGTCGCCGAGTTCGGCCGCCTGGATGTCTGGGTGAACAACGCGGGCGGAACCGACGACGCGCACGTCAAGCCGCTGACCCAGACGACGGACGACGAGATGCGCGACATGCTCGAACTCAACGTCATCGCCGCCGCCGCAGGATCGCGCGAGGCCGCCCTGCGCATGGAGCGGGGCGGCTCGATCGTCAACGTGTCCTCGGGCGCCGGTATGCGTGCGGCTCCCAACACCGGGGCGTACGCGGCATCCAAGGCGGCGCTGCTCAATCTCACGCTGACGATGGCGGCCGAACTCGCGCCGCGGGGCATCCGGGTCAACGCGATCTCGCCAGGCATCGTCCCCACCGACTCCTTCTTCCGGGTACTGCAGTTCACCGAGGCCGATCTCGACGCCCTTGCCCAGACAGTGCCGCTGGGTCGGCTCGGAACTCCGGACGACATGGCTGCCGCGGTGCTCTACTTCTCGTCGGAGGCGTCGAGCTGGGTCACCGGTCAGAACATCCTGATCGGCGGCGGGCGCGACGGCGGCCGGTCCGTCGAGCATCGGTGAGGCAGGGGAGCCATGAACCTCGCTCAGCTGAACATCGCGACCATGCTGGAGCCGCTGGATTCGGAGCGGATGACGGATTTCGTCGCCCAGCTCGCCGACGTGAACGCCGCGGCCGAGGCCGCGGATGGCTTCGTGTGGCGGCTCCAGGACGAGGACGGCCCGGGCTCCACGAGCTACCGCCTGCTCGACGACGACAACATCATCGTCAACCTCTCGGTATGGCGGGACCTGGCGTCGCTCCGCGAGTTCGTGCTCGGGCAGGCCGGTCATCGGGCGGCGCTGACGCGTCGTCGCGAGTGGTTCGAGAAGGCCTCCACTCCGACCAGCGTCTGCTGGTACGTCAGTGAGGAGCACGTCCCCACGCTCGACGAGGCGGAGGCCATGCTGCTTCGGCTGCGTGCCGAGGGCGCGAGCGAGGAACTGTTCCCGTTCTCGTATCGGGACTGATACCCAGTCGACGCGGGTAGGGTCGGCGCATGTTCGCTGTCTACGCCGCTGGGATCAACGCCGACGACCCGCTTTCCGTCCTTGGCGTGGGAGAGCTGCCCGAGCCGTCGACCCCTGATGACTGGGTCACGGTCCACGTGCGCGCCGCGAGCCTCAACCATCACGACCTCTTCTCGCTGACGGGGCAGGCGCTGCAGCCGGATCGGGTGCCGATGATCCTGGGCACCGACGCATCCGGCGTCACGGATACCGGTCGTGAGGTCGTGGTCTACGCGGTCGTAGGCGACGCCGACGCCGGCGGTGGCGATGAGACGCTCGACCCCCGGCGAAGCCTGCTCAGCGAACTGCACCCCGGCACCTTCGCCGACACCGTTCGCGTACCGTCCCGCAACCTCATCGACAAGCCGGCCGGCCTGACCTTCGAGCAGGCGGCCTGCTTGCCCACGGCCTGGCTGACGGCCTACAAGATGATCGCCCGCAAGTCCCAGACCCGATCCGGAGACACGATCCTCGTGCAGGGTGCGGCCGGCGGCGTGTCGACGGCCCTGGTCGTCCTGGGCAAGGCGATGGGCCGCCGCGTGTGGGTGACGTCGCGCGATGAGGAGAAGCGAGCCTGGGCGCTGTCGATCGGAGCCGACGAGGCGTTCGAATCCGGCGCCCGTCTGCCGGAGCGCGTCGACGCGGTCATGGAGACCGTGGGCGAGGCCACCTGGGGGCACTCGCTGAAGGCGCTGCGGCCCGGGGGAGTCGTCGTCATCTCGGGCGCCACGTCGGGGGCCAATCCGCCGGCTGATCTCAACCGAGTCTTCTTCCTGCAGCTCAGCATCGTCGGCTCGACGATGGGGACGCAGGAGGACCTCGCCGAGATGATGGAGTTCATGTCCGCCAACGGCGTGGTCCCGGTGATCGACCGGACGCTGCCGATGGAGCAGGCGGCCGTTGCCTTTGCCGCCATGCACGAGGGCAACGTGCACGGCAAGCTCGTCCTGACGCGCTGACCCACGCCCTATCGGTGGGGGCAGGGCACGGTTCAGTCGTCCACGTCGTCGAGGTCGTCGTCGAGTCGGGCCAGCCAAGTGGCGAGCCGCTCGATCGGTGTCTCGAACTCAGGGTTGAGATCGACGAACTCGCGCAGTCGCTCAGCCACCCAGGCGAGTGAGAACTCCTCTTCGCCCCGGCGCCTCTCAAGTTCCTCGATGCCGCGATCGGTGAAGTACATGGCTACGCGAAGGCCTGCTCGACCACGGTGCGCTGCTCCAGTTCGTGACGCTGGTGGGTGCCGACGGCCGGCGAGGACGACGCGGGGCGGGTGACCCCCGACACCGGCCGGTTGATGATCGCCGGCAGGTTCATCGCGACGAAGCTCCAGGCTCCCTGATTCGCCGGCTCCTCCTGTACCCATGTCAGCTCGGCGTTCGGATAGGCCTCCAGCGCCGGCGGAAGCGTCCTGAACGGCAACGGGTACAGCCGCTCGAAGCGGAGGATCGCGACGTCGGTGATGCCGTTCTTCTCCCGGTGCGCCGCGAGGTCGTAGTAGACCTTGCCGCTGCACATGATGACCTTGCGGATCTGCGGACCCGTGAAGCCCGGGTCGGTGATCAGCGGGTGGAAGTGCCCGGTGGTGAACTCCTCCTTGCGCGACACCGCCTGCTTGGCGCGCAGCAGCGACTTGGGCGTGAAGATGACCAACGGCCGGATGATCGTTGCGTTCGCCTGCAGGCGAAGCAGGTGGAAGTACGACGCCGGTGTCGACGGCATGGCAACGATCATGTTGTCCTGCGCGCACATCTGCAGGAAGCGCTCGATGCGAGCAGACGAATGATCCGGTCCCTGCCCCTCGAAGCCGTGCGGCAGGAGCAGCGTCACGGAGGACTTCTGGCCCCACTTCTGCTCGCCCGAGGAGATGAACTCATCGACGATGGTCTGCGCGCCGTCGGCGAAGTCGCCGAACTGCGCCTCCCACATCACGAGCGCTTCGGGTCGCGCGACGGAGTAGCCGTACTCG
>Ga0302322_100004517_pt1 | contig 12100 bp, 8 predicted proteins | sample Fen_T0_2_FD_203757 | JGI IMG/M metagenome (GOLD analysis project Ga0302322, IMG submission 203757) | Peat permafrost microbial communities from Stordalen Mire near Abisko, Sweden - Fen_T0_2 | ecosystem: Environmental > Terrestrial > Soil > Wetlands > Permafrost | place: Sweden: Abisko... | reverse complement strand
TGCGCAGCGGTTGGGTTGCTTGCTCAGGCATCGAGTTGCTCCGCCACGGGCTGCTGCGCAGCAGGCTGTGGCACTACCGGCTGAACTGGCACGGTCTGCTCTGCCGCGGGCTGATCTAAGAGGAACTGCTCTGCGACGAGCTGCGCTGGGAGGGCGTCTGGCGCGGTGATGAAAGGTTCGGCGGAAAAGTCCCACAGCGTGGCCAGTTCGGCATCGTCCTGCAGCACCACGCGCCGGCTGGCGTTGACTTCGCCGATCACCGCGCAGGCCAGGTCGCGGGCATGGAAGCGGGCCAGTACCTGGTCCACCTGCGCCGGGCGCACGCTGAGCACGAAGCCGTAGCTGGGGAAGGCGGTAAGCCAGCGCAGGAAGTCCGGGCCCGCCGGCTCGGCTATATGCGGTGGCCTGGGGATGGCGGCTACGTCTATGGTGGCTCCCGCTCGCGAGCACTCGAGGAGCATCATCGCGGTGCCTAGCAGGCCGGCCATGCTGATGTCCTTGGCGGCGTCGCACAGGCCAGCTTCGGCCAGCACCGGGAGTATTTCCAGGTCGCCACGCAGACGTGCCGCCGGGGCGCCTGTGGAGGCGTTCCAGTAGGGATAGGGCTCCTGATAAGCGCCGCGCAGGTCATAGGCGGCGAGCAGGTGGTCGCCGGGGCGGGCATTGAAACTGGTCAGCAGCTTGCGCGCGCGCCCGAGTATCGCCACGGCCAGTTGCCCGCGCTCGCTGCGGTTGTTGCTGTGGCCGCCGACGATGGGCACGCCGTAGGCCTGCGAGGCTGCGGCCATCCCTTCGAGCACCTGGGCAGCTGGGTCCATGCCCTTGCTCCACAGCGCATCGACCACCGCCAGCGGGCGCCCGCCCATCGCATAGATGTCGCTGACGTTGACCATCACGCTGCAATAGCCGGCGAACCAGGGCATCTTGTGAATGAAGTCCTCGACCAGGCCTTCGATGGCGAACAGCAGGTAGCCTGCGTTTTCACCCGCATTTTCGTTACCTCCATCCGCAATCGCCGCGCAATCGTCGCCCACCGCCACCGCCTGCGTCATCGCCCCGGCGCCGCCGGGCAGGGCGCGCGACAGGGCGCCGACGATGTCGCTGATGTCGCGCTTGTGGGCAAAGCCACGGCTGGCGCGCAGCGCGGCGATCAGGGGCGCGAGACTCATGCGCGTGCCTTGCCGGAAGCGCGCGCCAGGGTGACGTAGCCGTTCCAGGGCTGGTGGCAGGGCGGATAGAAGGCCAGGTCGGCCTGCATCAGGCAGTGCGGGCGGCCATGGACGTTCTCGACGCCCAAGGTGCGCCAGTGCAGTTGCTGGAACAGGGTTTCGTTCTGTTGCTGTACGTGGGCCAGGAAGCGGGTGCAGCCCTGGGCGTGCGCGCTGCTCACGGCCAGGCGGATCAGGGTGGCGCCCAGCCGGCCGTAGCTGCGAAAGGCCGCATGCACCGCCAGGCGCGAGCCGCGCCAATGGCCCGGCGCTTCCTCATGCAGGCGCACCGTGCCGACCACCTGGTCGGGCGCGCCGCCCATGCAGGACTCGGCCACCAGGAGTTGCGCGTGATTGTCGATGTCGTCGCGGTCGTCTTCCATGAATATGCCCTGTTCGATGCAGAACACCGCGCGCCGCAGCGCGTAGGCCTCGCGCAGTTCCCAGGGCAGGGTGGCCTGCTTGACGCGGAATTCGGCTGGGGCGAAGACGAGATTCAGTTCACTGGCATCGCAGAGCATGGTGGTCTCCTGGACTGGTCCGGAATCAGGCGGTGGCCGCGGCTGTAGCTTCGTAGGAAGACATGGTCGAGCAGGCCCCGCACTTGCCGCAGCCGGCCTTGATCTCGGTCGAGCGCATGCCGGCCCTGGCGAGCATCCGGCTCAAGGGCTCGAGGATCGACTTCATGAACTCCGGTGTCGGCGCCGGGGTGTCTTCCAGTGGCGTGCCGCTGATCGGCACCAGCGGCACCACGAAGGGGTAGACGCCCAGGGTGAGGAGCTTTTCGCACATGTCCAGGATGGCTTCGCGCGTATCGCCCAGTCCCGCCAGGATGTAGGTGCTGACCTGGCCGCGGCCGAACACGGCCACCGCCGCCGCGAAGGCTTCCATGTAGCGCGACAGGGGCACGCTGGCCTTTCCCGGCATGACCCGTTCGCGCACTTCCGGGGTCACCGCTTCCAGGTGCATGCCCAGGCTGTCGACCCCGGCGGCTTTCATGCGAACGAACCATTGGTCGGTGTCGGGCGGCTCGCACTGCGCCTGGATCGGCAGGTCGACCGCGGCCTTGATCGCAAAGGCGCTGTCGCACAGGATCTGCGCGCCGCGGTCCGGGGTGCTCGGGGTGCCGGTGGTCAGCACCATGTGCTTGACGCCGTCGAGCAGCACCGCCGCGCGCGCGACTTCGGCCAGTTGCTCCGGGCTCTTGTGGGCGATGGTGCGTTTGGCGGCCAGGGACTGGCCGATCGCGCAGAACTTGCAGGCCTTCTTGCGGCTCTCGTAGCGTATGCAGGTCTGCAGCACAGTGGTGGCCAACACGTCGGCGCTGTGCAGGGTGGCGATCTGCGAGTAAGGGATGCCGTCGAAGGTCTGCATGCCGTAGAAACGCGGGGCACGCGGGAATTCGATCGAGGCGATCGGGATCGTGCCGCGCATCAGCGCGCTCTTGCCGTTGGCGTCCGGCGCCTGGGCCAGGAAGGGCGAGTTCCAGCTGCTCGCGGTATGCACTGGCACCATGATGGTCCGGCCATCGACTGTCACCGCCTTGTGGTCCGACGGCCCGGCGCCGCCACGCCGGCTCGCCGCGCCCGCGCTCGGGTCAACCAGCCGCAGCCCTAGGGATTGCAACTCGGTCATCAGTTGTTGCGTTGACGGCGGAATCGGCGCGAGGGGATTGCTGCTCATGGCTGGAACTCCTGGCAAGGTCTAGGGACGGGGAAGGCATAGGGGCGGCGGCGCCGTGCAGCGGCACCATGGTGGCGGTGGCACGGTTGTCGATGGTCAGGCTGAGCAACTCGGGGCGCGCGTAGTGACCGACCGAGTCCATCATGCGTTTGCGCTTGGTGATCAGCGCCATGTCGAGGTCGGCAACCAGCATGCCTTCGCCACTGCGCAGGGGCTCGCCCAGCAACACGCCCTCGGGTGAGACGATCGCCGTGCAGCAGCCACCGCGCAGGACCTTTTGCACCGCCGGGTCTGGCGTGATGGAGGTGATCTGCGCGTCGCTCAGCCAGCCGGTGGCATTGACCACGAAACAGCCCGATTCGAGCGCGTGGTGGCGGATGGTCACTTCCATCTGGTCGGCGAAGATCTGCCCGACCATCGAGCCGGGGAACTGCGCGCAATGGATTTCTTCATGCTGCGCCATCAGGGCGTAGCGCGCCAGCGGGTTGTAGTGCTCCCAGCAGGCCAGGGCGCCGAGGCGGCCGACCGCGGTCTCGACCACCTTCAGGCCGCTGCCGTCCCCCTGGCCCCAGATCATGCGCTCGTGATAGGTGGGGGTGATCTTGCGGCGCTTGAGTACCAGGGTGCCGTCGGCATCGAACACCAGTTGCGCGTTGTAGAGCGAACCATGGTCGCGTTCGTTGACCCCCAGCACCACCACCACCCCGTGGCGGCGTGCCGCGTCGGCCACCGCCTCGGTGACCGGGCCGGGCACCTGCACCGCACGCTCGTATAGCCGCAGGTGCGCCGCCCCCTGCATGAAAGGTGGCTGGACGAACGAGAAGTAGGGGTAGTAGGGTACGAAGGTCTCCGGAAACACCGCCAGCTGCGCGCCCTTGGCCGCCGCTTCGGCGATTGCCGCGCACACCTTGGCGACCGTGCCGTCGGCGCTTTCCAGGTCGGGTGCGATCTGCACCGCGGCGGCGCGTACCGTCGTTCTTCCTGCTGCCATGATTCGCTCCGCGCGCTCTTACAGAGTCCAGGTGTTGAGGATGAAGGCGTTGCTCTTGCGGTGCAGGAGGATGATGTCGAGCACGTCGAGCGGGTTGATCGGGCGGATGCCCGGGATCAGCGCGCCTTCGCCGTGGCCGTACAGCGCCTGCAGGGCAAAACGGCATGCATAAACCTTGCCGCCTTCCTCCATGAACTTGGTGATCTGCTTGTTGAAGTTCTGGTGGCCCGGGAATGCTTCGTCGCCCAGGGTCGGGAAGCCGCGTTGCACGCCCAGGGTGACGCCCGGGCCGTAGAGCAGCACCGAGGTCTCGAAGCCTTTCCGCATCAGGCGGGTGGCTTGCAGCAGGTTGACGAAACCGATAGAGCCTTCGAACGCAACGGTGTGGAACGTGACCAGTGCTTTTTCACCCGGGCCGGCCTTGACGTCCTCGAAGACCTTTTCTTCGTAGTCGACCAGGAAATCACCTTTGGCATTGGCGGGTTTGGTAACAGCGGGCATGTCGATTCTCCAGGTTGGGCGCAAGCGGGGCGTGCTTGCGTGGCTCTGTATTCGCATCAGGCATGCCATCAAGTCGTGGACCACATACGATCAAGTTGCAATCAAAGAGCGGCAAAAAGCGATCAGAAAAAATTCGCTTTGCGGGCTTTTGCCGACTTGTCCGCGGATTGCCCCGCAGAGTCGGGCAACTCAAAGGCTCTAGCTGCGCAAATCTGCTTTGTATCAGTGCGCATGCACGCACCAAACGCAGGTTTTGGTGCACGTTCCCGCGCAATTGGCGGCCAAATGGCGGGCATGTTTCATGCGATCAATGCCGGGACGCGATGCGATCATGCAATCAAGAATGCAATCATTGGAGCCCGGGACCGTTCATGTACAAACACTCGCCACATTGGCGCAAGCAACTCAAGCTCAGCGACAAGCCGGCCTATGTGCTGATCGCCGACCTGATCGCCGAAGGCGTGCAGAACGGCCAGCTGGTGGCGCGCGACCGCCTGCCGCCCTTGCGCGATCTGGCTGTCGATCTGGAACTGAACTACACCACGGTGGCGCGCGCCTACGCGGAGGCACGCAAGCGCGGCCTGATCGACTCGCACGCCGGGATGGGCACCTTCGTGCGCGGCCGCACGCCTTCGCTGCCCCTGCGCGCGGGCGGCAGCGCCGAAATGACCATGAACCTGCCGCCGGAGATCGAGGACCCGCTGTTGTTGGGGCGGCTGCGCGAATCGGCCGCCGCGGTGCTCTCGGGCAGCGCGATCCACGACCTGCTGCGTTACCAGGACTTCGGCGGCACCCCGGCCGACCGCGCCGCCGGCGCCCTCTGGCTGCGCCAGTGCCTGCCGGCCTGCCGGGCGGAACTGGTGATGGTCTGCCCAGGCATCCAGTCCGCCCTGGTCGCGCTCATTTCTCAATTGGCGCGGCCGGGCGAACTGATCTGCGTCGAGTCGCTCACTTATCCGGGCATCAAGGCGATCGCCGCCCAACTCGGGGTGCGCCTGCATGCCCTGCCGCTGGATGGCGACGGGCCGGATGCCGACGCGTTCGAGGAGGCCTGCAAGTCCCTCTCGCCCAAGGCGCTGTACTGCAACCCGACCATGCTCAATCCGACCACCGCCACGGTGTCGCAACAGCGCCGCGAGGCGCTGGTGGACGTGGCCTTGCGCTACGCCATCCCGATCATCGAGGATGATGCGTATGCGATGCTGCCGCGCCAGATGCCGGCCCCGATGGCCACGCTCGCACCAGCGTTGACGTACTACATCACCGGCTTTTCCAAGTGTCTGGGCGCGGGCTTGCGCGCTGCTTACCTGTATTCGCCCGGCCTGCGCCACGCCGAGCGCGTGGCGGGCGCGCTGCGCGCGACCACCGTGATGGCCTCGCCCATCACCACCCGCCTGGCCACCCAGTGGGTGAATGACGGCACCGCTTTGGCCATGTTGCTGGCGATCCGCAAGGAGTCGATGGCGCGGCAGGAGCTCGCCGCGCACCGCCTGGCTGGCTTTGACTACCAGGCACAGCCGGAGGGATTCCACCTCTGGCTGCCGCTGCCTACCGGGACCAATGTCGCCGACTTTGCCGCGCACATGCGGACCCAGGGCGTGGGCGTGGTCTCCAGCGCCGCGTTTTCCACCGACGGCGACCCGCCGCCCGCGGTGCGGGTCAGCCTGGGCGGCCCGATCAACCGCGATCAATGCGACGCGGCGCTGCACTTGCTGGGGGACGCCCTGGCGACCCCGCCGCACATGCATACGCGGGTGATGTGACGGACGTGAAATCAGGCTCCGTCGGCTGCGTGGCCCGGGATGGTGATTCGAGTAGCGGCCCGCTTGTTATTGCCCTATCGTCGCAGTTAGCCAAAAATCGTCTGGCTCGGCCAGCGATTTTTTCAAGCCAGTTCCTACAGAAGTGGGGTTGTACTTTTGTCGGCTCAGAACGCGCCTTCCCAGGGCACCGACAGCCGGGTCGCGGAATTGATCAGGCCGACCATGCTGTAGGTCTGCGGGAAGTTGCCCCACAGTTCGCGCGTCACCGGGTCGATGTGCTCGGCCAGCAGGCCCAGGCGGGTGCGGCAGGAGAGCATGTTCTCGAACAGTTCGCGCGCCTGTTCGCGGCGGCCCAGCGCGGCCAGGGCGTCGATGTACCAGAAGGTGCAGACCAGGAAGGCGTTTTCCGGCGCGCCGAAGTCGTCAGCGATGGCGTAGCGGAAAATGAAGTCGCCGCGCTTGAGGTCGCCCTCCACCGCCGCCACGGTGCCGGCAAAGCGCGGGTCCGCGGCGTTCAGGAACCCCAGGTCGGCCAGCAGCAGCAGGCTCGCATCGAGGGTGTCGCCGCTGAAATCGGCGGCAAAGCTGTTGCGGCGTGGATTCCAGGCGGCCTCGCAGATGCCCGCATGGATGCGTTGCGCATGCTCGCGCCAATGCATGGCGCGGTCCGGCAAGCCCAGGTGGGCGGCGATCTTGGCCAGGCGGTCGCAGGCCACCCAGCACATCACCGCCGAAAAGGTGTGGATCTTTTTCGAACCGCGCAATTCCCACAGGCCGGCGTCGGGCTGGCGCCAGACCCGCGCCGCCTGCGCGCCCAGGGTCTCCAGATGGGCGAACAGGCCGGTGTTGCCGGCCAACGCCAGGCGGCGGTCGAAAAACACGTGGGTACAGGCCAGCACCGCCGAGCCGTAGACGTCGTTCTGTACTTGCAAATAAGCCTGGTTGCCGTCCCGCACCGGTCCCATCCCGCGATAGCCGGGCAAGGTGACGATCTCGCGCTCGGGCATTTCCAGCTGTCCGCTGATGCGGTACACCGGCTGCAGTGCGCCGCCGTCCGCCTGCGCCGCCACGTTGACGAGATAGCGCAGGTAATGCTCCATGGTGCGCGTGGCGTTCAGGCGGTTCAGCGCGTTGACGGTGAAATAGGCGTCGCGCAGCCAGCAATAGCGGTAGTCCCAGTTGCGCACCCCGCCGGCGGCCTCCGGGATCGAGGTGGTCACGGCGGCGATCACCGCGCCGGTGTCGTCCACCGCCGACAGCTTGAGGGTGATGGCGGCACGGATGATCGCGTCCTGCCACTCGAAGGGGATCGACAGGTCGCGCACCCAGTCATGCCAGTAGGCGACAGTCTGCTCGTTAAAGCGCCGCGCCACCTCGCCAGGCGCGCCCTGCAGGGTTTCGTCCGGGCCGAGGATGAAGTCTACTTCGTCGGCCAGCACAAAGGTGGTCTCCTCGATCACCGCGGTGATCGAGGAATTGGTGGTCAGGCGCAGCACGTAGTCGCCGCACACGTAGCGCACGTGGTTGCTGCCCCAGGTGGTGGAAGGGCGCGATGCCGCCCAATCGCGTGCCGGACGCAGGCGCACCGTCACGCGCGGGCTGCCAGCGACCCGGCGCAGCCGGCGCACCAGCATGGTGGGGCAGAACAGGCGCCCGAACTGGCGAAACCGCGGCGCGAAGTCGGTCACCTCGACCACGCCACCACGATCGTCAGTGAGACGGGTGACCACGATCGCGGTGTTTGGTTCATAGTGCTGTTCGCTGCTGGCCAGCCCAGCGAGCTCGACGCTGAAAAAGCCGAAATTGTCGTCCGCGCCGCGCGGGCGCAACAGGGAGCAGAACACCGGGTCACCATCCACCCTCGGCAGGCAGCACCAGACGATTTCGGCGCGCTCGTCGATCAGGGCGGCCACGCTGCCGTTGCCCGTCAGCGCCAGCTCCAGCGTGCGGTTCATACGCCCGCCGGGGATGCAAAGGGTGGGGAAAGTCGCACTTTCTGCCTCCTCTTTCAGGCGATTTGGGGCGATGCTGCCCTCCAGCCAGCCACGTCGGCGGCGCGGCGGACGGGCGGCTGACTGCGCCATTGATCAGGGGCAAGACGAGCGCAAAATTTCTCCATCTCGCCCCGCCGCAAAGACCGCAGTGGAAGTTGGAATAGGGCGGGGGCGTAAAGTTCCCCGCTCCTTCGGGGTTGCTCTTGCGGCGCTCTGATGGCCGCCATGGCCGCAGGTCCCGCCGCTCGCGCGTCAGGGATGCGCAAGACCGATGGCCAGGCGGCGCGCCTGCCCGGCATGCCTTCCATCGACCGGACGGGCGGCAGGGCGGTTAGAGCGTATGATGGCTTCACCAATTCGCGACGAATGCGCGCGACCACGCCGTGGCCATCGTGGGGCACTTCACCCGAAGGGAGCCACCCGGCACTTTTTTCCACCCAAGCTGACAGGTCCGTGCATGCCCGCTTGGTGCTGCCGGTCAGCCTTGCAAGCACCTCCGCCGTACCAACCGTTGGACTTACTCTCTCAGAGAGGCTTACCCATGAAATCGATGCAAAAAGGCTTCACATTGATCGAACTGATGATCGTTGTTGCGATTATCGGCATTTTGGCTGCTGTTGCCCTGCCCGCGTACCAGGACTACACCGTCCGCGCCCGCGTTTCTGAACTGATCCTCGCCGCCGCTTCGGCCAAGACCGGCCTGTCCGAAGGCATGCAGACCACCGGTTCGTGGTCGGCAGTGTGGATGAGTTCCATCACCATCTCCGCCACCGGCATGATCACCTCGGCGACCATCTCGTCCGTTGGCATGATCATCGTTTCGGGCACCGCCCCGACCTCGAGCTCGATCGTGACCATGACCCCGCAAACCACGACCGACAACAAGTTGATCTGGTCCTGCACCGGCACCCCGTCCAAGTACATGCCGGCTTCCTGCCGCTAATCCGGCCGGAGTTTTTGGCGCCTGTCCCGCCCGGCCTTCTGGCCGGGCGTTTGTTTTGCAGGGTGGCTCCGCGGCCACGCCAGCCCAACCGCAGACGCAGAGAGCACACCATGCGCTACTTCCGTTGTGCCTGCGCATTGTAGTTCCGCGAGCCGGGACAGCCGAAATACCGCATCGGCAGTCCGTCTGCACAGTCTGTTTTTGGGGCCTGTCATCGGCAACACCGGGCTCGTCAGGCGACACGGCAATCATGCGCAGGCGATGCCGGCGTCGCGCCGCGTCTCTGCGACGCATGTTTAATACCTCGGGCGTGGCCGGACGGCGCCCTGACGGCAAATACGCGCCGGCGTCGAACAGTCACGGGCAGCCGCATACAGTCCCGCACCAGAGCGGCATCCGGGAAGCTATTCTCCAGGAAACGCTGAACACTTCCCGAAAACCAGGAGGCGTAAGACCGGCCTCTCTGCGGGATTGCGAGTTGCAAAGCGCAAGTGAGGGGGCGCAGCCAACTTCATCAGTGATTCCTAAATTTAAATTAATCTTCGTGTGCCTGGGCAGGCACACCCCATGCATGTTCGTGCGGAACGCGCGGGCAAGCAGGTTTTGCCTCTGATGCGCGTCTGATGGCGTGAAAAAAGCGGCTGCGGCATTGCTGCACCTGCACTGGCGGGCAGCCGTTCCAGCGATGGACCAGGGGCGAGCCTGATGTCATAATTTACAGTTGTTTTTGCAGTGCTTTGGCTTGTATGACAGTGTCTTTGCGAAACGGAATTCGTCCATGAATCTGGTCCAGCTGGCGTTGCGCCGCCCCTATACGTTCATCGTCATGGCGATGCTTATCGTGCTGGCCACGCCGTTCGCGCTGCGCAACATGGCCACCGACATCTTTCCCGAGATCAACATCCCGGTGGTCAGCATCATCTGGAACTACAACGGCCTGTCGGCGCAGGAGATGGGGCAGCGCATTGCCGGGCAGAGCGAGCGCGGCCTGACCACCACGGTGAGCGACATCGAGCACATCGAATCGACCTCGCTCTCCGGGGTGTCGGTGATCAAGGTATTTTTCCAGCCCACCGCCAACATTCAGACCGCGATCGCCCAGGTGGTGGCGGCGATGCAGACCCAGGTGCGGCAGCTGCCGCCGGGCATCACCCCGCCGCTGGTGATCAAGTATTCGGCCTCCAGCATCCCGGTGATCCAGCTTGCGCTGTCGAGCCCGACCCTGCCGGAGAATTCGGTGTTCGATGCCGCGGTCAACCAGCTGCGCCCGCAACTGATCACCATCCCCGGCGTGGCGGTGCCGTTTCCGTACGGCGGCAAGATCCGCCTGATCTCGGTGGACTTGGACATCGCCGCCCTGCAGGCGCGCGGCCTGGCGCCTGCCGACGTGGTCAACGCGGTCAACACCCAGAACCTGATCCTGCCCTCCGGCACCGCCAAGTTCGGAATCACCGAATACAACGTCAAGATGAACGGCTCGCCGGACGCGATCAGCGGCCTGAACGACCTGCCGGTGCGCACCGCCGGCAGCGCCACCACCTACCTGCGCGACATCGCCTACGTGCGCGACGGCTTTTCGCCCCAGACCAACATCGTGCGCCAGGACGGCGAGCGCGGCGTGCTGCTGGCGGTGCTGAAAAACGGCGGCGCGTCGACTCTGGACATCGTCGACAACCTGCGCGCCCTGCTGCCGCGCGCCGCGCAAATCATGCCGGCCGACATCAAGATCACTCCGCTGTTCGACCAGTCGCTGTTCGTCAAGGCGGCGGTCAAGGGGGTGATCATCGAGGCACTGATTGCCGCCGGCCTGACCGCCGCGATGGTGCTGCTGTTCCTGGGCAACTGGCGCAGCACCCTGATCATCGCCCTGACCATCCCCCTGTCCATCCTCAGCTCCATCCTGGTACTGCAGGCACTGGGGGAAACTCTCAACCTGATGACCCTGGGCGGGCTGGCGCTCTCGGTGGGCATACTGGTGGACCAGGCGATCGTGACCATCGAGAACATCGAGCGCCACCTGCACATGGGCAAGCCGCTCAATGATTCGATCATGGTGGGCGCCGGCGAAATCGGAGTGGCCGCCTTCGTCTCCACCCTGTGCATCTGCATCGTGTTCGTGCCGATGTTCTTCCTCTCCGGCGTGGCGCGCTTCCTGTTCGTGCCCCTGGCCGAAGCGGTGGTGTTCGCGATGGTAGCCTCCTACTTCCTGTCGCGGACCCTGGTGCCCACGCTGGTGATGCTGCTGATGGGCGGTGCCCACGCGCCGGCCGAATCCAGTCCCAGCCTGCTGACCCGCTTGTACCGCAGTTTCGACCAGCAGTTCGAGCGGGTGCGGCGCGCCTATACCCTGGCGCTGTCCTCGCTGCTGGCGCATCGCGGCAAGTTTGCCTTTGGTTTCACCGCTTTCTGCCTGCTCTCCTGCCTGCTCTACCCGGTGCTGGGGCGTGACTTCTTTCCCAGCGTGGACGCGGGGCAGATCCGCCTGCACATGCGCACGGCCACCGGCACGCGCATCGAGGAGACCGCGCGCATCGCCGACGCCGTTGAAGTGGCGATCCGCGAAATGGTGCCGCCCGACGAACTCGAAACCATCCTCGACAACCTGGGGGTGCCCAACAGCGGCATCAACCTTTCCTACAGCAACGCCGGCACCATCGGCACCCTGGACGGCGAAATCCAGCTTTCGCTGCGCGAGGATCACCGGCCGACCGGCGAGATCGTCAGCCTGCTGCGCACCGAGTTGCCCAAGCGCTTTCCCGGCGTGGAGTTCTTTTTCCAGCCGGCCGACATCGTGACCCAGATTCTCAACTTCGGCCTGCCGGCGGCGATCGACGTGCAGTTCACCGGCGCCAACATGGCGAAAAACGCCGAACTGGCGGGCGAGCTGACCAAATCGCTGCGGCAGATTCCGGGCGCGGTCGACGTGCATGTGCACCAGCGCCTGGACAACCCGGCGGTGGACCTGCAGATGGACCGCTCGCGCCTGCAGCAGATGGGCCTGACCGCCGCCAACGTTG
>Ga0302322_100004516_pt1 | contig 12103 bp, 10 predicted proteins | sample Fen_T0_2_FD_203757 | JGI IMG/M metagenome (GOLD analysis project Ga0302322, IMG submission 203757) | Peat permafrost microbial communities from Stordalen Mire near Abisko, Sweden - Fen_T0_2 | ecosystem: Environmental > Terrestrial > Soil > Wetlands > Permafrost | place: Sweden: Abisko... | reverse complement strand
GGCCCCGACCGCCGGGGACGGGGCCGCGGACGGGGGCGCGGACGGGGGCGGGGGCAGCGCCCCCGCCGCCGGTCAGAACCGGCTGAACTGCGACTCGTCGAACCTGGCCATCGCCTCGGAGCGCACCGTCGGGGCCGGCACCCGCCCGGTCGCGCGGAGTGTCGCCTCGGGGCTGCCGGCCCGCGCCGACGGGCGCGCGGCGACACCGGTGGTGAAGAACCGCATCATGCGCTGCAGGTTGTCGGTCTGGCTCATCATCTGCTCCGCGGTGGCGGCGAGCTCCTCGCTGCTGGAGGCGTTCTGCTGGGTGATCTGGCTCATCTGGCCCATCGCCCGGTTGACCTGGGACACCCCGATGGTCTGCTCGGCCGACGCGGCCGCGATCTCCTGCACCAGCGCGGACGTGCGCTCCACGCTCGGCACGATCTCCCCCAGCAGCATCCCCGCCCGCTCCGCGGTGCGGACGCTGCCCTCCGCCAGTCCCCCGATCTCCTGGGCGGCCACCTGCGAGCGCTCGGCCAGCTTGCCGACCTCGGTGGCCACCACCGCGAAGCCCTTGCCGTGCTCGCCCGCCCGGGCCGCCTCGATCGTCGCGTTCAGGGCCAGCATGTTCGTCTGGAAGGCGATGTCGTCGATGATCGCGATCTTGGAGGCGATCGCCTTCATCGCGTCCACCGTCTGCTGCACGATGGAACCGCCCTCGGCGGCGTCCGCGGCCGCCTTGGTCGCGATGCCGTCGGTCACCTTGGCGTTGTCGCTGTTCTGGCTGACGGTGGCCGCCATCTGCTCGATGCTGGCGGAGGTCTCCTCCACCGACGCCGCCTGCTCGGTGGTGGCCTGGGAGAGCGACTGCGACGCGCTGCTGATGTGCTGGGCGGCCTGGGCGAGCTGCCCGGCGGCCTCCGCCGTCTCCTGCACGGTCTCGGCCAGGCGGCCCACGGTGGCGTTGACCGCCTGCCGGAGCTGCTCGAACCGGCCGCGGAACTCGGTGTCGACGGTCTGGGTCAGGTCGCCCTTCTCGATGCCCTGCAGCACCCGCCCGACCTCCTCGAAGGTCTGCGACAGGCTGTCGACCGTGTGGTTCGTGGCGAGGCGCAGCTGCTCGAGCTGGCCCTGGTACGGCGTGTCGATCCGGTGGTCGAGGTTGCCCTGCTCGACCGAGACGAGCACCCGGGAGACCGCCTCGATCGGCGCGATGACGGCGTCGAGCGTGCTGTTGATCCCCTCGACGATCACGCGGAAGTCGCCGCGGTGCCGCCCGGCCTCGGCCCGGACGTCGAGCCGGCCCTCGACCGCGGCCCGGGCCAGGGCCCGGGTGTCCGCGATCAGTTCCGACACGGCGGCCATGGCGGTGTTCACGGCCTCGGCCATCACGCCCACCTCGTCCCGCCCGCCGACGGCGAGGCGCGCGGAGACGTCGCCGTCCGCGGCCCCGGCGAGCACGTCCACGACCGCGCGAAGCGGTCGGGAGATGCTGCGGCTGACGACCAGGGCCGCCCCCAGGGCGAGCAGCAGGCACAGCACGCTCACCACGATCACCGTGACCAGGCCGTCGCGGTAGGTGGACTCGTTGCCGGCCACGGTGGCGGCCGTGCGGTCGGCGATGGATGACGAGAGCCCGTCCAGGCTCTTCTGGATGACGACGGCGGACGGCTTGACCCGCTTGTCGCGCAGGTCGACGTACCGGGCCCGGTCCCCGGCGTGCGCCAGCGCCAGCAGGTCCCCGCCGACGACGTCCTTGTAGGTGCCCCAGGCGGTGTCCAGGTCGCTGGCCATCCGGGCCTGCTCGACCGTCAGCGGCCGGCGGGACAGGGCACCCACCGCGTCGTCCATGGCCCGCAGGTCCGTGAGGTACGCCTGGTGCTCCGGCCCGTCGGGGACCGAGGAGACCCACTCGTCGGCCAGCGCGTCGATCCGCGTCTGCAGGTAGGCCCGGCGCACCTGGTCCAGGGCCTGCATCGGGCCCACGGCGTCGGTGTTCATGCTGCGCCCGCTGTCGCGCAGGTCGCCGAGATGCGTCACCGCCACCACCGAGATGGCGAGCATGCCGAGGCAGCCGGCCGCGACGGCGGCGAGGATCTTGGTCGCCACCGGCAGGTCCCGCCAGGAGGGTCGCCGCCCGCGCCGATCACCCCCGGGGCGGTCACCCCCGGGGCGGGAGGACGAGGGCCGATCGGCCTGGGGAGTGGCGGGCTGCTCGTACATGATCCGGCTCCACGCTCGATCCGATGCTCAGCCCCTCTGATCGGCATCGGGCCGGCCCGGCCGAAGCCTCACCGGCCAGATCCTTCGAGAACCGGGACCGCTCCTCAGAACCGGGACCGCCCCTCAGAACCAGGACACCAGCCAGCGCCGCAGGCCCAGCTCGCCGCTCGGGATCGGATCGCCGGCCACGATCGGGTAGAAGAACCAGCCCGCCAGGACGGCGGCCACCACGTACGCGCCCGCCAGGAGCCGCCGTCGCCGTCGATAGTCCGTCAGCGCCTCGCCCGCGGGGCCGATGAGCAGCCCGAGGCAGTACGTGACCCCCAGCACCACCCACGGCAGGAAGGCGACCGCGTAGAACTCGAAGATCGTGCGCTTCTGGTACTGGAACCACGGCAGGTACCCGCCGACCAGCCCGATGAGCACGGCCCCCGCGCGCCAGTCCCGCGCCAGCGCCCACCGGAACAGCAGGACGCCGACGGCGATCGTGCCCGCCCACCAGAGGATCGGGTTGCCCAGGTCGGTGACCATCGCGCTGCAGTTGGGAGCCCCGCACCCCTCCTGCCCGCGGGTGTAGCCGTCGTTGAGGAACAGCGTCGGGCGGCCCTGCACCAGCCAGGCCCAGGGGTTGGCCTGCCAGTCGTGCGGGGAGTTGATCCCGCTGGCCGACGTCCACATCTCGGCCTGGTAGTGCCACAGGCTGCGGACGGCGTCGGGGACGTGCGTCCACAGGCCGGTCGCGGGGTTGGTGACCGCCCACTGCCGGTCCCAGCCGCGGGTGCTGTGGAACCAGCCCGCCCAGGTGGCGACGTAGACGCCGGGCAGCACCACGACCGTCGTGGCCAGCGCCTGCAACCCGTCGCGGACCACCCCGCCGAGGAACCAGTGCCGCACCCCCGCCCGGCGCCGCATGCCGATGTCCCAGAACGCCGACGCCAGCAGGAACGCGGCACTGAAGTACAGGCCCGACCACTTGACGCCGGTGCACAGTCCCAGGCAGACGATGCCCGCGATCCGCCACCAGCGCACCCCCGACCAGGGGCCCAGGCCGCGCAGCCGCCCGGTCCAGGGGACGGCGTCCCCCGCCTTGCGGGCCAGGGTGGCGCGGGCGCGGTCCCGGTCGAGGAGCAGGCAGCCGAACGCCGCCACCGCCCAGAACATGACGAAGACGTCGAGGATGCTCGTGCGGCTGTGCACGATCGCCTGGCCGTCGAGGGCGAACAGCAGCGCCGCGACGCAGCCGAGCAGGGTGGACCCGAACAGGCGGCGCGCGATCCGCCCGACCATGAGGATCGCCAGCGTGCCGCAGACGGCGGCGCTGAACCGCCAGCCGAACGTGCTGGTCGGGCCGAAGAGCCACTCCCCGAACCCGATCATCCACTTGCCGACGGGCGGGTGGACGACGAAGTCGGCGGTGCTCCCCCAGATGTTGTGGTTGCCCGTCGCGAAGAGGGTGTCCGCGGCGCCGTTGCGCTTGTTCCCGTCGGCGTCGAGGGACTCCCGCAGACCCACCTCGACGCCGTACTTGAAGAGCGAGGCGCCTTCCTTGACGTAGTACGTCTCGTCGAAGACGAGCTTCTTCGGGCGCCCCAGGCTCTGGAAGCGCAGCAGCCCGCCGACGAGTGTGATCAGCAGCGGGCCGAGCCAGCCCCAGAGGCGCTCGGAGCGCAGCCGCGCGGGCAGCGGCGGGACGCGGGCCAGCAGGCGCGACACCGGCCCCACGTCGTCGTCCACGTCATCGTCCACGTCGTCGTCCGCGTCGTCGGCGGCGTGGTCCCGGTGGGTGTCGGCGGGGATCCCGGCGTCCAGGATCGCGGCGTCGGCGACCGGGACGTCCATCGGAGCGTCCACGATCCCGGCGTCCACGATCCCGGCGTCACGAGTCGGGGCGCCGCCGGTCGGGACGTCGACACGGAAGGGGTCCGCGTCGTCCTCGGCCCAGGCGGTGGGACCCGGTGGCGGTCCGGCGGGCACGCCGGCGCCGCCCTCGTCCTGAGGCCGGCCCGCAGGCCCGTCCCGGTCGTCCACCGGTTGCAGATCCTGGTCGGCCGCGCCGTCGCCGCTCCCCCGCACGCCGTCACCCTAGCGCCGAGAGGGCCTCCTGCCGCAGGTGGGGGAACCACAGACCGATCTCGCGTTCCGCCGAGGCGGGCGCGTCGGACCGGTGGACGACGTTCTCGGTGACGCCCCGACCCCAGTCGTGGCCCAGATCGCCGCGAATCGTCCCAGGTGGGGCGGTGGTCGGGTCCGTCGGGCCGCAGAGCGCGAGGACGCCGTCGATCACCCGGACCCCTTCGGCGACGATCGCCGCGACCGGACCGGACGACATGAAATCCACGAGTTCGGGATAGAACGGCTTCTCCACGTGGTCGGCGTAGTGCGCCGCCAGCAACTCCTTCGGGGGCACCCGCAGGTCGAGGGCCACCAGGCGGTACCCCTTGGCCTCCACCCGCCGCAGCACCTCGCCCACGTGCCCTCGCGCCACGCCGTCCGGCTTGACGAGGATCAAGGTCTGCTCGACGGCCATCGCTGCCTCTTTTCGCATCGGCGAGCGGCCGGCGCCGCCCGCGACGCCACGCTAGAGGCCGCCGACGCCGGTCCCGGCGACCTTGGTCTCGTCCCGCCCGTTCACCCGACCCGCCCGCACACCCCCGTGATCATGCAATCCGGGACGATCATGCAAGGCGGGACCGCCCGGCGGCAAGGACCACACCCGGCATGCACGCAGACCCACGGTGATCCCCTCGAAAGGGCCGCACCGGACCCCTCGATCCCCCGGATTGCATGATCACGAGTGGGGGCTGGATCAGAGGCCCGGGAACCAGAGCTTGATCTCGCGGTCGGCCGACGCCGGGGAGTCCGAGCCATGGACGATGTTCTGGACGACGGCGGTCCCCCAGTCGCGGCCGAGGTCGCCACGGATCGTGCCCGGCGCGGCCCGGGTGGGATCCGTCGCGCCGGCCAGCGAGCGGAAGCCCTCGATGACGCGCTCGCCCTCGACGACCGCGGCCGCCACCGGGCCCGAGGCCATGAAGTCGACCAGCGGCCCGAAGAAGGGCTTGCCCAGGTGCTCGGCGTAGTGCTCCTCGAGCAGGCCGCGCCCGGCCGTGCGTAGCTCCAGGGCCACCAGCCGGTAGCCCTTGGCCTCGATGCGCCGCAGCACCTCGCCCGTGAGGCCGCGGCTCACGCCGTCGGGCTTCACCAGGACGAGCGTGCGCTCCGGGCCAGTGGTCACCAGGGTCCTCCTCGTTCGGTCCGCCCACCCCGGGCGACGTCCGGGGGAAGCCTATAGAGCGCCCGGTGGAGCGCGTGCAGGACGGCGGACAGCGCCGCGGCGGCCGGCCAGAGGGTGCGCGGGCCGTGCGCCAGGAGCGCCGTGCCGATCAGCGGCGCGACCACCGACCCGACACCCCGACCACCAGCCGGACGGCGGTGACGCGCTCGCGCACCGGGCATCAGCGGGCCCGGCGGCGGGCGTCGATCAGGTGCCGGGTCGAGTGGGCCACGAACGGGCCGTCGCTGCGCAGCCGGGCGTCGAGCCGCACCAGGGCGTCGCGGTAGCGGTCGACGGTGAAGTCGGGCACCCACCAGACGCAGGTGCGCAGGACGTACACGACGGCGCCGACGTCGTGGAACTCCATCCGGCACCGCGCGGTCCGCAGGTCGACGACGTCCAGCCCGGCGGCCCGCGCGGCCTGCGCCTCCGCCCGCGGGTCGCGGGCCAGGCGCTGCCGCGGCAGCGGACCGAGGAAGTACTCGATCAGTTCGAACGCCGACGCCGGGCCCACGTGCTGGGCCAGGTAGGTGCCGCCGCCGGTCAGGACGCGGGCGATCTCGGGCCAGTCCGGGGCGACCGGGTGCCGGCTGGTCACCAGGTCGAACGCGGCGTCGGGGAACGGCAACGGCTCGCCGGGGACGGCCGTCACGACCTGCACCCCGCGCGGGGACAGCAGGCGCCGGGCCCGTTCCAGGTTGGGCGCCCAGCCCTCGGTGGCGCACGTGCGCGGCGGCAGGGACGGCGCCTCGGCCAGCACCTCGCCGCGGCCGGTGTCCAGGTCGAGCGCCGCCGACGCCCCGGCCAGCCGCTCCGCCATCAGGCGCGCGTAGCCCCACGGCGGGCGCTCCTCGGTGGCGCGCCCGTCCAGCCAGGTGAAGTCCCAGCCCGACACGTCCGCGCGGGCGGCCTCCTCGATCAGCTCGTCGACGTCGCGCACGGCGTCCACCCTGCCCGTCGCCCGGGGCGGCGTCCACGCAGATTCCGGTGGCGTCACCCGGGGCCGGGGGTCCGCGGGCCGAGGCGCACGCTGGTGGGCGGCCGGTAGCAGCAGCTGGCGCCGGTGTGGATGCAGCGCCGCAGCTCCTCCCCGATCACCGGGTCGGCCTCGGCGATGCGGGCGAGCGCCCGGCGCACGGCCTTGCCGACGGCGATCCGGGCCCGCTCGGCGTTCCCCGCGAAGGCGCGCCGGCGCCGTCCGGGCCCGGTGGCGGCGTCCAGTTCGGCGCCGATCCAGTCGCGTTCGGCGGTCAGGGCCGCGACGCGTCCGGCGTCGTGCCGGTCCTCGGCGTCGCCCAGCTCCGCCTCGATGGCGGCGAGCCGGCGCCGGTAGGTGCGCAGCGCCTCGTCGTCGACGACGGCCTGGGTGCGGCCCTGGACGGCGTCGGCCCGCACCTCGCGGTCGCCGGACTGCCCCGCGGCCAGGTCGACGGCCGGGATCTCCTGCCCTGGCCGGGCGAGGAGCACCGCCAGGTAGAGCATCCCGATGCCGTGGTCCACCTCCACGGCCCGCCCGCCCCACTGCAGGGTCCACCGCCCGCCGTGCCGCACGAGCACGATGCCGTCCGCCGGGGCCTGCACCCGCACCACCTCCCGCGTTCCGGACGGCGGACCCCCGCGCAGCGGGCTCGGTAGGCCCCACCCGCCGGCGGCGGCCTCGGCGAGGGCCCGGGCGTGCTCGGACGCGCCCTCGTCCCGTTCCCGCCGGTCGTGGCTGCGCGCCAGCGCCTCGCCGAGCCGGTGACGCGCGTGGACGGCCGCCGGGCGGTGGCCGAGCGCCAGGTCCGCGCGGACGGCGGCCCGCAGGTGCCGCACCGCGAGGTCGGGGCGGTCCATCCCCAGGGCGGCCAGGCCGAGCGCGTGCTCGACCGAGCCGAAGCAGGTGACGGCGAGGCTCAGCATCAGCGGGCGGTCGGCGAACGGCAGCAGCAGGTCGTAGGCCGTCCGCGCGGTGCTCGCGCTGCCGAGCAGCACGGCGGCCTCCACCGCGCCGTAGACGGACACGCTCCAGCTGCTCGACCGGGGCAGCGCCCGCAGGTCACCGCCGCCCAGGCGGCTCAGGGCGAGCGCGGCGCGGCCCTGGTCGCCGGTGCTCGCCGCGGCGACGGCGAGGGCTCCGAAGGCCGAGCTGTCCACGGCGGACTGGGCCGGGGAGTGGACCTGCGCGTCCAGCTGCGGCACGACCTCGGCGATCCGGCCCTGGTACCAGCGGACGGCGATGAGGTGGGCGGCGAACCAGCCCGCGGCGTCCAGGTCGCCCGCGGCCTCCCCGCGGGCCGCGCAGGCGGCGGCGAGGCCCTCCGCCTCGGCGAGCCGTCCGGCGCGGACGGCGAGCATGACCTGCAGCGCCGCGACGACGAACTCCGCCGCCAGGTGCGGGTGGCGCTGCAGCCGGTGGTCGAGGTCGGCCAGGGCCCGTTCGGCGTGCAGGTCGCCGTCGAGGAAGCGGTCGACCACGCGCCAGAGCATCGCCATCGTCAGGTCACCGGGGCGGTCGCTGGCGGTCGCCGCCTCCAGCATCTCCTCCGCCAGCGCGCGGCGGGTGGCGGCGTCGTCCGGGGCCAGCAGGCAGTGGTGGGCCAGGCTCAGGGCCGAGACGAGCACCCGCGGGTCGCCCGCGCGTCGCGCCTGCGGGAGCAGCGCCATGATCCGGTCGGACCGGGAGGCGGCGTAGTCGTCCTCGGCGGCGAGGCGCAGGCGCAGCTCGAGGTGTTCCGGCGACCCGAGGGGGGCCAGGGCCAGCCCCTGGCGCTGGCGACGGCGGACCAGCGCCGCCTCCGCGGCGCCGCGGTGCTCGTGCACCCACACCCCGCCCAGCCCGATCGCCGCCCGGACCATCGCGACGCCGTCCCCGGCCTGCTCCGCCCGGCGATGGGCGACGTCGAAGTGTGCGCGGGCCTCGCGCAGCGCCCCCCGCACGTGCAGCGCGTGCCATCCGGCCAGCAGCGCGTCGACCGGCGCGCGCCCGTCGACCGGCACCGGCGCGTGGACCGGCACCCGTGCGCCCACCGCCTGCGGACCCGCCCCCGAAGTCACGGAGCAGAGAGCGGGCCGGCCTGCACGGTGATACGGCCACCGCCGCCCGGCCCGGCCCGGTGGACGGCCCTGCGGGCGAGGGATCCGGAACGCATCACGGGGCCGGGTAGCCGCCGTCGCGGTCCCACAGGGCGACCGCGTCGACCACGACCTCGTGGACGTAGCCGCACGAGGCGCAGATCACCCCGACGGCGAAGCTGTCGGCCCAGCCGAGGTCGAGCAACTCCAGGCCGGAAGATCCCCACCGGGTCATGATGCACCACGGCACGGCCGGGATCGGCGGGGTCGGATTTTGGTGCAGGCCCGGAGGACTCACAGGGAGTGTGCCGTAAGGCACACGGTCCGCCTTGCACCCGATGACGGGACTCAGCATGGTCTCGTGCCGGGCCTGCACGCAGGACCATACCCCCGTCGGCGTGGCACCGGAAGGACTGAAGACCTGTCGTCCGACCGGTTCCCGTCCCGGCGCCCAACCGAACCGGTTCGGCTGACTGTGCTGGTCAGCACGCGTGTCCCGCAGCGGCCGGGTCAGCCCTCGACAACGGCGTCGACCGCCGGGGCGGGCGCCTGGGTCATCATTCGGACACCGGCCCCGGCCACCCCCAGCAGGAGCGCCGCGTAGATCAGCTCCACGGCCGGGCCCGCGTGCCAGAACACCAGCAGCAGCACGACGACGAGCGCGCCGAGCAGCAGCACGTCGCCGGCGCGGGCGAACCAGGTCGCCAGCCCGCACCCCGCCAGGACGGCCGCGGTGGCACCGCAGATCCACCCGGGCACCTGCCCGAGCGCCGTCAGCGGCACGACCCCGGCCACCGTCAGGGAGACTCCCCAGAACCTGCTCACGTCCACCGATCGGCCGCCGACGGCCCGGACTTGACCCCGCCGCGGGGTCGTCAGGACGGGGTGCGGCAGAGGATCTCGCCGTGCGGGATCACGATCACGGCGTCCGGGTGGGCGGCCCAGCGCCGCCAGGCGTCCGAGATCGCCGCGAGCTCCTGCGGCGTGGACAGCCCGTCGGCCAGGAGCTGGCGCGCCAGCGCCGACTCCAGCACCCGGTCCGCCCACATCCCGCCCCACCAGGCGCGCTCGGCCTCGGTCGAGAAGCACCACACCGAGCTCGTCGCGGTGACGTCGGTGAACCCGGCACGATGCGCCCAGTGCAGCAGCCGCGGCCCGGCGTCCGGCTCGCCGCCGTTGGCGCGGGCGGCGGCCCGGTACAGCTCCAGCCACCGGTCGAGCTCGGGCAGGCGCGGGAACCAGGAGAAGGCGGAGTAGTCGCTGTCGCGGGCCGCGACCAGGCCGCCGGGCGCGCACAGCTCCCCCATCGCAGCCAGGACGGCGACCGGGTCGCCGACGTGCTGCAGCACCTGGTGGGCGTGGACGACGTCGAAGCGCCCGCCGTCGGGGTCGCGCCAGGTGAGCACGTCGCCCTGCTCGGCCCGCGCCGGGGGGAGGGCGGCCAGGGCCTGCCGCGTCTGCTCGACCGCCTCGGCGGCCGGCTCGATCGCGACGACCCGGCCGGGCGCGAGCCGGGCGGCGAGGTCGGCGGTGACGGTGCCGGGGCCGCTGCCGACGTCGAGCAGCGACAGGCCCGGGCGCAGGTGCGGCAGCAGGTAGGCGGCGGAGTTCTCGGCGGTACGCCAGCGGTGCGAGCGCAGCACCGACTCGTGGTGACCGTGCGTGTAGACGGCGGGCGGCGTGGACATGGTCGACCTCCTCGTTCAGACGTCCCGACCCTACGCCGCCGAGTCCACATAACGGGATAGCCGTATCACTATTCGGGACGTGCGCCAGGGGCGCCGCGGCGGGACGTGCCGAGCGGTCCAGGCCGCCACGCCCGGGGAAAAGGGCTCCTCAATATCACCCGGACGCCGACCGATAACTCACCGCGAGAACGTTGAAGCGTTGGGAGCCGCTCATGGATCGGGTCGACACAACCGTGCCCGCGCACCTCCCGGGCGACGACCTCAGCTCGCGTCGTCGTCCGGCCGGCCTCACGTTCCGCGCTGCCTTCACGGTCGTGGGCCTGCTGTGGGCCGTCGGTGCGGCGCTCGCGGTCGCCGGGCTGGCCGGCGGCGCGCCGGGCGGCGTCCGCGTCGTGGGTGGTCTCCAGTTGCTCGCCGCCATGGCGACCGCCGTCCTCGCGACGGCGGTGCGGCGCACGGTCGCCCGGGAGCTGGACGCCGTCCGGTCCGCCCTGGTCGGCGTGTCGGCGGCGCGGCCCGCGCGGGTCGACGTCGCCTCCCTGTGGCTCTGCCGCGACCTCGGCCGGAGCGTCAACGAGGTGAGCGAGCGGTTCCGGCAGACCGTCCGGCTGGTCGCCCGCAGCTCCGTCGCCCTCTCCGCGGGCCGCAGCGGCATCCACGACGTCAGCGAGCTGATCTCCAGCGGCGCCGAGACCACCGCGGGCCAGGCGGCGGGGACGACGGCGGTCGCCGAGCAGGTGTCCGAGAGCGTGAAGGCGGTGTCCCTCAGCTCGGACGGGCTGGCCGCGGAGATCCGCTCGGTGAGCGCCTATGCGGGGAACGTCCTGCAGGTGACGCAGTCCGCGACCGACCAGGGACAGCAGACCGTCGAGCTCGTCTCCCGGCTCAAGGAGGCCTCCCGCGAGATCGAGCAGGTGGTCGCCAGCATCGCCGTCATCGCGGGGCAGACACGGATGCTGGCCTTCAACGCCACCATCGAGGCGATGCGGGCCGGGGAGGCCGGCAACGGTTTCGCCGTGGTGGCCGAGGAGGTCCGCACGCTCGCCCAGGCGACGGCCACGGCCACCGAGACCATCGTGCAGTCCGTCCACACGATCCAGGAGGGGTCGAACCAGACGGAACTGGCGATCCAGGCGATCGTCGAGACGCTGCAGGGCATCGCGGAGAGCCAGACGGCCATCGCCGGGGCCGTCGAGGAGCAGACGGCGGTGACGACCCGGATCCAGCACAGCGTCTCCGACGCCGCCACCGGGACGGGAAGCATCGCCGGAAACGTCCGCCACCTCGCCGACTCGGCCCGGGTCGGGGCCTACGCCGGAGCCCAGATCCGGACGACGTCGGGAGAGCTGGCCCTGATCGGCGAGGACCTCGCCGCGATCCTGGAGGGGTTCGACGTCGATTCCCTGGTGGAGGAACTGAAGAGCCAGGAACCGCCGAAACCGGCGAAGCCGACGGCGACGACCCGCGACGGGGTGACCTTCGTCGAGGACAACGTCATCGGCTCCGGGGAGGCCGAGTTCGAGTACATCGGCGACTGGTGCCATTCCGACGCCAACGCGGAGACCGGCGGGACGAACTCGTACGACGTCACGCCGGACGACGTGGCGCGGCTGCGCTTCACCGGCACCAAGGTGCGCTTCTACTGCGTCATGGGACCCAACCACGGTATCGGGGCGGCGTCCGTCGACGGCGGCGAGGAGCAGTTGATGGACATGTACAGCGCGGAACGTGCGGCGGCGGTCAAGCTCTACGAGAGCCCCACGCTGCCGTACGGAAATCATGTACTCACCGTACGGGTGACCGGCCGGTGGAATCCCCAGTCCCGCTACGGCTGGGTCACCGTCGATCGAGTGGAGTTCGAATGAGCGCGGGTTCCACGCGT
>Ga0302322_100004515_pt1 | contig 12103 bp, 9 predicted proteins | sample Fen_T0_2_FD_203757 | JGI IMG/M metagenome (GOLD analysis project Ga0302322, IMG submission 203757) | Peat permafrost microbial communities from Stordalen Mire near Abisko, Sweden - Fen_T0_2 | ecosystem: Environmental > Terrestrial > Soil > Wetlands > Permafrost | place: Sweden: Abisko... | reverse complement strand
GCCGCTACGCGCGGTGTTCGACGCGCGGTTTGCGTCGCCGCGCGAGGCCCACAGCGATCGCTTCGTGTGGGATTACTGGCACGTCCCCGGGCAGTACACCGCGCTGCGCACGCCGGCCTGGACCTACTTCCCCCGCCCGCTGTACGCGCCGTTCCATCGCCGGCTCGTCGCCTGGGGCCGCGAGCATCTGGGCTGCCACGATATCTCGCCGCCGTGGCTCTCGCTCTACGTCGAGGGCTGCCGGCAGGAGCTGCACGGCGACGTGCCGCACGGGCCGTGGGCGTTCGTCGCGTCGCTGACGCGCTGGCGCGGCCGGACGTTTCGCGGCGGCGAGACCCTGCTGGTCCGCGACGACGTCCTCGACTTCTGGGCGGACTTCGCCTCGGACCGCGTCGTCGAGCACGGCGAGCTGGTCCGCGTGGTGCCGCCGCAGTTCGGGCGGCTCACCGTGTTCGATCCGAGGATCCCGCACGGCGTTCGCACCGTCACCGGAACCCACGATCCGCGCGAGGGGCGGCTCGTGATCCACGGCTGGTTCGTGCAGCCGCGGCCGTTCGTCCAGGGCGCGCTGCCGGTCCGCGCGCTGAGCTCGCGGATCGCCGATCTGACCGGTCAGCTCGGCGCGTGGATCGGCGATCTACCGATCAGCGGCCTGGTCAGCGTCGCGTTCGGCGTCGATCGCCGCGGCCAGGTCCGCGCCCCGCGCGTGCTGTCGGACACGACCCGCGTGCCGCACCGCGAGGAGCCCGCGCGCAAGCAGGTGGTCCGCCGGATCCGCGCGGCGATCGCCGGCTGGCAGTTCGGCCCGCAGCGCGCCCCGAGCCGCGTTACCTTGCCGCTGGTGTTCGAGCGCTCGTGACCGACCGCCGAAAACAACAACACCGCCACGAGGGCGGTGCGGTCGTAGACTTTTGAAGAGTCGAGCTTACTTGGCCGGGGCCGGAGCGGGGGTCTTGACGTCCTTCTTGTCCGCCTTGACCTTCGCGTCCTTCTTCTCGGGGGCCGCCTTCGCGTCCTTCTTCTCGGGGGTCGCCTTCGCGTCCTTCGGGGCGTCCTTGGCGGCCGTGTCCTTCGCGGGCGCCGCGGGCGCTTCCTTGGCCGGCTCGGCCGAGGCGAGCATCGGGGTGGCGAGGGTTCCGAGGACGAGGGCGGTGCGGATGATGTTGCGCATGGGGATCTCCTGAAGTGAGGTGCTGGGAATCAGCGAGAAGTCGTTGTGCAGCTGGTGTGCCGCGCCAACCCCAGTAGATCCAGATCGTTACAAGCCCGGTTTCCGGGGCACCCTGCCCCCGCGGGGCAAACGGCCCCGACCATCCGAAACGTTTGAATCGTGGCGCAAGGTCGTGCGTTATCCTAGATCTGCCGCGCATCATCGACGGTGTGCGACACGCCGTAGGACGTTGGCTCCTGTGTTGTTCCATCAGCGGGCTGGGCTTCGCCGCGCTGGCCGTCACGCGGCTGGCGGCGGCAGCGCACCCGCACCTGCACCACGCGACGGGCACGCTGTCGATCGAGGTGCGCGACGACCACGCCGTCCCGGTGCCGGCGCGGCTGACGTTCCGCGCGGTCGGCGACACGCCCGCGCTGCGGTTCACCACGATCGACATCGGCCGCGAGGAGGCCGGCGCGATCGCCGCGTTCGACCGCGCGTTCGTGCTGCGCGGCGACGCCGACATCCGGCTTCCCGAGGGCACCTACGACGTCTGGGTCAGCCACGGCCCGGAGTGGGATACCGCGCGCGAGCGCGTCGCGATCCGCGCCGGCGCCGAGACCGAGGTCCACACCCGGCTGCACCACGCGGTCGATACCCCGGGCTGGATCTCGGCCGACCTCCACGTCCACTCCGCCGCCTCGCTCGACTCTCGCGTACCGCGGCGCGATCGGGTGTTCCAGTTCGTCGCCGACGGCGTCGATCTCATCGTCGCCACCGATCACAACGTGATCGCCGACTACGGTCCGGCGATCGCGGAGCTGGGCGTCGGCGACCTGCTCGCGTCGGCGAGCGGCGACGAGATCACGACCAAGCAATGGGGCCACTTCGGCGCGTTCCCGCTGCCCGCCGAGGACGGCGAGCTCGGCCGCGGCGCGATCGAGACCGGCAAGCGCACGGCCGCCCAGATCTTCGCCGACGTGCGGGCCAAGGCCCCGGCGGCGCTGATCGACGTCCATCACCCGCGGCTCGAGCACGGCCAGCTCGGCTACTTCGTGCTGTCGAACCTCGACATCACCACGGGACGCACCACCACCCCGGGCTTCTCGTTCGACTTCGACGCGATCGAAGTGCTCAACGGCTATCAGGACTCCGACCGCAAGACGATGGACCAGGTGATCCACGACTGGATCGGCTTCCTCGACAGCGGCAAGCACGTCGCCTGCACCGGCAACTCCGACTCGCACCACCTGACCTTCAACCTGGGCGGCTACCCCCGCAACTACGTCGCGGTCGGTGACATCCCGGTCGCCAAGCTCGACCCGGCCCGCGTGGCCGCCCAGGTCAAGGCCGGCCACAGCTACTTCACGACCGGCCCGATCGTCGAGGCCTCGATCGGCGGCAAGACCTACGGCGACACGGTCACCGTCGCCCACCCCGCGGGCGCCGGCGCACCGGCCCAGCCGCCGACGGTCGACCTCCACGTCACGATCCGCGCCGCCAACTGGATCTCGGTCACCCAGCTCACCGTGCTCGGCCCCGGCGGCGCCGTTCTGGCGAGCCGCGCGATTCCGTCGTCGACCCAGGTGGTCCGGTTCGACGGCGCGATCGAGCTCGCCGCGTCCAAGGACGGCTACGCGATCGTCCGCGTCGACGGCGATCGCCCGATGTCGCCCAACGTCGGCGACAGCGCCAGCTTCCTGGTCTACCCGGTCGCGGTCACCAATCCGATCTGGATCGACGCCAACGCCGACGGCCGCATCCAGCCGCGCGCGCCCTATCCGCAGCTCGAGCAGCCGTAGCGCGGCGGGCGGTGGCGAGGTGCGCGAGCCGCGATGGCGGCGCAGCAGCGCGGTGGAGTTCGGCCGATCCGGTGCGGCCGAGCCGGCGGCGCTGATCGGCGGGCGAGTCGCCGCGAGCCGCGGCAGACCAACCGCTGGCAGGTGAGCGGCGGAACGCGGCGCGCGATGCGCGACTCAGTGACGGCGCTGCCGCCGTCCGGAGATGACCCAGTTTGCACAACACCGACGTTGCACACACAGCCGACAGCGCTCGATCGCTTGATCAGCGGGCGAGGCCCGCAAGCCCCGGGAGACCCAGCGGACGGCCTGTGGACGGCGGCACGCGGCATCCGGTGCAGCGAAGTCAGCGACGGCGCCGCCGCCCACAGCCCAGTGCCCCGCGCGCAGGCCGCCTTCCGGAGAATTTCATTCTGATTTGGAAGAGGAGAACGGAGACAGGATCGCCAGCCAACGGACAGCGCACGCGCAGTCGCCGCCAGGACCGCCGTGCCACTGCGCAGTCTCTGCAACGATTGCCGCCCCCACCGCGCAGTCGCCGCAACGATTGCCGCCCCCACCGCGCAGTCGCTGCCTGTTCGATCGGCAGAGGGTCGGAGGGTCGGATCGTCGCCTGTCAATCGAATTTCGCGTTGCGACCGGACCTGGACGACCCGCCGCCGAAAGCTGAAACACCGCGCGCCGCGGATCGTGCACGATCCGGCCATGTCAGTCATCCGGATCTCGAAGGGCCAGTTCGATCCCAAGCACGCCGCGGAAGCGGAGCGGCTGTTGCGCGAGAGCGAGCGAGCGCTGCGCCAGCCACTGTCGCAGCTCGCCGGGCTCGTGCACTATTACGTGGGCATCGATCGCGAGCGCGGGTTCGTCACGAACGTGAGCGTGTGGGACTCGCTCGAGCACGCCCATCAGATGGACACGCTTCAAGCCATGCTCGCGCAGCGGCCGGTCCTCGAGGACGTAGCGATACGGCGTCACCCCGCCGGCGCGCCGGAAGCGGTCCGTGAACCGGCGCAGCGTGAGCGGCATCAGCTCGTCGCGGACCGCCTGGCCGATCACCGCGACCTTGCGCGACTCGGCGATATCGCGTGTACGCGCCGGTCTTGCCGTCGTAGCCGACGGCGAACGCGCCCAGCCCCCGAGCCGGAGCCTGGGCGCGAGCCACAGGCCACGGACGCGGCCATCGCTGCGACGCCCGGTCGTCGTCGAGACTCGCGTCGACGAGCTCGTGAGCTCGATCGCGACCGCGCGGCCGAGCTCGCGAAGCAGCGCGTCGCGCGAAGCAGCGCGTCGCGCGAGTGGGAGCCGGACCGGATCGTGCAGGCGCTGCAGCGCGCGACGTCGTCGACGGCCTCCGCGAGCAACGCGGGCGCGAGCAGCATCACCGCGAGTCGCACACCGTTGAGTCAACCGCCGCAGTGGGGCGCGTGCGGCTCGACGAGCTGTGCGGTCCGGCGCGAGCCGAACCGCACCGGGATCGGCAGATCCGCGCGCGCGTGCTCCGGGAGGTAGCGCCCGTCGGGACCGCCGACCATCGCGACGGACCCGCCGTAGGCGACGCGATTGCCGCGTTCCGGCCGCCATGGCCGAGCCACCACAGTATCCTGCGCGACACGATCGCCGCTGATGCTGCGCAGTCGATGCCAGTCGATGCCACCTGCGCCGCTGACCCTGCCTCTCGCAGCCACCCGCGCCGCTGACCCTCCCAGTCGCTGCAGCCCAGCGGAACTGGCGGACAGCACGAGCCGATCGTGGAGCAGCACACACGGCATCGCCCCTCTCCTCTTCCTCAAAGATAAGAAAATCCGGCGTAGCGGTAGGGCCTGTGGGACCGGTGAAGAACCGCGCACGGCGCGGGTTGGTTGAGCCGTCGCGGTTCTTCAAGCAGTTGAGGGATAACCACCGCCCGGAGGCTCGTGTTCTCGCCAGCGCGCCGGTGGTTATCCTCAACTGCGTCCGGGTCCACAGGCCGAGTCGCGCGAACAGCGCTCGCGCTCTCCCCGCCGACGCCGACACTGGCAGATCTCGCGAGCGCGCGACGGAACGCATAATCAGAACACTCAATTCCAGGATACCAACATTTCCATCGTCCTGAACAACTGGCGAAAGCATGGAGAGGATCAGCGCGACGTGACGAGGGGCTGGCGGATCGACTGGTACTCGAGCGCCGCGATGTTCCCGGATTGGACGGAGTACGGCGACGAAGTGTGGTTGTGGCGATGGCCACCCACGTACGAGACGCTGTGGGTTCACCGGCCCAAACGTGGCTCTTGCGGGAGGGCTGGAAGAAGCATGGCGCCACGATCTCGTGCTGCGACGTGCCGTCGGTGGAGTCGGTGGACCGGCGCCTGGCACGGGCTCGCGCCCGGGCGGGATGACGGAAGGCCCTGGGTCATCGGCAATCGGTTAAGGACTCCATGTTCTCGATCACTTGCCGGGCGTCCGCCTCTCGTCGAGAGAGCCGTGGGCGAGCATGCCGCACTGGGGTTCGCGAGCGCCTGACGGTCATGCACCACTGCGGCGATCACCGTGCTGCGCGCGGCGCTGGAGCGCACGGCTCAGCACCGGCGACAGGTCCGGGCCATGAGCGTCCTCACGTTCGCTGGCGATTGCGGGCGCGAAACGCAGCGAGGACGCTGGCCGCGCGCGCCAGCAGGCGGCGCAACCAGCGGGCCAGGTGCCTGTGACGCGCGCTGCCCACGGCCAGGGCGACCTGGCTCGCCGGCGCGCGGCCGTCAGCGAGCACCTTGCGTGGCGCGGCAGATCCGGTGGTCTCCGTCATACGCATGCGCGGCAACGCCGCTCGTGCGGTGGACGGCGAACTGGCAGGCATCTCCCCGTCGCGACTGACCAGGTCGTTGGCGCCAACGCCCAGCCGGCGTGCCGTCTCGATCAGGACGGCGTCGGGCCGCAATTCGCGCGATCGCAAGCGCTCAGCGAAGCTGTCATAGTATATGGTGCCCTCAGCGGGCGCACCAGCGTAATCGTCGTAGAGGATGTGCGGAGGATGAAACCCGGCCACCTTGAGTAATCGGACCAGCGTTCGGCGGCGCTTCTCGACCGTCGGATGCTGCACACCATAGGTTTCCAGATCCGATGCGAACGCCTCCGCGCAAAGCACGCACGCGGCCGAGAGATCCACGCGCTCCAGCACCTTGGATAGATTTGCGCGGGTGGTCGCTACCTCGGGGTGCTGGGCGCCGTAGGCCTTGAGGTTCGACGCGAGCGCACGTTCGAGCAGCGCCCTGGCAGCTGGCACATCGCCATGCTGCCACAGCAGCATCGCGAGGTGAGCACGGCAGGTCGCGACCTCCGGATGGTCCTCGCCGTACAGGTGGAGGGCGGTCGCGAGCGCCTGTTCGAACAGCAGGCGTGCGGCCGCGAGTTCGCCGTCTTCCTGGAGCAGGCGGGCCAGATTGGTGCGCACGGCGGCGGTGGCAGGGTGGTCCTCCCCGTGGGCTTTCAAGTTGGCCGCGAGCGCCTGTTCGTACAGGATACGGGCCGCCGGGCGATCGCAGAGTTCTTGAAGCAGCCCCGCGAGGTTTCCGCGCGTGATCGCGACTTCGGGGTGGTCATCACCATACGTCTTGATATCCGACGCGAGCGCCTGTTCGAAGAGCACTCGCGCCTCGTCTCGCCGACCCAGCTTCCGGAGCACCGATGCAAGGTTTGCCCGGCTCGTCGCGACCTCGGGATGCGCATCACCGTGACGCTGCAGATGGAACGCGAGCGTCGTCTCGAACACCTTGCGCGCGCCGCGCAGCACACCGAGCTGACGCAGGACGCCACCCAGCTTGGACAGGCTCGCCACGACCACCGGATGACCATCGCCATGGGTCTCGCGATTTGCAGCGAGCACCTCCTCGAACAGCGTGCGTGCACGCTGCAGATCGCCGAGCTGCTGCAACGCGGTCCCGCAGCCGCTCTTGAGTGACAACGAACCAGCGCCCCCATCGGCCGCGTCAAGCAGATATTCGAAGCAGCCCGCGTCACGGCTGTACCGGCGGAAGCAGAGCCGCGGATCTCCGCTGGCCAGCAGCTCCGCGGCGCCGGCCACCACCGCCTCTTGCACGACGGACGCATCCGGATGTTCCGCGAGCGCAAACTCGCGAAGCAAGCGGTGCATCTGGTGGCGCCCTTGCGCGTCGCGATCGAGGATGTGCAGCCGGACGAGTCCGTGCCTGCGCTCGGCATCGAGTCCGATCGCGTCCGCCAGCTCGCTCGAGAATGCGTCGGGAGGCAGGCAGGCAGCGCGCAGCCAGCCGATGCGCAGCTCGGGGACGAGGCGTTGCCACAGCAGGCGGAACGCGGTCTCTGCCGTCGCGCGATAGGAAGTTCGGTCCATCACCTTGTGCGCGGGGTTGTTCCCTGCGCGCAGCAGCTCGAGATACGCCTCGGGCGACGTCCCGTATTCACGCAAATAGGTAGCCGCCAGCTCGATCGACAGGATGTGGCCGCCTAGCACCTGGATCAGGCCCTCCAGGTTGGCCAGCTCGCGGCCGACGATCACCGCCATCAATCTCCGGGCGTGGGCCGCCTCCAGGGGGCGAATCTCGTACGGTCGGAACGAGTTGTGCAACCAGCGGGTTCGGGTCGTGACGAGCAGTCGAACCGCCGCGGTGCTGGGGAGCGGACCCGGTGGAGGCGCCCAGGTCTCGACGTTATCGAGCACGATCAGGATCTGATCGCCGTGCTGCGCGCGCGTCTCGAGTTCGCGGACCGCCCACGCCGCGCGACGGTCGAGGTCCAGCAACGCCGGCGCGCCGAGGCGCTCGGCGAGCTCGGCCCACTGCATGCGGAGATCGGCGTGCTCGGCGGCGAACCAGAAGATCCCGCCCGGGAAGCGCTGGGCACGTGCCAGCCTCGCCACGATCTGGCGTGCGAGCTCGGTCTTGCCGATCCCCGGCAACCCGTCGAGCGCGGCCCACAGCTGAACGTCGTCGGAGCGCGCCAGCAGCGCCTCGATCTCGACCATCTCGCGATCTCGTCCGATGAACATGGCGGCGCCCAGGCTCGGTGACTGGACCCGGGCCGGCAGGGAAGTCGGCGGCCCCGTCCTCGACGCGCCGAGCGAGGAGGACGGGGCTACGAAGGGTTCAGGATCACCTGATCGGGGTCGACGCCACGGCCGCCGAAGCAGCGGGGCAAGTGCTCATCCGGAAGCTGCTTGGCCGCGAGCGCGGCGATGCCGTGGGAGACCGCGTTGGCGACCGAGCGACGGTTGCCGAGCGCGCCGTAGAACCGAGTCGCGAACGCACGCGCGGCATCGTCGCTGATGGCCCCGTCCATGCCCACGATGCAATCGACCGTGCTGAGCAGCGCGGCTGCTTGTTCGGCGCTGTAGCAGGCATTCAGCACCACGACCCGTACGTTGCGGGCCGCCGCCTCCAGCATCATGGCGAAGGCTCGCGCCGGAACCGGCTGTGCGCGCCCGTGCGCGTCCTGGAGCAGCAAGCCGCTGCGGCCTCCGTGACCGCTGAAGTGGAGCAAGGTCGGATCCAGCTCGGTCAGATGACGCATGAGCTCGTCGACGCTGACCGCCCATCGCGACTCGAACTGAAAGTCATCGCGGTAGGGCGCCAGCTTGAGCTCGCGCTGGATCTCCGCGCACTCCTCGCCGAGCTTGATGGGATCGTATCCTTCCGGGTTGGCGGTCAGGAACAGAATCGTGTGCTTCGGCATGCGTCGGCCTCCCCTCCGGATCGTCGGGCCGAATATACCGGAAACACGGCGGTCTCCAGCTCCAAGATCGTCAGGAGGTCGTCACCGCGCTGGCGTTCGGCTGCCGCGCTGGGCCGCCGCGCCGCGGCTACTCGTCGCTGACGCCCCACCGCAGCAGCTTGCGGTAGAGCGTCTTGCGGTCGAGCCCGAGGATCTTCGCGGCGTCGGTGCGGTTGCCGTGACAGGCCTCGAGCACGCGCAGCACGTGGCGGCGCTCGACCTCCTCGAGAGTCAGCAGCTCGGGGAGCTCGCTGCCCGTCATCGGGTTGGTGCGGCGAGAGTTCCGGATCTTGTCGGGTAGGTCTTCCACTTGGATCTCCTCGAAGTGAGCCAACGCCACCGCGCGCTCGAGGCAGTTGCCCAGCTCGCGAACGTTGCCCGGCCAGTCGTACGCCATCATTCGCTCGGCGACGGCCGCCGAGAGTCCCATGACCTTCTTATCGAACACTGCTGCGTAGTGTCGTAGCAAGTGCTGCGCGAGCAACAGTACGTCGCCGCCGCGCGCCCGGAGCGGCGGCAGCGGCACGTGAATCACATTGATCCGATAATACAAATCTTCACGAAACCGCTTGTCCTCGACCATGTCCTCGAGCTCGCGGTTCGTGGCCGTGAGCAACCGGACGTCGACCGTGTTCTCGGAGTCGCCGCCGACCGGGCGGACCTTGCGCTCCTGGAGCGCGCGCAGCAGCTTGGGCTGCAGGGTGAGCGCCATCTCGCCGATCTCGTCGAGGAACAGCGTGCCGCCGTTGGCCTGCTGGAACAGACCTTGCCGGCTCTGCTTGGCGTCGGTGAACGCGCCCTTGGCGTGGCCGAACAGCTCGCTCTCGAGCAGCTGCTCGGGGACCGCGGCGCAGTTGATCACCACGAACGGGGCGGCGCTACGCCGTGACCGGTTGTGGATCTCGCGCGCGACGACCTCCTTGCCGGTGCCGCTCTCGCCGGTGATCAGCACCGTGGCGTCGGTGGCGCTGACCTGATCGATCAGCTGGTAGATCTGCTGCATCGCCGGGCTCGCGCCGATCAGCTCGCCGCGCCGCCGCGTGTTGGCGACCGCCTCGCGCAGCCGCTTGACCTCGCCGCGCAGCGAGCGGTGCTCCGCGGCGCGCCGCACGGCGATCGCGAGCGCCTCGATCTCGACCGGCTTGGTGACGAAGTCATAGGCGCCCGCGCGGATCGCGCCGACCGCGGTCTCGAAGCTGCCGAACGCGGTCAGCATCAGCACCGGGATATCCGGCCGCTCGGTCGCCACGCGCTGGCACAGCTCGAGGCCCGACATCCCCTTCATGTTGAGATCGGTGAGGATCACGTCGACGTCGTGGTCCGAGATCGCGGCGAACGCGTCGCTGCCGTTGCTGAACGGGACGACGTGAAAGCCGCGCTTCTTGAGGCCCAGCGCGATCAGATCGACCATCTCGCGCTCGTCATCGACGACGAACACCGTGGTCCCGCCGCGGGCCGCGGCCTTGGCCAGCGCGCGGGTCGGCGTGGTGGGGACGTCGGTCACGCGACACCTCGCGCGCCCGCGGTCGCGGTCGGCAGCGCGACCAGCGACCCGAGGGGTCCGGTCGTGGTCCTGGGCCGCTCCATGGGCAGGTAGACCGTGAAGGTCGACCCACCGTTCAATGAAGATTGTACGTCGATCCAGCCGCCGTGCTCCCGCACGATGCCCCAGCTGACCGAGAGGCCGAGGCCGGTGCCATCGCCCACCTGCTTGGTCGTGAAGAACGGCTCGAAGATGCGCTCGCGCGTGGCGTCGTCCATGCCTGCGCCGGTATCACGAACTTCGATCGCCATCCAGTTGCGGCCGGCGCTGCCGGTGGCGCTGACGTAGGGCGGAGGCGCCTGTTCGACCGTGCGCGCGGTGATCGCGACGGTGCCGCGCTCGCCGATCGCCTGGATCGCGTTGACGATCAGGTTGGTGAGCACCTGGGTGAGCTGGCCGTCGTCGGCCTCGACCCGGAGCGCCTCGTCGGGCACCGGCGGCACCAGCACCACCGAGGCCTTGCGGGCGATGGTCTGCACCAGCTGGCAGACCCGGCCGGCCAGCGTGGTGATGTTGACCGGGGCGGGCTTGGGCGCCCGGGGCCGGGCGAAGTCGAGGAGCTGGCGGATCAGGGCGGTCATCCGCTCGCCCTGTTCGCTGATGATCCGCGCCGAGTCGAGCGCATCCTCGCCCTCGACCTCGCGATCGGCGATCAGCCGGGCGCGCCCCGACACGACGTTGAGCGGCGTGCCCAGCTCGTGGGCCAGGCCCGAGGCGAGCTTGCCGACCGTGGTGAGCCGGTCGGCGTGGCGCAGCTGCTCGGTCGCCCGGGCGCGCGCGCTCTGCTCGTCGGCGAGCCGCTCGCACATCAGGTTGATCTCGTTGGCCAGCTCGCCCAGCTCGTCGCGCTGCTTGAGCTGGAGCGGCTCGCTGAGATCGCCGGTGCCGACCCGCCGCGCCTTGGTGGCGAGCTTGCCGATCGGCCGGCCGATGAACACGACGCCGAGGCCGAGCGCCAGGAGCGCGGCGACCGCGACCGCCGCCGCCGCGCCGATCACCTGGTTGCGAAACGAGTCGCGGACGTAGGTATCGAACACCTCGAACGATTGCTTGATCTCGAGGGCGCCGACCCGATCTTCGGGGAGCCGGACCGGGATGTAGGTGAGCAGGTAGCCGGCGTCGTGGTCGCTCAGCGTGACCGACTCGCCCTTCTGCATCATCGGCTCGAGCTGATCGCGCGCGACCTTGGGCGCCAGCCGGCCCTTGGCCTCGCTGGCGTCGGGCCACACGAAGCGGACCTGCGTGCGCTCGCCCTTGGGCGTGGCGATCCGCAGAAACTCCTGCGCCGCCGCCTCGCCGTCGCGCGTCCACACGTCGGCGACGCCGTTGGCGACCGCGCGGCCGAGCGCCTTGGCCTCGCCCTGCATCTGGCGATCGAACACCTCGCGCTCGCGGTTGTAGTCGAGGTAGCCCTGGATCAAGGCGACGACAGCGACGCCGATGACCAGCGCCGCGATGAACTTGCGCGTGAGTCTCATGCCCCACAGAAGTTCTACCGCGGCCATCGGCACCCCGGTCACGAGGCCCCCAGGTGATGGCCGCCGCGCCGCGTCTCATGGGGCATGCTGCCCCCATGGTGTGGCGTGCGCGGGGTTCGCAGCGTGCGTGAAACGGACATCCGCCGCTGCGTTCATGCCCCGTAATCCAGCACTTCTGGCTGGCCCATTTTGTGAAGAAGTGATTAGGAAACAAGGAAGTGCGGCATGCTCCCGAAACACATCCTGGTCCCCACGGACCTGAGCGAAGGCGCCGACCAAGCGCTCGACTATGCGTGTGAGCTCGCTCGCACGGTCGGCGCTCGGGTCCACCTGCTGAACGTGATCGGGATCCCCGCGCTGGGGTTCCCCGAGCTCGGGCTGGCGGTCGCCACCACGGTCGTCGACCAGCTGGTGG
>Ga0302322_100004514_pt1 | contig 12104 bp, 10 predicted proteins | sample Fen_T0_2_FD_203757 | JGI IMG/M metagenome (GOLD analysis project Ga0302322, IMG submission 203757) | Peat permafrost microbial communities from Stordalen Mire near Abisko, Sweden - Fen_T0_2 | ecosystem: Environmental > Terrestrial > Soil > Wetlands > Permafrost | place: Sweden: Abisko... | reverse complement strand
ATCAGGTAGTCGCATAACCTTAGCACGGCAAAGGTCAGCAAAAAGAATACCGCAGTTAACAAAATGTACAATAAATCGTTCATATTTTACCCTCAACGAGCCTCCCATGACCCGCACAATTTAAAAGCATAACACCGCCGCGTACCGGAAAATGTCAAGAAACTATCAAGAATAATCAACTATTGCTGGGCAATCCCCACGTAACGTGTGCGTAACCCACCGGTTTTATCCATCCCGGCGCAGGCGGTATCCAGACTTGTAGGGTTGGCGGCGCCCACCTCCCACTCCATCCCGATTTGCATCGGGATCCAGTGTGTCGTTGTTATACGATTACGTCAGTAGCTAACTGTTAAGGGATAATGTCAGTATGAGGAGACTGACATTGACACAACAGGAACAAAGTAGACTACAGACATTGAATCTGGTATTAGAGGGAAGGATGGGAGTGTTGGAGGCAGCCGGTGTCCTTGGACTAAGCGTTCGCCAAGCCTGGCGAATCATGGCGGCATATCGAAGGGAGGGTGTCGCGGCCTTGGCCCATATTAATCGAGGCTGCCGACCTGCCAACGCTATTTCTGAAGAAATCCGGCAGCATGTGATTGAATTGGCGGGCACACGGTACGCCGGCGTCAACCACACTCACCTAACAGAGTTGCTTGCAGAACGTGAGGAGATTAAGTTGTCACTATCTACGGTGCGGAATATTCTCGTGGGTGCAGGAATAGCCAGCCCCCGCCAGCGACGGCCGCCACAGCACCGCTGTCGGCGAGAGCGCATGCCGCAAGAGGGAGTATTGGTACAGATAGATGGCAGTTATCACAACTGGCTAGAAAGCCGCGGGCCATGGCTAACACTGCTGCTAGCAGTAGATAACGCTACCGGGACTATTCCATGGGCACTGTTCAGCGAACGCGAAGATGCCAAGGGTTATTTCAGACTACTTTGGGGAATTACCCAGGTTCGGGGCGTGCCGTTAGTAGTGTACACAGACCGGCATTCTGTATTTCAGCCGCCACACCGTACTTTTGAGACCTTAGAAGAATCTCTGTCCCAAGGTCGAGGGCGAACACAGGTTGGTAGGGCATACGAGAGTTGGGAATAAGCCAAGTCTTCGCCAGAAGTCCGGAGGCAAAGGGACGTGTAGAGAGAATGGCCGGGACGTTCCAAGACCGTTTAGTTTCAGAATTGCGCCTTGCTGGAGCCACCAACATGGCTGATGCCAATCGAGTGTTGTGGAAATATCTGCCCGGTTTCAATCAACGTTTTGGAGTGCCACCGGTTCAATCGGGGGAAGCCTACCGCCCAGCCGATGGGGATCTAGCGACTATCTTATGCTTCAAGTACTACTGCAAGGTGGCCAGGGACAACACTGTCAAATACCAATGGCACACCTTGCAGCTCCTCCCAAGCTCTGAACGTCGCAGCTATACTGGCGTCCGGGCAGAACTTCAGATACGGCTTGATGGAAATATGGTAGTTCTTTATGACGGCCAGGTCATCCCCAGTCGGGAAGCGCCACCACGGGCCGAAGTCCTTCGGTCTGGCGAGAGCACATGCACCAGGCCCCTTCCTGTCCTTCCCAAATGCATCACCGACAACTTTGCCTACGAACGCGTTGATACTGAATCCATAGCGCGGCGACTGCCAACTCAACAAATATGGCTCCGCAAACCATCACCGCGTCAACTCAGGCGTTGGGAAGCCGTACAAGCAGCAAAGCTCCGGGGCCTATCAGGGCGAGCCATCGCCAGAGAACTGAGGATTAGTCGCGATACAGTGCTCAAGTATCTGGCCGCAGACAAACCGAAACTCATCTCCATATAGCAATAGCCGGTAGATCCGTCTAGCTTGGGAAATTTATAGCGCATTGAAAAAATCGCTTAACAATTAGACTGACATTTTTCCTTGACAACGACATCCAGTGTCAGGTTTTCTACGATACTCACGTTAGTTGATGTACGACCCTGTCCGCCCCGTAATTAGTGGCACCCTTCCTCTGAAGGGCCTGTGCGCCCGGTGAAGTCTCGTAGAGTGGTCAACGACCACCGGTTTATCCATTCCCCACCGTTATTGCGAGATTACGCAGTACTCGAAGCAATCTCAGGGTTGGGTATTTCCCGGCGAGTCTGTAGTTACTTCACGAAGTGAATGTATCCATCAATCTGCCTCTACCTCAGTTATCATCCCCGAAATACGATTCATAGACACGCTTGGCATCACCTTTACTGTCGTTGCGAGGTCTTCCCAAAACCTCCAAGAAGACCGCGGCAATCTAATATTTCACGATTGAAATCATTCCATCGCAATACAGCGCTTTACATCCGCTGATTTTCCCCTTAACCTTTCCGGTTAATTAGACATTAGGAATCTATGTGCCTAAAATGATTCTCATATATTGCCGAAAGATTAGCTGGGAATTGAAAATCCATCTTTACCGCTAATTAGGTTTTATCTATCGGAACTGGGAAACACAAAATAGTGCGGCAAATGTTGAGAGGGGCACAAATTAATAGATGGGGCGTGTGACGATTACCACTGAATCGCGTATTGCTTGTTTGCGTCTTTGATCAGATTAATGCTGTTCTGTAGTTCTTTTGCCTTGTTTTCTTCCCCGGTTTTTTCACACTGTTTTGCTATCGCTTCCAGGATTTGGACGTATCTTTTTGTTTCCCGGATATACTGCGCCGTCCACTGCGATTGTAATTCGCTCCAGATACCTAATTTTCTTGCTTCACTCTCCACCAGCAGCAGCAAGGTAATTTTTGTCATCATTCTGCCTTGAATATTTTGTATCGGGTTAAAAGAAACACCGCCTACTGCTACCGGCGGCATTTCTTCGTCATCTAAAATTGGTAAACCCATGCTTTTAGAATTGATAATGCCGCAGAATTTATTGATTATTTTCTTTTCCGGTTTTTGTTCCAGCCACACCATATATTCCGGGAGTTTACCGGATTTTAGCACCCGGCACATCGTCAATGCGTCTTGCGTCGGTGGTTTTTCCGTTTGTAGCTGGTATCCTTCTGAATCGTCTATCTTGATAAAATTGTCTGTCATGGCGGATTTTTGTGACTGATTATCGGTTGTTCGTTCGGGTTTTGCTTTCAAGATCCAATTTAATTTCATCATAGGTAAAATATATCACCATTTTTGGGGGCAAAATATCAAGATATCGTCAAGAAAACGTCAAGAAAACGTCAAGAAAACCCAAGGCTGAACTGCTGAAAGCTCTCAACAGAGGTGACAAAAACCCCTTGACCGCCCACCAATAACCCGTCATATAATATCATTATCGTTTTAAGCGTGTACGTATAACGCTTCGTCATGTTCTGGCCATGGGGTCAAATGGGTTGCTGGGGGCACCCTTACTTAGCGACCAACAAACTGTAATGAACAGCCGCGGGACCCGTTAACAGCCCCATCCCCAATGCACCTCCTTGAGAGTGTTGCTTGACCGGCTGAGTCTCGTGAGAACCAGACCCATAGCGCCCAATAAAGGGTAAATACGGAAAAAAGACTTTAACGATGCCGAAAGGGGCATTCCCCGTTGTTTCTGTAGGGGCGAGTTTCGAACTCGCCCGCCTGATTCCGGGGGAGAACACAGTCGCGGGGGAACACCAAAATTCATCCTCCAATCCGGCAAAGTCGTTCCACTTTGGGGCAAAATCCCAAATCGCCTCTGGTCAATCAAAAAACACAGAGTGCTTCCGCATACTTAATTTCAATAATAGTTTCGTGAAATTTTAAATTAGTTTTTTTAAAAAGAAACACCCCGGCCTAACGGACAGGGTGTTCAACAATACGGGAATAAGGACAATCCGCTATTTTCTGACTTGCGATGTCTGTTTGATAATGCTGGAGAATGCGTCAGCTTTCAGGCTGGCCCCACCGACCAGGCCGCCGTCGATTTCCGGTTGCTTCATTAACTCGGTGATGTTGTCCGAAGTAACACTGCCTCCGTAAAGGATGCGCAGGCTTTGGGCGAAGCTGTCGCTATAAAGATTGGTTACAACTTTTCGGACGATGCCGATAATTTTATTGGCCTGCTCGCTGGTAGCCGCTTTGCCGGTCCCGATAGCCCAAACGGGCTCGTACGCAATCACGAGGCTGGCGGAAGCCGAGATGTCTTTAAGCGAACCTGTGACATGGTCGGTCACCACGGCTTCAGTTTTACCGGCTTCATATTGCGCCAAGCTCTCCCCGACGCAGAGAATGGGCTTTAACCCGGTTTTCAGCGCCGCCCGGACTTTTTTATTGATGATTTCGTTGGTTTCGCCAAAATACTGCCGCCGTTCGGAGTGCCCTAAAATGACATATTCACAGAGACCCGCCAGCATCAACGGTGAAACTTCACCGGTAAACGCGCCCTTCTCTTCGAAGTACATGTTCTGGGCGCCCAGTTTGATGGAACTGCCCTTCAAGGTTTCCTTAACCGCGGTTAATGAGATAAATGGGGGACAAACAACTTTATCGACATTATTCACGGCGTCCAGTTGGATCCTTAAGTCCCCGACTAATTTTACCGCTTCGTTAACGGTCGTATTCATTTTCCAGTTGCCGGCAATCATCGGCACGCGCATTGTATTTCCTCCTGCTAGATAAAAATATTTAATCGAACAATTCCAATGTATCACAGAAAACAGCAAAAAGAAAAGCTGACATCGAGTATGGACAATTGACACTGCGGGGGTTATTATTTTCTTGAACGTCTGAAAGGAGACAAGTAATGGAACAAAAAGAAAAAATCAACGTAATGTTTACCGAAAAATACGAACACAGCGCTTTAGCCCGCTTCATCAACGACCGGGAATATTCTACTAAAGCTGATAGTTATATCAAAACAACCCTGTCCGAAGTTCACCCATCACCGCATGAAATTACCTGTGACTGTCTGCTCTGGAAAACAAGGGAAATACCGCTACTAAACTTGAAAGGTGACACGGTCGACACGACCAGAGCCCTGATAATATATCAAGGCGGTCTTTATGAATTTATATTTAACTCGATGAAATATCACTATTCTGTCTGCCGGCTGAATTCCGTTCACCGGATAGAAAGAACGGATTATTCGCTCATTATCGTCACACAAAACGCAGTGGTGCCGTGCGCGGAAATAATCATCTTCGGTAATTACCAGTTCTCCTACCGTTTCAGCTTCGAAGGACACAAAGAAGTTGAAGAACTGGATAAGTTCCTGGCAAAATTAAAAACCGGCATGATGAAATAAATACGATTAGTGATGAAAAATTAAGCGCCGAATTTATTCAATTTCAGGGCGTTGGCCATTGCCAGAGGCATAATATCCGTAGCCGGGAAAATTCCCAACCCGCCGCCGAGGCAACCCGATTCCGAGAACTCGACTACTTTGTCCGGTCGACAGTACTTCGAATAAATCATCGTCGGTACGGTGTGCCAGCTGTGGCCTTTCAGCATGGCCGGTGTGGAGTGGTCGGCGGTAACGACGATGACATCGGGATTCAAATTCAATAAGTCCGGCAATATTTTATCAACATCTTCTAAAATTTTAACCTTGCGGTCAAAATCGCCGTCTTCACCGGCCGCATCGGTCGGTTTAATGTGGACAAAGAAAAAGTCATGATCGTTATAATGTTCTTTGACAGTCTTGATTTCATCGGCAAACGTAGCCCCGGTCGGTAAATTAGCCATTCCCACCAGCCGGGCCAGGCCGCGGTACATGGGATAAGTAGCAACCACCGCCGGTTTCAGTTTATAAATAGCTTGCATACTGAGAATTTCCGGCTCCCGGGAAAACCCGCGGAGAAGCAGCATGTTAGCCGGGTGTTTATCCGCCAAAATCTTCATCGCCCGCTCGACAAACTGATTGGCAATATTGGCTGTTTTAATCGCGCCGGCAGTCGTAGCCGTAACCTGTAAAGGTTTCATCCCTTCATGCTGAGGGTCAGTTTCCGAGACAGCATCCCGCAGGCCCGCGCCGCGGAAACAAATTACAAACCGGTAATCTTTGACCGGCGCAGTTAAGACTTGAATATCATCGATTTTCATTTCGAGCAACTTGCAAAGTCCGGCGTTTAATTCGGTGGCAATCCTGCCGGCCCGTCGGTCGGTGATAATCCCATTACCATCGACTGTGCAATAATTACCTCTGGCCAAAACATCACCCTGTTCGATAGGGAAATCGATACCAACAGCCTCAAGCACGCCACGTCCGATGTTAACTGCAAAAGGGTCGTAACCAAAAAGCGCCGTATGCCCTGGAGCGCTGCCGGCAGTGATACCAGGGCCAACCGGCTGGCTCAGGCCACAAATACTCTTCGCCGCCAGATTGTTAAGATTCGGAGTTTGTGCTGTTTCAAGTTCTGTTTTGCCTGTTTCCATCCGGGGCAGGCCGCCAAGTCCATCCAGTACCAATAATATTATTTTACTGGGCGTCGGCTGAGCAAGTGCTTTTATCTGGTCTTGAGAAAACATATTATCCTCTATTTTTTGTTGGTCAACGCTTCAACACCCGGTAAAACTTCGCCGCTTAGGAAGCTCATCGAGGCACCGCCGCCGGTAGAAACAAAAGTCATTTTGTCGGCTAATTTCATGTCATAAACCATGTCGGCGGTAGAGCCGCCACCGATGACGGTAGAAGCTTTGAGACCGGCTAATAATTGCGCCATGGCAATACTGCCTTTGGCAAATTGGGGGATTTCGTAAACGCCCATCGGGCCGTTCCAGAAGACTGTCTTACATTTTTTAAGCGTGGCGGTGAATGATTCCACAGTTTTGGGACCGATATCGACAATTTTCATATCTTTCGGTACCTTATCAATTGTCACTACCTGATATGAACCCTTGTCACTGACATCGTTGGTAATAACTACATCCAGCGGCAATATCAAACTTATGTTGTTAGCTTTGGTTTTAGTAATCAAATCGGCAGCGGTTTGAATACGATCAGCTTCGATTAAGGACTGACCGACCTCAAAACCTTCAGACTTAAGGAAAGTCGCTGCCATCCCGCCACCCACCAGAATGAAGTTCACCTTGCCAAGTATATTTTCAATGAGAGCAACTTTGTCACTGACTTTAGCACCGCCGAACAGAGCGGCAAAAGGATGTACCGGATTGGTAAGAATACCGCCCAGATTCACTAATTCTTTTTCCAGCAGGAAACCGCAGACTGCCGGCTGTAAATATTTGGTAACGCCGACGATGGAAGCATGGGCTCGGTGCGCGGTGCCGAAAGCGTCATTGACATAGACTTCAGCGAGGCTAGCAAGAGCTTTGGAGAAATCGGGCGCGTTTTTCTCTTCTTCAGCGTGGAACCGCAGGTTTTCGAGTAAAAGCACATCACCGCTTTTTAAGGCTTTGACAGCAGCTTCAGCTTCGTGACCAATACAGTCACGGGTAGCCGCGACCGGCTTCCCCAATAATTCAGATAATCTTTTAGCAACCGGTGCAAGACGGAATTTGTCTTCAGGAGCCCCCTTCGGCCTACCCAGATGTGAACAAAGGATAACCTTGGCTTTGTGGTTAATTAAATATTGAATGGTCGGTAAGGCAGCCCGAATACGACTGTCATCGGTTATGATGCCAGTATCTTCATTCATCGGAACATTAAAATCAACCCTGACTAAAACCCTTTTATCCTTGACATCGATGTCCCTAATTGTTAACTTGTCCATGTTCTCCTCAATAAAATATATTTAAATAAATTAACGAACTACTTTAGTCGACGAACCAGCGGGAACTATCTCCAAAACTTTGCTGATAATCCCAGCGGCGTCCAACCCGTATTTCGACCGCAGAAAATCCTGCCCGCCATGCTCGATAAAGACATCGGGCAGCCCAACATTTCTTATTATAACATCCCTCAAATCTGATTGTCTGACGGTATCATCGACATAATTTCCGAAGCCGCCGGAGAGGGTATTTTCTTCAACAGTAACAATACGTTTAATGCGGCCCGCTAGGTCAACAATCAGTTCGGCGTCAACCGGCTTGATGAAACGGGCATTTACCACGGTGGTTTCGATGCCCTGCAGGGCCAATTTTTCTGCAGCTTCTGACGCAGCCGCGACCATCGAACCGACAGCTAAAATCGCAACATCATTACCGTCTCTCAATATTTCGCCTTTACCGATGGGGATTTCTTTGAATGACGTGTCCATTTTTACACCCAAACCCTGGCTGCGGGGGTAGCGGACTGCCATTATTTTCCCAGACTTGACCGCGGTATAAAGCAGGTGCTGGAGTTCATTTTCATCTTTCGGAGCCGCGACAATCATATTTGGAATTAAAGACAAATAAGAAAGGTCAAAAATTCCCTGATGCGTTTTACCGTCGTCACCGACAATACCACCTCGGTCAACGGCAAATACCACGGGCAGTTCCTGAAGACAAACATCATGGATTATCTGGTCAAAAGAACGCTGCAGAAAAGTGGAATATATCGCTAGCACGGGCAAGTACCCCTGTGTGGCTAATCCCGCTGCAAAAGTCACCGCATGCTGTTCACATATGCCAACATCAAAGACACGTTTGGGAAACTCTTGTTGAATAACATTCAAACAATTACCTTCCGGCATGGCAGGGGTTACTACTACCAGCTTGGGATTTTCGCGGGCGAGTTTCAAAATCGTCTCGGCAAAAATATTACTATAGGTCGGAATTGTTTTATTATTTGCTTTGCCATTAGTGCCTGGGATACCGTGGAAATAGACGGAATCGCCTTCTGCCGGTAAATAGCCGCTTCCTTTGGTAGTAATAACATGAACAACGATAGGGCAGGCAGTATAATTACGCGCTCGGGTGAGCGCGGTCTCCAGTTTCTTGAAATCGTGTCCGTCAATCGGACCGATATAATTGAAACCGAAATTCTCCCAGAATCTGGTAGGGCGAGAGACATCCTTCAACCAACTTTCGATCTGCAGACCTAAGCGCCATACCTTATTTCCCAACGGCAAAAATTTTAATAATTTCTTACTTTTTTCTTTGCCGACAAGATAACGATGATCGAAACGGATCCTATCCAACGCCCGCGCAATGGCACCAACAGTGGGAGAGATTGACATTCCATTATCGTTAAGAACAACAACCAACCGGGTGCCGATATGTCCCGTCTGGTTCAACCCCTCAATAGCCATCCCTCCGGTAATACCACCGTCGCCAATCACGGCAACCACGTGGTAATCATCACCAGCAAAATCACGGGCGACGGCAATGCCTAAAGCTGCAGAGATTGAAGTGCTGGAATGACCGGCACCAAAAGCGTCAAACTCGCTCTCTTCACGGCTGGTGAACCCTGATAGACCACCATACTGGCGTAAAGAAGCAAACTGTTTACGCCTGCCGGTAACGATTTTATGGGCATAGGTCTGGTGCCCCACATCCCAGATGATTTTATCCTTCGGTGCATTATAGACACGATGTAACGCCAGCGTAAGTTCAACAACACCCAGATTTGAAGCCAGGTGGCCGCCATTTGCGGAAACCACAGATACCAATTCTTCCCTGATTTCAGCAGCCAGCTGCTTCAGTTCCGAATAAGTCAGAGTCTTCAGGTCACCCGGTTTATCAATCGTATCCAATATTTTGGTCATCTTGCTCGACTTCATAGTAAAATGTCTACGTATGATTGTCAAGGCTGGAATGGAACGAATTGACTCAAGTTCGCGAGTTTTGTTATACTTCACAAGATGTCATCATTAGAATCTTCAGTTCTTAATTTAATTCAGCACGCTTACAATTTAATGCAATGGCCAGGCGTGGTTGCCCTGATGGCGATTGAAAGCGCTTGTATTCCTCTACCGAGCGAAATAATCATGCCGCTGGCGGGTTGGATACTGATAAAAAATCAACCTCTGCCTATTTCATTTAATCTAATTGCCGGAATATTGGGCGCCGTCGGCTGCACCATCGGTTCACTCGGCGCATACTGGGTTGGGGCAAAAGGCGGACGACCATTCCTAAACAAATATGGGAAATTCGTTCTGATAACATCTCACGACCTTGGCAGGGCTGATCAGTGGTTTCAAAAGAACGGCGATTGGGCGATCTTCATTACAAGGCTGATGCCTGTGATACGCAGTTTTATCAGTTTACCTGCGGGGATAGCTAAAATGCGTATGGGCAAGTTCCTGATTTACACGTTTGCCGGGTCTTTTATCTGGTGCACCGCATTATCTCTGGGAGGGTATTTCCTAGGTCAGAATTGGGAAAATATAAGAACGGTAATGCGCCCATTTGACCCAGTGGTTATTGCGATAGTCGTTATCCTGATTGGTTTCTATATTTACAGGCACATCAAACATAGCAGAAAACAGAAGAATCCTGATTCGCCGACAGACCAGTGCTAAAAAGAATATCGATAAACCAAACAAGGACTATAATATGGATGGAAAAGCTATTAGGATAAAACACCTTCAAGAAAAACCCGCGATGGCGGATATCAGAAACATTTTTATGCACGTTCTAGAGATGGTATTGCCAGAGCCTGCTTTAAAGCGTTATGTCAAGTATACCCAGGGAAATAATATTCTGATGGTAGCAGGAAAGAAATATAATCTTAGTAACTATGAACAGATAGTGGTCGTGGGCGGCGGAAAAGCAGCTAAACGTACCGGTGCCGCACTGGTGAACATACTAGGAGATAAAATTACCGCCGGAGTTTTAGACGTTTATCAAGACCAGGCTGATGAACCAATATCAGAGAGAATCAAACTTTTTGCGGCCGACCACCCGACCCCGAACGAAGAGGGATTAAAAGGGGCACGGCAGATGATAGATTTACTTAAGAATGCCGGACCCAAAACGCTGGTAATTGCTCTGATCTCTGGAGGAGGCTCTTCTTTGATGGCGATTCCGGCGGGAGCAATAAGTATTTCAGATTATCAAGACATCAGTAAATTATTAATGACCGTTCCAGCCACTATAGACGAAATTAATACCATACGCAAACACATCGATTTGCTTAAAGGTGGCAGAATGCGTAATTATGCCTCTAAAGCAGGGGCATTCATCTCCTTGGTATTGTCCGATGTACCTGTCACTAAAACAGGAATCGTAGACGATACATCCGTCATCTCTTCCGGCCCTACAGTCGGGGATGATTCGACTTTTGAGATGGCAAAAAAAGTTCTGACAGAATACCACATCTGGGATAAAGCTCCAAAAACGGTCAAAGAATATCTTCAGGCCAATATCGGTAAAAAAGAAAATGAAACTCTCTCTAAAAATTCCCCGCTACTGGCAGATGATCAAAGTCAATATATTATTATCGCCAACAACGACCAAGCCATGGAAGCTGCAGAAGTAAAAGCAAAAGAACTGGGTTACAAAGCACATTTAGTGGGGTGGAATACGGGTAGAACCGATGATAAGATTAAAGCCGAAGTAACACTGGAAATAGAGAATATTTTCCGGGTGATTACTCCTTATCTTATTTATAAAGACCGAATTACTTTTGCCAGTTTTTCAACAGATGGTGTCGATGGACACAGCGACCTTGCCGGTGCGATCGCGGACATGGACACAATTAAAGAAGCCCTCCGCCACAGGATGGATTATAGCAAATTTGTGGCAATTTACGATTCTGCCACTTTCTTTAAAAAACTGGGACTTGAAATTGAAACTGGCCCGACAGGTACCAATGTAGCCGATGTCAGCATTATTCTCATTAATAATCCGAACGATGCGCGAAGAAAGATAGCTTTTATTTTTGGCGGCGAGGCAACGGTTAATATTTTGACACCTCAAGGGAAAAAACCGGGAAACGGCGGAAGGAATACCCATCTGGTGCTTCTGGCAGCGGGAAAATTAGCACGATTAGCCGAATGCAGTCAACAAACGGCGATATAAGATAGATTCCAGGATCCAATATTTGTTCGTAATATTGCCACAACAAGTTGCGGTGAATTTTTAAATTTCCCAGGAACTAATAACACTATTTGGCTATAGTCGATAATATTATCATGCATGATTTTTTATTATATTGATATTTACTAATAGTTATTTCTTTGTGATATTTATCTTTGTCTCGAATGTTGTTGGAATTATCTCCTTTACTCATTTACTAAAGGGTGCATAAGTAAATGGACACGTCAGGCTGCGATGTAACGCAGATTTGGATCGGCGAA
>Ga0302322_100004512_pt1 | contig 12108 bp, 13 predicted proteins | sample Fen_T0_2_FD_203757 | JGI IMG/M metagenome (GOLD analysis project Ga0302322, IMG submission 203757) | Peat permafrost microbial communities from Stordalen Mire near Abisko, Sweden - Fen_T0_2 | ecosystem: Environmental > Terrestrial > Soil > Wetlands > Permafrost | place: Sweden: Abisko... | reverse complement strand
CTGTCGAACGGCCAATACCGCACCGACTTCCAAGGCCCCGCTCCGCTGCCGCCGGAAACCGGCTATTTCAAAGCCAGCGGCGGCAAGTGGCGTCTCGAGAAGCTCGCGGGGAGCATCGACGAAGGCTCCTATGAATTCGTCTCGACCGACACCGTGCTCTTCAAGTCGAAGACCGGCACGGTGCTCTGGAACCGAATTCCGAACGATCTCGCAGCGGCCGCAGCACCGGACATCGGTGCCGGAGGCCCGACCGCGACGGTGCCGGGCAACGCTGCGCAACCCAGCGCCGATCTGCTCGCGGTGGGGCCATTCGGCAGCGCACTCGCGGGGCCGGCGGCGCTCCCGACGGGGGGCTCCGCGACGAACGCTGTGCCCGCGTCGACCGCCTTCTCTGAAGCGCCGAGCGCCGGCTTACCCGCGGCACAGCCGAACGCGTTCGGCGCGGGATCGACGCCGGCGCCAGCCGGGCTGCCGTTCAACATTCCGCAGCAGCCGACTGCGGGCAGTGGGGCGTTTGGCAGTGCGCAACAACAGGTGCAGTCGAACGCGCAGGCGCTGACGACTTTGCCGCGCAAAACGCTCACCGACATCCAAGGCTCAGCACGCCAGGGCGCGGCGAACGTCGCGAATAGCGCAGCGGCCCCCGTTACAGAAGTGGCGAACGAAGCGGATCAGGCGTCGCACAAGGTCGGCCAGCGTATCGAATCGGTCACGAGCACGGCGGCGGCGAAGGTCCGCAACTTTTTCACGCGCGGCCGGCGCAAGAGCGACGAGCAGAACGGCAACGCCGCTCCGCAACAAGGTCATTGACCCATCATTCCCTTCTCGCGATCGGCAGTTGGCCTCATCACTGCGGCGCGCCTGTCGTGGCAAACCTCTCGAAAGGGCCAAGCACGTCCTCGCCTCCCGCAGGAAACCAGCTCGCGACGTTGATCGGGCGAGTAGGCTCGCCGAACCAGGCCACGCCCAAGTGGCACGTGCGCCCTGCGAAAAGTCCGAGGTTTGGCGGCGCCTCGCCTTCGGCGATCCGGGCTTCGATCAACGGCGGCTCGACGCGGCACTCGAGCGAGCCCAGCCCACCCGCGAGACCCATGCCGAGCGCCTTCAGATACGCCTCTTTGAGCACCCACAACATCTGGAAACGACGATCGGGATCGGCTTCGACCCACGACACTTCGAAGGCCGAGAAGTATTGCGCTGCAAGCGCCATGGCGGGCGTGCGCGGCTTGCGCGTTTCGACGTCGACGCCTATCGAGCTGCCGGCAGCCACCGCACACGCGAGGATCTCGCCGCTGTGCGAGAGGCTGATTGCGGGCCCAGCCACGCACTCGGGCTTGCCCTCGGCGGTGACACGCAGCTCGTGCGAGGGCCCGCTGCGGCCCGTGAATTGCTCGAGCGCATATCGAAGCAGCGCGCGTCCCGCGAGGAATTCAGCTCGCCGTCGTGGGTGCGTCAGGGCCGCAGAGCGCTCACGATCCGCCGCCGTTACGAGCGTGGCCACGAGATCGTCGGCAAGGCAGCGCCGATCGGCGTAATAGAGATGCAGCGGGCCGGCGCGGCCCATCAGCTCGTGACGAGCTCGGTGGGGACCGCTGTCACGAGAGCCCGCCGTCGATCGAGATGACCTGGCGCGTCACATAGGCCGCGAGATCGGACATGAGGTAGGCCACCAGCGCCGCCACCTCCTCGGTCGTACCCAAACGCCGCACGGGGATCGTGTCCAAGACCCGTTCCTTGTCCTCGACGACCATGCCCGTGTTCTCGATCAAACCCGGCGCCACGCAGTTGACGGTGATGTTGCGTTTCGCGAGCTCGAGTGCCAGCGCTTTCGTAGCGCCGATGATTCCGCTTTTAGCGGCGCTGTAATTCACCTGGCCCCGATTACCGAGCAGGCCAGACACCGACGACATCGTCACGATCCTCCCGCCGCGCTTGGCCTGGATCATTGGCATGACGCACGGCTGCAAGACGTTGAAGAAGCTGTCGAGATCGGTGCGGATCACCTCGTCCCAGTCTTCTCCCGTGAGCAGCGGAAACGCGTTGTCCCGATGCACACCGGCGTTGCTGACGACGCCGTAGTAGGCGCCGTGAGTCGCGATGTCGGCGTCGATGGCCGCGCGGCACGCGGCGCGATCGGCCACGTCGAACGCGATCAGCCGGCACGCGCCCCCGCCGGCGCGAATACCCTCGGCCGTGCGTTCGGCCCCGGCTTTGTCGCTGCGATAGTGCACCACGATCTCGTAGCCTTGCAGGCCGAGTGCCAGCGCAATCGCAGCACCGATGCCCTTGCTCGCGCCGGTGACGAGAACGCAGCGCGTCATCCGTGCGACGCCGGGCTGCGCAAATCCGCGAGCTCGTGCGCCTCGGGTTGATAGATATTGACGACGGCCGTCGCGACCCTGTGAGCGGTGGCGATCGAACACTGGAACGCAGCGAGCCGCGCTTCCACGACGACAGGCTCTACCGTGATCGTCAGCGTGCTGCCAAGTGCGAATTCACTGGCCTCGCTTTCGTAAGCGCGCGTGCCGAGCAGAAAGCCGATGCGAGGTTGCTCACCGCGGAGTCGTGCTTCGAAACCGGCGTGCGCGGCTATCGTCTGCGCCATGTATTCGATACCCGCCCAGGCCGGCACTCCGGAGTCGTGAAAGAACGGACTCGCCTCCGTCACGACCGCGGTCGCCACCGACCGCTGCGGACTGTACTCGACGAGCCGATCGATCACGGTCATTTCGGGGCCGTGCGGAAGCAGCTCACCGATCGGGGCGCCGCTCGCATCCATGCTCAAGCGCGTCCTACGGCGACCGCGGCGTTGCTGCCACCGAACGCGAACGAGTTCGAAACGAAGATGTCGCGCTCCCAGCGAGCGTCATCGCGCACGAGATTGATCGGCGGCAGCTGCGGGTCACGAGCGCCGTCCCAGGCGTGCGCGGGAAGACGGCGTCGAACGTTCGCATCGTCCAGCAGCAACCAGCAGAGGCCGAGCTCGAGCGCGCCCGCCGCACCGAGCGCGTGGCCGGTCAGCGATTTCGTCGAGCTGCACGGCGCATCGACACCGAACACGCGCGCCATGACTTGACCTTCCATCTCGTCGTTCTTCGGCGTGGCCGTGCCGTGCAAGTTCACGTAGCCAACGGCCTCGGGCTGCGCTCCCGCTTGTGCCAACGCGGCGCGGATCGCAGCCTCAGCGCCGCGCCCGCTCGGATCGGGCGCCGAGATGTGGTAGCCATCGGAGGACTCGCCGACGCCGCACAACCGCAAGGCGGCGGGTATTTTCGACACGACGAAGATGCATGCGCCCTCGCCGATGTTGAGACCGCGACGATTCGCGCTAAACGGATTGCAGCGATCGGGCGCCAGCGACTCGAGCGCGTCGAAACCGTTCAACGTCAGCTTGCAGAGGCTGTCGACACCGCCAACGATCGCAGCGTCGCAGCGACCGGTGTTCAACAACCGCCACGCCGACGCGAAGACCTTGGCGGACGAGGAGCACGCCGTGGAAATCGTATAGCGCAGGCCCGTCAACTTCAGATACCGCGCCGCGAATTCCGCAGCGGTGCCGATCTCCTGCTGACGGTAGTGATAGGTCTCGGGCATGCGGCCTTCGCGCGCGAGCGCTGCGAGCGCGTCTTCACCCGCCGATATTCCCGAGGTGCTGGTGCCGAGGACGATGGCGATGCGATCGGCTCCGAACGTGTCGCGCAGCTGCGCGATCGGCGCCGCGATCTGATCGAGAGCGTGGGCGAGCAGCCGGTTGTTGCGGCAATCGAGATCTGCCAACGCCGCCGGTGCGGCCGCAAGCTCCTCGCGCACGCGGCCGATCACGGTCGAGCGCCCCGTCAGCAGGCCGGCATACGGCTCCATGCCGGCGCCATCGCCCGCAAGCAAACCCGCGAGCACGTTCGCCTTGCCGACGCCGATGGGCGCGATGACTCCCATGTCGTTCAGATACAGATTCATTTCTATTGACTACTAGCCGTCGCATTCAACGCGGCCTTAACTTTGTCGGTGAACACCGGTGGCGAGACGAAGCTCATTTCACCGGTTGCGCCATGCACAGCCACTTGCGTGGTGGTGGCTTCCGTCACCACGTCGCCAGACGCGACATCCGTGATCGCGTAGGCGATCTTCAATCTGTTCTCGTACTCCGTCAGCGTAGCCGTTACGCGCACTCGCTGCCCAAACGTCGTGGGCCGAACGTATTTGATGCGTGCGTCGACGACCGGCCAGAGGTAGCCCGAGCTCACCATCTGCCTGTAGTTGTAGCCGAGGCTATCTAGAAGCGCGGACCGCGCCGTTTCCATATAGCGAAAGTAGTTGCCGTGCCACGTGACGCCCATCGGATCGGCGTCGTGAAACGGCACTTCGACCTCGACTTCCGCCTGCAACACCCTTAAACCCCCTGCGATTGTCGTCGCAGGCGGCTCAGTCGCCACCCGCCTGCCCCCAGAAGTCGAAAAAGTTAAACCATTGCATAGGGGCCAGCAAGCAATGCGCTTCTAGCCGTTCAGCATACCGGACGATGGCGCGTTCGAGCGCGGCGCGACGTTCCCGACGCGGCAATACGAGCGGATCCGCGAACGGCTCGACCGACACGCGATACTTGCCGTTGATCTTCAGGCAAAACAGCAGATACACGGGGCACTCGAGCAGGCTCGCGAGCACGAACGGGCCTTCCGGGAACGGCGCCGGCTTACCTAAGAACGGCGCGCGAATCGAGCGCTCCTTGTGTTTCACCGACACGCGATCGCCCAGGATCGCCACATGCTCGCCGGCCGCTAGCTTGTCACGCAACGTAATGACTGCTTCGGGTCCGAGCGAGTCGATCTGAATCATGCTCTGAAGCATCTGCGGGCTCACGGTCTTGAGGACTCGAATCCAGTTCTGTGAATTACGCGTGGAGACCAGCGTATTCACCTTGAGCCCCTGGATCTGCTCACCGAACGCGCGCAGCACTTCGAGGTTGCCGTGGTGCGAGCCGATGAATAGCACGCCACGGCCGTTGGTGAACTGCTGGAGCACCGGCGCATCCGCGAACTCGAGACTGCTCGCGGGCAGCGCCCCGGCCCACATGGCCAGCTTGTCGAGCAGCCCGTTGCCAAAGGCGACGACGTGCTGAAACACGTTCACGCCCGGCGGGAGGGAGCGGCCTTCGCGAGCGAGCCGCGTTCGCACCGCCGTGAGGTAATCGTGTGACGCGTGGCGCGCGCTACGGCCGGTGAGATAGAAGTACGCGACGACGGGATAGAGCAACGCAGTGAAGACCCCTCGGCCGAGCAGCCGATAAGACGCAAACATGAATCGCAGGCCCCAGACGCCACCACGTTCACTGACATGAGCCCAGTGCAACCCGCCGCCGAACTTCACGGCGCCTGCCGAAAGCGTACGCGGCCGCTGCCGTAACGAGCGCCGTCGCTCTGATACGCGAAGTGCAGCTTGCCGTCGCTCAAGGCCCAGCGCAGCGTCAGCGTTACGCGTGCTCCGGGGCGCATCACCTGCTGAAACTTCAGCGCGTCCATGCCGGCGAACGTGCCACTGGCGCCGAGATAGCGCCGGGCCAGCTCGATGGCCCATTGGATCTGCACGACTCCGGGCACGATCGGCGCCCCAGGAAAGTGGCCCGTAAAGTAGACGAGATCGCGCGGAATCGTCAGGTGCAGCTCCGCGTTCGACGCGTCGATCCGTTGCCCGCTCACTATTGGCTCGGTGCTCATCGCTTGCGCGCGAACAGCTCTTTGAGCTTGGCGAGCTGACGCTTGCCCTGAGCGTCGACCGGCATCGCATCCGGAAAACGGAACACGCGCGGCACCGCCACGGGATCGACTCTGCCGCGCACTGCCGTCTTCAGCGCCGCCGCTAGCGCGGCGCGGCCATGCTCCTTCAGGGCGGCGCGGCCCGCATCGGTCAATTCCACCGCGACTCCTATGGATTGGCGCGCGCCGTCTTCAAGCGCAACCGCGGCGGCTTCCTTGACCCATGCGTGCTCGAGCAAGCAACGTTCGATCTCGGTCAACGAGACACGCTTGTCCTCGATCTTGACCACTTGGTCGGCTCGGCCGAGCAGATCGAAGCTGCCGTCGGCGTTGAACCGAACGTGATCGCCCAGCGGTACCCAACCGTCCGCACCCGAAAACTCCGAGCGCACCTCGAGCAAATCGTCGGCGGCAAGGCGCGCCTCGACACCCGGCAGTGCTCGAAATCCCGGCGACTGGGATCGCCACGCGACGCCACTGGTTTCAGTGCTCCCCAAAATCTGCGTCGGGCACACGCCGAGCACGCGCGTCGCGTCGGTTACGGCTTCGCCGGCGAGCATACCGCCCGACGAGAATATCGCGCGCCACTGGCCAGACGCGCGCGGCAGATGGCTTACGCGCTTCAGCAGCGCCGGGCTCGATACGAGCGTGTTGCCGGCACCGGCGGCACCGAGCAGTTGTTCCGGGTAATCGAGATCGAACGCCGCGAACGGCCGTCGTTCGAGCAGCGGCCACAGCACGCGAAAGAGCAAGCCGTACACGTGTCGATGCGAGACGGTCGAGAACACTCGGCAGCCCCGCAGGCTTTCGCCCCACAACGTCTCGAGCGCCGTGAGCTCGGCCTCGAGATTGCGGACGCGGCGGCCGACTTCCTTCGGAACTCCGGTGGAGCCCGACGTGAACAGGACGAGGGACGCGAGCGGATCGATGGCGTCGAGAGGGGCGGAGATCGGCTCGACCTCTTCCCACACGAGACGCTGCGGCGCCTGCGTGGTGCCGGCCTCTGGCTCGATGACGCCATCGAGGGCGAGGCGCTCCGCAGCGCTGCCGAGCATCGGGGCCGGCGCAAGCACCGGCGTTCGGCCGGCCGCGAGACAGCCGAGCAACGCCGCGGTGAAACAATACGTGTCGTTGAGATTCAGCGCCCACCGCTCGCCGCCCCGCTCGCAGAGACGCGCTTGAACACCGGCGGCCTGCGCCAGCAGCTCCCGCCAGCGATGCTCGGAGCCGTCGTTGCCGAAACACGCGGTCCAGTCACCTGCCTGCGTCAGCAATCCCGTGAGGCGGCTCAACGTCACGACCGACCCCGCAAGACGATGGAGCGCACGAGGAACTCAACGCCGAACACCGCGCCGATCAGAATATAGGCGATGAAGCCGTTATAGAGGGCCCAGGTCGCAAGCGGCGCCAGCGTCGCGGTGTAGAGCGCGATGCTGCCGTTCACCACGAAGAAAACAATCCACACGATCGTGACGCGACGCGTGTAGAGAACGCCCGCGGGCGACAAATCCGGTTCACGTAGACGCGCTATACGCTCGATGGCGGACGGCGGACTGACCAGGCTCCACGAGAAGAGAAAACACAGCGTCGCGTTCACGAGCACCGGGTAGTACAACATGGCGTCTGCCTTACCGAGCAGCAGACTCGCGGCCGCGAGAAGCACCCCGCCCACGCTGATCAGGGCAGTCTGCTTGGCCACCAACGTCCGGTCGCCGCGAACGCGGAGCACGAGCAAGCGCAGAAGGCACACGGCAATCAGCAAGACGGCCACGGCGCTCGGCCCGAAGCGGCCAATGCCTACGTAGACGAGTATCGGATACAACACCAGGACGCCAGCGACAGCGGCGGAGAACCAACCGGCGATGGTGCGAGTAGCGGCCATCGCAGCGTCACAACGCTGCGCGACTGCCGCTGATGAATCGCGCGAGGTTCGCGATGGAGCCGAAGTGCTCACGCGTGGTTTGCGAATCGGCGTCGATCTTCACGTCGTAACGCTTGCGAACCGCAACGCCGAGCTCGAGAGCATCGATGGAATCGAGACCCAGCCCCTCACCAAATAGCGGTGCTTGGCTGTCGATCTGCTCCACACTGACGTCCTCGAGATTCAGGACATCGATGAGCAGCTGTTTGAGCTCCCGTTCCAGCTCGTGCATCTGGCTGAACCCCCAATGGACAGCTGGCGCAATGGTGCGTGAAGAAGTTGCGGGCGCACGCTATCACCCACTCTCGCCGGAAGGCAAGGTAAGGCGCACCCATTCCCAGCCCTGACCCTCGGCCGTCACGCGCAGCGCCGGGTCCGTCGACAACGCCCACGCGATGAACTGCGGTGTGATGGGCAGGAGATCTTCCGTTTCAGCGCGTGACTGTTGCAGCGTGATTCCGCCGGCTGCCGCGCCGCGCAGTAGCAGAGCCAGTGCGAAGGTGCGCTGCGCTTGCTGGCTATAGGCTCGATAGTCGACGGGCAATACCTCGTCGTAACTCACGAGCAATACCGTTTTGCCAGGGTTCAATGCCAGAAACGACTCGGCTTCCAACCAGCCGTAGGCGAAGGTGCCCGCCCCCGCCGCCAATGATGTGGAAGGCACGTCGCTCTTCGCGATGATCGTGTACAGCCCCGCGCTGGTGTTGTGCACCGATTGACTGAAGCCGGTGGGCGACAGCTCGCTGCCCCCGACAACACTGCCGAGCAGCTCGCGCGTGCGCACGAGCTCGCCATGCCGCGAGCAAAAAATCAGAAAGTCCGGGCGCTCGTCGCCGGCGGTTTGCAGTGCCACCTGCACGGCCATTTTGGACAGCGCGCTCATGCGCCGCCGGTGCACAGCGGGGATGGCGCTATCCGGAACCCCACCTTCGGCGCCTTGCGGCGCTGCACGCCATTCCTTTGGATCGGATGTTTCGGGAGACCAAAACACCCACCGTAGGATCTCTACGCCGCCCGGCACGAAACGACTCTCGGCGGCTCCACCACTGCGCCAGGCGCCAGAGAATCGCGAGCTTGAGGTTGCGGAGCCACGGGTCGTTTCCTCGATGGTATGCGGGTACCGCGAAAGCAGTATTCCGCGAGACTATATACTGTGGGCTCATCCCCTGCGATCGGTTGGCCCGCAGCATGAGCCTTGAGTCCCGGCGCAGTTTTTCAGCAAATTCGATAGCACTCGTAACGGCGCTGGTCGCGGTGCTGCACGCTGCGGGAGCTCTCGGCGCACCGGACGGCGCCGACATCATCAAGCGCCTCGCGCGCCCGTATCCTGCCAGCGTCGCGTTCGTCGAGGCACGATTCTCTGCGCTGCTCGAAATGCCGATCGTCGTGAGCGGCGAGCTCGGCTACGAAGGCGCCGATAGTCTGACCCGCCACGTGACGCAGCCGTACGAGGAAACGACGACGATCCATGGTGAAGCAGTTCGCGTAGAGCGCGCGGACCAAACGCCGCGCACATTTTCCCTACATCGTGCACCCGAGCTGCGCGGATTGCTCACGGGCATGACCGGGCTCTTGTCCGGGAACGACGTGTTGATCGCGGCGCACTTTCAGGTGACGACGAGTACCACGCCAAACGACGCGTGGCGTATCGATCTCGCACCCACCGACGGCAGAATCCAGAAACGCCTGAGCGACATCACGGTGACGGGCGCGGGCAGCGAGCCGCATTGCTTCGTGATTCGCGACACGCAGGGCGGCGCCAGCGTGATGCTGCTCGGCGACGCGGCGAAGACCGTGCCGCCCACGGTGACTCTTGCGGGCCTGCTCGGCACCTGCGCGGCCGAATGAGATACAGCTTCAGGGCTTTGCTCCTGCTCTTCGTGTGGGTGGCCGTGCTGGTCGGCGCTGGAGCTTTCGTCGACAGCCATCTGCGCGTGGGCTCCGACTTGCGGCTGTTTTTGCCCGCGCCCGCGACGGCCGCGCAACGCCTGCTGCTCGACGCCATCGGTGAGGGGCCCGCGTCGCGGCTACTCGTGATCACGCTCGAAGGCGCAGAGCCCGCCGCACTCGCCGAGGTCTCGCGCGCGTTGAACGAGGCGCTGCGTGGCGACGAGCATTTCCGTTTCATCACGAACGGCGACGTGGCGCTGGACCAGTTGCCGGAAGACCTGCTGCCGTACCGGTATGTGCTTTCCGCCAACGGCGACACGCGCGCGTTCGACCGCGAGCGGCTACACGCGGCGCTCGAAGCGCGCGCGCAGGATCTCGCCTCGCCCGGCGGCTTTGCGCTCGAGCCGCTGCTGCCGCGCGACCCGACGCTCACGTTGCTCACGCTGCTAGGCGAGTGGCAACCGACGCGCGAGCCGCGCCGCGAGTTCGACGTGTGGTTCGACACCGCTGGCGAACGCGCGCTGCTCGTGGCCGAGACACGTGCGGCCGCGTCCGACCCCACCGAAGAGCGCGAGGCGCTCGATACGTTGCAGCGAACACTCGCGTCGATGCCCGCCGCGAGCCACGTGACGCTGACCGCGAGCGGCGTCGGCGCGTTCTCCGTGCTCATGGAAGGGCGCACGCGCGCGGCCACTCAATCGCTCGCGCTCGCGGCGACGATCGGCATGCTGCTCGTGCTGCTCGTGGCGTATCGCAGCCTCGGCGCCATCCTCTTGAGCTCGCTGCCGCTGGCGAGCGCGGGGCTCGCCGGGCTCGCGGCCGTGAGCGCCGTGTTCGGCGCGGTGCACGGCATCACGCTCGCGTTTGGCTTCACGCTGATCGGCGTAGCGCAGGACTACCCGATTCATTTATTGAGTCACAGCCGGGCGGGCATGCCGCCCACGCGCATCGCGAAAGAGCTATGGCCCACGCTCGCGACCGGCGTTGCAAGCACGAGCGTGGCGTACCTCACGTTCTGGTTCAGCGGCGTGACGGGGCTCGCGCAGCTCGCATGCTTCGCCGTGGCTGGGCTCGCGGTGGCGGGGCTCACCACACGATTTCTCGTGCCGCTGCTGATGGCGGAAGGCGGGCGCGACTACGGCAGCTCGCCGTTTTTGCGCCGCGTGTGGAACGCCGTCGCGGGGCTGCCGCGGCCGCGCTGGGCCGTGCCAGTCACGCTCGTCGTGTGCGTGGCCGCGTTGCTGCTCGCGCGCCAGCCGTTCTGGGAGAACGACCTCGGCGGGCTCACACCGGTGCCGCGCGACTTGCTCGAGCGCGACCGCGAACTGCGCCAGCAGCTCGGCACCGCGGACGCGCGGTATCTGCTCGTCGTGGAGGCGCCCAACGTGGATGCGGCGCTCGGGCGGCTCGAAGCTCTCGATGGCTCGCTGCAACGGCTGGTGGCCGACAACGCCGTCGCGAGCTACACGCACGCGGCGCGGTTTCTGCCATCGGCGGCCGCGCAGGCATCGCGGCGCGCAGAGCTGCCTGACGCGGCGACGCTGCGCGCTGCGCTCGAGTCCGCGCAGGCCGGCACAGCGTTTCGAGCGGGCGCGTTCGCACCGTTCCTGGCCGACGTCGAGCGCGCACGCACGCTGCCGCCACTCACAATGGACCAAGTGCGCGCGACCGTGCTCGGTCCGCAGCTCGACGCGTTGCTCATGGACCGCGGGGGTTCCTACGCGGCGCTCGTGACGTTCAGCGGCGTGAAGGATGCGGCCGCACTGAGCGCGCTCGCGACGGCGAACGCAGTCACCTTGCTCGATCTGCGTGACGCCTCCGCGAGCCTCGTCGAAAGTCAACGCACGCGAATGCTCGCGAGCTTGAGCGTAGGCGCATTGCTCTTGATCGGCATCGTCGCGCTCGCGTTGCGCGAGCGGGCGCGCGTGCTGCGTGTACTGGCGCCGATGGCGCTCACCACATTGATCATCGTCGCCGCGCTACACGCCGCGGGCGTGTCGCTGAACCTGTTCCATCTGATCTCGCTGATCCTGGCAGCAGGGCTCGGCCTCGATTACGCGCTGTTCTTCGAGCACGCGGCCGACGACGCGGGCGAGCAAGGGCGCACGCTGCACGCGATCCTCGTCTCTGCCGCGTCGACGTTCATGGTGTTCGCGCTGCTCGCGATCTCCGAGATCCCGGTGCTGCGGGCAATCGGCGTGCCGATCACGATCGGCGTCGTGTCGAACTTCGTGCTGGCGCTGCTGCTCACCCGCCAGCAGCCGACAGACGCAGCGGGTCCCGTTTCAACGGGCGCCGCTCGATGACGCGTCAGCGCTCGGTCACGGCAGGCGTTTTCACGAGCGTCAGCTGTTGCGGCTGAACGCGCGTCACGGTGGTCGCCGCTTCGCGTGTGATCGGTAGACCGCGTCCGTCGTGAATCACGGGCGTCTCGGTGTAGTGCGTACCGCGCAAGTCGCTTAACGATTCCAGGAATGTTCTGAGCTGATGCTTGGCGAACGAACGCACGAGCGCATCCGGAATGTGGCCACCAAAGTCGACGTCCAT
>Ga0302322_100004511_pt1 | contig 12109 bp, 10 predicted proteins | sample Fen_T0_2_FD_203757 | JGI IMG/M metagenome (GOLD analysis project Ga0302322, IMG submission 203757) | Peat permafrost microbial communities from Stordalen Mire near Abisko, Sweden - Fen_T0_2 | ecosystem: Environmental > Terrestrial > Soil > Wetlands > Permafrost | place: Sweden: Abisko... | reverse complement strand
CCGAAACTCAGAGATCCACGAATTGCTACCAAACTTGCGGAGCGTGACGCGCTCGGTCCCGCCGGCTTCAGAGGAATGGCCGCGCATCGAGCGCGACGGATTTACGGTCAGCGTCGATCCGCAGTGCCAATCGCCACTGGCATTCGCGCTGTCGGTGGCGCGAGGGCTGGAGGCGCGGCCCCGGCGCTTGGACGCCAGTTACCTGTACGATCCGATCGGCTCGGCACTGTTCGAACGAATCACCGACCAGCCGGAGTACTATCTGACTCGTGCGGAAGATCGGTTGTTGGCAAAGCACGCGCCGGCACTCCGCGCGGCGGCCGGCCCGAGTACGCTGCTCGAGCTCGGTTCGGGCGCGTCACTGAAGACCCAACGCCTGCTCGACGCCTGGGCATCGGCCGGGCCGGTTTCGTACGTGCCAGTCGATGTCGATGCTCAAGCGATCGAACAAGCGTGCACGGCGCTGCGGCGGCGCTATCCAGATCCGAGGCGCGTGGCGTTACGGGGCATCGCCGCGACGTATGAACGAGCGCTGGCAATGCGGCGTGATCCCGAGCGAACGACGATCGCGTTTTTGGGCTCCAGCCTCGGCAACCTGGGCTGGAACGAGTACCCCGCCTTCTGCGGGGTAGTGGCAGGTTCGCTCCGGCCCGGCGATCATTTTTTGGTCGGCGTGGACCTGGTCAAGGACCCGGCACGGATCGAGGCAGCCTACAGTGATGCGGCCGGCGTCACTGCCGCATTCACGCGCAACTTATTCGCGCGAATGAACCGCGAGCTGCACACGCGTATTCCTTCGGCGACGCTCGAGCACGTCTCCTACTACGACACCGAGCGCGAGCGAGTCGAAATTTTCGCTCAGGCGACGGAAGAATTCTTGATTCGAGTGCCTGCGCTCGGGCGCGAATTCCGAATCGCACGTGGCGAGCGCATTCTGACGGAGGTCAGCCACAAGTTCCGACCGGCAGCGCTGATCGCAACCGTCGAACGCTTTGGTCTACGACTGAGCTGGGAGACCCACGAGGACGACGAGTTCGGCCTGTTCTTGTTCGAGAAGGTGAATGAGTCGCTCTCGAGTGTACGTAAGCCGTCCCGCATCGCTGCCGAGCTCGCGCTACTCAGCGCCGAGCGCGCGCGCACGTTGCAGATCGTCGCGCCATTGAGCGAGGCGGACCTGGCGCGCCAGCACAGCCAACTGATGAGCCCCATCGCCTGGGATCTCGGCCACATTGCCCAGTTCGAGGAACAGTGGCTCCTCCCCGCCGAGTCGGGCGCGGCCGCCTCGAGCGAAATGTGCTCACTGTATGACGCGCTGGCCACGCCCCGCTCCGCGCGCTCGACACTGCGGTTGCCCGCGGTTTCCGAAGTCTGGCAGCGCCTGAGCAGCGTACGGCAGCGCATCGAGCATTACTTCGTCGGTGCAGCCGGCTCCCAGAGCGCGCGGGCGGCCGAGTTACGGGCCGGTGAATTTTCGCTGCCACTGGTAGTGCAGCACGAGGCCCAGCACCAAGAAACCATTTTACAGGCCATCGCCCTTCGCGACGACCTACTCTACCGCCCGAGCTACGTCAGCGATGCGGTGCTGCAGAGTGCAGCCTGCCCCGTCGCCGATCGCGTGCTCATCCCGGGTGGGCCTTTCATCATGGGCACGAACGACCGTACCTGGGCCTACGACAACGAACGGCCCGCTCACGAAATCACGATCCCGAGCTTCTGGCTCGGGCGCACGCCGGTCACCCACCGGGAGTACCACGAGTTCATCGACAGCGGCGGCTATGGAAAGCGTTGCTTCTGGTCGGAGTCCGGTTGGGACTGGCTCCAAAAAGAACGAGCCTACGCGTCTCTGCACTGGCGGCTGAGGCCAACCAGTGATTGCCACTCGCTCGCGAACTGGCGCGCACTGGCGTTTGGACGACTCGAGCCGCTTCATCCGAACGACATCGTCGTACACGTGTCTTGGTTCGAAGCGGACGCCTTCGCACGCTGGGCCGGTGGTCGCCTGCCAAGCGAAGCGGAGTGGGAAAAGGCGGCCGCTTGGGACCCAATCAAAGGGGTTTCGCAGCGTTTTCCTTGGGGCAATAGCGCTTGGGACCGGGCGCGCGCGAACCTGGGTCAAGAGCGCTTGGAGCCGGCGCGCGCCAACGCCTACGCTGAGGGCCGCAGCGCTTACGGCTGTTCGCAAATGCTGGGAGACGTTTGGGAGTGGACCGACACCTGGTTCGACGGCTATCCGGGCTTCGAAAGCTTCCCCTACCCGGAGTACTCCGAAGCCTTCTTCGGGCTCGGCTATCGCGTTCTGCGCGGCGGCTCATTCGCAACTCGCGCCGTCGTGGCGCGGAATACCTTCCGCAATTGGGATCTTCCACAGCGGCGCCAGATCTTCGCAGGGTTTCGTTGTGCGTGGTCGGCGTGAGACCTTCGCGGAGCCCGGGCACGCTGGCGGCGGTGCTCGCGGCTCTTCCGGTGCGCGTCGAACGGCACAAATGATGCGGACCGACGTGCGGCTGCTAGGGGTCGCCGCGAGCCGGCATTCGGCGGCATGTTCGAGGTCAGCGTCCGTCGTCGCCAAGCTCGACTGCTCGCCGCGCTGTATTGCGGCACAGGCGGCTGCGCCTAGTTGGCATGCGAAGGGCTTCCGAAGTACGACTACCCCGCAACGAGCTGCTGCCCACCGTCGACGTCGTATGTCGCGCCCGTGAGGGCGGTGTTGACCATGATGTGTACGGCCAGGGCCGCGACGTCGCTCGCTTCGACGACGCGCCGAATGGGCAGTGAGGCTCGCAGCTGTTTGCGGCGCCCTTCGAGCTGATCGCCGAGGATCGAGGCAGACAACGGAGTGTCGACGAAGCCGGCGGCGATGAGGTTGACGCGCACGGGCGCGAGTTCCAGCGCCAAGTTGGCGGTCAGCGCGGGCAGGGCGGCGGTAACCGTCGAAAGGATCCCCTGCCCGACGCCGGGGCGGCGCCCGCCAGTGCCTCCCATGAACAACAGCGTGCCTCCCGCCCGCATCCGGCTGGCGGCGCCGCGGGCGATTTGAAGCACCGGCACGAGGTGCTCGTCGAGCGCGTCGCGCGCCCGCGCTGGATCCGCGTCGACGAGCCGCCCGTAATGCGGCCGGCCCGCGGTGACCATCACGTGGTCGAGCGGCGTCGATAGGTCACGGAAGAACCGTGCGACGGAAGCAGAATCCACGGCGTCGAAGGCCGTGGCGCTGAGCGCACCCAGCTCGCTCGCGGCACGCTGCAAGCGCCCCGGATCTCGACCGGTGAGGATCACGTTGGCGCCCTCGGCGCGAGCGTATCGAGCCGTCTCGAACCCGATGCCGGAGCTGCCTCCGATCACGACGACGGTTTGACCACGCAGCTGCGGATCGCGGGGTGTCGAACCGGTTGTCCCGACTGTGTTCATCATTGCTCCGATTGCGCGCCGCGGGGTCAGCCTTGTTCGGCAAACAACCGCGCCTGACTCTGCCCGTACGGAAAGAAACCCGCTTTGTCGCCCTTCGACCACGCGGCTCGCTGCTCCGCGCTGGTGATGCTCCAATCCGGTCGGCAGCGCCGCAGTGTCGCGCGCAGATCGAGCCGCAGCTCCTCCAGGGTCGGCCGACCAAAGAACCAGTAGCCGTCGTAAATCTTGTACACGCGCAACGCGGGCTCGAGCACGAGCGTATGAGGGATCATCGGATCGTGGTGCGGGTCCGTGTATTCCGCGATGTCGAGGTCCTTCTGTAGTTTGCGCCCGGGGTCCGAGAGAAACGTCCAGGCGGCGCCGGCACCCGTGCGAAACTCGTTCGTTTCGAGCAGGTTGTCGGTCGAGATGGTAACGAGACGGCAGTAGCCCACTTGCATCTCGCGGTAGAGCTGCACGAGCCCTTCGTGCTGGCGTCTTTCCCGCGGGCAGAAACCTCCCCGAGAAAGCACCAGCACCAAGGGATCTCCACCCTGCAAATCCGCCAGCGTACGGTGCTTCCCGTGGTGGTCGGGAAGCTCGTAATCGGGAAAGCTCGCGCCGGGAACGATATCTGCCCTCATCTGCGGGCGAGCTCCGTGGGAAGACGGATATTGACGACTTGCATGCACGAAGATGTGGACCCAATGCCCAAACGCCCATCGTACTTTGGTATGAGTTGCGAGGTGTGGGGCGGGGGCGGCGCTCTAGACCAGCTCGGGACCGACTGAGAGTACGTTTTTTTGGCAACGTCTGACGGAGGTTCGCCGACCTGACCAATCTTGGGCTGACCCTTGGGCATGGCGCGGCATTGGTGGCTTGGAAAGGCCGGAAAGCCCGCGGTGGCCCGAGAGCCCTGGCGGCACACCTCGTGCACTGCTCAGCGATTCGATGTTGTGGCAATACGCAAAATCGGAAGTGATGTTGGTCGCCCTCGAATACGGAGGACAATGGCGGGCCGACTTGGCCCCGGAATCGGAAGTCGATCTAATCATGGTCGTACAAGTCGCGGGCGAAGATCCACTGCTGTTTGCGCGCCGGTTTCTCGACAAAGTCTTGGCTGTCGTCGCTCGAGGTTCGGAAGTGACCTCGGCCGTACTGGCGGTCGCACCGAGCGTCGACGCGCGCAATCTCGAGGCTCGCTGCGCGATCGCTCGGACGCTGCTGCGTGTCCTGAGTCGTGGCTCGAGGCGCCAACTCCATTTGCTCGAGCCCAGCAAGGCCCCCGCGGATTGCCGTGCACACTTACTCGCGATCGCCGAGGGTTTATCGGAGAACTCCTCGACCGACTGTGAGATACGACTCGGCTATGACACCTTCAGGAGCGCAGGCGCTGGCGCCGCGCGGGTGGACGGTTGAACTTGCGCTCGAACCTCGAGCCGACGGTGAATCTAGCGGAGGGCATCCGGGACGACGACCATTCCTATGGTCCGGCGTCGGCGCTGGTCACGATGGTCGAATACGCCGACTTCGACTGCCACTCATGCGCGGAAGCCTACCCCATCGTGAGAGAGCTTTGCGCCCGATTCGCGCCTTACTTACGCGTCGTATTCCGACACAGCCCGCGGAGTCATGACCATTCCCGCGCCGGTCTCGCCGCCGAGGCCGTCGAAGCGGCGGCCGAGCAGGGCAAGTTCTGGCAGATGCATGACTGTCTGTTCGAGCATCGGTCGGCCATCGAGGCCGTCGACCTTTTCGAGTATGCTCAGCTCCTCGAGCTCGATTTGGAAAGGTTCGCCGACGCGATGTGCAGCCGCTCGCATCGGGCACGCGTTCGACGGGACCAGTTCTCGGGCATTCGCAGTCACGTCGTCTCTACGCCGACGTTCTTCATCAACGGGGTGAAGTTTCCGAAAGGCACTGATCGCGAAGCCCTGGTCTCGGCGATCATGCAGGCGCGAAGCTCCGCGACAGGCGTATTGTCCGCGCGAGGCTACACCACGGTTATCGGGGCGTTGGCTCGCCTTCTCGCCATCACGACCTCGTTACGTGATGCGTACAAGCGGCACTATTGGCGGTGTCTGCCTCTGCCTTTCGGCCACTCTAGAATGATTTGTGGACAACACGCACACGAGCAATCCGAGCTGGTGGCTCAGCTTTCGCAGCGCGTCGAAAACGCCTGGTCGACGAAAGCCGACTCGACAATCGAGTTACTGAACCACGCGGGTCTCACCCCTGAGGGGGGCGAGCTCGAGCCTTGGTTCGGTCGTCTACTCAGCTCACACGAATTTGCGCTGATCACGGCGCATTCAATCGCGAACCGTCTCGCAGAACTCGACGACGCCGAAAGCCGCCATTGGGTCACGGGGCGGCTGGTGACGATCAACGAGCGCCAAGCCGAGGCGATTACCAGGCGAATCCTAGCCCCGCGTCGCGACGTTCCGCGAGTGACCGACCATTAGTTCCTAGACGCGACCCGCGTCGAGCAACGCAGACCACTACGCAAGAAGGAATGTTCCAAATGTCTCACTCCAATGAAGGCCGTTACCTCGTTCTCGTCCACCGAATTCCAAAACTGTCTCGCGAGCGCGAGCGCGAGCTCGCCAAGCGCTGGCGTGAGCATGCAGATCCGGCGGCACGCGACGAGCTCGTGCATTCTCAGCTACGCCACGTCGTTGCCATCGCTCGCCGCTATCGGCGAGATACTGGAGCTACGCTCGACGAGCTCATCGCGGAGGGCAATTTTGGACTACTCCAAGCCCTGAACAGGTTCGACGCAGACCGCGGGACTCGCTTCGTGACTTACGCGGTGTATTGGATTCGCGCATATATCTCACAGCATCTGATTCGGTCGAGGAGCCTGGTCGCGACCGGCGTTCAGTCCAAGCTGCTCTCAAAAGTCCGCCGTGAGCGAGCCAAAGCGGCCATGTTGAGCGGCGAGGACGGGAAAGCCGACAAGTGGATCGCGGCGGAACTCGCCCTTTCACCGGACAAGTTACGCTCCTTGATCGAGCGACTCGACGTTCGGGACCTGCCCTGGGACGTCAACACGGAAGACGCTCTCCGCGGACGCTTTCTGGAAGCGCACGAGTCGCCCAGCGCAGAAGAAACCTCATTGACCAAGGAGGCACGGCGTCACCTCTCCGCCGCCATTTCTGGCGCCTTGTCTAACCTGGACGAGCGCGAACGTTACGTCGTAACTGATGGCTCATCGAGAGGAGCAGCTCTCGCTGGCTGAGCTCGGTCGTCATTTTAGCGTTTCGCGCGAACGCGCTCGGCAAATCGAATCGCGGGCTCTGCACAAGCTCAAGCTCGCGCTCAGCCGATCACCGGCGCGAGCGCAATGGCTTGCGGATCGATTCGCGGCTTGACGTGTTTCGGCTTCACGGCCTTGCATCGCGCGGGGGACAGCCACCTCTGCCGCTCGCCACAGGTGCGGTGATGGATGCTACGCGTCGGCGAGCGCGCGATGGACGAGAGAAATGCAGGCCGATCCTTCGCCGACCGCGGCGGCGACGCGCTTCGTGCTGCCAGAGCGCACGTCCCCCACGGCGAACACCCGAGGCAAGCTGGTCTCGTACTCGGCCGCCGGACGCGAGCCAAAGCGTGCCGCCGCAGCGCCATCGCGCGCTTCGGAGCTTGCCCGGTGCCCGGTCAGGATGAAGCCTTTCTCGTCGAGCTCGAGGCAGCCCTGTAGCCACTCCGTGTTCGGTTTTGCACCCGTCATCGAAAACACGTGCTGGATCGGCAGGCAGGTGCGTGACCCTTCTCGGTTTCGCCAAACCACGCCTTCGAGGCTGTCGTAACCGCTGAGCTCCACGATTTCACTGCCGACATTGAGGGTGATGTTCGAGCTCTCCTCGATGCGTCGAATCAGGTAGTTCGACATACTGGCGGCCAAGCTCTCGCCGCGAATCAGGACATGCACGTGGCGCGAGGTGCGGGCCAAAAACGTGGCCGCTTGGCCTGCGGAGTTGCCGCCGCCCACCACGATCACTTCGTCGTCCGCACAGCGCTGCGCCTCGAGAAAAGTGGCGCCGTAATAGACCCCCGCGCCCTCGAAGCGTGCCAGATTCGCCAATTCGAGTTTGCGATACTCGGCACCGGTTGCGATCACGACGGCGCGCGCCGAAAAGCTGCCACCTCCGTCCAGCTCGACGCGATATGACGCCCCGTCGTCATGCAAACGCACCGCGCCACGCGCGACCGCAAGCTTCGCGCCGAATTTTTCGGCCTGAGCCAGCGCGCGTTGGGCCAGACCCTGACCGGAGACCCAGTAGGGAAACCGAGATAGTTCTCGATCTTCGAGCTCGAGCCGGCCTGACCACCGGGTGCGGTCATTTCCAGTACGAGCACGTCCAAACCCTCCGATGCCGCATAGACCGCCGCGGCAAGGCCGGCGGGGCCCGCACCGACGATGACCAGGTCCTTTTGCGTCTCCTCCTCGATGGCTTGGTTGAAACCCAGGCACTCCGCGACCTCGGCGTTCGTCGGGTTGCGCAGTACTTTCTCGCCACGGCAGATCAACACCGGCAAATCACTGGCGCTGACCCTGAATCCCTCGAGCAGCGCCGGCACGTCGGGCTCGGTGTCAATGTCGATGTAACGGTGCGGATGGCCGTTGCGCGTGAGGAATGCCTGCAACCGCAGTGTTCCCGCCGATAGCCGTGAACCGATCACGATTGCATCGCCCCAGCCGCCCTCGAGCAGCAAGAGGCGCCGCAGGATGAACGCACGCATACAGATTTCACTCAGCTCCGGGTCGGTCTGCATCAAGCTTCGAAACTGCGCTAGCTCGACACGAAGCAGACGAGAGCGTTCCGTGGCGCGACCGCGCACGAGCACGCGGCGGTCGGCCAACATGCTGACTTCACCGGTAAATTCTTGGGGGCCGTGCACGGTGATCAGAACTTCTTCGGAGCCGTTCGGATGCACGATCGCAATGCCTCCCTGCAGGACCACGAAGAATGGCCTGCCGTACTCCCCGTCGTCGAATACTATGCCACCCGCGGGAACGTCGACGGTCGTCGCGACGCGTGCGACACGCGCAATCTGCGCGTCGGTAAACCTCGGGAACACTCGAGCTCGGCGATCGAGGAACGCGTCCGATGCCGGCGGAACGCTGGCTTGCGCGGGCATCATCCGCCCGAGAGGAACTGATCGTCGGCGTAGCAGTAGGCCCACGTCTCGCCGACTTCGCCGGAGGTGATGAGGGGGTGGCGAGTTTGCGCGTAGTGTGCCGTTGCGTGCCGATTCGGAGAATCATCACAACAGCTGGCTTTGCCGCAGCTCAAACAGACCCGCAAGTGCACCCACTGACTGCCAATTTTCAAGCACTCTTCACAGCCTGGCGGCGGCCGGAGAACCGTCTTCGGGGTACTCTCCGTGACGTGTCGGCAGGGGCGTGAGAGGTCGATCGGTTCGTCGCGCTGCTGCATGCTGTCCTCCTAGACTCGGCTTGCAACCGAACCTGCGGCGCGAAACCGCAAAGTCTAGTGACATTCGGCAGCTGCTCGCGCTTCACGCTTTGCGAGGGTAACGCTTCGGCCGCCGACGACCGCTTGCGGCCACGGTCGGCTGCGGCGTGAACCCGTCTGCCGAGACGAGCGTGCCCACGCCCTCCATGGATTTTTTGAATTCAATCGACCTCGAATCGGCGATTGCCCGAGGATCGAACTCGGGGTCCAACATCACGCCCCAGATCTTGCGCATCTGCATGCCGATGTTGCCCGCGTCATAGAGCGGGAAGACCGCGGCCTCACGTAGGAATCTTTCGACCGGATGGGCCTTGTCGAGAGCGTTGACTCCCATGACTTGCATCGCACGAAATATCGAATTGAACAGTGTTTCGCCGCAGAACACCTTGGCCATTGCACCGACGGCATGCCCCTCGGCGTCGTGCAGGTCGAGGTAGTGCGCAGCCTTCCAGGAGAACGCTCGGCAAGCCTCGATCTTCATCGCCACGTCGGCGAGCAGATAGCCCACCGCTTGATGATGGATGATTGGCAGGTTTCCGCCCGCGGTGTGCGTCTTCGCCCACTTGAGCACGTATTCATAGGCGGAGCGAGCCACGCCGACCGCCGCGATGGCGGCGACCGGCCCGGACCAGGTGAACGCCTTGCTGACCACTAGGTCGCCGTTGCCAATGGCGAACGCATTCTCGTCGGGCACTCGACAATCTTCGAAGACGAGGGAGTTGTTCTGGCAGGAGCGGTGACCGAGCTTCGAAATCGGTTGCTTGTACACGACGCCAGCCGTTCCACGCGGTACGATGATGGCGCTCAGCCCTGCTTTGCCGCCCTTTTCAGGGCTGGTCCGTGCGATGCAAACATTCACGTTCGCCCCCTTGAGGTCCCACCCCCCGGCATTCGCCGGCCAGTACTTGGTTCCGGCGAGCACGTATTCTCCGCGCCCTTTATCGTGCCGTGCCGTGAGCCCAATACCCGTCGGGTGGGCGCCCGGGTGGTCGAAGTTGGCAGTGCCACCGGGGGTTCCTGCAGCCTCGCTCACGGTCCAAGCCGCGAGGTACTCGCCACGCGGGTCACTGGTGGCTTCACCGAGCCACTTCCGCTTTTGCTCCTCGGAGCCAAACCAAGCGACGGGCATGAGCGCCAGGCCGTTCACGAGCAGCACGGTGGCAAATCCGGGATCGACCGCCGTGATTTCCTCGGCAACAATCTGGAAATCCACGTTGCTTACTCCGCCGCCGCCGTAGCGCTTCGGAAGAAAGCCCATGGCGAAGCCCAGCTTGTAGCACTCGATGTAGGCGCCTTTCATGAGCAGAAAGGCCTTCTGCGTGTCAGGCTCCTCGTCGGCCCTCTTGACGATCGGCTGAAGAATATCGACGGCAAACTCTCGGGCGTTGCGTTGCAGTTTTTGCTGCGCACTCGTTAGAGTGAAGTCGATTGCCATTTGCTTCGTCCAAGAGTTTGTTTGCAATTATTCGCGAGTTACCACTTGTTTCAGGCGGGCGGGATGAACCGGAAGCGGCAAGCGTCCCCGCCCCGCTGCATGCACTCTTGCTGTTCGACCTCTGCACCCATCAAGCCGGACAGGAATCCGACATCGAAGCGACACACCTCTGGGTAGTCCTTGGATAGGTCGTGGTACACACAGTTCTTGCACTCGATGCGCAGTAGCTTATCCGTACCGTTGGGCGAGACCGTGCGGGCGACGAACCCGGTTTCGTTCATGATCTGAACGATCTCCGCGATGCGTTCCATACGATTCTTTCCGACGAGGCGCGGGATGAGGTCGGCAGACATCTTTACTCCCAAGTCATACATATATTGACTGGCCTCCTCGACGCCGAACCGCTCGCGAAGAGTCCGGATGAGCAGCTTGGAGAACCAGGAGTATTGCTTGGGGAAACGATTGGCGCCTTCATCGGTCAGAACATAGACATGTAGCGGTCGACCGCCCGTTTTGCGGGGAGCCGCTTTCTGGACGCAGCCCTCCCGCTCGAGCGCAATCAAGTGTTGGTTGACCGCGGTTCTGCTCAGCCCGACTGCGACCACCAACTCATCCAGAGTCACGCCCGCCTTGTGCTGGAGCAACTCGTTCAGCACCGCCTGCTGGCTGTTTACGGGAGTGGACATGTTTCAGGCGCGCTGCGGTAGCGAGGGTCGTGAACGAGACGAGGACTTTTGCCTATTCGATATTGCGAATCTAGCTGGCGCGGGCGACGGTGACAAATTGTTTACTCGCAATGAAGGAGGCGGGGGCCATCTCGCGGGGCAACACCGCGGGCGGGGCGTTGACGCCCCGTTGACACCGCCTGCTTTTACCTATTAAATCAGTTTAAATAGACAAAAGCCTTCGTTCGGGACTTGGAGGGCAAAATGGCGAGTTTTTCTCAGGCGACGGAGCACGTACGCCGACAAAAAGCGGACAGTGAAGTTTTTTCCGAGGTCCTCGAGGCATTGCAGCGAGGCGAAGGACTTCGGACCGAGCTTGAACGCGGTCACCGTGTGCGAGCGGCTGACGGGCACCGAGCGATGAGCGAGCGCGAGGCACTGCTGGAGGCACTGAAGGTCAGCGATGTGGAGCTGCGCCGGGCTCATACCCAGCTAGCGGAGGGGCAGCGCCTCAGCAAAACCGGCAGCTTCACCTCGGACCTTCAGTTGGATCAGCACAGCTGGTCGGACGAGTACTACCGGATCTTCGAGCTCGACCGCGGCACCCGCCCCAGCGTCGAAGCGGTTCGCAACCGGGTTCATCCGGATGACTTGCCGTTATTCGACAGCGAGATCCAGCGCGGGATTGCCGGTGGGGACACCGACTTCACGTTTCGCATCATGACGCCAGAGGGTGGGCTGAAGCACCTGCGCGGCGTCGCCCGCGTGATCGAGCAAGTCGCCGGTCGCCCGATCTTCACGGGAACCGTTCAGGACATCACGGAAGGCAAGCTCGCAGAGGCGGCCTTGCTGAGTAGCAAAGCGGAGCTCCTGCTCTCGAATAGCTACTTGATGATTGCCCAGCGTCTGAGCAAGACCGGCAGCTTCACCTGGAACCTCCGGACGAATGAGCGTCGCTGGTCCGACGAGATGTATCGGATCTTCGAAGTCGAGCCCAACGGACCTGTTCCCGCGGCTCGGGCCAGTCAAGTGATCCACCCCGATGACATGGCCGTATTCGACGCCCTGGTGGCGCGCGCGCGGACAGGGCAAGATTTCGATGGGGAACTCCGAGAGATCACGCCACGCGGCTCCGTCAAGCACGA
>Ga0302322_100004510_pt1 | contig 12109 bp, 10 predicted proteins | sample Fen_T0_2_FD_203757 | JGI IMG/M metagenome (GOLD analysis project Ga0302322, IMG submission 203757) | Peat permafrost microbial communities from Stordalen Mire near Abisko, Sweden - Fen_T0_2 | ecosystem: Environmental > Terrestrial > Soil > Wetlands > Permafrost | place: Sweden: Abisko... | reverse complement strand
AACAGGCCGACCTTCGACGAGTCCGAGTACGCAGAGGGGTCGGGCATCACAGATTCGATCAATGCCAATACCTGACTCTGTTCAGTGTTGATGGCTTTTTTCAGCATCAACGCCTGCTGGGTCTCAGTCGCCTGGGCGGACGACGATATAGATGAGATTTCCATACGGGTAGCGTATCACTCGTGCAGATACGCACCATAGGGACTATGCCCTATTTTTGGGACGTTATGATTGCCCGGTTAATTTTGTCCCATCCGTCGACGCAGTTGTCCACAGGCGGCGTCGATGTCGCGGCCGCGTGGACGACGGAAATGCGCAACCACACCCTCCACCCGCAACCGTGCCAGGAAACGGTCGGCGCAATCCTCTGCAACCGCTTCATAATTAACGCCGCGCAGGCTGAGGCCAGTCGGGTTGTAGCGCAGCAGGTTCACATGCATTCTCCGGGTCTTGAGCAGGCGGGCGAGTTGGAGCGCTTGGGCAGGCGAGTCATTCACGCCTTTAAGCAGGCAATACTGGATTGTTACCGGCCGGCTGGTTTGCGCCTGATAACGGTCGGCTGCGGCGAGAATTTCTTCCACTCCGAAACGTTTCCCTACCGGCAAAAGGCGTTCGCGTGTTGCATCGTCCGGCGCGTGCAACGACACGGCGAGATGCACATTCAGGCCGGAGGCGGCGAGCGCGTCGATTCCCGGCACGATGCCCACGGTGGACACGGTGATCTGCCGCCAGCCGAGCGCGCCGAGCTTGTTGTCGGCGATGCGGCGAACGGCTTCGACGACGTTGTCGAGATTGAGCATCGGCTCGCCCATGCCCATGAAAACGACGGTCTGCAACCGGCGTCCACCGGCAAGGGCTTCGCGGCGCAACGCGAGAAACTGTTCCACCATTTCGCCGGCGGTCAGGTTGCGCTCAAACCCCGACCTGGTCGTCGCGCAAAAGTCGCACCCCATCGCACAGCCCACCTGCGAGGAAATGCAGCCCGCGGCGCGATCATCGCGGAAGTCAGGCATCAGCACCGATTCAACCGCGCGTCCATCAGCGAGACGAAGCAACAGTTTGGCGGTGCCGTCGGCCGCGGTCTGCCGCGTCGCGAGTGAAGTCGTGCCGAGGGGTGACAGACGAAGTTTTTCTTCGAGGGCTTTTGGCAGGCGCAGCTGTTCCCAGTTGATCTCGGCGCTGGCGGCGTAGCAGGCGCGCAACACCCGCGCAGCATGCGAAGGCTTGAATCCCGAAGCCGAGAAGTGGTCTTGGAGATCCGCGAGACTGTAATCAGAGAGAGCGATCACGCGTTTACCAACGCAGTGATTTCGCTCAAAGCCAAGCTGGTCGTCGCGGTAATGCCGTTCTACCAGCCGCGATCGCAATCGTATTCATACGGATGATAGAGCCCCTTCCCGTAAAACTGGGACACCCCAATCGTGATGGAAAACTTTCCCGAAGGGTCGGTCGCCGTAGTGATCATTGATGCACCATAACCATTGCGGCCGCTACCAGCCGAGACGTAGGTGAGCGACATCTCGCCGTGGATTTCCATCTTGCGCGGCGTGATTTCCACCCAAGGGGACGACGGCAGAGGCGTGATTAGGGGTGTAGTAGCCTGGGGCTGGGCGTGCGGCGGACGGTCGGCTACCGCCATCGCGACTAGGCGATCGAGCTGAGTCAACTCGGGTGTCATCAAGTGATCCAGCCCAGCGTCGACGCGTTGCTGCGGCGTGCGGCGGTGGGTGAAAGTCGTGGAGAAGGCCACCGTGTCTCCCTGCCGCGCCGTGGCGATCTCACGCTGGACCTGCTGGTCGAGCGCTGCGCGCTGCGGCTCGGTCAATTTTGCGATTCCGCTCGCTGCCTTATTTTCACTAGAAAGCGTGGCGGTGAAGCAGGTCGGTGCCACATCGGCAAGAGCGGCCGACGTCAGAACCGCGACGACCAAGCCGGGTAGGATCCAGGAAAAAGCGCGGGCGAATTTCACCATGCCATGGACGCTAACTGGCTCTGCGAAGTTCCGCGAGATTTGCATGACCTATATTTACCAGCGCCAATCTTGAGCCGTGGGCGGTACGACGGGAACCGCGAAGACCGTCTCTAGCCGCGGCGGATTTCCGATCCCTGGAAGTGAATCTGAATGCGATAGACTTTTTTCACACGGCATTTGATCAGTCCGGTTTTGAGGTCGACGTGCTCGGGCACCTCGATGCGATGCAGGTCTACGACCGCGTGGAAACCGCGTTCGGAAAAAATATCGATCAGCATGGCTAGTGCGAGCGAGTCCTCGAGCGTGGTATCCTCGGTGTTTACGAGGGCTACCCCCGAGATTGCGTGCCGCAGCACGATGGGCATGATTTTCTTTTCAATGAATGTGGCCACGCGGCTGAGAAGTTCCGGCTGCTCGAACTGGTAACTGTCCAGGCGTCGCACGAGTTCCTGGCGGGCGTGTACGATAATTTCGCTGGCTACCGGGAGGTTGCGTAAAATGTCATGCGTACGCGGATCGAGCTCGAGTGAACTCTGGTATTGAAGTTCCTGAAGGATGTTTTGCTCCACCTCGGCGATCGCGCCCTGCGCGTTGATGAAGTGGTAATAGAATATTTCCTTGAGCGACTGGAGCGCCGCCCAGGTCTGCTCCTTAAAGACGCGGTAACGGCGTTGGGCGAGGGCTTGGTCAAAGTCGGTGGGGCGGATTTCGAGCAGCTCGCCGATGCCAGTGCGTTTAACTTCTTCGTTGGAGGCAGTGATTTCACGGCCGCGTTTGAGCTGCCTGGCCACGCTCTCCTTTTCGTCAACAAAGAGCACCATGATGTGAATCGTAGGCTGGCGGAAATGGATGCTGAGCGGAGTCTGATAAAACTCACGCCGGAGCAGCTGCATGCGGTTGACGAGGAGTTTCAAGCATTCCACCTGGACTTTAGTTCGGGGGAAGCCATCCAGAATCACGCCGTCGCGGTACTCAGGCCGCAGTAGGTGCCGCAACAGAATGCCGACCACTTCACGATCGCCAACCATGCCTCCTGAGTCTTTGACCCGCTTAGCCTCAGGTGAATCGAGCAACGAACTCATCACGATGGGCGGGCAGGTTAGCCCGCGCGCCTTCGCGATGAAAGCGGTGTTCGTGCCCTTGCCGGCGCCGGGCGCGCCGCCGAGCAAAAGTAGTTCCTTCGGGAAACGCAGATCGCTGTGCTTGTGCTCTGCCTCGAGGTCCAACCACGCCGATTCAAAAATTAATTGTGCGTCTTTGATCTCAAGATCGGGAAGACGGCCTGTGGGAGTAGGCGCAGTTACAAGTTGAGTGGGCGCGGTTTGGTCTGGAACATTCATGACTGGGAGCGAAAGCATGCACGGTTCTAAGCAGGATTCGACAATAGAAGAGGTAACAAAATATTTGCGTCGTCCGCCATGCAATTTGCGAGAGATATGCTTCCGGGTGCACCGCATCTTGCACGTGTTTAGCGCAGCGGTTTGGGTCGGCTTTCAATAAAGTTTTAGCAGAGAATAACTTATTGTGCACATCAGCAGGTTGGCACGTGACACGCAGGGAGTTAAATACTAAGCGGCCATCACACCATTCCCCAAAAATCCATGAGCAAGTCTATACACTAACGTCTCTCCGTTGCTCGGAGAAGGATGACGAGATCATGAAATCAAATAATGCAAATATGTTGAATTGGGCGATCACGCTTGTGCTGATCGCAATTGTTGCATTTGTTTTTGCGTTCGCTGGAACCGGGAGCGAAACCGCAAGTCTGGTGGGTCGTATCGTTGCTTTTTTCTGTCTGGTACTGGCGTTGGTGATGTTTGCGGTGTATGTTGTTTTTCGTCATCGGCACTCTAGTGCGGGGTAGCAAAGAGGATAAGGTTCTTTCCGATATCATTTTTCACTTCCCGGAGGCATTGCTTCCGGGATTGTTAGTTGAAGCTGGACCTGGCGGGGTCGCTTTATGCGGCCCCGCCTTGGCTTTTTTTACATCGGGCCTTGCGAACGACAACCAAGCATGAGAAACATGCCGTCTTGCTCCACGACCCCAGAACATGCGCGTATTGATCGTTGATGATGAACCGGGAATTAGAAAAACCACGGGCCTGACCGTCGAAATGATGGGCCACGAAGTGGTGGCAGCTCCCAACGGCTTGCGCGCACTCAAGGCATTGGAGGAAGCGCCGTGCGATGTGTGTTTTCTTGACGTAAACCTCGGTACGGAAGATGGGCTCACTGTATTGGAGAAATTGTTACAGGCTCAGGCGTCGCTGGTCGTGGTCATGTTTACGGCGTTCGCCAATATCAGCACTGCGGTGGAAGCTATGCGCCGCGGTGCGTTTGATTTTATTCCGAAGCCGTTTACGCCGGATCAAATTCGGCAGGTGCTTGAGAAGATTTCCAAGTCCAGAAAACTTGAGCAACGCGTCCAGCAGTTGGAGACCCAGCTCACGGAGCAAACCCCACAAATTGATTTTACCTCGGGCGAACCGGTTGTGCAGCGGGTTCTTCAGATGGCCTTCAAGGCGGCTGAATCTTCGGCCTCGATTTTAATTCTTGGTCCTAGCGGCACCGGTAAGAGTATTCTGGCACGCGAGATTCACCGTCGCAGCTCGCAGAAGGATAACGCGTTCGTGACCGTCAATTGTCCGAGCCTTTCGCGTGAGCTGCTGGAGAGCGAACTTTTCGGTCACGTAAAAGGTTCGTTTACCGGCGCGGTGGTCGATACGTTCGGCAAGGTGGCGGCCGCGGATGGAGGCACGCTGTTTCTTGACGAAATCGGTGAGATGCCGCGGGAGATTCAGCCGAAGCTTCTGCGTCTATTGCAGGAACGCGAATACGAACGCGTCGGCGAAGCCAAGGTCCGCCGGGCCAACGTGCGTGTTATTGCCGCGACCAACCGCAACCTGGCCGAAGAGGTAAAGGGCGGCAAGTTTCGCGAGGATCTTTTTTATCGTCTCAACGTCATCAATCTCGCACTGCCCGGCCTCAAGGACCGGCCTGCAGATTTATTGCCCATTGCAGAAAGCTATTGTGCCTTCTTTGCCGCTGGGTTGGGAAAGAAGACGAAAGGACTTTCGCAAAGCGTGCGCGAAGCCTTCGTCCGCTATGCGTGGCCGGGGAATCTCCGGGAATTGCGCAACGTGATTGAACGTGCGGTGATCCTCGCGTCGGGCGATGTGATCGAGCCGGTTGATTTGCCCGAGGAGTTTTCGCATCAGATGGACTCAAGCATTGCAGTGGGGGCGCGTGCCACCCTCGACCAGTTGGAGACCGAGCACATCCGGCGGGTACTGGCGAGTGCGAGAAATCTCGACGAGGCCGCCCGCACGCTTGGCATCGATCCGGCCACGCTCTATCGCAAGCGGCAGAAACTCGGTTTGCTGTGACGGCCGTGGCGTTGACACAACAGTTTGAAGTGGCGGCGGGTTCCTGAGTGTGGTTTCTGGAGTCATGCTTCGTACGCGGCTTTACCTTGGCCTGCTGCCCCTGTTGCTTTTGTTTGTAGCGGTGGGTTTGGCGACCATGTTCATCGCCCGCGATCTCGCGCGCACCATGGAGCAACGTCTCACCGTGAGTTATCGCTGGATGATCGGCTGCTACGACATGAGCGAGCAGGCCACGCTGATGGTCCAGGCGCTGCACGAAGCGCAAAATGGCCGGGTTCTTGAGTCAAAAGCCACTTTCTACCGGCGCCGCAGCCAGTTTCAAAAGGCTCTGATGGATCAATCATTTTCTTCGGCCGGGTCGGCTCGCGCTGACGTGGTGGGAAAAGTCGTCGACGCCTTCGACAAGCTGTCGGGGTTCGGTGAAGACCTCTATACTCGAGGTGCAGCGGCCTCTTTGCAAAGTTACCAGCAGACCGAGCTCGTGCTTTTTCGCACGCTCAATTCGCTAAAAGAAGTCACGGAGTTTGATCATGCCGAACTACGTTCTGCCACCAATCGTGCTGCTCACGTGGTGCAGGCCAGCATCAACGTGCTGCTCGGCTCGCTCATCGGCGGCATCCTGCTTTCGCTTTTCCTATCATACCGGCTCGCCCGTTCAATCCTGCGGCCAGTACAGGCATTGACGGTCTCCGCTGCGGCTCTCGGCGATGGCAACTGGGACAAGGAAGTGCCGGTGACTTCGAGTGACGAACTGGGCGAACTAGCCCGGACCTTCAACACCATGGCCGCCAAGCTCCGCGCCTACCGCGACGCCACCACCGCCAAGGTCATGCGGGTACAGCGCACAATGGAAGCGACACTCACGTCGACGCCCGATCCGCTCTTTGTGGTAGCCCGCGATGGCACGCATGAAGTGCGCAATCCCGCGGCAGAAGCGTTGGCGGCAACGCCTGAGTTTTCCGATGGGTTTCCTGAAGAGCTGGGAAAACACCTCGAAGAGGTCCTCACCTCCGGCCATCATTATCTGCCGACTGGTTATGATCAGGTTGTCTCGGCACGGCTCGGTCGCGAAGAACGGCATTATCTTCCCCGCATTCTAGCCATTGGCGACACGCTGACCGGCTTTGGCGGTGCGGCGATGATCTTGCAGGATGTAACGAAATTCCGGTTACTGGATGATGCAAAAAGTAATCTAGTCGGCACGGTCAGTCACGAACTTAAGACCCCGCTGACCAGCCTGCGCATGGCCGTTTACCTGCTGCTTGAAGCGCAGGTGGGACCGCTTTCGCCGTCTCAGCGCGATTTACTGGAAACCGCGCGTGACGATGCCGACCGGTTGTTGCGAATTCTCAACGATCTGCTCGATCTCGCGCGGCTGGAAAGCGGCAGCACGATGCTCAACCTCCGCGATGATGTGCCGGTGGCGGTCTTGCTGTCGGACATGGCGCGTGAGATGAAGGGGATCGTTGATGCGGCAGAGCAGAGAATCGAAGTCATGATCGACGGTGATCTTGGCACGATCAAAACCGACCGGGATCGCATACGGCATGTATTCATCAATTTGCTGGCAAACGCTTCGAAATACTCGCCCGTGCAAAGCGTGATCACACTCTACGCGAAACCAGGAACGGATGGTTTTGTACGCTTTGGTGTGCGTGATCAGGGGCCAGGAATCTCCGAGGAGAACCTGCCGCGTGTCTTCGAGAAATTTTATCGAATACCTGGTGAGACGCGTCGGGGTGCCGGCTTGGGCCTGACGATTGCGCGAGAAATCGTGGTTGCGCACGGCGGTACAATTGCCTGTGCGAGTAAGCTGGGTGAAGGAAGCGATTTCTATTTCTTTATTCCGGCAGCTGGTTCGGGAAGGTCGGAATGAAACGGCTATTGGTCGCGCTTTTGTTGGCGGTCTGCGGTGGTTTTCTGGTGCGCGAAGGCTGGCGAGTCGCTCACTCGGTGATGGGTAACGTGGATTATTACAGCAAAGGCATCGCTTACAAAATCGACGGTCACATCCGCTTGCCGGCCTTTGCGCTGTGTTTTGCCGGTGGATTATTGTTGGTGGTTACGGGCTGGTGGTTGTTGACCCAGCGTGAACGCTCAGGGAAACACAAGTCACGCCGCCGGCGTCGGAAAGTAGCCCGTTGATCAGGTCTTCCGTGGCTTGGGCTGGTTTTCCATTTCGAGCTGGCCGCGGGTTACTCCGAGCTGGTTGATAAACTTGAATTCGCGCCAAAGGTCGGCTCCGCGAATTTCTCCGCGCAGGAGTTGTACGTAGCGCGCGGCGATGCGGGCGACTTCCTCTGGCGACTCATCGACGAATTCGACGCGGAAGCTTCGCGCGCCGCAGGCGAGGAACCGGTCGAGATATTCGGCGCCGGTCTGGGCGCGACTGTTGAAGACGGTGTTGCGGCAGCCGGCGTCGGCTTTGAGCGGTAGATCGGCGCCGACCCGGTCGCGCAACTTCACCTGATGGCTGTCACAGGGGCGTCCGCAGTCGCGGTAGTCTTTTCCGTCGGAGAGAAACGCACAGAACACGCAGTGCTCCATGTGAAACATCGGCATGTGCTGGTGAAGCGTGAGGTCGAACCAGGCCGCAGGGGCAGATGCAAGCAGGGCTTCGAGCTGGGCAACATTTAGGTCGTACGAGGCGGTGACGCGCTCAAGCCCGCAATGCGTCACGAAGTATTCGGCTGTGAGCGGATTCGCGACGTTGAGCGAAAAGTCGCCACGCTTCCGGTCGGAGGCAAAAAAGGAGAGGTGGTCGTAGTTGCGGACCAGATACCCATCGGCTTCGGACGAACGGACCTGTTTGAGAATCCATTCTTCGCCGGGTTTGAAAATGCGCGGAGGCACAACCCAGATTGTACGGCGCGCGGCTTCTGCAGCGGGGCGTTGCGCGTTGTCGTCGCGAAAGAGCCGGACGGCGTCGCGGTAGTGCTTGGGATTTTCGAATTCGCAGTAAACCGTGCTGGCTCCGGCGCACCGCAGTGCGGCTTCAAGTTGGGCCAGACTGCGGACAACGAGAATGAGCTCGGCCGCTGCCGCTGTGGCGGAAGGTCCAAGGTTCAGGGGCCAAGTGCCAGGTTGGTTGCCGGGAGATTGGGCAGTGGCGGAGCCGCTGGCTTCTTGGAACTTAATACTTGTTAATTGAACCTTCGCAGCGTCCGCTGCGTTCAGCTTCCACCGTTTTGGCTGATCCCGCTGGCGCTCCAGCTCGATCACGATTTCACGTCGGAGGCGGTTGAGCTCGCTCACGGGCAGCATCACGTCGCCGTTCAGCTGTGAGTGGAACGCACCCAGTTTAAATGGCGTACCGCCGAGCCGGCCGAGTTGTTCCCGCAAGCGTTCGATGGTGAGCGGATGATTCTCCGCCGGCGCGAGGGCAACGAGCGATTCCAACCGGGCGACGTGGCCCTCGTCATCCGCAGCGATGAGCGTGAGCGGGACGCCAGCGTGACCGTGCACCTCAAGGTTCAGTGGGCGTTGGAAACGGATTTTGTCGCCCTCGAAGGTTTGGCGCACGCGACGATCGAGCGCCGGATCATTTGTTTTCCAGAGATACTGGCCGGGCTTTACGCGACGAAAATCGATGTCGCCATGGCCGAAGCTGAGCGTCGTTTCGGAGCCGCGCTGGTCGACTGAGTAAACGCGTCCCCCTTCTTCGCGTAGTTCCGGGTTTCCGGCGTCGAACACGACGCCATCGCCAGGTTTTAACGGAGAGGAAAGCCGCAACGAAACGCATTCGTTGTCAACCCGTGCGATTTCGCCGAGAAAGACGCCGCGCTTGGTGCCGAAACGGGCGTGAACGAGTTCGCGGTTATTGGTGCCCCCGAACCAGCCGGTGTACAACCCGCGGGAGAAACTCATCTCGAGCTCGTAGCGGTCGGCGGCGGGCAAAGTGGCGATTAATTCGGCTTCTGAATTCTTGGCCGCCAGTTCCATGGCCCTATCGACGGCCTGGCGGTAGATACGGGTTATGCTGGCTACGTATTCGGGGCTTTTTAGCCGGCCCTCGATTTTGAGCGACGCGACTCCATTGCGGATCAAATCAGGCAATACGTCTATGCCTGCGAGGTCGCGCGGACTCAGTAGATAACGGCGGTCGCCCAGATCGACCTTCTGGCCGTCGGCAATCAGGTCGTAGGGCAGGCGGCAGGCTTGGGCGCATTCGCCGCGGTTGGCCGAGCGCCCGCCGAGGGCTTCGCTGGTGAGGCACTGTCCGGAGTAGGCGACGCAGAGCGCGCCGTGGACAAAAACCTCTAACGGAAGGGCCGAACCGGCTAGTCCGGTCGCTTCCTGAATTTTTGCGAGATCGGCGACGGAGTTTTCGCGGGCGAGCACGACGAGACAGGCTCCGAGTTCGCGGGCAAACGCCACACCGGCCGCGCTCGTAACCGTCATTTGGGTCGAGGCGTGAATGGGGAAATCGGGCGAGAGTTGCCGAATCAGGCGACAGATGCCAACGTCCTGAACGATGGCGGCATCGACTCCGGCCGCGATGATCTGACGGAGGTAATCGGCGGCGCCAGCGAGCTCATTGGCAAAGACGAGCGTGTTGAAAGTCACATAGCCACGGACGCCACGCCGATGCAGGAATTGCATCAATGCAGGCAGGTCGGCCGCCGTAAAATTGTGTGCCCGCATCCGTGCGTTGAAGCGTTCTAGTCCGAAATAGACTGCGTCAGCGCCATTTTCCACCGCCGCGTGCACGCAATCCCAATCGCCGGCCGGCGCAAGGACTTCAGGTCGCCGCGAGAAGGTTTGGTGCGAGGCGGTGGCTGTGGAGGGTGGCGATGACGACATTGAGAGGTTGGTGCGTGGGCAAACAGGCTCTGTTTCGATCAAAAGGGAAAGAGTAGCATCTTCGAAACGAAGACCGCGAGCATCGCCGCAAGTCCGATTTTGCGCGAGCGCAGCGTTACGGTTTCTTCACGTGTTCGCGAACGAGGGCGATGAACTGCTCCGCGCCGAGACTTTGGTAGCGTTGCATGTGGCGGATAATGCCGATCTCGCGCGTCGCCGTGCGGCCGGCGAGAGATTTGACAATGAGCTTTGAACGATCTTCGGCCGCGAGGGCAACTTGGGGGAGAATGGAGATGCCGACACCGAGCGCGACGAGTGCCTTTACGGTGGCAACTTGAGCGCAGCGGTAACCAATTTTTGGTTCAAAATTATGGTCGCCGCAAAACCGTTGAATCTGGCTTGCCAAGCTGCTGCCTGTGCCGAGCAGGATGAAATTTTGGTTAACGAGATCTTCGATCGTGACCTCGGGTTTGCTGGCCAGCGGGTGGGGCTTGCCAACCACAAGCATCAACGTTTCTGAAAAAAGTGTCTCGACTGAAATCCGGGGGTCTTTGACCGGTAGGGAAACAATCGCCAGATCTAGTTCTCCGTCGAGCACGGCCTTGGTTAAATCTGGCCTAAAATCCTCCCTGAGGTTGACTTGAAGATGGGGAAGGCGGGTGCGGCAGAGCGCGAGAAGCTGTGGCACGAGATACGGCGCGAGAGTCGTGATCGCACCGATCGTAATTTTGCGCTCCAACGCTGGGCTGTCTTGCAGCTCGCGTGTGCTGTCATCGACTTCAAATAGGATTCGGCGGGCTCGCTCGAGGAAAACGGTCCCTGCTTCACTGAGGACGGCTTTGCGTCCTAATCGATGAAAAAGCTTATGCTGGAGTTCCTTTTCTAGATTTATAATCTGTTGGCTAAGAGATGGCTGGCTGACATGGCAACGTTCTGATGCTCGGGTGAAATTCCCGGTTTCGGCGACCGTGACGAAGTAGCGAAGTTGCTGTAGTTCCATAGGGTAAAACTATGAATACGATAGAAAGCAATTATTTCAACTATCATTGCTTAGGGTGTATTCTCTGCACGTCCGAGAAATCGGACATCAACCAAAAGGAAAATAACATGAAAGCATATAGCATCACCATCGCCCTAGTCGCTGCCGGTCTTCTGGCTGTTGTAGCGGCGGTCGCCGGAGTTCGTTCTCCGAATGTCGGTGTGGATGGCGTTTTCGGCTTCGCGGCCGTTTTCGCTCTCTTGGCCATTGCGGCCTCCGACTACCGATTCGGTGGGCGCCTATTCAGCAAATAACCGTGCTGGATAGTTTATTAAGTTAGAAATCAACGGGGCCCCGGAGCAATCTGGGGCCCTTTTAATTTATATCGATCGCCCGTTCACGCGGCCGAGACAATCTTCATCAAGGGCGGCATTGGGCAATCCAACATAGCGGCGAAGACCCGCATGAGTTCGGCCTCGGCCACGCGAATTTCGCCGTCGGCGATGACGCTCTGAGCGCAGGCGAGAAGAATTCGCTGTTTGATCGGACCGGCGGCAGACGCGAGACGGTCCAGTGCGGGGGAAAGCCGGTCCGGGGCGCAAGACTCGAGTGCGAGCAGTTCCAAAGCGCCATCGAGCATTCTAAGCATCTTGGTGCCTTCAACAAAGGCCGCCTGAGCTGCGGCAAACTCATCGGCGGACGCATAGGCGACGGCGGAGAGCACAATGAGGATTTCTTCGCGGACGGCTTGAAACGAATAAAGCTGTGTTCCTGGCGATAGTCGGGGGGAGTGGCTGAAGAGGAGCTGGCGTTGAAGCAATTTTTGCAGGGCGAACTCGAACGTCGAAACGCTGCCATCTGCTTCGATCAGGATTTGGATCGTGGCGAAAAGATCTGCATGCGCTGAAACGGGCAATTCGCGCAAGGCCGGCAGCGCCAGCTGGCAGAGCGGGAGTTTGTGCGCAGGTT
>Ga0302322_100004509_pt1 | contig 12112 bp, 10 predicted proteins | sample Fen_T0_2_FD_203757 | JGI IMG/M metagenome (GOLD analysis project Ga0302322, IMG submission 203757) | Peat permafrost microbial communities from Stordalen Mire near Abisko, Sweden - Fen_T0_2 | ecosystem: Environmental > Terrestrial > Soil > Wetlands > Permafrost | place: Sweden: Abisko... | reverse complement strand
TCGACTCCGTGCCAGCTTCCAACCATGCGGTCGCGAACATGCCGGGCTTCAGGCTGCCGTCGGCATTGGCGGTCACCGCCTCGAAGACAAGATCCCGCGTGGCCTCCCGTAGCGCGGGGGCCACATAGCGAACGGTTGCCGTGAAGGTCTTCCCCGCCATCGCTTTCACCTCGAAGGTCACCGCCTGCCCGACGTGAACGGCGGCCGCATCCAGTTCGCCGGCAACCAGCTCGATGCGCACCGGATCGTTTTGCACCAGTTCGATGATCTTCGTGTTGGCGGTGACGTACTCCCCGACGTTCACGAAGCGCTCGACCACCACGCCGGCAAAGGGAGCCCGGACGGTCGCATCGGCCAGGCTGACAGTCGCTTGCCGTTGTCTTGACTCGGCGGCAGCCAGCGACTGTTTTTGAACTTTGCAGGTCGAGTTGGTCTTTTCGAACTCTTCCGCGGTGATGATATGGCGTTTGAATAGCCGCTGGTTGCGCTCACACGCACTGTCGGCGAGCTCTTTCTGCAAACGAATCCCCTCCAGGTTGGCCCGCGCTTCCGCCGCCGAGAGCAAAGCCATGCGGCGGTCGAGCGTCACGAGCGGCGCGCCCTTGGCCACCACGCTGCCCCGCTCGACGAAGGTGCGACTGATCTGCCCATTGGCATTGGCCGCCACGGACGACTCGGCGCTCGCCTTGAGCGTGCCAGTCAAGGCAATTAGCCGCGGTAGGGATTCCGTCGCGGCGACCACCGAGGCAACCTTGATGGGTGCCGCGGAGGCGGAAGCGGTGGTTGGGTTCTTGGCCGGCGGGGCCATGCAGGCATGTCCGAGAACCGCTACGAGGATGACGAGGGGCCGATTGATTTGGGCATGCATTAGCGTTCTCCAACAGCAAGACGAAGCAGAATTCGATCAAGTGCGAGATTGGCGTCGGACTGGATGCGGGCAGCTTCCATGGAAGACACATCACGCTGGGCCTGGATCAGTTCCAATTGGGTGCCGGCACCGGCGGCATAGCGCTCGCGGGCCTTGTCGGCAGCCAAGCGCGCGGCCGCGGCCTGGCTGCGCGCCGATTGACTTGCCATGATACCGCTGTCCACGCGTTGCCAAGCCTCGTGGACAGCGTCGCGCGCCCGATTGGCAGTAGCTTCCGCTTGCACCCGCGCCGACTGCTCGGCCGCGCCTTGCCCCTTTCGTCGCCCCAGCGCGGCCAGATCCAACCGCCAGCTTGCCATCACCATCCCGGTGAAATAGGTCTTGTGACCGACCAACCCGGCCGCGTTGGTCGCTTGTTCGGTGGCCGTCGCTGCCACGGTGGGAAGCAACGCAAGCCGGGCAGCGCTTGCCTGTTCTTGAGCGGCTGCGGTCGACATGGCGGCTCCGCGAATGCCCGGTAGTTGCGAAATGCGTGCTTCCCACTCACCGAGTGGTGCTTCCCCATGCAAGTCGTCCGCGACGTCGGGAATGTCGGCCGACGGCACGATTCCAGTCAGCGTGGTGAGAGCACGCCGGGCCAGTGCGATGGAAAGCTGCTGCTCCGCCAGGCTACGCTTGATGCCCTCCACTTCCACAGTGGCGCGATCGACCTCGAGCTCGGTAGCAACGCCTTCTTCGCGCTTCGCGCCGGTGACCCTTCGACTCTCCTCGGCGACGGCTAGGTTTGCCTGGTACGAACGCCGGAGCGCCTCGGCACCGATGAGCTGGAAATAGTACCGAGCCACCTGGCTATCGACTTCGAGCGCCGTGGTTTCTTGCGATAGCCGTGCAGCCTCGACCACCCTGTCAGCAGCTCTCTTGCGACGCCACGACGCCAGATCAAGAAGCGGTATCGAGAGCTGAGCAGAGCCAGAAAACACATGTCGAGGCTGAATCACGACCGAGCCTTGCCCCATGTTGATGACCGATTCGAATTGGTTGAGCGTGTACGTGCCACTTGCGGCGATCGAGGGCAGGAGTTGGCTCGCGGCGATCATCTCGTCTGCTTCGCGCTGGACGGTTACCAGCGCCGCCTGCCGAGCATCGGTGCTGGCCTGGTGGGAAGCGGTAATGAAGTCTGATAGCGGCTGCAATGCATGCGCGGTGGAAGGGCAGAACAGGAGCAGGAGACTGCTGGCCCAGACAGCAAAAATTGAGGCTGCACTCAATTTATAGGCGTGAATGCTCCCAAGGACAGTGCGCATGGATACCTCTACTTCTTCGGGTGGTCGGAGGCGGTGAGGCCGTGTAAAGCGAAGTCGGCTAGGCCGCGTACAAATTCGCCGCGGTCTTCGTCGGCGGCGAAAAAGTGCTTGGCGTGCGTGTAATCCATGCAGCCACCGATCAGGGCGCGCGCAACGCAAATCGTATCGACTTTGCGAACGCGGCCAGCGCGAATCTCGTCCTGCAAGTAGCGCGATAGAAGCTCCATCATTCGCACGGGAGCTGGCTTTTCGGGATTGGCCATAAGCGCCTCGCGAAACGCGGTGGAGGTCGCGCTGCTCATACCCAACTCGAAGAGCGGATGAACGCGCAAAAACAAATCCAGCACCGTTTCGATGAGGCTCCTGATGTTCGCCAACAAGCTTCCCCGCCCGGCACGCGCCACCATTTCCCGCAAGAGTTGCGGTGGCTCGGTTTCCCGGTGAATCACCGCCGCCAACAGAGCCTCCTTGGTCTTGTAGCGATGAAAAAGGATCCCTTCGGAGACCCCCGCCCGCGCCGCGATCTCGGCGGTGGTCGCCCCATGGCCCCGCTCGCGGAACACGTCCCCGGCCGCATCGAGAATGGTCTCGGCCTTGATGCTCTGTGGACGCCCGCGCATGAATTAAAAAGTAGCACTGCAATAATTGCCCGTCAAGGCCGTGCCCGAAACGCTCTTGCGCTTGAGCCCCGCTTCGACAACCCGGAAATCGGAGAGGAAGAGCTTCGCTTCGGCTGGGTCGATGGCAACATTGGAAAGGAAGGGTCCATTGCATTCGCGCGCCGCCGCTGGTCGCAAGTGCTATTCGGACTGGCGCCACTAGCAGAGCTTTGGGGATGGGCCTTCTCCGCCGTCCTCCAAGAAAATAACGGCGCTCTCGCCATCTTGCGCCCCGACAGAGCCAGGGAACGCGACACCGTCAAGATTCCAAGTCCTTGACTTCACAGAGGAAAAGAATCGGATTCCGCACCGGTTGCGCGCCTGAGAATACCGTATCGATCCCGTTGGGGTCGCTATCTTCGAGGATCCGCGGGCGGGCTGTAATCGCCGCCAAGCGGCTTGCTTTTGCACAGCTTGAGCCTCGCGGAACGAGCAAGCCGACTCGGCTACTTTAGCGTACTGCCGACGAGCCGGCCCGACGCTACGTAGGTTCCGGAGTTGGATGCGGGCAGGATGTCGTAGGTGTGCGAGAAGGCGTAGTCGATCATTCGCGCCGACACGTGGTGGCTGACGGGCGTCTTGCTGACGCGCAGGATCGGTACAGCACGCAAGGCGAGATGGTCGGCGCTGAATACGAGATCGCCCGGAGCAAGGTCGGGGATGCGACGCTCGCCTGATGGTGTGGCAATGAGAGTTTCCGGCGACGCGCACGTGGCATAGAACGCGCAATCGAGTTGCCTTGATCCAAAGGTGTTACAGGTGGCGCTGTACATGCCACATGCCGTGAGCGTAGCGCTCGCAGTATTGGCGGAAAATTGTGCACCGTGTCTGCAAGAAGCAACGACTCCCTAGAGGTCGTGGCATCCTTGGGAACCGTTGGGACGCGTTGATGAATAGGCCGCCCTTCGCGCAGCACCAGCAAGAGGAGTAGCAGATGCGATTATCGACCATGCGTGCACAGCGGCGACTGGTCACGACTGCGGCAGGCTTGATCCTGACGACCGCGCTCGCCTGCTCCAGTGGAAGTTCGCGCACCGGTGCCGGAGGCTCGACGAGTGGCGGCCGGGGCGGCACCGCCACCGCCATGGGCGGAACACAGCCGGAGTGCCCAGCAATGGCGGAACCGGTGATTCCATCATCGGGACAGGTGGCACGCTCATCGGCGTGGGCGGAACGACAAGCGTCGGCCTGGGTGGCGATGCAGGCACGACCTCTGGCAGCGGTGGCGCTGGGGGCAAGTCTGCGGCCAGCAGCGGAGGAATCGGCGGAACGACCATGGCAAGCGGCGGGGGCTCGGCGGGGATAGTCGGTAGCGGCGGGCTCGCTGGCGGGGGCTCGGGGGGCGCAGTCGGCAGTGGCGGGCTCGCCGGCCGAGGCAGTGGTGGTGCAACCAGCACGACCTCATCGGGCGGCTCAACCAGCGGCGCAGGGGCGACAGGTGTGGATGGGGGCATTGGTTCAGGCGGATCGACCGGGAGTGGCGGATCGAACGCGACAGGCGGTGCGGCAGGCTCAGGCGGCACGCCAAGCTGGTGCCTGCCACTGAGCGCTCATCCCCAGGGTATGGACTGGGCCAAGGCGCTCATCGACTCGCAAATCCGCGCCAATGTCTCGCTGACCTGGGCTTACCCGGATGGGCTCTTCTTGCATGGCGTGTGTCTCGCCTACAAGCGCCTGGGCGATGCTTCCTATCTGTCGCTCATGAAAAAATGGGCCGACGCCAACCTCGCCGGCAAGACCTCATACAACAGCCTCGACGACATGCAGCCGACCCTGGTGCTGGACGACATGTACCGCGAAACGAAAGACGCGAAGTACGGTACAGCACCCAAAGCGGTAGCGACGCGGCTTGAGGGCGACTACCCGAAGACGAGTGACGGCGGTTTCTGGCACAACACGGGAGCGACGAACCAACTATGGGGCGACGGCGTGTTCATGGATCTCCCGCCCTACATCAATTATGGCGACCTGTTCAACGCTACCAAGGCCGTCGACATCGCGACCCAGCAGCTCATCATCTACGATAGCCATTTGGCCGCGCCCAACAACCTGCACGTCCACCAATGGGATGGAACAGCTGGAAAGCAGTCCTGCTGCGAATGGTGTCGCGCCGAGGGATGGTACGAGATGGCGCTGCTCATCGTCCTCGACTTCACCCCGACCACGCACAGCAACTACAATGCGCTGGTCGCGATTGCGCAGCGTCTCGCCAAGGGGCTAGCGGCGACCCAGGATCCCACCACAGGCCGCTGGTGGCAGGTCATGGACAAACCCAACGATGCTGCCAACTGGCTAGAGACCTCGTGCACGGCGATGCACACGTATTTCCTTTCGAAGGCTTCGCAGAAGGGATACATCGACGCCGCCACCTATGCGCCGCTCGCCATCAAGGGATTTGGCGGAGAGATGCAGATGGTCTCCAATTCGAGCAACGTCCAGATCAAGAACATCTGCCCAGGGACAGGCGTTCTGGCATCGGCAGCCGATTACTACGCGCGGCCACCAGCGACCAACGACAACCACGGGCTCGGAGCCTTCCTGCTCATGTACGACCAGTTGACCTGCCGCTAGGTCCATACTTTCCGCGACAAGCGTCATCCGACCAAGCCCGTGCTATGAAGGAGTCCACCCAAGGAGGCGAACATGAAACGCTCCGCTTTGTTTGCGGTTGTCGGCACTGTCTTCCTGCTCGCGGCGAATTGTTCGAAGAACGGACAGAGTAGCGTCGGCCCGGGCGCCGGCGGAAGCGGCGGCGCCAAGACCGGTGCGGGCGGTTCAAGCGATCCCACCTCTTCGGGAGGCGCCGGTGGCGCCGGGGGTTCCAGCAGCAGCGTTGGCACCGGAGGCACCACCTCCAGCACGACCAAGCTTGATGCGGCCGCCTCGGGTGGCGTGTCCGGAGGCGGCGGCTCTTCGGCGGTGGGTGGCAGCGGCGGAACCTCGACGGCCAGTGCAACCGGAACCGGCGGCGCCAAAGGCGGGGCAACCGGAACCGGAGGCGCGGGCACCGGCGGCAAGAGCGGAACTGGCGGGGCAACCGGAACCGGAGGCTCCACCGCTATTGTCGATGCTGGGACCGCCGACGGCGGCGCGACTGCCTCGGCTCCAAGCGCGGGCTGTGGCAAGGCCACGACGCTCAAGAGCGCCCGCGCGAGCATCGACGTCAACGGCAAGACGCGCGAATACATTCTCGCGTTGCCGACCAACTACGACCAGAATCACCCCTACAAGCTGATTTTCGGCTGGCATCCCTGGACTGGGTCGGCGCAGATGGTGGCGAGCGGGGGCTACTTCGGGCTGCAGAGCAAGTCCAACAACCAGGCCATCTTCGTTGCGGGCGAGGGGCAAGACTACCAAGACGCCGGCCTCGGCTGGGGCAACTCGAACGGCGTGGACATAGATTTCTACCACGCCATGTTGGACCGATTCCGGTCAGAGCTCTGCATCGACGAGAACAGGATCTTCGCTGTGGGATTCAGCTTCGGTGCCATGTTCTCGTTTACCCTCGGATGCACGGCCGACAGCATGCTGCGTGCGATTATGCCGATGGCCGGGAATACGATGACCAGCGGTGGCTGCGCAGCCGGCACGCGAAAGGTTGCCGTGATGGCCTTCATCGGCACGGACGACAGCCTGCTCAGCGGTCACCGACAAGCCGTCAGTGCCTACGCCCAGAGAGATGGGTGTTCCACGACGACGACGACGATGAGTCCCAGCTGGTGCGATGGGCTTGGTTCGACAAATCTGCCCTGCACCTGCGTGACCTACGATGGCTGCGCATCGGGCTATCCCGTCGTCTCGTGCGAGTACAAGGCGCCTCACCAGCAGGCGCCGAATCCCGGCCCCATCTGGGACTTCCTCGCGCAGTTCTAGGCAGCCTTCGTCTGGCCGTCAGGGGCCTTTCAACAGCGCGAGCAACTGCGCGGGCTCCTCTACAAGCGCTTCGAATCCCAGATCTTCCATTTCAACGCGCGGGTGGGCGCCCCAGGTGACGCCAATGCTTTTGAGCCCCGCGGCCCGCGCTGTCTCCAAATCCGTTCGGCTATCTCCCACGTACACCGCGCGCTGCGGTCCGCATCCGGCCAATTCCAGGATCCGCAGCAGGCCACGCGGATCGGGTTTGGGCGCAGGCATGTCTTCCTCGCCCGTGAGACAAAAGAAATAGTTGGCTACTTCCAACCGCTCCAGGATCGTGCGAACGAAGATGCCTTCACTGTTGCTGAGAACCGCCAAGGGAATCCCCAGCCCCTTCAAAGCCCTCAGCAGGCCCGCAATCCCAGGGTACAGCTCGGCCAATGCTGAGCAGCGAAGGGCCAGCTCCCTGTAGAGGCGAGCCATCTTGTGCTGAATCTCGATGTCCGACGTGCCCGCCAGCAAACCCAACCGGGGCGCCGTTGGATGCACCATTCCCGCCACGATCTCCGCCCCGGGTTTGCGTTCGTAACCAAAGGTCGCCATGACCGCGTTGGAGGCTTCCACCACCACGGGCAGGGAATTCACCAAGGTTCCGTCGTGATCGAAGACCACCAAGTCCACAGGAGTCATGCTGACCCCGCCAAAAAAGCGCAGTGCGGTGCAGTTGACATATCAGGATGCTGGCCTCCAAGATGATGGCGAATGATTGACCAATCTTGGCTCTTCCTTGGCCACCAAGACAGTAAATGCGTAGTGGAATTCACCTCCGACTGATCGCAGGTGGCGAGACGCCGCTGGCCCTGGTCGAACCTCTCGACTTCGACCAAGTCTTCCGCGCGCATGCAGCCTATGTAGCCGCCATCGCTCTCAAGATCGTGGGGCGGGACGACGACCTCGACGATCTGGTCCAGGAAGTCTTCATCGAGGCCCACCGCAATCTGCGCCAGCTCCGCGACCCCGGGGCACTCAAGGGCTGGTTGGCTCGCATCACGGTACGGCGAACGATCCGGAAGCTTCGCCGGACGCGCGTTCTCATGCTCTTCGGCCTCGATGCGCCGTCGGACTACGCGGAAATTGCAGATGCGTCGGCCACGCCCGATGAGCGGGCACTGGTGGCGCTTGCCTATCGCGCTCTTGAGCGTCTGCCCGCAGCCGAGCGCGCGGTCTGGATCCTACGCCACGTGGAGGGCGAGTCACTCGATGCTATCGCCCAGATGTGCGCCTGCTCCAAGTCCACCGTGCAGCGACGGCTGCGCTTGGCCCAGAAGACGCTTGGGCAAAGGACGCGCCATGGTTGAGCCGACGAGCGAAAAGGTCGAGCAGGCGTTTCGGCACATCCAGGTGCAGTGGGATGGCACACGTACCGAGGACAATCTGCGCCTCGCCCGCCAAAGGCTCCGCCGTCGTGGCCGGACGCGTGTCGCCGCCTCGGCGCTGTTGCTTGGGGTGGCCATCGCGCTAGGGGTGTCGTACGGCCTCGTGCCGGGAAGACGCGAGGCCAGGAAGGCATCGTCGGTGGTGCAGGACTCCGTCGACCACGGGCTGCGTTTTTCCGACGGCTCTTCGGTGCGCATGCTGGACGAGCGCTCTCAGGTCGAGGTGGTGGCAGTGACAGCGAGCGCGATCGATCTGCGCCTCACCGCGGGACGGGGCGAGTTCGATGTGGTCCCCGATCCCGGTCGCACCTTCGCCGTGCACGTAGATGGAATCGTGGTACGCGTCCTTGGCACCAGGTTCCGTGTGGAGCGAGAAGACCGGGGCGCCTACGTCTCCGTATACCGCGGCAAGGTCGAGGTTCGCTGGCCCGGTGGCGCGCGCGTACTGGCCCAGGGACAGACAGGACACTTCCCCGAGGAGGTCGCCGAGGCTTCACCGGGAACGGCGGGGCCAAGCAAGGTCGAGCCGGCCGCGCCCGCGCCTTCGGCCACGGAGATCTCACGTCCGTCAGCGCCGGCTTCGCGTTCGCGCTTCCGCGCTCTGGCCACGCGCGGTCGCTACGCGGAAGCCTACCGCGTTCTCTCTGGTGCACCGGGTGTGGTCGATAGTGGCGCCGAAGACCTGATGCTGGCCGCGGATGCCGCCCGTCTCTCTGGCCACCCGGCGGAGGCAACGCCCTACTTGCAACAGATCGTGCGCAAGTACCGCGGCGACGAGCGGGCTCCACTGGCTGCGTTTACGCTCGGCCGCATTCTGCTCTATCAACTCGAACGCCCGGCCGAGGCTGCCGATGCCTTCGCGCTGGTTCGCAAGCTTCTGCCCGAGGGCCCGCTCTCGCCCGACGCCCTGGCCCGCGAGGCCGAGGCGGCAAACCGGGCCAATCAGAAAGAGCGTGCGCGTGGTCTGGCCGAAGAGTATGCGAGCAAGTACCCGACCGGACGACGGCTTGAATCCGTGCGACGATACGGCCAGTTCGAGTGACTTCTTCTCGCAGACGATTTCCCAAAGCCGGTCTGGGCGCGCTTGGCGTGGCAGCGCTGGGTCTGGCATTGGCCGGCACGCCCGCGTGGGCCGCAGGGCCGACGGATGTGAGGCTGGTGACGGAAGCGTGCCCTGGCATTGATGCCGTTCGCCTGGAAGAGCTGGTCGCCCTCGAGCTCGGCACCGTGGGTGCCGGCCGAACGCTAAGTCCAGCCGTCGTCGAGTTGGTGTGCGATGGCGAACGGATCGCCATTACGGCGACCGAAACGCAGACGGGTCGCCAGTCTCACGCCGAGGTCCTTGCACGCGGCACGACGGGCCCAGCAGGTCTGCGCTTGCTAGCGATCTCGGTGAGCGAATTGGTCGCAACCAGCGAGGCTCCCATCGCGCAGAGACGTTCGCATGAACGAGAAAATGCGCAGCAACCCGAGCCGATGCGCCGATTTCGCGCTAGCGCGGCCGCCTCGCTTCGCCGCGTGGCGCGGCCCGCGACTTGGCTCGAGGGCGGCGCACTGGGTGCCGATCTTGCATTCGCGCGACACTTCGCTCTCGCCATCGAGGGACGAGGCGAAATTGGCTCTACGACGACCATCCTTACCACCGTGGACTGGCGGGTCGCGGGCGCCAGCGTTGCCGTGCTGGCTGGCGCTGGCCGGGGCGCTTGGCGGATCGAGGCCGGCCCCGGCATGGAGGTCGGCCTTGTGAAGCTTTCCGCGCATGACACCGCGACCGGCGCCAAGGGGAGCAGCCTTTCCGCTCCGTGGGCCGGACCGCTAGGCAGGTTGCGCGTGAGCCGTGCGTTCGGCGGTCGAGCTTTACTACTCGGACAGATCGAAGGTGGCTGGGTCATGAAACCGGTGACCGGCGACGTCAGCGACGGCCGCCCGCTGGTCGAGTTGCGCGGCGGCTGGGTCGGATTGACCATCGGTGCTGGGATGGCGTTCTGAGAGGAAGGACCTCACCGGCATGGCCAGCGGGCCGCGTCCAGGCTCACGTTCTTCTTCATCGCGTTGAAATTGAGCGCGTTGGCCTGCGGGCAGAAGGCGCTGGTTTCCAGACTCGACCTGAAACACCGCCTTGCCTGCGTCGATGAATGGCTGCAGCTGATTGCACTCGCTGTATTCGAAACACTGCTCGTCGAACATCCAGTCGAAATCGCCAAGCAAATCTGCCGCCTGACCAACGTCATTCCCGAGCCCGATAGACAGCCCGCTCGCGTGCGCTTCAGTGGCCAGAAACCGGTTGTAGGCGAGCTGGTCCGCGGCGGCAAGCGGGAAGCCCGTTGCATTCGCGTATCCGTCCACATTGTCCACGCCAACGCCGTCGAAGCCCTTGCTGCGGCAGAGGTCCAGCCGCGCCTTCATGATGGGCCCAAGCACGTCCGTGGCACGGATGTCCAGCCAGCGCTCGCCAGGCGAGCCGTGCGTGTTGCCGAGAACGGCCGCAGGAAAGCTGGCGGCATCCGACCGCCAGTCCTCGAAGCTACCAGCGCTGATGTTGCAGATCGCCTTGGCGCCTTTCTGGTGAAGAGTCGCGACGACGCTAGCATCCACGTCGAAGAGATCGACGTCGAACATTTGCACGTCGGGCGTGGTGTCGAGGGTGCCAGTGAGCTGGATCTGCCAGCTCGTCACCAGCGCTGGATGCCAGAGGGTGGTGTCGGCGAGCGTGAGGATAGTGCCCCGATTTTCGCCGCATCCGCCAAGCGTCGCGGCGGCGAGACAGCACAGCACGACGGCGTCCCGACCAAAGTTCATCGCCCGGCAAGACTACCAGATGGCAAGCATGGGCCACGCGGGAACAGGCACAGGATTCCTGAGCGTGGTCGATCCCGTGACCATGTTTGCGCGCGCGCTGGCCACCCATAGGGCATGCGAAAACCATCGCCCTACTCCGTCTTCGTGAGATTCCTTGCCATCGCGCTGCTCGGGGCCGCTGCCTGCAGCAACTCTTCATCACGGGCTATCCAGCCCGCGGATGCAGCACTGGCGAGTGATAGCGCTCCGAATCTCTCAAACACTGGTGGGACAGGTGGTACCGCCGTGAGTACGGGCGGAAGCACAAGCACGGGTGGAAGCGCGAATACCGGTACTGGCGGGCGCACGGGCACTGGCGGGCGCACGGGCACAGGCGGAAGCTCGGGCACAGGCGGGAGCATAGGCACAGGCGGGAGCATAGGCACAGGCGGGAGCACAGGCACCGGTGGACGCACGGGCACTGGTGGAAATACCGGCGCAGGCGGGAGCACGAATACGGGCGGGAGCACGAATATTGGCTCGGGCGGGCGCACGGGCACAGGCGGAAACTTGGGCACCGGTGTGGGCGGAAACCCGGGTACTGGGGGAAGTCCTGCAACAGGCGGCAGGGTTGGATCCGGCGGCGCTACGGTGCCGGATGGATCGGCTGGCACCGGCGGCACAACAGTTCCGGATGCATCGTCTCCTGCGGGCAGCTGGTGGAAGCCTGTGGCGGGTCTTTCCTGGCAATGGCAGATCGGCGGCGGCACCATCGACCCGGCCCTCGCGGTCGACGTTTTTGACATCGACTGGGAGGAGGATGCCAGCGTGGTGTCGCAGCTCCACCAGGCCGGCAAGAAGGTGATCTGCTACGTCAGCGTAGGAAGCTGGGAAGACTGGCGGCCGGACGCTTCTGCCTTCCCCGCAGCGGTGCTCGGTAAGGATTATCCTGGCTGGCCGGGCGAGAAGTTCGTGGATATTCGTGCCCAGGCGCTTCGCGACATCATGGCCAAGCGCCTGGATGTCTGCAAGACCAAGGGATTCGACGCGGTCGAGCCCGACAACATGGACGTGTTCAGCAGCAGCTCGGGATTTCCGCTGACCCAGGCCGACGGTGTCGACTACGCGAAGTGGCTAGCGACCGAATGCCACGCGCGGGGCATGGGCATCGTGCAGAAGAACGCGTCCGAGATCACGGCGAACATCCAGTCC
>Ga0302322_100004508_pt1 | contig 12114 bp, 11 predicted proteins | sample Fen_T0_2_FD_203757 | JGI IMG/M metagenome (GOLD analysis project Ga0302322, IMG submission 203757) | Peat permafrost microbial communities from Stordalen Mire near Abisko, Sweden - Fen_T0_2 | ecosystem: Environmental > Terrestrial > Soil > Wetlands > Permafrost | place: Sweden: Abisko... | reverse complement strand
GTCGGCTCGCGGTGCGTGAGCGCAAGGAGCTCACCGAAGAGGAGCAGATCGACATCTAGCCGCCTCTGCCGGCCTCGCTGCCGCTCGGCTTCTTGGCCTGGCATGTCCGGCCCTCGCGGGCCGGACCCGCCCAGCGTCTCTCGAGCGCGCTACTCGGCGACGAAGATCTTGATCGTCTCGGCGAGGACGCCGTCGTACTCCTCGGCCTGCTGGGCCTCTTCCGTCTCGAGCGCGGCCTGGAGCGACTCCATGTCGGGGGTCTCGATGAGGAGGGCCACCGACTTCTCGCCGCTGCCCGGCTGGCGGAAGGGTGTCACCTTCATGCCGCGGGCTTCGAAGAATTCGGCGCGCTTGGGGGAAGCGAACCAGTGATCGACGTCCTTGACCTCGTGCGTCGCGATGACCTGCACAGTGCACAACCTTTCCGCAGTGAACCCCGCCGGGACCGGCAGGGGAGCGCGGAGCCTAACGGTTCACACCTCGGCCGAGCGCCGCGACCAAGAGGGGGACGGCGTCGTGCCAGTCGGCGACGATGCCGATGTCGCTCACACCGAACACGAGCGCGTCGGGATCGGGGTTGATCGCGAGCACGGTGCCCGAAGCGCGCACGCCCACCATGTGGTTGAACTTGCCGCTCGCGCCGATCGACACGAAGAGGCGCGGCGAGATCGTGCGGCCGGTGATCCCGATCTGACGGGCGCGCGGGAGCCATCCCGCATCGGTGACCTTGCGGGTCGCGCCCAACTCCGCGCCCAACGCTGTGACCAATGGTTGGAGGCCGTCGTACTCCGACGGGTCGACCCCACGACCGATGCCGATGACCGCGCCGGCCTCGGCGAGCGTGTCGAGGTCGTCGTCGCGCGTGCGGGCGAGCACCTTCACCCGATGCCTCGTGGTGGCCGTGATCACCCGTGACTCGACGGCGTGCGCGGCGCGCGGTGCCGGCGCGGGCAACACACCCACGCGCACCGTGGCGAGTTGTACAGCTGAGCGAGTCTCGATCGCGGCGACGAGTTGTCCGCCGAAGGCTGGCTTCCACGCAACGAGGCGGCCGTCGCGCGCGTCGAGGCCGACGGCGTCGCCGGTGAGCCCGGCGCCGAGGTGCGCGGCGACCCGGGACGCGACTTCGCGGCCCCAGGCCGTGCTGGGTGCGAGCACCGCCCACGGCGTGACCTCGTCGCACCATGCACCGAGCACTGCGGCCGCGTCTTCCTCGGTGTCGGCGCCATCGACACGCACGACGGTGTCGGCGCCCCAGGTGGAGAGGGTCGCGTCGTCGTCGGCGCCGAACACCACGGCGACGGCGTACCCGCCGGTGCTGACGGCCAGCGATGCTGCGGCGCCGAGCAGTTCGCGCGTGTCGTGCTCGCGATGGGGCTCGGCGACCACCGCGACGACCGGGCCGGTGTTCGGGCGGACCGGTGGCACGAACGCCTCGTTCGCGGACTCGTCATCGTCGGCGAGGGCGCCGCGTCCGATCAGCAACTCGATCGCGCGCGCCACCTGCTCCGCGACGGTGCCGCTGAGCACCACCGCGTCACGCGACACTTCGTGCACCTTGACCTCGCCCACCCAGGTGGGGCTGCCGTCCTGGCCCCACGGCCCCGGACCGAGGGTGGCGGCGTCGACGACCTCGATGAGCTCTGCAGGCACCGCGGCGCGCCCCGGAGGGTCCACCTTGCAGGGGTCGATCAGGCGCTCGGCCGTGCTCAGCACCGCGGGGAGCGCGACCTCCACCTGCACCCAACCGTCGTCGTGCTCGCAGCGGGCGTGCGCCACCCCGCCACTCACCGGGGCGAGGTCGATCTGGAGGTGGCGGACGCCGGTGAGGAAGGGCAGGTCGAGCAGCTCGGCGAGTTCGGGGCCCACCTGGCCGGTGTCGGCGTCGACGGAGTTGCGGCCCGCGAGCACGAGGTCGAAAGGACCCGCGTGCTCGATCGCCGCCGCCAGCGCCCGCGCGGTGGCGAGGGTGTCGCTGCCCGCGAATGCGGGGTCGCTCACGTGGAGGCCCCGTGCGGTGACGTCCCGTTCGATCGCCCACGCGAGTGCTTCCCGCAGCACGTCCTCGGCAGGAGGCGGACCGAGCGTGACGAACACGACCTCGTGCTCGCCTCCGAACTCCTGGCCCAGTTCCTGGCCGAGCGCGACGGCCTGGGCGACTGCCCGGCGGCAGTAGGGGTTCATCTCGAGCTCGAGTCCGTCGCGGCGGAGCCGGCCGTCGGGGCCCAGTTCCATCTCCTCGAAGGCGGGGATCTGCTTCACGAGCACTGCGATACGCACGGCCGCCCACGTTACCGGCGCGGCCCATACGATCCGCCCGATGAGCAGCGACCTGATGAGCGGTATCCGCATCCTCGAAGTGGCCGAGCACACCTTCGTGCCGCTGGCCTCGGCGATCCTCGCCGACTGGGGTGCCGAGGTGATCAAGATCGAGCACCCCGAGCGGGGTGACGCGATGCGCGGTCTCGGGCAGGTGGGCACGCTCGGCTTCGGTACCGACGTGCAGGTGATGGTCGAGAACTCCAACCGTGGCAAGCGCAGCCTCGGCCTCGACCTGACCGACCCCGACGGGCTCGCGATCCTGCACCGCCTGATCGCGCAGTCCGACGTGTTCCTCACCAACAAGCTGCCGTACGTGTGCGAGAAGCTGCACATCACCGTCGACGAGGTGCGCGCGCACAACCCCGACATCGTCTACGTGCGCGGCAGCGGCTACGGCGTGCGGGGTCCCGACGTGAACGCCGGTGGTTACGACTTCCTCGGGTTCTGGGGTCGCTCCGGGGTGGCCGACACGATGCGGGCCAAGCACCTGCCCCTGCCGCCCACGCAGCCCGCGCCGGCGTTCGGCGACAACCTCGGCGCGTCGATCATCGCGGGCGGCATCGCCACCGCGTTGCTCGACCGCGAGCGCACCGGCCGCACCCACGTGGTCGACGTGTCGCTGCTTGCAGCGGGCATGTGGGCGCTCGGTGGCGCGATCGCCATCTCGCAGCAGACGGGGGAGCCGTGGAACCAGCAGTTGCGGGAGGGGGAGATCGCCACGCCGTCGAACCCCATCGTGGGCACCTACCGCACGAGTGACGATCGCTTCATCGTGTTCTCCGCGCTGCAGGGCTTCCACTACTGGCCCGAGTTCTGCGAGCGCCTCGGGCATCCCGAGCTCGCGAGCGACCCGCGCTTCGCCACCGATCCCGAGACGTTCATGGCCAACGCCCAGGTCGCGGCCCGGTTCGTGTGGGACACGATCTCGTCGCAGCCGCTCGCGCACTGGCGAGAGGCGTTCGCCGGGATGAAGGCCCAGTGGTCGGTCGCGCAGGATTCACTCGAGATCGCGTCGGACCCCCAGGCCGTTGCGAACGGCTACGTGCAGGACTGCGTGACCCACGACGGCAAGCCGTACCGCGTGGTGGCCACACCCGTGCAGTTCGACGAGGAGCCCGCGCCGGCGAAGCGGGGTCCCGCGTTCAACGAGCACGGCGACACGATCCTCGTGGAGGAACTCGGCATGGACTGGGACACGGTGATCGACCTCAAGGTCCGCGGCGTCGTCGCGTAGGCGCCGACGCCGCGCGTGCCGCCCTAGCTCTTGCGCGTGCCGGGCGTGAACGCCACCGGCATGTGCTTGATGCCGCCGATGAAGTTCGAGCGCAGGATCGACGGTTCACCGGTGAGGTGCATGTCGGGGATGCGCTCGAGGATCTCCTCGAAGATGAAGCCCAACTCGGCCCGCGCGAGATTGGCGCCCAGGCAGAAGTGGTGCCCGCCGCCGCCGAACGCGACGTGGTCGTTGGGGTCACGCGTGATGTCGAACCGGAACGGGTCGTCGAAGACATCCTCGTCGCGGTTGGCCGAGATGTGCCACATCACGACCTTGTCGCCCTCGCTGATTGCCTGGCCGCCGACCTCGGTGTCGCTGGTCGCGGTACGTCGGAAGTACATCACCGGCGACGCCCACCGGAGGACTTCCTCGACCGCGGTGCCGAGCCGTGCGTCGGGGTCCGCGCACAGCGCGGCGTACTGGTCGGGGTTCTGCATGAGTGCCCACATGCCCCACGCGGTGGTGTTGCGCGTGGTCTCGTTGCCCGCCACTGCGAGCAGCAGCATGAACATGTCGAACTCGAGCTCGGAGAGCTGCTCGCCCTCCACTTCGGCGTTGATCAACTTGGTGACGATGTCGTCGCGGGGGTCGCGGCGGCGCTCCTTGGCCAGCTCGTTCGCGTAGGCGTACAGCTGCGCCGACGCGGTCATGGCCTCGTCGGGCGACGCGGCGAACTCGGGGTCGTCGGCACCGACCATCGCGTTGGACCACTCGAAGATGAGCTTCCGGTCCTCCTGGGGCACGCCCATGATCTCGGCGATGGCCTGCAGCGGCAGCTCGGACGCGAGGTCGACGACGAAGTCGCACTCACCGCGCTCGATGACGTTGTCGACGATCAGGGTGGCGCGGTTGCGCAGGTACTGCTCGAGCACGCCGATCATCCGTGGCGTGAATCCCTTGTTCACCAGCAGGCGGTAGCGCGTGTGCCGCGGCGGGTCGGTCTCGAGCATCATCACGCCGCGCATGTCGAACCCGCCGATGTCCTCCGGGTCCTGGAGGGTCACCCCGGCGCGCTCCGACGAGAAGCGTTCGGCGTCGCGGTTGATCTCCACCACGTCGGCATGCTTCACGAACGACCAGAAGCCCTGGCCGCCGGGCACGTCGTGCCACGACACCGGCTGCTCGGCCCGCAGCCGGCGGAACATCTCGTGGTGCTCGAGCCGCTGGAAGCGGTCCATGTCGAGCAGGTCGATCTCGGTCGTGCCCATCGGTTCCCCCTGGAATCGGTCAGTCGTGAGTGCGTAGGTCCCGGAAGAACGCCCGTACCTCGTCGACGTAGAGGTCGGGAGTCTCCCACGCGGGGAAGTGGGCACCCCGCGGCGCGACGGTCCAGCGCCGCACGTCGTACACCATCTCAGCACGTCGGCGAGGGGGTGGTCCGATGTTCGGCGTCACGTGTCCCTCGGGGAGCGCGCGTTCCAACAGGAATCCCGTCGGCACCTTGACCCGTTCGCCCTCGGTCAGGCGGCGCGGATTGCGGCGGGCCTCGTGGTACAGGCGGTTGGCGCTGCCGATCGTCTGCGTGAACCAGTAGATGGAGAGGTTGGTGAGCAGGTCGTCGCGCGTGAACACCGACTCGACGTCGCCGTTGGTGTCGCCCCACGCGCGGAACTTCTCGACGATCCACGCGGCGAGACCGGCAGGGGAGTCGTTGAGGCCGTAGGCGAGCGACTGGGGCTTGGTGCCCTGGATGTCGGTGTACGCGGCTTCCGTGCGCGCCCAGGCGCGGCTCCGGGCCCGGAATGCCTGCTCCTCCGCTTGCTCGGTGGCCCCGGCCTCGTCGCGCGTGGGTGATCGCAGCGTCACCATCCCGAGGTGGATGCCCACCAGGTGCTCCGGGTGGTCGAGCCCCATCAGGCTGGTCACGAGCGAACCCCAGTCGCACCCGGCCGCGCCGTAGCGCTCGTAGCCGAGGCCCGCCAGGAGCTCGGTCCACAACGACGCCATGCGCGAGGGCCCGGTGCCCGAGCGGGTGGGGATCGACGAGAAGCCGTAGCCGGGGAGCGACGGCACGATCACGTCGAACGCGTCGGCGGGGTCGCCGCCGTAGGCCGCGGGGTCGGCGAGCGGTCCGATCACGGCGTGGAATTCGAAGAACGAGCTGGGCCAGCCGTGGGTGAGCACGAGGGGAAGCGGTGCGGGACCGACCCCGCGTCGGTGCACGAAGTGCACGTCGAGGGGCTCGCCGACGCCGGTCCCGCGGTCGTCGCCGCCGACGCGCGCGAGGAACTGGGGCTCATCGTTGAGCCGTGCCTCGACCGCGCGCCAGTCGAACTCGTCCGCCCAGTACGCCACGAGTTCCTGCAGGTACGCGAGGTCGGTGCCCTCGCGCCAGCCCGCGTCCGCGACTTGGCGCGGCCAGCGGGTGCGCCGCAGCGCAGCGCGCAGCCCATCGATCTCCTCGTCGCCAATCGAGACCTGGAAGGTCGCGACCTCGAAGCCCTCGACGTACATCAGGCCGGGACCGCTCCCCAGTTCGGCGGGCGCTTCTCGAAGAACGCGCGCAAGCCCTCGTCCTTGTCGGGCGCCGCGACCATCGCGTGCGTCGCCCGCGCGGTGGCGTCCCAGTCGTCGGCATCGTCGGCGGCGATGACCTCGTTGATCGCGGCCATGCTGATGCGTACGACGTTGGGGCCGCACGCACCGATGCGCTCTGCGAGCGCGAGTGCGCCCGCGAGCGCGCCGCCAGTTTCGGTGAGCACGTTGACCAGGCCGACCGAGTACCCGCGCTCCGCGTCGATGGAGTCGCCGGTGAGCATCATCTCGCGGGCCACGTTGAGGGGCAGCGCGCGCGGACCGCGGAACAAGCCGCCGCACGTGGGGATCAGCCCCCGCTTCACCTCGGGCAGACCGAACGTCGCGGTGCGCGACGCGACGACGAGGTCGCAGGCGAGCACGATCTCGAACCCTCCGCCCACGGCGAAGCCTTCGACCGCGGCGATCAGCGGCTTCGCCCGTTTGCGACGAATGATGCCGTACTCGCCCCCGCGCGCGCTCGTCGGCATCGTGCCGGTGAGGTCGGTGCCGGCCGAGAACACCTTGGGCGTGCCCGTGAGGATGCCGACCCAGAGCTCGGGATCGTCGTCGAGCGTGTTGAGCGCGGCATCGATCCCGAGGGTGATGTCCTCGTTGATCGCGTTGCGTTTCTCCTCGCGCTCGATGTGCGCGACGAGCACGTGACCGATCCGTTCGGTGCGGACCACACTCATTGCCGGTCTCCCTTCTGCGCGCGACCGCGCGCCATGATTCCCTCGCGGCGACGGGCGATCTCGTCGGCCCGGCCACCGCCTCCTGCCATCCACTCGCGCGACCGCCGACTCTCGAGGTCGAGCTGTTCGTCATGGGCGAGCGCGAACTCCGCCTCATAGGTCGCGAGGATCTCGCGGACGCCGGGCTGGTCGTTCGACACGATGTCGGCCGCGAGTGCGCGGCAGTACGGCAACAGTTCCTCGTGCGCGACCACGTGATTCACCAGGCCCCAGTCGTACGCGGTGCGGGCATCGACGAAGTTGCCGGTGACGCTCATCTCCCGCGCGCGTCGGTGACCCACCGCTTCGGCGAGGCGCACGGTGAGGCCCCATCCGGGCATGATCCCGACGCGTGCGTGGGTGTCGGCGAAGCGGGCGCGCTCCGATGCCACGACGAAATCGCACGCGAGCACCACTTCGAGGCCACCGGTGACCGCCGCACCGTTCACCGCGGCGATGAGCGGTGTGCGGGTGCGGGCGAAGGGCTCCTGGCGGCTGCCCGCGGCCGGCGACGGTCGAGTGGACGGCGTCGACGGTGTGGACGGCGCCTCGGCGACGCGGCCGCTCGCGAGCGACTCGAGGTCGATGCCCGCGCAGAACGCGGGATCGGCGCCGGTGAGGATGATCACGTCGACGTCGTCGTCGGCGTCGCACGCGGCGATCCCCTCGGGGAGCGCAGCCAGCAGTTCGCGCGACAGTGCGTTGCGCGCATCCGGGCGGTTGAGCGTGACCACCGCGACGCGGTCGCTCACGTCGATCGACAACACGGGGTCGGGCACGGTGCTCCTCAGGGCCTGATCGTCAAGACGCGGTCATCACGTCGGCGAGCCGTTCGCCGAGCGCAATGGTGACCATGTTGGTGTTGGAGCGGGGCACGGTCGGGATGATCGCGGTGTCGCACAGTCGTACGTTCTCGACGCCGCGCAATCGGCACTCCGGATCGACGACCGCGAGCGGATCGTCGTCGTCGCCCATTGCGCACGTGCCGCACCCGTGCCAGAACGCGCCGTGCTCGTCGTGCACCAGCCGGTCGAGGTCGTCGTCGCTGCGGGCGAGGTCGGCGTCGAGCGCGGGCCGGTCGATGGCGAGCCCGGATGCGTCGGCGATCTTCGCCGCGATGCGGACACCCTCGCGGAGTCGCCGCACGTTCTCGGGTTCGCCGGTGAACGACCAGCGGATGCAGGCCAGCGCGGTGGGGTCGGCGCTCACCGGCGTGACGCTCCCGGTGCCCACGGGCAACTGCAGCGACACGCTGACGCCGAGTTCGCGCCGGCCGTCGGAGTGGCGACGCACCCAGGGCGTGATCTGGAGGTCGTGCTCGCGGTCACTGTCCGGCGCGGTGGCGCGGAGGATGGTCTGGAGGTTGGGCGCGTCGTCGGGGATCACGTCGGGATCGACCGGCGTCGCGTAGGTCATCACGAAATGGTCGGTGAGTCGCGCGCCGACGCCGGGCAGGTCGACCGCCGGTGCGATACCGAGCGCCCGCACGCGGTCGGCCGGGCCGATGCCGGATCGCCAGAGCAACAGTGGGTCCTGCACGAACCCGGCGCACAACACGACCTCACCCGCGAGCAGTTCCTCGCCGCCGAGCAGCTCGACTCCGCGCGCGCGGTCGCCGTCCAGTAACAACCGACGCGCGTGCGCGCCGCCGCGCACCGTGAGGTTCGCCAGGTCGCGCGCCGGTTCGAGGTACGCCCGCGCGGTGGACACCCGCTCGAGGCCGTCGCGGTTCATGGGTACGGGACCCACGCCGGTGGTGCCGGGCGCGTTGTGATCGGGGCTCGCCGCGAAGCCCAGTGCGCGGCAACCGCGCACGAACCCGTGTTGCAACTCCGCCCACGACGACTCCGGCCAACGCACGATCGGGATCGGCCCCGCGTCGCCGTGCCACGGCGCGTCGCCGAAGTCGACGTCGCGCTCGGACCGGCGGAACGCCGGGAGCAGGTCGTCGTAGGTCCAGCCCGCCGGCCACGCATCGAAGTCGGCGGGCTCGGCCCGCATCGCCACGCCGCCGTTGGTCGCCGACGATCCGCCGACGAGGTGCCCGCGGCGGTACGGGTGCTCGCGATCGTTGTGCGAGCGCACGGTGTCGCCCCAGTCGTGCTCGGGGAGCAGCCCGCGCGACAGGTAGCGCAGTTCGTCGGGCAGGTCGGCGACGCGCACGTCGGGCCCCGCGTCGAGCAGCAGCACGCGTCGGCCGCGCTCGGCGAGCCGCACCGCGAGCGGCGCGCCTGCCGAACCGGCGCCCACGACGATCGTGTCGAACGCGTGGGCGGGCACGGTCATCCGAACAGCCAGTTGCGGCGACCCTCACCCGCGAGGAGTCGTCCGAACTGCAGCCCCGGGAAATGCGCGGCTGCCACGGGCACGTCGGTCGTCTCGAGTTCGGCGGCGAGTGCGTTGCGGGCGCGCTGGGCCATTTCCGGATCGACGTCGGAGAGGCCGCCCCATTCGTCGTCGAGGAGTTCGACGGGGCAGTGCACGACGTCGCCGATGAGCATGGCGCGCGCTGCGCCCGACGAGAGCACGAGGATCGTGCTGCCCGGTGTGTGGCCCGCGCAGAGGCGCGTGTCGACGCCGGGTGCGAGGGTGCAGTCGGCGTCGAATGCCTCGAAGCGCTCCTGCACCGGCGTCATCTTGCGGGTGGCGACATCGTCGCTTCCCACGAAGTGGTCCCAATCGGCGCGATGACAGCGGTACGTCGCGTTCGGGAACACGGGCGCATCGTCTCGGGAGACCCAACCCACATGGTCGAAGTGGAGGTGGGTGAGCACGACGTCGGTGATGTCGCCCGCGGTCAGCCCGAGCGCGGCGAGGCTGTCGAGCAACACGCCGCCGGTGTCGCCACCGAACATCGGGTCGGGGCCGAGGCCGGCGTCGACGAGGATCCGCCGGTCGCCGCTGCGCACGAGGAACCCACCCATGTGGATCTCGAGCTTGCCGTCGGCGTCGAGCAGGTCGGCGTGCGGCGCCCAGTCGGCCGGGTCGGTGCCCTTCCCGGTGACGTCGCCGTAGGAATAGGCGGACGCAGGCGGCACCGCGGCCATCGCGTCGAACACGGGCAGGATCTCGAGCTCGCCGACCTTCATGGTCCCCCCTTGTCGCCAGCACTGAGCCGGCGCGCAGTCTACGGACGTCGCACCGCCGTGCTCAGGGCTCGATGACGACCTTGATCGCGCCGGCCGAGCGATCGGCGCTCACCCGGAACGCTTCCACCGCGTCGTCGAGGCCGAACCGGTGGGTGACGATCGCGTCGACCAGCTCGGGCCGGGCCGCGAGCAGCGCGGCCGAGTGGGCGAACTCCAGGTCTCCGTGGGTGTGGCCCGTCATGGTCGCGGGCAACAGCCGGATCTCCTTCATGAGGAAGCCGGTGCCGATCTGCACCGGGTCCCACCAGGTGCCGACCTCCACCAGCGTGCCGCCGGGCCGCAGCAACTCCACGGCCCGGTCGATTGCGGACTGCGTGCCCGCGGCGTCGATCACGACGTCGTATTCGCCGGTGGCACCGCGGCCCGCGCCCAGGCGCTCGGCCGCCTCCCACTGGCGCGGGTGGCGGGCCTCGAGGTCGGCGGTCACCCCCGCGGCGCCGAGGGCGGCCACGGCCGCGAGCCCGATGGCGGCGCCGCCGATCACCAGCACCCGTCCCGCGGTCGCGGGGTCGATCCGGTTCACTGCGTGCAGCCCGACGGACAGCGGCTCGGTGAGTGCACCGTCGACTGCCCGCACACCGGCGGGGAGGGGCACGATGCCGCGGGCATCCGCGTAGACGACCTCGCCGAGACCGCCGTCGATGGACACGCCGTGCATGAGCTTGCCCTCGGCGCGGCACAGTTCGCTCTCGCCCGCGAGGCAGCGATCGCACTCGCCGCACCACACGTCGGGCCGCACGGTCACCGCGGTGCCGTCGTCGAGGTAACCCGCGAACTCGTGCCCCAGCGTCGCGGGAAGGTTCCAACGGGCGAGCTGATGGTCGGAGCCGCAGATGCCGCACGCGGCGATCCGCACCCGCACCGGATCGACCATGCCGGGCGGCGGCGCGGTCTCCACCTGCACCACTGCCACGCCGCCGTTGCCGTCTGCTCGCACTGCACGCATGGGCGGCAGTCTCGCAGAACGGGGAGAACGGTGGGCGGGCTGCGTCGGTACACTCCGCGCCCGTGCCGATCAACGTGAACGACTTCCTCGCTCCGCACGAGACCGCCGTGGTGACCTGCGAGATGCAGCGCGGCACCATCGGCGACCTCGCGTTCGTCCCCGGACTCCCCGAAGCCGCCGCGGAGGTGGGCATCGTCGTGAGCGGTGCGCGGCTGGTGCGCGGCGCGCGGGCCGCCGGCGTTCGCGTGCTGCACGCGACCGTCGGCATCCGCGCCGATCGCGCGGGCATCACGGTCAACAACCGGATGATGGCCTTCTCCACCCGTGAGCCGCTCGGCATGCTCGACGGCTCGCCGCCGGCCGAGCTGATCCCCGAGCTGGGACCCGAGCCCGAGGACATCGTGGTCCACCGGATCCACGGGCTCACCCCGTTCACCGGCACGGAACTCGACCCGCTGCTGCGCAACCTCGGGGTGAAGACCATCGTGCCGATCGGGGTGAGCGTGAACGAGGCGCTCCTGGGCCTGTGCCTGGCCGCGGCCGACCTCGGCTACCGCATCGTGCTGCCGGTCGACGGCGTGGCCGGCGTGCCGCAGGCCTACGCCACCCAGGTGCTGGAGCACACCCTCTCCTGGGTCGCGACCCTCACCGACGTCGACACCGTGCTCGCTGCCTGGCAGCACCAGGGCTCGCTGCTTGGGCCTGATCCACCTACTCGGCGGTAGCGTGACGCCGTTCGATTCCAGGAGGACGGAACATGGCGGACGTCGGCTTCGACGGACAGGTTGTGATCATCACCGGCGCGGGCGGCGGCCTGGGTCGTGAGCACGCGCTGCTGCTCGCGGAGCGGGGTTGCCGGGTGGTCGTGAACGACCTCGGTGGCGCGGTCGACGGCACCGGCGGCGATGCCGGGCCGGCGCAGCGGGTGGTCGACGAGATCGTGGCCGCGGGCGGCGAGGCGGTCGCCGACACCAACTCCGTGGCCACGGCCGAGGGCGGCGCCGCGATCGTGCAGACCGCGGTCGACGCGTACGGCCGCGTCGACATCGTCGTGAACAACGCGGGCATCCTCCGCGACAAGTCGTTCCACAACCTCACGCCCGACCTCACCGACGCGGTGATCGACGTGCACCTGCGGGGCGCGTTCCACGTCACCCAGCCGGCGTACCAGCT
>Ga0302322_100004507_pt1 | contig 12115 bp, 7 predicted proteins | sample Fen_T0_2_FD_203757 | JGI IMG/M metagenome (GOLD analysis project Ga0302322, IMG submission 203757) | Peat permafrost microbial communities from Stordalen Mire near Abisko, Sweden - Fen_T0_2 | ecosystem: Environmental > Terrestrial > Soil > Wetlands > Permafrost | place: Sweden: Abisko... | reverse complement strand
CGCCCGTGACCCGGCCGGTTCGAATCCCGTGACGGCCTGCGAGGTGGGACGGTCCGCCGTGCCACTCACGGCAGTCCCGCGAACACATCGCCGGCCGGCGCGCCGTCGGGACCGGCCGGCACCGGATCGCCCGCCAGCAACCGGAAGTACTCGGCGTCGGCCAGCGGTTGACCGTGCCCGTTGGACAGCGCGAAGCCGCCGTCGAAGAGCTGCACCTGGGTGGCGTGGGCGGCCAGCGCGGCCCGCCGGGCCGGTGCCCAGGTGGCCACCGGAACCGCCACCGCCACGGCGTCGTCCTTTATCAAGAACCCGAGGTCGTCGGCCGCGACCCGGCGGTAGGGTGCCGGGATGGACAGCGCGTCCAGCGCGGCCCGGACGGCCGCCGCGGGTCGGACGACGCCGAGCACCCTGGGCACCGGCCAGCTCGCCGCCGACCGGGCACTCAGGCAGACCTGGTGCGCGGCAACGTGATCGGGATGGCCGTAGCCGCCGTCCGCGTCGTAGGTCAGCAGCACCTGCGGCCGGGTCTGCTCGATGATCTCGATCAACGAGCCGACCGCGCGGGCGTGCTCCGGCCCACCGCCCGCGGCCCGGCTGAAGGCCCTGGGATGGGCGGCCGACGGCGTGCCGGCCATCCCCGAGTCGCGGAAGGCCCCGATGCCGCCGAGCATCCGGTGATCGGTGATCCCCAACGCCGCACACGCGGCCCGCAACTCGGTGTACCGGTACCCGCCCAACTGGTCCGCCCGGTCGGCTGCGAGGCCGGCAAGTTCGTCACCGATGATCTCTCCCTGCTCCCCCAGCGTGGCCGTCACCAAGGTCACCGCCACGCCCGACGCGGCGGCGCCGGCGAGCGTGCTGGCCATGGTGATCGACTCGTCGTCGGGGTGCGCGTGCACGGCCAGCAGGCGGCGGGACATGGCCTGCACGCTACGTCATCCAGGCCTGCCGTCCGGCCGCCGAGAACAGGTGCGAGACCGCTCACACGCCGCCGAATTGGACGGGTCCCTGGGTTGACTGCGCCTCCTTCGCGCGGGCACGGGCCTCCTCCTCGGTCAGGTCGGCCAGCACCCCGGCCTGGTCGTCCAGGTCGTCGAGGCCGATCCCCGCGGCCAGAATCGCGTCCCGCTCGGTCCGGCGCCGACGCTGCTCGTCCGGATCCGGTACCGGGACGGCAGCGATCAGTCGCTTGGTGTAGGCCTGCTGCGGGTCGACCAGGATCTGATCGCGGGTGCCCAGCTCCACGAGGTGGCCGTGGTGCATGACCGCGATCCGGCGGGCCAGGATCTCCACCACGGCGAGGTCGTGCGAGATGAACAGGCAGGCAAAGCCCTTGTCCCGCTGCAGTTCCTGGAAGAGTTCGAGCACCCGGGCCTGCACGGAGACGTCCAGCGCGGAGGTCGGCTCGTCGGCGATGAGCAACTTCGGCTCCAGGGCCAGGGCTCGCGCGATGCCGACCCGCTGCCGCTGCCCGCCGGACAGTTCGTGGGGATACCGGTTGCGCATCGAGCGCGCAAGCTCGACGCGGTCGAGCAGCTCCTCCACCCGTTTGCCCAGCGCAGGTCCCTTGGCCTCGCCGTGCAACAACAGCGGCTCACCGATCGACTCGCCGATCGGCAGGCGGGGGTTCAGCGACGAACCGGGATCCTGGAAGACGAAGCTGACGTCCTTGCGCAGTGTGCGAAGCTCCTTCGGGTGCACGCCGACCAGGTTGGAGCCGACGACGCTGGCCGTTCCCTCGACGACCGGGAGCAGCCCGACCAGCGCCCGACCGATGGTCGTCTTGCCCGAACCGGACTCCCCCACCAGGCCCATGACCTCGCCGCGACCGATCTGCAAGGTCACGTCCTCGACGGCCCGGAAGGCCGGGGTACGACCCCGCTTGGGGTACTCGATGGCGATTCCGACCAGGTCGACGATCGGCTCGACCCCGGCCTGGATGCCGGCTCGTTGTACGATCGGGGCCATCGGCGCCGGTGGCGGCTCCAGCACCGAGGTGCTGGCCTTGGCGACGCCGCCGCCGTCGGACACGCCGCCGTCGGGCACCGTGCGATCTGAGACCAGGCCATCGGGCACGACGTCGCCGAAGACCGCGGGGCGATCCTTGTCGGCCGCGACGGAGCCCAGATGGGGCACGGCATCCAGCAATTGGATCGTGTAGGGGTGGATCGGGCGGTGGAACACCTCGTCGGCGGTTCCGGATTCGACGATCCGTCCGTCCTTCATGACGAGCAGCCGGTCCGCCATGTCGGCCACCACACCCATGTCGTGGGTGATCAAGACGATCGCCGCGTCGATCCGGTGCTTGAGATCGCGCATCAGCTTGAGGATCTCGGCCTGCACGGTGACGTCCAGCGCAGTGGTCGGCTCGTCGGCGATGAGCAGCTCCGGATCGCACGCCAGCGCCTGGGCGATCATCGCCCGCTGCCGCTGACCACCGGACAGCTGGTGCGGGTAGGAATCGATGCGCCGTTCGGGTTCGGGGATCTCGACCATGGTCAGCAGCTCGATCGCCCGCACCCTGGCCGCCTTGGGCGACATCGAGTTGTGACTACGCAGCATCTCCCCGATCTGGAAACCGATCGTGTACACCGGGTTCAGCGCGGTCATCGGCTCCTGGAAGATCACCGAGACCTCGCGGCCGCGGATCGAACGCAGCTCGCGGGCGTCCGCGTCGACCAGCTGCCGGCCGCCCAGTTCGATGGATCCTCGTACGTGGCTGTTCTTCGGCAGCAGCCCGAGCAGCGCCATCGCGGTCGTCGACTTGCCGGAACCGGACTCGCCGACGATGGCCAGCACCTCGCCGCGGCGGAGCTCGAAATCGGCTCCGATGACGGCCGGGTACCAGACACCGTCGACCCAGAAGTCGATGTCCAGGTCGTGCACGGAAAGCACCAGGGCGCTCGTCGCTGTCATCGTCACGGGTGGACAACCTTCCAGCTAACCGACAAGTCAACCCGCTGCGATCCCCGGTGCCGGTCACCGGGATCGACCGTCCTGGGTAGCCCCGTCGTGGATGCAACGATGGCGTCATGTCCACCGAATACCGGCCGGCCGCGAGCCGGGTGCTGGCCGCAGTGATCGGCGTGGTGTGCGCGATCGGTCTCGGCGCGCTCACGATCGACCAGGGAATCGGCGGCCTTGCCCGCTACGGGAGTTGGATCGTGTTGCCCGCGGTGATCTGCTGGGCGCTGTTCTGGAATCCACATGTCGATGTGGATGAGGCCGGAGTGGTGCTGGTGAACGTCCTGCGGACAATCCGCCTGCCGTGGCCCGCCATCCGGGCCGTCGACACCAAGTGGGCGCTGAACCTGGACACCGCGTACGGACGGTTCACGGCCTGGGCCGCCCCCGGCCCGGGCCGCCACGCCAACCGGGACATCTCGTCGCTGGAGATCGAGCACCTGCCGGAGTCCTCCCGCGGCGACGGCGGCGGCCTGCGCCCCGGCGATTCTCCGCGGAGCTCGTCGGGTCTGGCGGCCATCGCGGTCCGCCGGCAGTGGGAGGCACTGCGGGACGCCGGCCATCTGGACAACCCCCGGTTGGAGTTCGAGCGCCCACCAGTGATGTGGCATGTCGGCATGATGGGCGCCGTGGCCGCGTTGCTGGCGCTCGGGGTGGCCGGCCTGGTGCTCTGACCGCACGCCGCCGAACTCCACCCCGCCGACCTCCAGAACCGACGACCGCATCAGGGTGTGGCCTCTGACGGAGACGACACCGCTTCCTTCAGATCCTTCTGCTTGGGGATCCGCTTCTGCCTCGGGTCGAACGCGTCGCGCAGTCCGTCTCCGATGAACTGGATGCACAGCACGATGATGATGATGAAGACGCCCGGCCAGATGAACAGCCACGGGCGCGTCGTCAGCGCACCTGTGTACTGGCTGATCAGCGAACCCAGCGAGATGTCCGGGGGTCGGATGCCGAAGCCGAGGAAGCTCAGGCCGACCTCGATCAGGATGCCGGCGCCCATCAGCAGGGTCGTGTTGACCACCACGACCCCGACGGAGTTGGGCAGGATGTGCTTGAAGATGATCCGTCGGGAGGATGCCCCAGCGACCCGGGCGGCGTCGACGAACTCACGTTCGCGCAGCGCCAGGAATTCGGCCCTGACCAGCCGCGCCAACCCGGTCCACAGGAACAAACCCAGGACGATCGCGACGGGTAGGACGCCGCTCGCCCCGATGGCGTACCCGGCCACCGCGGCGATCAGGATCACCGGAATGATGATGATCGTGTCGGTGAACCGCATCAGCGCGGCATCCCACCAGCCGCCGAAATAGCCGGAGACCGCGCCGATCACCACCCCGAGGGTGGTCGAGAGCAGCGCCAGGATGATGATCACCACCATGGTGTTCTGCACCCCGCGCATGATGGCCGCGAACAGGTCCCGGCCCGTCTCGTCCTGACCCATCGGGTGATCGCCGATCGCGAATCCGGTCCCGCCGAAGAAGGGCAACGACAGTGTGGGCTCACCACGCGGGTTCTGCGGCACCGGACGGTCGTAGGGAGTCCATTGCCACCAGCCCTTGATCGGGCCGATGCCGATGCTCGTCACCGACAACAACAGGACGAAGATCAGCACGATCAGCGAGATCATCGCGCCGCGATGCCGGAAGAACCGGCGGCGGACGATCTGCGCCTGGGAGAGCCCGACGGTCTCCTTCTGCTCGAACGACGTCTCGTCCGCCCGGTTCGGCACGTCGGGCGGCTCGGGGACGGCGGTGCCGCCGGCAACGTGTTGGAGGTCGGGCGCACCGGGAGCGGTCATAGTGATCCCACCCTGATTCGGGGGTCGAGGGCTGCGTACAGCAGGTCGGCCAAGATGTTGAAGAGGACCGCGACGATCGCGACGACGAGGAAGAAGGCCATCACCGGGTTGGGATCGTTGTTGACCAATCCCGACTGGAACAACCTGCCCATGGCATCCCATTGGAACACCGTTTCGGTGATGACCGCCCCACCGAGCAGTCCGCCGATGTCGAACGCGACGATCGTGGCCAGTGGGATCATCGCGTTGCGGAACGCGTGCCGCATGACGACGGTGCGCTCGGTCAGACCCTTCGCCCTGGCCGTCCGGATGTAATCCTGGTTCAGCACCTCGAGCATGCTGGCCCGCGTATACCGCGTGTAGCTGGCCAGCGAGATCAGGATCAGAGCCAGCGTCGGCAGCAGCAGGTGGGTGAACACGTCGACGGTCTGGATCCAGAAGTCGCCGTCCAGCCCGGCCTGAGAGTCTCCGATGGTCTTGATCGGTCTGCCCCGGATCGCCTCGTTGGCGGTGTAGGGACCCCAGGCCTGCATCGTGCGGTCGAGGAAGATGACCGCGGACATGAGCAGGGCGGTGATCGCGCCGGTGCGCGCCGACACCCCGGGATCGTCGCCGCCCCACAGATACCCGATCCCGATCCCGACGGCGATCGCCAGCACCAGCAGCCCCAACAGGATCCAGATCGTCATGCCCTGGTAGAACACGAACTGCAGGGGGTACCAGAGCACCAGCCCGACGGCGGCGGTGGTCAACGCGGTCCGCAGCGCCTTCTTGTTTCTCACTCCGGCGGTGAGTTCGGTGATCCCGATCGCGATCCCCAGACCCAAGATCGCGATGACGATCGGGCCGAGCCCCGGGTCGAGCAACCACTGGGTGACCGACATGTAGTACAGGATCCCGCCGACCAGGACCGCCGCGCCGCCGCCGAACAGCAATCGTCGATTGAGCTGACCACGGGTCAGGCTGTACACCGTCAACCCGACGACCAGGGCGGCGGTCCAGATGAACCACCAGGGTATGTGCGCGCCCTTGGTGATGAAGTCGTTGAACTGGATCGCCACGAACTCCTTGAGCAGCACCGCGACGAAGAACAGTGGGAGCGAGAAGAACAGGAAGGTGAAGAAGGTGATCGTGTAGTCGAACCCCGAGTACTGGCGCAGCGCGGTGATGATGCCGATGGCGATGCCGATCATCACGGCCAGGATCGTGGCCGCCAGCACCAGTTTCAACGTGATGAGGATGCGGCCGGCCAGGTCTCCGGTGACCGGTTGATTGGTCGTGATCGAGTAGCCGAAGTCGCATTGACCGACGAAGCATCCGGCGACGCCCTTGAGCCACAGGAAGTAGCGGAAGACCGGATTGACGTCCAGGTTCAGTGATGCCGTCAGCGAGGAAATGCGTTGCGCGCGAGCCACCGGGTCGGTGATCCCGTAGCTGGACGTCAAGGGGTCGCCCGCGTTGGCCACCAGGATGTAGACGATGAACGAGGCGCCCAGGACGACGAAGAACCCGGCGATCAGACGCCGAACGATGTAGATCGCCATGTACCAACCAACCCCTTCGGCAGGCGACGCAGTCGTCACGCACCAGCGGTAGACCAGACTCTAAGCCCAGCTCGGGGCGCCCACAGGACGGCCGGATGGACAACCAGTACCCGGAAACGATGCTTGAACAACAAGTGCGGGGGTGCCGTACTCCGTGAAGGAGTCCGGCACCCCCGCCGCCAGAGCGCGCCGGTGAGCATGTTCCTAGCCCAGCCGCATGGTCACCGCCGCACCTCCGTGCCTTACATGACGCGCTTCATCACGAAACAGCTTGCCAATCCCAGAAGTTGTAGAAGACCCCGGGAGCCAGCGGCGTATCCGAAACGCCGGTGACCTTGGCGGTGTTCCACGCGGTCACGTTCGGGAACTGGAAGATCGTCACTCCGAAGGCGTCGTCGACCATCGTCTTCTCGAGGGTGGTCAGTTCATCGGTGACCTGTTGATCAGTCTGGATGGACCCGGTGATCTTTCCATACGCGTCGTCGACCGTCTTGCTGCTGTACTTGCCGTAGTTGTTGGCCCCACCGGTGACGAAGTTCGCCTGAGCCTCGGCAATGCCCGTCGAGGTGGACTGCCAGCCGAACAGGGAGGCGTCGTACCCCTGGATGTTCGGCAGTTCCGTACCCCAGCTCGCGCTGCTCTTGTCGATGAGGTTGAACCCGGCTTGCTGGGCCGAGGCCTTCATCAGGTCGTATTCGTTCGACCGGCGGGGGTTGTTGGCGGCGAACTTCAGCCGCACGTCGACCGGGGTCTTGACGCCGGCCTCGGTCAGCAGCTGCTTGGCACCGGCGACGTCGGCCTTGTCATACGCGCTCATACCGTTCGCCGCGACGATTGTGTTGTACCGCGGTGAGCCCGGGACGGTGGTGTACGACTCGCGCAGCACAGCATCGGGATTGACCGGCTTGATCAACCGGTCGACGATGTCCTGCCGCGGGATGGTCTTCATGAAGGCCTGCCGCACCTTGAGGGCCTTCTCCTTGTCACCGCCGTAGGTGGCCGGGTCGAAGGGACCCTTGTTGGCGAAGACCAGATCGACATGCTCGTAGGTCCCGCCGTCGCCGGTCTTGACGTCGACGCCGCGGTCGGCCAGACCGGAAACAGCTTCGTAGATGTCGGCGGTGGCCTGCGGGGAGATGATGTCGATCTCCTCGTTGGTCAGCGCTTGCACTGCGGCCGTCGGATCGCCGATGATCGAGTAGGTGATCTTGTCGACGGACGGCATCGGTCCCCACTTGTACTGCGGGTTGCGCTCCAGCGTGAGGCTCTTCCGCTGCGCGTAAGCAGTGACCTTGTACGGGCCGCTCGACAGGTACAAGTCGGGAGTCTTGGGCAACTGGTCGGTGTCGAAGCCGGTGTTCCAGAAGTCGGAGATCGGCTTGAGCGCCTTCTTGTCCTTGTCCTTGAACGCGGCGATCAGGGCCGCGCTGGCCTTGGCCGGATCGGCGATATTGAGCGCGTGTTGACCGACGACGTGCGCGGGGATCAGGTAGCCGGCGCCGGCGACGGGGTTCGCCTGCTGGTAGTCGACATAGTACTTCGACCACTTGAAGGTGGCCGAGCGCCCGTCATCGCCGATCACCGGGAAGTCCTTGATCAGCGAGATGGACGGGTCGATCTTGTCGAAGGCGATCCCAGGGGACGGCAGCAGGTTGCCGTCCGCGTCAGTCTTCGCCTCCGTATCGTTGTACACGCCGCTCTGCGCAGCCCAGGAAAGGATGATGTCGGCAGCACCGATCTGCACGCCGTCGGACCAGGTGACGCCCGGGTTGACCGTGTATTTGACAGTCAGCGGATCCAGTGAGACCACCGTGCAGGTGCCGAACTGGTCGTTGTTGATGAAGTTGAGGTCCTTGTCGAAGTACGTGAACCCCATGTTGGTGAAGTATTGGATATTGGTGTTGGCGACCGCGTTGGCGTGCGTGGTGTTGTTGTTCCACGACAGCGGCGGATCGTTCCACGCCGCTCGCACCTCACCCCCGGTCTTGGCCGGAGCGGCATACGGCCCGTGCGGGATGCCGCACCCTGACCCACCGACCTTGCCGACCTTGTCCGCGCCGACGAGAGGCGCGGCGCTGCCGCTCGCCGAGCTGACTTCAGCACCCGATGTGGTTGCGCCGGACGTCTCCACCGAGGCTGCGCTGGTGGCGCCCTCCTGTCCCGGTGTGCCGCTGCAGGCTGAAATCACCAGCGCAGCGGCCGCAGCCAAGGCAGTGAGGCTCACTGCCCGATTTCTTTTCATTGACATTCCTCCTCGAGAAGTCGATCGCAATCCGGCGGGCGGCCCTCATCTACGGCTCGAACCACCGGATGCGACGAACTTCACCATTTATCTGACGTCACGACCATACGAGGTGTCCCAAGGTCTGGGCACGTCGGCGCGAGAATCGTGACACAAGGGTGATAGCTGGACCCGTCTGAGCCTCCGAAAAGCGGGCATCTCACACCCAACTACCCTGGCGGGCGCACAGAGTGCACTCATTCGGGTGAACGTCCGCAAATTCTCCGCGAGGCGCGGCGCCACACAAGGTGATCCTCGGCCGCCGATCCGCACCCCTGCCCCTCCCGATCCCCACCACCCCTGTCACAGGTGCCGGGCGCGTCGGCCGCGCTCGGCCGCACCGCCGGCACGGCAGCCGTCGGTTTCCCGCCATCAGCCGACCGTGGCCGTCGTCAGGGAGCCGGCCACCCCGGCAGGCCCTGCAGCGGGCCCGTCCAGAGCCATCCTTCATGCCCGCCGTGCAGGACCGAGCTCAGTGCGGGCGAGAGGGCGAAGACGGTCGACAACTGCGCGATCGGCAGGACCGGCAGGTCGGTCCACAACCGGGGGTCGGCCGCCTGCGCGGACCCGCGCCCGGAAATCGCCTGGGCCAGCAGCGCCTGCGTCTCCGGTGCGCAGTAACCGGACAGGTTGCCGGTGCGCAGGGGCACCGTGCCGTCCCCGGGCGCCGCGCTGCCCCCCGGCTCGACCCGCCCGGCCGCGGCGACGTCACCGGTCGTGACGCCGGTGGTCGGCGTCGGAGCAGCCGCTTCGGCGGTCGAGCCCGGCACCAGCGGGTCGACCGGTTCACCGCCGGCGGTGCTCGTTCCCGGACGCGGGCAGCCGAACGCCGACGCGGAGGCCACCGCATCCGCCGGACCCCGCGGCAGGGACGTCAGGGTCAAATCGAGCGTGCCCGCCGCCGCCCGTGTCTCCAGCAGCGAGGACGGGGTGTCGGCCAGTAGGTCGACCTCGATGCCGACCAGGCCGAGCTGACGTTGTATGGTCCGGGCCGCGGCCGCCAGCGGCCGGTCCCCGCTCGGGTACCCGAGGGTCAACCGGAGCACCTCGCCGTCCTTGGTCGCGTACAGGCCGTTCTTCAGGTAGCCAGCGGCGGTCAGCCGCCGAGCGGCGATGACCGGGTCGGAGGTGACGACCCCGGCGGCCCCGGTCTCGGCCGGGGACAGCTGGGCCGGCAGACGCACCTGCGATGTCACCGTGGCCGCGCCGGCGCCCCAGCCGCCGCTCAACTGCTTCGCGACGACGCTCGGCGAGATGCCGGCCGCGATCGCTGCGCGGACGTCGACGGAGGCGGTCGGCCCTGACGTGCTGTTGAAGATCAGCTGGACCGACGCCGGCACCGGCACGATGGCGCGGCGTCCGGCCGGAACCGACGCGTCGAACTCGGCCAGCGTCTTCGCGCCGGGCTCGAGCCAGAGTGCCTGCACATCGCCGCGGGAGAACGCGCCGATCAGGTCGGACGGATCGCCCAGGCGCAGCACCACGGTCGCCGGCCCCGGTGGGGTTCCCCAGTACTTGTCGTTGCGGGCCAACAGGATCTGGCCCGTCACCGGGTCGTAGGAACTCATCTTGTAGCGGTTACCGGACACCGGGATGTCGGCGTTCAACGCCGCTGCCCAGCCCCCCGGGAAGTCCTTCAGGATGTGGCTGGGCAACAGCGGGGAGAACAGCGTCGGCCAATCCGGGAACGGCGTGGCGAACTCGACGTCCACCGTCTTGCCGGCGTTGCGCGATCGGATGGCGCTGATCAGCCGGTAGCCGGCCGGGTCAACGGTGGCTGGCTGGACGAGCAGCTGATCCCGCAGATACGAGAAGTCATCCGCGGTGATCGGTGTCCCGTCGGACCAGGAGGCCTTGCGGTCGATCGTGTAGGTCACCGTGAACGGCTGCTGCGAGGTGACGGTGGCCGCATCCACCACATCCGGGTCAGGCACCCTGCGCCCGTCGGCCGCTGTCACGAACGTCGAGGGCAGCACGAGCGAGGACACCGCCTGGCTGGCGGGGGAGAAGTCGGCAATCGCGTGCGGGTTGAACCCGCCGATCGGGCCCGACGTGCCGTCCAGGCCGATGACGATCGTGCCGATGCCGGGTGGGGAGCTGGGCGCCGAGGACTGCCCGCTGGGGGCGATCGGCGCGGGCAGGCCCGGCGGGGTGCAAGCGGCGAGCGCCAGCGCGACGACGATCAACCCGACGACCGTCGCCGGCATCCTCACCAGGGGTGATCTCACGGTCCGACCCCGCCGCCTGCGAACCACCCAACGACCACGTCGCCACACTCGCCCACCCCGCGGATCCGCGCATATCAAAAGGCACGGCGCAGAGGAACTGGTCGATCCTCGCCCGGATTGTCCGGTTCGCCGACCATTTCCGCTGCGCGCAGTCATTCGAACTCAGCGGTTGCGGGAGCGCTGCTTGGCCCGATCGCTGGCCGGCAGGACCACCTTGCGGATACGTGCGGCCACCGGGGTGACCTCCACGCACTCGTCGTCGGAACAGAACTCCAGCGACTGCTCGAGCGAGAGCGCCCGCGGCGGGATCAGGTGGACCAGCTCGTCACCGCTGGACTGCCGCATGTTGGTGAGCTTCTTCTCCTTGGTGATGTTGACGTCCATGTCGTCGGATCGGGAGTTCTCCCCGACGATCATGCCCTCGTACACCTCGGTGGTCGGCGGGACCAGCAACGTGCCCCGTTCCTGCAGGTTGAACATCGCGAACGGAGTGGCCCGGCCGGACCGGTCGGCCACCAGCGATCCGGTCGGCCGGCCGCGCAGGTCGCCGGCCCACGGTCCGTACCCGTCGAAGACGTGGTGCGCGATCCCGGTCCCCCGGGTGTCGGTGAGGAACTCCGTGCGGAACCCGATCAGGCCGCGGGAGGGCACATTGAACTCCATCCGCACCCAGCCGGTGCCGTGGTTGATCATCGCCTCCATCCGGCCCTTGCGGACGGCCAGCAGCTGGGTCACCCCGCCGAGGTAGTCCTCCGGCACGTCCACGGTCAGCCGCTCGAACGGTTCGTGCACCTTCCCGTCGACGATGCGGGTGACGACCTGCGGTTTCCCAACGGTCAGCTCGAAGCCCTCCCGGCGCATCGTCTCGACCAGGATGGCCAGCGCAAGCTCACCGCGGCCCTGCACCTCCCAGGTGTCCGGCCGCTCGGTGGTCAGCACCTGGATCGAGACGTTGCCGACCAGCTCGGCGTCGAGCCGGTTCTTGACCTGCCGGGCGGTGAGCTTGCTGCCGCCGTCCCGCCCGGCGAGCGGGCTCGTGTTGATGCCGACGGTCATCGAGATGGCCGGCTCGTCCACGGTGATCCGCGGCAGCGCGACGGGGTTCTCCACATCGGCCAGGGTCTCGCCGATGGTGATCTCGGCGATGCCTGCCACCGCGATCAGGTCCCCGGCGGTGGCCGACTCCACCGGCACCCGGTCCAGCGCCTCGGTGATCAGCAGTTCGGTGATCTTGGTCCGGGTCACCGTGCCGTCCTGCCGGATCCAGGCCACCTGCTGCCCCTTGCGGATGGTG
>Ga0302322_100004505_pt1 | contig 12119 bp, 5 predicted proteins | sample Fen_T0_2_FD_203757 | JGI IMG/M metagenome (GOLD analysis project Ga0302322, IMG submission 203757) | Peat permafrost microbial communities from Stordalen Mire near Abisko, Sweden - Fen_T0_2 | ecosystem: Environmental > Terrestrial > Soil > Wetlands > Permafrost | place: Sweden: Abisko... | reverse complement strand
ATTCTTATCATCGTGCGGATGATAATTAGCTCCGACATAAAGGGTTTGAGTTTTCAGTAAAAAGCTCATGGCAAAGAGCGAAATGATGATACCCAGGGTTCTGTATATTCTTTTATTCACTGATATTTATCCTAGTATATTTCTACCATCTATTGCAAGTAACGAGTTAACGAATGATACCCTAAAAATCTCCTGTGATTCTCTTCGTATTCCCTGCCTGCAGAATAATAGTTTTTGTTTTTTCACCATAGCGTACAATACAAGGGTTCCCCAGAATTGATTTAATATCACACACTGTAAGCTTGCCGTTTTCCCAACTCATACTGATCTCAAATCCGCCTCGTGCTTTTAATCCTCCTACAGATCCATTGGACCAACTATTCGGCAGAGCTGGCAACAAATTTATCTCTCCAGCATGACTTTGCAGCAGGCATTCAGCAACAGCAGCTGTGAACCCGAAATTTGCATCAGATTGGTTGTTACCGGTATTATGCAGATTGGGAGCTAATCTGCCGCCTTCGAATCTTCTTATTAATGTATCGGTTTTTGCTTTGTTCTCAAGACGTGCCCAGTCACAAATATCCCAAGAAAAAATCCAACCGCTATTTCCACGCCGGGGTTCAAGCCACTTGCGAATAGCATCTGCAAGCTTTGGTTCACCGCGTAATGTTATTGAACTGCCGGGATAAAATGCAAAGTTTGCTGATATACAATGTCCTTCTCTTCCCCTCTGCCAGTCCTCCAGCCAAACCTGCAGCCAGCCATCTTTACCTATCTGGAATGGCGGGATTTTTTTCAGAGCCTGTTCGAGATTTTTTACGAAGTTTTTATCACCGTTTAGTATCTTTTCTGCTTCAATGCAATGCGGAAAAAGCTCTCTTATTATTCCAATATCCATTGTCGTTGATGGAGAAATAAAACATTCTTCACTGCCTGGACTTGTAAAAAATCCCTGCTCGGGCGACATGGAGAATGGAATGACCAACCATTTATATTGAGGATGGTCAATCATCAAATCCATTAAAAATTGAGCAGAACCTTTCATAATAGGATAATACTCTTTAAGGAATTCCTTGTCGCCGGTATAAAGATAATGTTCCCAAATATGCTGGCACAGCCAGCTTCCACCGATAGGCCACATACCGTACCGTGCAGCATCTACCGGCGCTGTTCCTCTCCAGAGATCAAAATTATGATGACACACCCACCCTCGACAATGGTACTCTTCTTTCGCAGTTTTTGCCCCAGCCACTGAAAGATCTTTCATCGCATCAAATAACGGGAGATGGCATTCACTCAAGTTGCAAACCTCGGTAGGCCAATAGTTCATCTCAACATTAATGTTGGAAGTATATTTACTGCCCCACGGAGGTGACTGTTCTTCATTCCATATTCCCTGTAGATTAGCAGGCTGGCCTCCTTCCCTGCTGCTGGATGCCAGCATGTAACGACCAAACTGAAATATTTTTGATGCGAGGTCAATATCTGTTCCACCTGCTCTTATAAGTTTAAGCCGCTCATCCGTAGGTATTTTATTCATCAATGAATCACCGATGGTAAGATGAACTCTATCCATTAATCGATGAAAATCTTTTTCATGATTGCTCAGCAGTACTTTGTAATCCTTCACTGACAGTCTGCTGAGGATTTTATCACAAATGATTGCAGGATTACCGCTTATATCGGTATAGTTTTTAAAGCTTGTAGCGGCAGTGACGATTAATGTGACAGAGGTGGCATTACTTATTATCAGACTGGTGTCACTGACACTTTGCTCTCCATTATCAGGAATCGCAAGCATTGTCGTCTGAAATTTTAATCCGGGTCCATCCACATGAGCGATTAATGAACTCAGCGCATTATGCGGAAGCGGACCTTTCCAGGTTCCCTTCATAACAAGTTTGCCCGATGTGGCAACTACATTTTCCAGGTATGGACTTTTTAATTGAGCTTCAAATGAAATACTGTTTGGTGTATTACAAGTAAGGTGGACAACCATAATATGATCGGGATACGACATGAAAACTTCTCTTGTAAATTCAACATTACCAGCTTTGTAGGTAATTTTAACGATCCCGGTTTCCATATCAAGTTCACGGTAATAATCCGTAATCATTTCATTGTTTTTAAAATGAAGCATCAAATCGCCGAGCGGTTGAAAAGCCTGCTGGTTAGCAGGAATGCCGTAAAAATGATCGTCGATCATCTTCTCGGCTTCTTTATATTTCCCTGCAATAACCAGATCACGAATCGCGGGGAAGTATTTATAACCATCAGGATTTGTGTAATCGTGTGGACGGCCTGACCAGAAGGTGGATTCATTCAGTGCAATTCTTTCATTCTGAATTCTGCCAAAGACCATAGCACCCATGTATCCATTTCCTATAGGCATTCCTTCAAGCCACTTCATTCCAGGCTGCTGATACCACAGAACCATATCTCTCTTTGAATGAAAGAAAGAACTTTGTCTCTCTGATTTGCATAATGCTGTCTCTGGTAGAACGATCAACAATGCAGAACACCATACAAACAGTATAACACGTGTTTTTTTCATGTGACTTCCTTCAATGACTGGCCGGTGCTCTGTGCAGGTCAACTGCACGTCACTGTTCACAACCGATCAGTGACGTACAAATCGTGAGAAATTAATCCATGTTCAATTGTGAGAATACCGTTTGCTACTTTACCTGTGCGACCCAATCCAGCGGATTGTTCCATCCAATCTTTACATGGATGTCCACTGATTTTCCCTCCGGCAAATGGAGATCACAGTTGGCTTTGCCGGGATTAAGCGGCGCCGCCAAAACTCCGACGGGTGCAGTTATCTCTTCGATACCATACCGGGCGATCAACGTGATATCTTGCTTTCTCAACGAAGTGATTGTTATATCCACGGTACGCGTGTCCATGTCCCACGCCAATTTATCGATTCTCGAAAATGTGTGTGCAAGCATCCCATAAATCGATCCCCGAACCAGAGAGGGCGGAAGAGCGGGAAGCACTTCAATGACACCCGGGCGCGAGTACGCCAGCATTTCCATCATTATCGCTTGTATGCCACCTTGTGCATCCGGCATAGGCCTTACATAAGGATCGTGAGAACACCTGAGCGTTGTACCGACATAGCCCTGCTCAATCAGTTGCCGCAGTTCGGTGTCCACCATGAAACTGTCTTTAAGCCGTGCCCCAACCAATGCGCGGTGGCAACGACCATGAGCCGCCAATCTCTCCGGCACACGTCTCCTGTCGGCCATCATTGCAGCTCGAGCAAGTTGCGGTGTGCGGTCCGGATCAATTTCATCGCCTGGCCAGACTCCGTAAAGATGAGAGATATGCCGATGGCTGTAACGCTCTTCCAGCGTAGGCCAAGACCATTCCTTCAACGTGCCGTCCGGTTCGAGCATGTAGGGTGGTAACTTCGCCAACATAGTCTTCCATTTGGACACGCTGTCAGCGTCGGTGCCCAGGATTTCCGAAGCCTGGATCAAATTGGCTAGTACTTCCCGGCACACAGAGATGTCCATGCTGGCATTGATCACTAACATTTTTGAAGCATTCAAATTCCCGGGATTATTCTCTGGCGAGAAGGATGGGACGAAAATATATTTCCCATCTTTGTCAGTAACTGTCAGGAAATCCTCATAAAACAGCGCCAGTTCTTTCAAAGCGGGCACCACGCGTTTGCGGAGAAATTCCAGGTCACACCGGTTACCAGGTAGTGATCCCAGAACGGGCGGCAGCACCAACCTCCAGCGGAAATCCAATAGGGATGCGGCCAGATCTCTCCGGTCGATTCAGCATTAGAGTAATGAAACGTGACGCCCATTCCTTTATCCGGCCATAGGTTATAATGTGTCCCTCGCATTCCGAAGATGTTCTTTGCATTCATTCGAAAGTCAGGGGCTAAGCTCTCCATCCAATTGAAGTACGCATCCATACCTTCCCGCAAATCACCCTGAACACCGGGTGCGATCTGTAGATTAATGTTTGCATTTACCTCCGCCACCATAGTGGGATACTTGCCGCTCGTGTAAAGGAACCAGTAGCGCCCCATTTCAAATATCTTCTCCAACAAGGCGGGTGAATAATCCTGCCTCGATCTCTGATTAGCGAGGAGTTCTTCTGTAGACATCCCATGTTGAGAGGCACCCCCGAAATCCACAGTAACGCGGTTGAAGGCCTCTGATTGGATTGTACGGTGTTTTTCCAGGAGCGCCGAATAATCAGGCGTGAGTTGTTCAACAGCCGAACGCAAAGCTTCGACTTTGTCCTCACTGTAATCAGCGAACCATTCAATGCGTGTGAGAAGAAGTACAGACGACGCGTTATCAATGATTAATGCCCCTTCGTCCATTCGGGCTGATCCACCGGTGCGGACTACACGAACTACCCCTGCATAGCCGCTATTATCCATGGAGGGATCTAACCGGCATTTATAAATTAATCGCCGCTCGTTAAAGTCCCGCTTGATTTCACTTTCCCCATTAATATTGCCTGAACGTTTTCCTTCGAAATCTGATCGAGGTCGCGCTCTCCTCTGGGAATCCGCTAAAGCGATTCGGACATTCACCGATTGTCCTTTCGGTGCAGTGAGGAATTGAACCACGACATTATCGGGCCTTGAGGTGAACGTCTTCCGATTCCAATTGCCGTTCTTATCGCTCCAGTATACATTCGCTTCGCTGTTTTCGAAATTGACGATACGGATATAATCTTTGACCGACGCGGTTTTTGGAGATTCAAGACGCATCAGAAATGCCGGAACGGTCGAGTGCGGCCAGGTATTCGCCTTGATAGGGCCCTTCTCCATCTCTTTGAATGCTAACTCAATGGCTTCCTGGTATTTACCATCCAGAACCATTTGTCGCACTTGTGGAAATATATCAGCAACCTTTGGGGCCTCGAGAGGCCGCGGCCATGGCAGGAGTAAACTTTCATGATGGAAGAGAATCTGTTCCGAGTACGGATCTCCCGTCAACTCGATATTCATTGCTCCATTGCCGGAGGTAAGCCCTTCACTCACCGTCTTGCCGGGTGCGATGCTGCAAAAACCACGCCGTGGTAGAAAATTTCGCTTGAGCCGCTCGGCTAAAGACATTGGCGCAACCTGCACATCAGGCGAAAGATATGACTCTGCGAATACTGGTGGTCCGGGCAAATACTTATCTGCCTGCGCGCTGCGAAGATATTCTCCGGATCGGATGTCCTCACCTGCTGCACCTACTAGCTCTGAATTCTTACCGGATATATTGGATGACTTTTGGGAATTCATTCCGTTTGCTGTGGACGGAAGGAACAACTTTGAAAAACTTGCTAGGCCGGCAACGACCCATCCATTTACGAGAAAAACTCTGCGTTTCATCGTTCACTCCTCAGGGTTTCTTTTCTGTGGGCTTCCAAGGAATAACAAAACTGATCCATTACACCATCATCAATCTTTAACAGTCCTAGCAATACTTATTATGACTAACTAATTTATGCGTATTTTTTTAAACCATGAGAAATTTTTATATCCATTACGTATACATCTGTCATAAATAGTCATTGATTTACCCCAAGAACATATTTGCAAAGAGAATCCATTTGCTAAATATAAAACTCGTATGTCATTGAGGTCCGTTCGCTTACTTCAGTCCACTATTGGTGATGTGGAAGTACTCGAAGGCAACATCAAAAGGTGTTTCCGGTTTCGTGGTATCCGAATCGAACCAAAAAGTGCTTTTCATGTTCTGAGTTATTACTCCATCGCATACAATGAGTCCTGCCTTGATATCTTTTAACAACATATCGGCAGTTCCCAGCTTATCAAATTTATTGCCATCCAATGAATAGTATGCTGTGTAGATGCTTCCTTTTTTCTCCAGTGTGAGTAGTAACGGATTGCCGCCTGTAACTTCTTTCCCGACGTTAAAGGATGCCATAGATTTTGCAATACCATTTTCTTCAAGTATGAGATCAATGGTTCCCGGTGGCATGGGAGAACCATTTCTTCCTATCCTGGTCGTTTTAATAACTGCCCTAAACATAAGTTTTACAAAATTATCATCATTCTCATAAACCAGGATTCCTGCGTTTTCCGGTTGAGATGGAGTTCTTGAGCAAACCAATTTTGTTTCAATAATCCAATCGTTGTTTGCACTCTGCAGCAGAATGTTCTTAGCATTGTTCGTCGCTTCGGATACATCACCTTTTTCACTGGTGAGAGTAAGTGAACCAGCGTTCTTTGAAAGACTATGAGTTGACTGGTTTTCTCGTACCCATTCCCATTGCTTACCGACGGAGACATTGTCAAATTCATCACTAACCGATTTAACATCGAAGTTTATATAATACGTATTCTTTTCAAGGGTTATCATATCGACAAAATTTATGACAGCCGTTCCCGGGATACCTTTTGCCTGTGCAATATCGACCGTGATATCTTTACTTGCCGCAGAAGCTTTCACCACTGGAATTTTTGAGTTGCTGTTTAAAAGATAACTGTAAGCTTTTCCCTTGATATCAAAATCCTTAATATTTTCTCCATCGACGGTAATTGCCGTCGGATTGAGATTAGGCATCACTTTCACCGGATAACTACCGGATACAGTTTTACCTTGAACCGTCACATCTGCAAATATTGATGCGATGCCAACACCATGCATTGTTACCTTTCCATTGTTATCAACACTTGCTACTGATGCGTCACTGCTTTTATAAGCAACATGTGCTTTACTTAATTCAATGAAACTATCATCCGATAATGATGCTGTTAAACTTGTTTGTGCGGTATTGCCCGGTTTAAATACAATCTTGCCGCATTCAGCAACGACAGTTTTTAATTCTGGTTTATACCTGCCGTTCATGGTGGCTTCAACCTGTCCCCTAATGTCTTTTGATGAAGCGCCAATTTCGAAGACATATGTACCTTGATCAAAAGCAATTTTGTTATTTTTTGAATCCCAGAACCAGAGATCGGAACAATCGATATCAATGGAAACCGTTTTAGTCTGTCCGGAAGGAATTGTAACGCGTTTGAATCCCTTTAACCTTTTGATTGGTCGCTGCAGAGATGCAGGACTATCGGGGGTTTTAACGTATATCTGTACAACTTCGTCTCCGTCAACGTTCCCTGTGTTTTTCACAAGCACATGTACCGTTACCTTATCATGTGGCGTCATGCTGGTTTTGTTAATGGAGAAGTTACTATACGCAAAAGTAGTATATGATAATCCGTATCCAAATTCATACGATACATCTTTATTAAAATACCAGTATGTCCTGCCGCCTTTTCCAGATTTACCTCTCAACGTATAATCGTTAAAATTCGGGAGATCATTTACGGATTTATGCCAGGTGACGTTGAGCTTTCCTCCGGGATTTACTTCTCCAAATAATACTTTAGCCATTGCTGTTCCCTGGGCTTGACCGTTATATCCGGTCCAAATTATACCGGGAATATTCGGGTTATGTTTAAATTGTTCCACTTCCACCATTCCCATTGTTTGCATAACAACAATAGTATTGGGTTTAACAGCGGCAACAGATTTGATTAATTCAACCTGATTGCCCGGCAATGCTAAAGAAAATCTGTCGGATTCTTCTCTTCCCGTGGTCTGATCTGTACCTACAAAGATAACCGCGACATCTGCTGAAGCAGCCAAGTCAAGGGTTTTTTTATCTGTGGCTGGTGTTTCGGGTTCACGGAAAACAAGAAAAATATTCTGCATACCTGAAATACCCAACGTATGTATTTTAGCAGCCACATTTACTGTTCTGCCAAATGGTCTAAAACCACCATCTTGCTGATTGCCATCAACTTTTTGTGATGCAATGATATTGCCGGTGAGAGATCCTATTCTTACTTGGATTGATCCGCCATTGACAGCTACATTCATATTGAATTTTATTGAATCAAGATCTGTAATGTCAATATGATTATAGGCAATCCAGTCGCCATCTTTGATTCCTCTTACCGAAGGTCGGCCAAATCTTGCCGAAGTAATGAGTCCATTTGCGGTAGCATCAGATTTTGTTGCATCATATTCTTTTACTGATCCATCTTTCGCTTTAGTTGAAAAACCAATAATCGTAAAAAAATCATTCTTTTTTTCTGTATTCCCACCCGAGCTGAAAACAACTTCAGCAGTAAGTCCATTTTGCTTAATATAATTCTGGATGCCTGCCAATGGCGAAACTTTGAGTGAAGGTTCAACCTCACCCGAGTAATCACCTAATTCAATTTTATCTGCTTGTGGTCCCAAAATGGCTATTTTTTTAATGTTGTTTGCATTGAGAGGTAACCCTTTTCTGTTGGTATTGGCAACCATCTCATTCTTTAGCAGAACAGGAGTTTTAGTCGCAACTTCAACAGCAAGATCATTATGAGAAGGATCATTGATAATATTGGGTTTAATTCCCGCATAGGGAACAATATTTTGAGGATCAAATTCGCCTAACCTCATCCTTACGGTAAAAATATTAACCAACGCTTTATCAATATCGCTTTCAGCAATTAACCCATCCTTGAGAGTAGTAAGAGCGTTTGTTTGGTAGACGCTGCCGCAATCTGCATCGACTCCGGTTTTTAAACCGAATGCTGTTGCCTCTTTATTGTTTTTTGCGTAGTGGTGTCCTGATACCATATCAGAAATAGCGCCACAGTCACCAGTAACATATCCATCCAGTCCATAAGTTCTTCTTGCAATGGTATCAACAAGATATTTACTTGCCGATATTGGAACGCTGTCTACAGCGCTATAGGCCGTCATGATAGCCGGAAGGTGATCATTTTCAATAAGTGTCCGATAGGGTGTGAGATAAAATTCCCTCATATCCCTGTCATCCATATTTGCACTTCCCGTGTGGCGGTTAAATTCTGTATTATTTGCAAAGAAATGTTTTCCACAGGGTACGGCTTTAAGATATGTTGGATCATTGCCCATTAATCCCTGAACAAAACTTCCTCCGATTTGCGATACAAGGAAAGGGTCTTCTCCAAAAGTTTCCGCTGTTCTTCCCCACCTCGGATCACGAGCCGGTTCGATAACAGGAGACCAATAGGTGAGCGTAAAAATAAGATTATGGTTAAATCCTCTTGCTTCATCGCCAATAACAGAAGTTTCTCGTTTTATCAATTCGGGGTCCCATGAAGCTCCCACTGCAACACTATTAGGAAACGAAGTTGCTGTCATACCACTGTTATTATTTCTACCCACAACTCCATGCAGGGCTTCACCCCAAATATCGTAGCCATGAACACCCAGGCGTGGAATAGGGGGCATCGTATTCCCCAGCTGACTTTGTTTTTCCTCAAGACTCATTCTTGAAACAAGGTCAGCCGCTCTTTCCTTAAAGGAATAAGCTGTGTTAAGGTAAATCGGTTTTTTACCAATGTTACTACCCGGTAAAAAAGCCATAAAAGTAACACATAAGAGAATCAAGAGTAAATTTCCGACAATTTTCATTTTAAATAATCTCCTGCATTTGGGGTAAGAATTCTCGTCATTAGTTGTGTAACTATGAAGCAGTAATCCGGCGTTTAGGGCTCTTCGCTGTATCCAAGCAACTTCACTGTTTTGATCGGTCGACTCAAATATTTTGCATCTATACCGAGCGAATTGATTTTCAAATGTGTCCTGTGTTCTGACACGATCATACAAAAGGTGTAGAGAGCACCGTTTTTTCCAACTGTGAAACGAAAGTCATGAGCATTGAACTTGAAATCAGCATTGGGTTTTCCAGCTTTCCGTCGGCAAGCATTTTTAACTTACCATCAACCTATTCTCCTTCGCCGGGAATTGTTCATGCATGACTTCCATAAACCGCTTCGCCATTTCTTCACATCCATGCACCAACTTCCTTCAACATTTTCAAGCTACCCTCATCAAGCGAGCCATCGGACAGAATTGTAATGCACGACGCAAGTGTCATCGACACATTCGTAATAGATGACTGCCCAGATAGGTGCAAATCGTCTCATGGCAACCATGTCACTTTCTATTTTGAACCTACGTCAAGAACGGCTTTGAACGCAGGTTTAGGCTGCAACTGGCGATCGAACAAAAGCGCGTCTTGACCCCAACGCCAAGACCGATTGTCGCTGATGCCCCAAAACGTTACACGTTCAATGACGTCTGAGTGACGTTTGAAGATTTCAAACAACTCCTTGTATATTTGAGCTTGCTTCTCGTAGTTCTCTTTTGGAATAGTTCTGTCGCCGCCACGAACACCGAAAGCACCGCTGTTACTCCCGGTTGCCGTTACGTCCAACTCGGTAATGCTGACCTTTAGTCCAAGGGATGCGTAATTGGTAATAGCTTTTTCGACATCAGGCAGATTGGTATCCAGATGCCAGTGTCCCTGAATTCCCACGCCGGTGATCGGCACACCCTCTGCGATAAGACGCTTGAGCAGAATCATGGAGCTGGCGTGTTTGCCTTTGTTCTCTACGGCACCTTGCTCTATATTATAGTCGTTGTAATACAATTTTGCTTTCGGATCAGCCTCGTGGGCCCACTTGAACGCCATGGACAGGACGTCCGGCCCGACAACCTGATACCAACTGAAAGTCCGCAGGTTCTCTGTCTTACAGTCACCGCTGTCGGCAATCGATTCATTGAACACATCCCAACCAAGGATGCGTCCCTTGTATCGACCAACCACTGTCATAATATGTTTTTTCAGACGTTCCATTGCGACTTCACGGGTAGCAAGCCCGCCTTTAATGTTGCGACGCCACATTTCGGCCATAGAGGGGCGTGGTGCATTCGGATCCCAACCCATTCCTGGTTGTCTGACCGGTTGAGGTGCCTCTTCAGTCTTTGGATTTACTGCCTGGAAGAACCAGGGGGCCGTCTGCGCATGCCAACCCAAGGTATGCCCCCAAACCTTGACGCCATTCTGCTGGCACCACTCGACCATCGAATCGGGAGTCGTAAAGTTGTATACATCCTCCGAAGGATGCGTCGGCTGGGGCTTCATGCAGTTTTCCGGGGTCAAAATGTCATAGTGCTTTTTAATATTTGCCAGCTCAGCAGCTGAATACCCCTTGAGATCGCCTGCCGCACCAATAAGAAATTTTCCGGCATAAGCTTCTTTGAGGGCTTTTTCAGGAGTTACATCGGTATTGTTCTGACCATAGGCAGTCACAGTTACAACTGCGCATACAATAAATCCCATTACTAAATTTCTGCTCATCATACATCCTTTCTAATAAATATTCTGAATAGTTTTTATTCTACGACTGAACAGACCAACATTGTTCCTGATTTCTATTCAGTCGAACGACTTCAGTAAAGCATTTGACTTAAAAAAGTGTAACTAATGTTTAACTATTACATTCCTTCCTGCATATGTGACCACTGTATCATATTTCTTAATAGGATCCATCCCGACACCATTGTTCCGAGAAACCCATACAATACTAAATTTTCGCTCACCGAGCATTCCGGGGAAAGAACCTTTTCGGTCGCTGATGGTCAATTCTTTTTTCGTATCATCCCAGGCAATAATAATGGTAGAATACATTCCTTTTTCATAATTATAATTATCGTTTTCATCTTCGTATAGAACAAGCTTGCCATCGGCTCCTTCATACACGCGGATTTCAAGATTATCCCATTTTTTCTCTTCGGCATATTGTACGGTAGGACCAAGTGGAAGAATGGAACCTGCTTTGACAAATAATGGGATAATATCAACAGGAGCTGCTTTGCTTACAGTTTGTCCCCCTTTGAATTTTTCACCGGTCCAGTAGTCGTACCATTCTGTTCCGTTCGGCAAATAAATCTCTTTATTTTTTATTATGCTAAAATCTTCAACGCGAGGAGCATCCTTACCATTGATATTTTCTTTTGAATACATAGGTTTTGTTACCGGACAAACAAGAATTGATTTGCCAAACATATACTGGTCGTTGATGTCTAAAGCCTGTTTATCTTTTGGAAAATCCATTACCAAGGCACGCGTCATCGTTGATTGATTGGCAGTTACCTCCCATGAAGTAGAATACATATAAGGCAACAGGCTGTAACGCAGGGTTATATATTTTTCAATGGCATCGTAAATCTTATCGCCCTTTTTACCGAATCGATAAATTTCACGAGGTGCATCGGTACCGTGTGAACGCATCATAGGAC
>Ga0302322_100004504_pt1 | contig 12119 bp, 12 predicted proteins | sample Fen_T0_2_FD_203757 | JGI IMG/M metagenome (GOLD analysis project Ga0302322, IMG submission 203757) | Peat permafrost microbial communities from Stordalen Mire near Abisko, Sweden - Fen_T0_2 | ecosystem: Environmental > Terrestrial > Soil > Wetlands > Permafrost | place: Sweden: Abisko... | reverse complement strand
ATTCAGGTCAAATGCTGGAAGACGTCCGCCTGGCTGTGCGGGGACGTGTGCCCGTCGAATTTTATGGGCGGCTCGGCGGAGTGGTTCCGTTCCCCGGCGAGATATTGAGTGAGATTCATCGCATGGCGAAAACTAAGTTGAGCGCAGATGTTCATCCGCGTGATGCGTGGCTTGAACGGATGGCTATTTCGCGTTGAGCGTAGTCGTGACGTATGTCCTTCAACTACACTCAGGACGGACGGTTTAATAAGAGGAAAAATGGCGACTGAAAATTTAGTTTACGAACGGACCGCAGGTTTTACCGATACGCCCACTCATTATTGTCCGGGCTGTACACATGGCGTAGCCCATCGTTTGATCGCGGAAGTGCTGGAAGAGATGAACTTGATCGAAAAGACTGTCGGCGTTGCGCCTGTGGGTTGCTCTGTATTTGCTTACAATTATTTTGATACCGATTTTGTCGAAGCGCCGCACGGACGTGCACCCGCAATGGCAACGGGTATAAAACGTGTATTGCCCGACCGCATTGTGTTCACATACCAGGGCGATGGCGATCTGGCTTCGATTGGCATGGGAGAAATTGTGCATGCCGCCGCGCGTGGAGAAAATATCACCGTTATCTTTATCAACAATGCCAACTTTGGCATGACAGGCGGACAAATGGCGCCGACAACTTTGCCTAGCATGAAGACGACATCTTCATCGACTGGTCGAGATGTGGAAACGCAGGGTTATCCGATCAAGGTCGCCGAGATGCTTGCAACGTTGGATGGTGTTGGTTATTGTGTGCGCCGTTCGTTGCATGACCCGAAGAATATCCGCCTGGCGAAGAAAGCGATCCGCACGGCGTTTGAAACACAAGCCCGCGGACTGGGCTTCTCGCTGGTTGAGTTACTTTCCACTTGTCCAACCAACTGGGGCATGACACCGGTCAACTCGTTGAAGTTTGTGGAAGAGCACATGGTGCCTGCATATCCGCTGGTGGATTGCAAGATCAGCGATGCGATAAGGCAGATAAAAATATAGTTAGGTAATTAGGGGTTAGGTAATTAGGAACTGGAAACAATGTCCTGTTTACCTAATTACCTGATTACTATGAACGGAGTGAACAAATGCAAAAAGAAATCATCATTTCAGGTTTTGGCGGACAGGGTGTGCTGTTTGCGGGTCAGGTCATTGCCTATGCGGCGATGGGCTCTGGCTTGGAAGTGACATGGATCCCATCTTACGGTCCCGAGATGCGCGGAGGCACAGCGAACTGTACCGTGGTCATCGCCGACCATGAGATTGGTTCGCCGCTGGTGAAGAATCCGCCGCTGGTAATCGCGCTGAATCTGCCATCGTATGATAAATATGAACCCATAATGCAAGCAGGCGGAACCCTGGTTGTCAATCAGTCTATGGTGGATCGTGGGGCAAAACGCGCTGACATCAATACAGTCTTTGTCTCTGCAAATGAAATCGCGGAGCAGATCGGCGACAAGAAATTGACCAACATGGTCACCGTCGGCGCGTTGCTGGCGGCTCTGCCCGAAGTGACAATCGAGTCAATTGCAACCGCGCTCAAGGCACACCTGCCAGCACGGCATCAACATTTGCTACCGAAGAATTGCGAGGCGTTGCGACGGGGATTGAATCCGCAAAGCAGCAGATGGTAGTTGCGGCGTAGGGGCTGATTGAGCCTGTCGAAACCAAGCCCGTCTCTCACTGAGAGACGGGCTTTTTGTGTTGATTTGTCCAGAGGATTAATGTATAGTAGGGGCAGTTATCAGAATATCTTATTGGAGGCAAATATGACTGAAGAAAAAGCTTTAAAGACACAGGATCACGTCGGGTTCGCAACCTCAGTAAAAGCCAGTCTAAGCGCCGCAAAGAATAAGACGGCTGGTATTCGCAAGACAGATTCGCAGTTGTTCGTGGCGAATGTTGTCTCACCTGCCGCTGCAACACTTCTTGCGGCTGTTGCAGCCACGGTTGGTGGTAACTCCATGTTTGCGCAAGCCGCAACGCAATCAGAAGATGGGGGATGGCGATTTGTCTGCATCCTCGTCGCAATTTTTGGTTTTATTGGAACCGTGAGCAGCATGTTCAAAAAACAATTTGATGATCGGCTTGCGCAGGGTAATCAATGCGTCGGGCGATTGCTTTCTCTTGATCTGGCAATAACGACAAGCAGTGGTAGTTGGGAGGAGGCTGCCAAGGAATACCGTGAGATCGTCAAGGCTTTTCCTGAATTCGTTGCTTGAGATAGTATTTCAGATGAAAAAAATCACAAATTAGCTAAAATCCTTTATAATTGCGGGCAAGCCACTATTTTTTAAAAGTTATAAAAATAGGCAGTATATATCCCATCTACAATATATTCCTCGTGGATATATTGTTTGATTAATGTTAGGTCATTTCGCAGGCAAAAGGTAAAGTTACCATGTCGTTTTATTTCGCTTTTTTAGTACTCGAAGAACATCCCTATGGACGGGAGATGTTGCGCATCCTGCTGGAAAGAGACCTGATCCCGAGTGTGATTATTCAGGAAGTGTCTGAGGTAGGCGATGTGGAGCGTGAGAAATTTCTGACGCGCATGGCAGGACAATCCGTACCGCCGCGCCTGACGCAACTGATTGCAGGTAGAAAAATACCGGTCTTTTGCGTGGCGAATCACAACGACAATACCTGCCGGGATTTGCTGGCGGCGGAAAGACCCGACGTGCTGGCGTTGGGCGGCACACGCATCATCAAGTCGTCCATTCTTGAAACGCCACGCCGCGCCACAGTAAATTCGCATCCGGGATTACTTCCCTGGTTGCGAGGTTCGGCTTCGGTGGGCTGGGCTTTGTACAAAGACATGCCGCAGGGCGCGACCGTTCATTTTATTGACCCCGGAATTGATACGGGCGATATTATTGTTTCAAGACATCTGCCGGTGTATCATCGCGATAGTTATGAAAGCCTGAACGCTCGCATCGCAACCCTCTCCGGTGAATTGATGGCAGAGGCGTTGACTTTTCTTTCCAACGGCGAAGCTCCGCGCCAACCTCAGGACCGCAACATTGGCGAGACCTTCAAAGTCATCCCCGATGATTTGTTGGAAGAAGGCAAACGACGGCTGGCTGAGGGACGTTATTCCCATTTTGCGGATTAATGAATTTATATTGCCGAAAAGGTTTTACTCAATGACAATTGACATCTCCCGTGAATATGCCCGTAAACTCGATGAAGCCGATGAACTGGCGGGCTATCGCGAAAAATTTTTCAACGCCGACGCAAACATGATCTATATGGATGGAAATTCACTGGGCAGACTTCCCCTGCAAACGGTGGATCGCGTTGCGCAAATTATCAAAGATGAATGGGGCACAAAGTTGATCCGCTCGTGGGGCATCAACTGGTTCCAGGCTCCGAATGTGGTGGGCGAGAAGATCGCGCAATTGGTTGGCGCGGCTCCCAGTCAGGTGGCGGTCAGCGACTCGACAACCATTAACCTTTATAAATTGGCGATGTCGGCATTGATGCTCAGACCTGAACGAAAAAAGATCATCACCGATACGCTGAACTTCCCGTCCGATCTGTACATGTTGCAAGGCTGTTCGCACGTTCTCGGCGGGAAGCACCAAATTCAATTGCTTGAGCCAGCCGACGGGTTGCGAGTCAGCACCCAGGCTGTTTTAGATGCGATTGATGAGGACACCGCACTCGTCACGTTATCGCATGTCGTCTTCAAAAGCGGTTACATGTACGACGCAAAAACCATCACCGAGTATGCCCATCAAAAGGGCGCGCTTGTTCTCTGGGATCTGAGTCACTCTGTTGGCGCAGTCCCTGTGGAATTGGACGCCTGGGGCGCGGACTTTGCGGTAGGCTGTACCTACAAATATCTGAACGGCGGACCCGGCGCTCCTGCGTTTTTATACGTCCGCCGTGACTTGCAGAAAGAAGCGTTGTCGCCAATTTGGGGCTGGTTCGGCGAGCGCGCACCTTTTAGTTTTGAGCTGGATTACTCGCCCGCGGAAGGAATCCAACGATTCCTGTGTGGAACCCCGCCGGTGCTTTCTGTGCTGGCAATGGAGCAGGGCGTTGATCTTTTATTGGAAGTCGGTATCCAGCGCTTGCGGAAAAAATCCGTTCTGTTGACCTCGTACATGATCGATTTGTTTGACGCGATTCTGGCTCCGATGGGATTTACGCTCGGAACCCCGCGAGAAGTGGAACAACGCGGCTCGCATGTCAGCATTCGCCACGCTGACGGATATCGCATCAACCTGGCGCTGATCGAAGAACTGAATGTTATCCCCGATTTCCGCGAACCGGATAATATCCGCCTGGGGTTAACACCCATGTACACGTCCTTTCAAGATGTATGGGAGAGTATCAATCGCATCCAGCGTGTAATTACAGAGGAGCGCCACCTGCGCTTCACTGCCACCCGTCAGACCGTTACCTGAGAGCGTTCTTCATTTTGGATCTGAATATAAGATCGCTACTTGGTCGGAAATATTTTCAAAGGAGTAAAGAAGAAATGAAACGAATCGTATTGTTTGTTGTGCTTGTCGCCGCACTTGTGCTGTCGGCTTGCGCCCCCGCCGCCCCAGTGGCGACTGAAGCCCCTGCTGCTACGGCGGCTCCTGCCGCGACCGAAGCCCCTGCCGCTACAGAGGCTCCCGCCGCTGGTGTACCCGAAGCCTGCGCCGCTGACCTTGGTTGTGCAGTCATCGCCAAAGACCAGACCATCAAAGTCGGCTATGCCGGCCCGATGACTGGCGATTACTCCCAGTTCGGCGTGGACATGTCCAACGCCATGAAATTGGCTGTCGCCGATATGGGCGATGTCCAGGGCTGGAAGGTTGAAATGGCTATTGAAGACGATGGTGGTGGCGCTGAAGGCGGCGCAGCTGTGGCGAATAAACTGGTCTCAGACCCGACCTTTGTTGCCATGGCTGGACATGCTTTCTCCGGTGCAACTGCCGCTGCCATGCCCATTTACGAAAAAGCTGGCGTTCCGATGATGTCGCCCTCCGCGACCAATCCTGACCTGACCACCAAGGGTTCCACGGTCTTCAACCGCAACGCTTTCACTGATACCGAACAGGGTAAGGGCGCGGCGAAGTACCTGTTTGAGAAACTTGGCATCAAGAAACTGGCGTTCATGCACGATGGCACTGACTACGGTCAGGGACTTGCCAAAGTCGTGGAAGAAACCTTTGTCGGTCTCGGTGGTGAATCTGTGGCTTTCGAAGCCGTCACCCCTGGCGAATCAGACTACAGCGCCCCGCTGGCTGCTGTGGCAGCCAAGAAACCCGAAGCCCTATACTTCGGTGGTTACAATGCTGAAGCCGCCGTGATCGTCAATCAGATGGCTCAGGCTGGACTCTCCGGCGTGACCTTCTTCGGCGGAGATGGCATCTACGGTAAGGACTTCCTCACCAAAGTCGGCAAAAACGGCGAAGGCGTTTACTCCGCCACCCTCGTTCCCCCCGGAACCGATCCCATCGTCAAGTTCAACAAAGCCTACCTCGCTGCCTACGGCACCGAAGCGGGCGTGCTCTCAGCCTACACCTGGAACTCCTACGATGCAGTTGGCGCTTTGATTCAGGCAATCAACAGTGTGGCGATTGTCCAGGGTGACACCCTCTACATTCCGCGCGGCGCTCTTGTTGCCGCGGTCCGTGGTATGAAGGATTATCAAGGGATTGCCGGCGTTATCACCTGCCAGGCAACCGGCGAGTGCAATGCCTCTGGTCCTGTGTTCTACATTGTCAAGGACGGCAATTGGGTTCCTGCCGAGTAAATTAGTTTTGTACCCTCACTCTACCCCTCTCCCAGTGGGAGAGGGGACGACTCCCTTCCCCTTCGGGGGAAGGGTTGGGGATGAGGGTTTCTTTTGGGGATTGCCATGACAACCGTTGTGGCAATCCCTTCGACTTGTAAAAAGGCATTATTATTTCATGGATAAACCAACTTCAACACCTGCCCCGGGCAAACTGCGCCTTGGTCGTTATCTCCGTTCTTTTGCCGGAATATTGGCTGGCTTGTTTCTCTTGTGGCGGCTTTATACCGCGCTGATTGTGGATCAACAGTTCGGTGCTGACACCTGGGTGCGTTTTGCGCTTTCCGGTTTGATTTTGGGCGGTATGTATGCGCTCATCGCCATTGGCTATACCCTTGTATATGGCATTATGTTTATGATTAACTTTGCCCATGGCGAGGTGATGATGTTGGGGGCGTTTGGCTGCTTTTTTACCTTCGAAGCCTTGCGTTTTATTCCCGCGCCCACACTTGCTATTCCTGATTTAAACTTTCTGGACGCCCACCCGATTCTCTCTGTTATTCTGGCTTTTGCGGTGGGCATCTCTGTTTCGGCGACAGCCGGATATTTTCTTGAAAAAATTGCCTACCGTCCCCTGCGAAAAGCACCGCGCCTGATTCTGCTTATCACTGCCATTGGCGCGTCCATCTTTCTGCAAAATCTGGCAATGCTTTTGTTTGGTCCGCAGCGCAAGAACGTGGTCAACCCCGAATTGCTTGATCGTGGCGCAGGTTGGACTGTGATCGTCAGCGGCAACCCGGTCTTGATTTCGTACACCGGCATCTTCTCGCTGGTTCTTTCCGCCGTTCTGATGATTGGGCTTTACGTTCTGGTACAGCGCACCAAGTTAGGGCGCGCCATGCGCGCCGTTGCCTTGGATAAGAATACGGCTTCCCTGATGGGTGTAGATGTGGATAATGTCATCAGCAAGACCTTCATCATCAGCGGTGCGCTGGCTGGCGCGGCGGGAGTCATGTGGGCGATTCACATGGGGCTGGTCAATCACTACACGGGATTCTTGCCGGGTATCAAGGCATTTACCGCTGCAGTGATGGGCGGCATCGGCAACATCCCCGGCGCCATGCTGGGCGGCATGTTACTGGGTGTGATTGAAGCCGTTGGTCCCGCTGCCCTGGGTATTGACTTTCAACTTAAGGATGTGATTGCCTTCTCCATTCTGGTGCTGGTTCTAATTGTGCGTCCGTCGGGTATTTTGGGTGAAAAACTTTCCGAGGAAAAACTATGAAAGCGGCTGTGGATAAAGGACTCCGCACCGGAGTCATTTTTGGAATTGTCATTGTCGTTATGTTTTTGATTGGCTTTACAGTCACTGGGGCAGAACTGGTAGGCAAACTCTTCGGTGTTTCGACCCCCAGCAACACCATGCCGTCACTCTCATTCTTTGCCCTGTTCATGATTCTGATGGGAACATGGACCGGCACGATAGCCGCACAGCATCCGCTTGTTGAAGCCGATACATGGAAGCGCGCGCTCACTGCGGGCATTTCTGCCGGGGCGTTCAGTGGGTTGCTGGCTGCGGTGATCGGCTTTCTGTTTGGCGGGTTGAATTCCAGCAAAATCGATCCGCGTACCTATCTCCCATCGATCTCGCCTGAATCGATCAAGATGTTTCTCTTTGGTCAAACTTCGCTTGTGGGCAGCCTGATGATTTTTGCCCTGTTGACTTTTTCCGCGCTGGCAGGGGCGTCTTTGTCCTACTTCCTGCGAAGCAACAACGGCTTGAAATCTGGCACGAGCGCGGCAACCAATTCCATTTCAGCAGTCATGCGCTCTGAACGCATGACCAGCCTGCTGCAGAATAAATATGCCCGCTATGTGATGATGTTGGTTTTCGCCGCCATTCTGCTGATTCTTCCCCGCACTTGGGGCAGTTACTGGAACTATGTCTTCGGTACAGTCGGGATTTACATCATTCTTGGCTTGGGCTTGAATATCATCACTGGCTGGGCTGGACAACTGGTCATTGGCTACGTTGCCTTCTTTGCTGTCGGTGCATACACTTTCTCCCTGCTGACCGCGCCCGAACCTCATCACTTGATGCTGAATTTTTGGGTTGCGCTTGGGCTGGGAGTTTTAGCCGCGGGTATCTCGGGACTGTTGATTGGTCTGCCCATTTTGAACCTACGCGGCGACTATTTGGCAATCGTGACTTTGGGCTTTGCGGAAATTATCCGCATCATGCTCAAGAGTGATTTGATGACCGCCTACACGGCAGGTCCTCGCGGTATCCGTGATATTGCCGGTCCGACCCTTTTTGGAAAATCCTTTATTTCTGATGTTGATTTCATGTACCTGATTATTATCGCGGTGCTGGTGGTGACCTTCCTTGCCAATCGGCTCCAAAACTCGCGCACTGGAAAAGCTTGGTACGCGATCAATTTGGATGAGACGGTTGCGCGCGCTACCGGTATCAATGCCTTTGCATCGAAACTCCTGGCTTTGTCGCTCAGCGCGGCAGTGGCTGGGCTGGCCGGCGCGTTGTTTGCTTCGCGCAACCAGTTCACAGGTCCCGATGACCACGCGTTGATGGTTTCGATCAACGTCATCTGTCTCGTCATCGTCGGTGGAATTGGCAATATCCCCGGCATTTTCCTCGGTGCATTTGCGTTGAAGGGATTGCCCGAAATTTTGCGCGAAACGGAAAGTTACCGTTTGTTGATCTTCGGTGTGCTTTTGATCGTGATGATGCGGCTGAGACCGGAAGGCTTCCTGCCAGCCAAACGACCTAAATTGGAAAAAAACTCCGGCAAGGAAGCGTAGCCCATGTCCACGTGTATTGAAACCAAACAAGTATCGAAAATTTTCGGCGGCTTGACCGCCGTTAACACAGTTGATGTGGTTGTGACGGAGAATATCATCGCCAGCATCATCGGACCGAACGGTGCGGGGAAGACCACGCTCTTCAACTGTATTTCGGGATATTACACTCCCGAACATGGTCAGATCGAATTTTACGGGATGCCCATTCAAGGACAACCGACCTATGCAGTGGCAACTATGGGCATCGCCCGCACCTATCAAAATATCCGTTTGTTCGGCGATATGACCGCCATTGAAAACATCATGGTGGGGCAGTATCCCCGTTTCAAGGCAGGCTGGGTGGATGCGGTACTTTCCACGCGGCGCGAACGCGATGAAGAAAAGCAATCCATTGAAGAAAGTGTCCGTTTGCTGAAATTCGTCGGACTGGCAGGGCTTGGAGATAGCCTTGCGCGTAACCTGCCTTATGGCGCTCAACGCCGCCTCGAAATTGCACGCGCTCTGGCAAACAAACCGCGCTTGCTTTTGCTCGACGAACCCACTGCTGGAATGAATCCGCAGGAAACCGGTAAGATGACTCATTTTATCCGCAGCCTGCGCGATGAGTTGGGAATTACCATCCTGTTGATCGAACATGACATGCGCGTGGTCATGGATATTTCAGACCAGATCACTGTGCTGGACTACGGGACGAAGATCGCCGAAGGCAAGCCGAAGGAAATCCAATCCAACCAGCGTGTGATCGAAGCCTATCTCGGACCCGATGTTACCAGCCTGACCAAAAAATACCAATTACGGAAGAAGCAACGCTATGATGCTAAAAGTTGAAAATTTACAGGTTTATTACGGCGCCATCCATGCCCTGCAAGGGATTAGTTTCAATCTTGAAAAGGGAGAAATTGTTGCGTTGATCGGCGCGAACGGCGCAGGAAAATCCACCGCGCTGAATACCATTTCGGGCATTCTTCGTCCGCGTGAAGGCACTGTCGTATTCGAGGGTCAAGAAATCCATGAGATGCCTCCCCAGGATATTGTCCGCAAGAGCGTGATTCAAGTTCCCGAAGGGCGCAAGATTTTCTCGCGTATGACCGTCACCGAAAATCTGGAGATGGGTGCATACACTCAGACAGACCGCGCAGTGATCAGCCGCGACATGGATTCCGTCTTCGAGCGTTTTCCACGCCTGCGAGAACGCCGCACCCAGCTCGGTGGTACGCTTTCGGGCGGCGAACAACAGATGCTGGCAATTGGTCGCGGGCTGATGGCGCATCCCACCCTCCTGTTGCTGGATGAGCCTTCGATGGGGCTTTCTCCCATTTTGGTAGAGCAAATCTTCGACATCATCCAAGATATCAACGAACAAGGGACGAGCATCTTATTGGTTGAACAGAACGCTCAAATGGCACTGGCAATTGCAGACCGCGCCTATGTGCTGGAGACCGGCAAGATCGTGATGCAGGGAACTGGCGACAACCTGCTGAAAGACCCAAGTGTGATCGAAGCCTATCTCGGCGGACATTAAGCCGAAACATTTCCCAAGTATTTCCAGCCCGCCTTGCAATTTGAGGCGGGCTTTTTATAATGCTATAATTTGACTCATGAAATACGAAACCATCCACGATCTGACTCTCCCCAAAATTGGATTCGGCACTTGGAAGATCGGCGGTGAATCCTCTGCCGACTCGACCACTGATTCTGCTTCGATGACTGCTCTACGCTCCGCGCTGGAGATCGGCTATATCCATTTCGATACTGCCGAGTACTATGCTGGCGGACATGCAGAAGAACTGGTTGGGCGTGCCGTACGCGAGACAAATGCCAAACGTGAAAAACTATTCATCACAACCAAAGTCTCGCCTGAACATCTTGATTATGACGCTGTGCTCAAATCCTGTGAGAACAGTTTGCGCCGTCTCAACATGGAAACCATTGACCTGTATCTCATCCACTGGCCCCGCGTGGGCATGAAACTCGAAGAGACATTCCGCGCGCTGAACAAACTTGTGAGCGATGGCAAAGTAAGGAATCTTGGCGTGAGCAATTTCAATTTGAAATTGCTGAAACAAGCTCAATCCTTTTCTAAAACCCCTATCATTACTAATCAAATTCCGTACAGCCTGCCCAACCACACTTACGTGGAAAATGGTGTTATTGAATATTGCCAGCAAAACGACATCTTGGTCACTGCCTATTCGCCCGTGAAGTTTCGCAGTATACGTGTTAATAAAACCCTGAGGGGAATTGCCATAGCACACTCTGTCACTCCATTTCAAATTGCGTTGGCATGGCTTGTGGCTCAGCCACGCGTCATCACCATTCCCATGTCGTTCAACCCTGCTCATATCAAAGAAAATTTCGATGCGGCAGATATTGAATTAAATGTTGAGGAACTTTCGCAACTTGGTAATGCGTGGAAGAGGGGTGAATGAGTCTGCAAGTCACACCTGAAATTGAAATCATCGAAGAAACAAAAACCGAGCTTGAGCCGCTCTACCGCGTCATCATCCATAACGATGATGTCACGCCGATGGATTTTGTAGTAAACGTACTTGTTTCCATTTTTATGCTCGCTCAACTTGACGCACTGGATGTCATGCTCATCGCACATACCAAAGGCGCGGCGTATGTGCAAACCCTGCCCAAAACCGAAGCCGAGAAACGCATCAACAAGGCGCACTTTGCCGCTGGGCTGGAAGGCTATCCGCTGCATTTTTCCATTGAACCTGAATGATCTTTTGTCTGTTGCGAAGAAAATAATTGTACGATACGGTAATATAGCTCAATTAAACTTTCGGAGTGAATGAAGCCAATGACAGAAATGACCCGCTGCCGTTTGAAGATCGCTTTTTTGAAGCCATCAGCAACCGCACAAAAATAAATTTGGACAACCTTCACACTCTCACACAGATCAATCTTGACGACCTTGTTTCGTCTTTTGGCTGGCAAGCCCAGTCTTTGCCTGCGTGCATTCTGCGGGGAATTTTTCACAAGCCCGCGCAGACCTTTGCAAAATTCATGCTGGAATTTGACATGGCAGTGGGGGAGCGCGGACTGGTGGGGGCTGCGCGCCTGACACAAAGACGCTTTGTCCGCGATGTGAGCGTCTTTGATCTGGACCGTGTGCCTGATTCTGCTTTCTTGGCATTGTCCAATCATCCAGGCATGACCGACACCCTGTCACTATTTGCCGCTCTCAACCGTCCAGACCTGAAAATCATCGCCCTCGACCGTCCCTTTCTGGTGGCGCTTCCCAATATGAGCGGACAGCTTTTCTTCGTTAAAGATGACCCCGCTTCACGCATGAAACTTGTCCGCCAAGTCAGTGGACATTTACGCAGCGGCGGCTCAGCGTTGACCTTTCCCGCAGGCGAAATCGAACCCGACCCAAATGTTTACCCTGGCGCGCTGGATGCCCTGCAAACGTGGACAGACAGTGTAGGAGTCTTTATCCGCATGGCGCCTGAGACGGTGATCCTGCCTGTGCTCGTGCGAAACGTGATCTGGGACAAAACTGCTAGACTTCCATTGCTCAAAATAA
>Ga0302322_100004503_pt1 | contig 12120 bp, 19 predicted proteins | sample Fen_T0_2_FD_203757 | JGI IMG/M metagenome (GOLD analysis project Ga0302322, IMG submission 203757) | Peat permafrost microbial communities from Stordalen Mire near Abisko, Sweden - Fen_T0_2 | ecosystem: Environmental > Terrestrial > Soil > Wetlands > Permafrost | place: Sweden: Abisko... | reverse complement strand
TCCAACAACGGAATCTTCATCAAAGCTCGTTGCACCGCCTTACTGTTGTAGCGGGCCAATTGTGGCGGGGAACCTCTCGGCGAACGACACCAATATTTCGCCACGAGGGGACATTTTAGAAACGGCCGAAGGCCGTGCCTATGCCGAGAACGAATCCTTCACTCTTTCCAAACTGAAAGATTCCCCAGAAGCCGAAACCTACGCCGCAAAAGCTTGCGCCGCCGTCGGAGCCGCTCAGACCATCATCACCGCTGCGGAAAAGCAGCCACCCGAAACCTGCCCCTCACACGAACCCGTATGACCCCCATTGTCCAACCCCACCTCGCCGCCATCTATCGACGCGTCTCCACCGATCACCAAGACGGCTCGCTCGCCCTACAAGAGCAGCGTGTCAATGACTACGCCGCTTTCAAGGGGTTGACCGTCAGTGAGGGATTGGCCTTTTCCGATCCCGACACCAGTGGCAGCACCGCCATGGCCGAACGCACCGGCGGCCGTGCCCTCATGAACAGCCTGCGCCAAGGTGATGTCAAACACCTCATCGTAGCCAAGCTGGACCGCCTTGGGCGCAACGTCCGCGATGCCTTGGGCGTGCTGGAATACTGCGAAGGGCAGGGGATCGTCCTGCACATTGCCGACTTTGGCGGCGATGCCATGTCCACCCAGGGCCACATGGGCAAGCTCATCATCACCGTGCTGCTCGCCGTTGCGGAATGGGAGCTGGGCGAGATCCGCGATCGCACCCAGAAGCGCATGGACCACAAGTTCAACGCCGGCGAGCTGACTGGCAACGTGCCCTACGGCTTCGATTGCGAGTACACCTTTGCCGATGGCTCCACCCATCCCAGCACCGAGGCGTTGAGCGCCGCCGAGTTGGCCCCGTTCATCAAGGATCACGGCGTCATCATCAGTAAAAAGCTAGACAGCAACTACGCCGAACAGGAACTCATCCAGCTGATGGCCGATCTGCGCGCCACCACCACCCAGCCCGCTGGCAGCTACACTGCCATCGCCATGAGCTACACCGCCATCGCCGCCAGCATGAACGATCGCGGCACACGGACCAAGCAGGGCCAGCCCTGGGCCTGCGGCAACGTCCGCAGCGTCCTGCTCAGCCGTCACACCCAGCGAGTGCTGGCCGCGCGCGCCAAAAGCGAGGCGGTGATCAATGACGAATAGACGTGAAAAATGCCGGGCCTCATGCCATGTTAAGCGCATGAGCAAACCGGAAGATGTACTCTACGATGAGCCGATGGAAATTCAGATGGCGCTGGAAGAATCCGGCAGCAACATCCCTCCGTATCCCACCACCGCGGCTGGCATTCAAGCCATGCAGGAACGCATCACCTACCTCGAGCGGCAAATTCTCTCCGTAGGCCTGCATCACGTCGTCGGCACCGTCACCGAGGAAGAATTGGCCAAGCATCTGAAACCCGTGCAGGCACGCCTGCGGTCCGCCCAGCAGCGCCTCGCCGATTTCAGCCTGCAACTCGAGGCCCACAACTAACCTGATCTCCCCCTGACTGTTTCAGGGGGCGTTTCCCAGTAACCGCCCGTCGTGTTTTTGAGACACGGCGGGCGCACTCTTTCCCTGCCCAAATCCCGTTATGAAACTAAACATCCTGTCCGGTCACACCTCCCCCGAAACCGCCTACCTCGTTGACGATTACCCCTACGGCTTCCGCCTCCGCTGTTCCATCCGCTACTGGCTGGAGTATGCGTATAACAAGGGCTGTCGAATCGTCAGCCAGACCTCCAACCCCAAGCTGCCCGGCACCGTCTGGAACAAACCCAAGGCCAGCACCTACACCGCCTTTGCCGTGCTCATCCTCGATGACCAAAAGCACGTCACTACGGCCACCCTCAATCACTATAGCACCCCGGCACACATCGCCGAGTTTCGCGCCGCTTGCGCTGGGTGTCTGTCCGCCAGCGAGCAGTGCGCGCTGGACAACCTTGAAAAAAACGCCCGCCTCTTAAACAAACCCGCATGGGTCGCGTGGGACGCAGCCCACCACCACCTCATCACCTCCTGAATTTTATGCCCACCACCACCACCCGTCCCAAGCCTACCGTCGAAGACTTCACCACCCCCGAAGTGATCCGCGACGTGGGCAACTATCTGACTGCCCGCGTGATCGCCGAATCCACGCGTGCCAAGGTGAACGCCATCGAGGTGCAACTGCTGACCGAGCGTGAGTTCACCGCCACACTCGGCACCACCGCCGACACCGGCCCCGCCCGGGCCGCCCGGTCCACCAAAGGGCCAACCCGGATCTCCGATCCCAAATTGTTCTACCTCCAGCAAGACCAAGCCGCTGCCGCCGAGTTTTACGCCGAGGCCAACCGCCGCGAACGGGCGGCCGGGATCAAGCCGGCCGCCATGAGTGATGATCACTGCCCCGCCCTAGCCGCCGAGAACCTCCTGCTTGATGCCGAGCGGGTGCTAATTGATTCCAGCGGCCGCCCCATGGGGATCACCCACGATTTATTGGCGGGGGAAAAGTGGGCGGAATGGCTGAACCTCGTTGTTCGCATGGTGGTAAATCATCCCTCCACCCGACACCACTTCGCCGATGCCAAGGCGGTACTCGCCAGCTATAACCGAAAATAAACCAACCCCCTACACACGTCTGCACTATGAAAATCACCATTGATATAGACCCCACCGGCGCACGCCAATCCGTTGAGCTGTCTTGGCAGATGCCCGGCAGCAATGAACGCTCCCACTTGTACCTGATGCCCAAGGAACTGGTGCCCGACCAATACCCCCACAGCGTCAATGACCTGTCCCGCGTTGCCGTGTTCTACGGTGATCATTTCACCTTGTTCACCGATCCCGCCACGAACTGCGACCAGCAGGACTGCAACGGCCCCGCACCATCGCAAACCATCTATTGCAACACCTGGAACCTGCTGGCGGTCATCAAGACGCTTCACGACCGCCGCGTTGCCAAGACCGTGCTGGATACCAGCAAACAGCGGCGCCGGGCGGAGGAACCTCCGCTCACCGTGGGCCAGCTCGCCAACCACCCCAACCTTCAGGATAAGGACCGCTTCAGCCGGACGCTGAAACATTTCTGCCGGATTCTGGCCAACGGCACCGAGCGCACCTTCAACGACCTGCTGCGGGATCTGTCCCGCTACGTCCGCACCGCCAAGCTTTACGCCCAAGGCGATGAGTTTTACTTCAATGGGCGCTATCCCGGAGGCTGCGGTTACAACGGCGGCATCATCCCCCACGAATACGCCAACTCCTACGGTATCCATACCTGACCTATGTTTTCTGTACGTGAAGACCACATCCAGTGGGCCGCTTTCTGCTAAGGCATGGCCGCCAGCAAAACCCGCTTCGATGCCGACTGGGTGCGGGCCAGCAACATGGTGGCGGAAGTGGATGCAGCCACCCGCACGCCGGCGGGATGTGTCCGTTTCTATCTGAAGTACGTGGTAATCGGCGGGCTTGCTGGCCGGCGGCCGGAAACCCTGCGGGCCAAGTGGCACTGGCTCCGCCGCCAAGCCGGGAAATCCAACCGCAACCGGGCCGGCGGCCGGGAACTCTCGGTCGAACGCCTTGTCTTTAACCTCACAAACGAACCATCCCCCACATAATATGACCATCACAACCAACCATCTGTTTACCGCCAACAAAACCAAGTACGCCATCGGATTAGGCTATACCGGGCGCAAGCCTGTTATCGTGTGCGACGGCCGAGTCATCACCCACGGTGGCCAGGACTCGCACGAATTCATGCAGCGCGTCCGCCAGGGCCAGCGCCAGCGGAGCAACCCCAGCCAATCCCGCCACAACGTGCGCCGGTTCCGCCGGGCCGACGCGCGTTTCAGCAACCAGTTCTGCAAACCCGCAACCACTTCCCAAAATCCAGCATGAAAGAAATCCCCATCATCACCATCACTCCCGTCACCGGCACCATTTACAAAGGCATGACCATGAGTGGCCCCGGCTTCATCCTGGATGTCGCCTACACCCTCGCGGATGGCCGCACGTTTCCCAGCACCACCTCTTGCCGGAAAAAGAAGGATGTTCCCAGCGCATTAGCCCGCGACCAGCGTAACGCCACCGCCGGGGCCTTCAAGGCTACCTTCAATGAACACGGCGAATTCTGGGGCACGGTCAGCATTTGCCACATCGGCGGTAGCGGCTTAGAGCCGGCCCACAGCAGCACCAACCCACAACCAGCCTGCCATGAAAGTTAACCACCTCCATCTGGCCGCCGAACTGGCCCGCCGCCTTGCGGATGGCTGGGAGCCAATCACCCTCCAAGAGATAAAACGTCAGCTTTCCGCGCTGGGATATAAGCTGGATCGCACCATGGATTGCCGATGCAATGCCGTGTACCAGTCCGGGAAATGGGCTGGAGAAAGTCATCCCTGTCTCACCACCGGTATCAAGGAAGCGGACACCGGCATGTCCTTTTGCAACGACCAAGCCAGACGCGATAAAAACTTCCAAACACTGCAAGCCCTGCGCCGGGAACTTTATGCCGTGGTGGGCCATTATATTTTAGAACTATGACGCCCACCCAAGCCAAAAAAGACTGCTCCGCTCGTCTGGCCGCGGCCGACGTCACCGTCACCCGCATCCAGGCCCGGTCCATCGGCATGACCGACCTCGCCCGGACAACGGTGGTCTGTCTCTACCTGCACGGGGCCAAGTTTAAACCGGGCTGGGAAGATCACTTCGCCTGCATACCCAAACCCAGCGCCGGTGGCTACCTCACCCTCGTCGGCGGACAATGCACCCTCGACGGAAAACCAATCCTTGTCACATGAAATCAGTCAAACTACTCACAGTCTTTGCCCGCCGCGAAATCACCACCGACAGCGCCACCAAGGATTTGCATCGCGTCCAAAATCAACCGGAGGCGGTCAGCCAACACCTTGACGTGCAAGTCTATCGTGATCGGCAGGGCCGCCGCCCCTTCGCGCGCTTCGCATGGTGGATGGTCAGCCGCCCCACCAAGCGCAACCACTACATCACGCTGAATTGCTATCGCTGGCGGCTTCGCTGGATCTAACCGCCGCCTTTCCGTAATTTCAGAATTCCACAAAACACAAGATGCAATAAAACAAACTGCCCATGAACACCATTTCCACCCCGGACCGCTTCGCCGCCTTCAAAGCCGCGTGGCGCCTCGCCCTGATCCGTGAACTCAACGCCGCCTGTACCGATGGAACCGCGGCCATCGCGCCCACCATGCTATTGCACCGCGGCCTGGCGGCGACGGTCCTACCTGCCGGCGCCCCCACCGGCACCAACACCCGCTGGGTCCTGCATCAGGACTTTCTGGCCATCATCGCCACCTTTCCCGGATCCCTGAAACAAAAACTCTGCTGACCATGAAAACCAGCCTGATCAAACTTCCCAATGAAAACCATTGAACCCCATGCTTGCTTACCCTCCGCTGCCTGTCAAAGTTGCCCGCTAGGTTGCCGTTTATTGGGAGCATCCCGCCCCCGGCAACCGCATCACCGCCGACCGCTGCCACCTCTGGCTGAACTGTCACGTGGACCAATTGAACCAACTGCCCAGCCTGGCCGCCCGCAAAGACTTGCGCGACCGGGACGGCTTCGACGATTACGCACCTCACCCCGTCTGGATCTACATCCGTGAAGTCAACGGCACCACCGCCACGTTCACCCAGTTCAACCTCACCCGCGATCAACCCTCATTCCAACCCACCCGTGACACCGCAAGAAATTAATGATTGGCTCGCCACCCTCCCCACCGATGCCCACATCGGCGCGGATGAAGGTGGTCTCACCCTCGTCGCCCACGATCCCGCCGGCAAACTGCTTGGCTTCTTGGAAGTCGGCGGCTATGACCCAACCTGGGAGAACCCGTAAACCTATGGCTAAAACGAAAATCATTCCCCGCTCAGATGCTGAACGCCTGTTTCTTGGCGTCTATCCCTGCGCTCTCGCCTATGCCGATCGTGGCCGCGAGCGCGACGGCGACTACGTCCGGCTCGCCACCATGCCCTACCATTCGCTGGAGTTGGAATGGGAGAAAGGGGAGCCCCATAAAACCGTACCCGCCAGCGTCATCGCCCGCATCGAGGCGGACGCAAAACAGATGGCCGCCCGCCGTGGACAGACGTTCAGAATTGCCGACAACTTAACCATCACCCTTGGCCATGACGACACCCTTACTTATTAATCCATAGGAAATCCTCCGGCTGTGCCGGAGGACTCCCGAAGTTTGACAACTCCGGGAGTCGTTTGTGAGGCTGACTTTCGTGAACCGGTCAAAGTTTACGAAAGGAGCAGACCATGCAAACGTATGAAAGTCTGAAGCACACGACGTGGGAATGCAAATATCATGTCGTGTTCATACCGAAATGTCGGCGGAAGGTGCTGTATCAAGGGATTCGGCAGGAGTTGGGGACGGTGTTCCGCAGTTTGGCGGAGCAGTGGGAATGCAAAGTGGAGGAGGGGCATCTGATGCCCGATCACGTGCACAGGTTGTTGAGTGTGCCACCGAAGTATTCGGTGGCGAACGTGATGGGGTTCATCAAGGGCAAGAGCGCGATACATATCGCGCGGGTGTATGCTGGGCGGCGACGGAATTTTGTCGGCCAGCATTTTTGGGCACGAGGTTACTGGGTATCAACGGTCGGCAAAAACGAGGCTGCCGTGCGTGAGTATATCCAAAACCAGGAAAAAGAAGATAAACGCCTCGAACAACTGGAGCTGGTGGCGCTTTAAGCGCCTCCGGTTTTTAACCGCTTTGAGCGGTTCACGCTATTTCAAGCCTCCGGCTTTGCCGGAGGTCGCTGACTTCCCAGGTAACCACTGCCCGCAAGGGTACCGCGCTTGCCTTCACCACCCGCGTGTTCGATCCCGCCACCGGCGCGATCGGCCGCGTTAACATGGTCTGGCCCGCCGCCGGACATGCCCACCCCACCATCTATTACCGTGCCAACTTCCCACCCGGCTCTCCCTTCGTCGATGACTGGGCCGCGTTCCGCGAGGGCGACGGTAAGGTTCCGAGAAGTCAATCCTCCTGGCTGTCACTGTTTGTTTCGCGGTCATTAGACACCGAAAGTCTCGACAACGCTCGTTGACGACGTTCGGCTATGAGTTGTGTGCGGTTCCTCCACTTTTCTTTAGCCTGCGAATCACGTTCAATATCAAGACTGTCGTAGTATTGTTGAGCTTTTGCTTTTTCCGTCCACGTTACCGTCCCGTTGAAATCTTTCCCTTGCTCAAGTTTTATAACGCTTTGGCGAATATCATTCAGGTTCACACGGAAAAATTCCTTGCGGAGATTTATTTTATTGATTCTCGTGGCGAGTAGCTGCTGATGGAGTTTATATTCCAACGCCGGAGCGTGATCGGTTTCAATTACTGCATGAATATCAAACTCAAATGGCACGCTGGCACTGCTCAATTCATCAACCCGTTCTTCGGCAGGTCGTCGTGTAAGTCCGATTTTGTAAACGCCTTCCCCAAATGATCCCACATTGGAAATAATATAAATTCTCCCCTTGCTGGTTTGCTGCGCAATAGTAAGTGCTCGCGTTGTTGCATCGGTCAGTTTTTGCCGCAGTTCTTGCAGTTCCTTTTCAGAAGCAGATCGCCTCTCGGCCTCTGCAACCGCCGCTGCTGCCAGTGCCTGTTCCTTTTCTGCCTTTTCTTGCGCTTCTTTAGCGCGCTGCTCATCGCGCCGACGCTCGTTTTGAAAGCGCTGTTCTTCCCGGTCTCTTAAAACCAACTCTTGAACCACAACGGCCGATTTAAGTTCAGCCAGTCGGGCGTCGAGATAGGCCGGGAGGATGCGCGCGTTTCTGAACGCGCTGCCGTCTTTATTGACAATGCTGTATGAATCTCGGATTCGTTGTTCGAGTATTCCATAGTTGTCACTTTTTATGCGCGTCAGAGTTGCGTCCACACTGCCATTGAAAGCGTGGATTACAAATTGAATCGCCGTATTCCGGCGGCTGGCCTCAACATAATCGCATGCCGCCGCTTCACCTTGTTCCACCATGCGTTTGGATTGGTTGCGTGCCGAGGTGAGAGCTTGTCCCGCCGCATCATAACCATATTCTGCTGCAAGGTCGTCAAGCAGACTATGGGTCGGAATCAAGTAGCGATCGCCGTAACCCTCAATGACATTGCGCATAGCTTCGGCAGCTTGTTCCAGCATTTCCTTGTCTCGCAGTGCGGTGTAGGCGTCGCCACCAATTTGTTCCGCGCGTTTCTCTGCCTCCGCAACGATGCGTCCAGCGTCATGCAATGCTTGGTTCAACCGAGCATCCGCCTGCTCGTGGATGTCCTTGGCTTTTTGGAATGCCAGCGACCGCTCGTTTGCGGCTGCATTTTTGGCTTGTTCCATTAAAATCTGCGCTTCTGCCCGCAAACTGGTTGCTTCCGCCAAAGCGGCAGCAAGTTGCTGTTGGGTTTCGGCTTCCGCGTCTCGAAGGTTTTCATATTTGCGAAGCGGTTCAAAATCTTTGATTGTTTTGGAAACCAACTCGTCGGCTGCCGACTGTATTTTACGCGACTCCAATACGTAGTGCTGCCGCACACGCTCGGATTCCTGCTGCATATCAGCAAATTGCTGGTCAATGAGTTTTTGTGCTTCTGATACGGCAGTCTGCGACTCTTGCCGGCTGGCGGTAATTTTTTGTTCGGCTTCTTTTTGTGCTTCCGCTACTGACGCTTGCGCCCAGTTATTGACTCGAAGCACCTCGTCATCCAGTTGCTTATTTTTAATTAGCAGAAAAATTGCAAACCCCAAAATAGCCACAAAGAGAACAGCCAAAATGATTGTCATAATTATGAGTCGGTTTGCGGCAAAGTATCGCTGATGCGCTGCATTATTCCGGCGATTTGTGATTTCAATTCTTGACGCATCATTCGGATGTTGCCGAGCAAATCATGAAACCCCAAATTTTCGATTGAATTTTGGGTGACGTCCGCTGGCGTCAAAGGTGTGATGGGTTGAAACACTCCAGACTTTCGAGTTGCCTTGAAATCGCCCCGATAGCTAAAGTTGTCTAGCGCTTCCGATGGATCAAGGTGTTCAAAGTTAAGTCTGTTGATAACCGCGCGTGGCATCGCTGCCGAAAGAACTGGCTGTACTGTAATGTGTCCGGTGCGTGAATCCAGCAAATCAGCCGACGCTGTGACCAACATCGTTTCCACCGGCAACATGGCGAATACCTCGCGAGCCACGCGCAACATACAGCCACAAACGTAATCCTGATAAATTTCGTGAAAGCGTCCTTTTGGCATTGCTTTGACCGATAGTTTCCCACTTGTTGTTAGCGCTTTGACCTCCGTAGGTATTGTCTTTGTGCTGTTCACTTTCATCTTGCACTCAATTAGTGATGAGTTGTGCACGGTGAAGTGTATGAGCGAACCGAGATCGGAAATCTCACGAAGTGGACTGAATTCGACCAGCGCCTCGATGTAAGCCTTATGTTCCTGGGCAAGAATCCGAAAAGCCAAGTCCTTTAATTTTTCCTGCTCGGACTTTTCGACGCCGTAATTCTGAATCGCTTCCTGAAATAACTCCTCGTCTCGCAATCGGGCTTGTTCAACCGCCACCTCTGCATTTCCATTTTCCCGCATACTAGACACTAATACTAGCTGCTTCGTTTTGAGTTCGTTATATGAATTCTTTTGCGGAAAAGGTGGTGGAATCGTAGCAGCGAGGGCAATCCAATCCCAAGTTTCGCCCTGTTCCTTGTGTACAGACAAAAGGACTTCCAGGATGTTTTCATGCGCTTCTACTTCGAGCCGGGCTTGCTCGATGACCGAGAGCTTGGCTTGTTCCTTGATTTGATGTTCCAACTCACGCTGGCGTTTTTGCGCGTCACGTTGTTGCCGCCGGTGTGCCGCTTCCATCGCTCGGATCGATGCTTTGTAGCCCATGTGAATACGGCGAGATTAATTCGGGTATCACCTCACGACAAGCACTTCATTCATCATAAATTTTGACGGTTGGTGGCAGTCTTGAGCAAATCGGGTAGCCGACTCCCTTTGCCAGTCCCCACCCAACCTAAACCAACCCTCCAGCGCCGCCGGCGCTACGACCTCATCAGCCAACTCTAAATTTCCATGCAAAAATCCAACATTAATCCCGAAATCCTCCAACAAATGCTCGACTCGGCCGCCAACGCCGCCGAGAAAGGCCAGTCGCAGTTCTTCACCCCGCTGGACCTCGCCCGCACCTTGACGCTCAGCCTCCCCAAATGCCGCCCCACCGCCACCGACCTCAATTGCGGGGCCGGGGCGCTCTTACAGGCGTGTGTAACCCGCGACACCTACGCCTTGCTGGGCAACGACATTGACCCGCACCGCCCAAAGGTCGAGGGCCTGGAGCAAGCGAAACACATCGAGCGCATCACCCAGGACGCCACCCTGTTCTACGGCCAGGCCAAGGAGGTCAAACTGGCCTGCGACTTGTTCGTCCTCAATCCCCCGTGGGGTCTCTGGTGGTGGCGGGAACGGCTGGCCGACCTGGCCGACAGCCGGCTCATGGCCGTCCGGGATGCGTTCGCCGTGCTGGAATCCCGCGCGCCCAAGGGCACGATTGACGCCACCATCGCCACCCTCCTGATGGCGCTCGACCTCTGTTCCGCCATCGGCGAAGGCTACCTCATCGGCAACAACGCCACGCTGGAGCGCCTGCTGTTTGCGCCCGGCGCCCCGTATGGCGTGCTCGCCAAGCACATCTGGTGGCACCTCACCATCCCCGGCAATCCTATGACCGGGCTGGACGAATGCCTCTGGGACAAGTTCGATGACACCAAGCCGGCCGGTCCCGGTAACCAGCCCTTTCAAACCGGCGTGATCTACTTCTCCCGCGACCACACCAGCGGCCCCCACAAATCCATCTGGCCGCAGTTGCCCGATCGCAACTATCACCTCGGGGCCGAACTACGCTACCCCAACGCCGCCACCGATCCCCGCGAGGCGTGGAGCGCCATCAAGGAACGCGTGGCCGAGTTGGCCGGCAAGGAGGCCCGGATGCCGTATAACCTCTGGCTGAATGTTGGCGGCGTCATCCGCGTGGGCCTCTCCCGGTTTGAGCAGTTGTCCACGAAGCTCAACAAAAAGGAGGCCGAGCGGCTGAACAACCTCGATGGCAAGACCCCCATGGAACTCGTGTTGCAGCGTGCCCAGCGCGATGAATTGCTCCATGTCAGCCAGCAGGGCGGCTGGCGGGTGGACCCGGCGCTTACGGCCGCCATCACCAAAGCCACCCAGGATTACCATGCCGCCCGGGCACCCCTGTATCCGCTCCCCGAGATCCAGCGGTTGGGGTATTTGGACGAGCAAGACACCATCGAATGCCGCGAAGACTTGGAGCTGCTGACCGGCGAGGGCGCCCAGCACCGGACGAAAGTTGTCTATCGGAAGGGCGGCAAATACTCCATCCGCACCCAGACGGTCATTGTCAAACGCTCCGTGGAAAAACCCAATCCCTTCACCGGCGCACGCGAGGAATTGGAATTCACCGGCCAGGAGCTGGCCATCATCATCGCCGACACCGTGATCGACCCCGCTGGCGGGGCGGCCAGCGGCTCAGCCAAGCAGGAAGTCGCTGAGTATTGTTTCATGGATAGCAAGCTGAAGACCGATCCCACCGTCAGCGTGACCATTGCCAAGCGTGGCCGCCAGCGAAATGGCGAGGAAATCATGGTGGCCGGGCAGGGGGAGCAGAAAGTGGATTTCACCTTGCAGGAGCTGGTGGCCCACTTCCTCATCCCGGAGGTGCCCGATGTGGCCACCTGCCAGCCAGAACAGTATGCCCGCAACCTCAACGCCCTGAGCGAGTTGGAGGCGCTCACTGAGGTGCTCACCGGGTAAACAAAAACCGTTGCGGTCGTCCCGATAAAATGGGACGTCCGCAACGGCTGATTGCTCACGCCGCCAAGCACGCCGACGTCGCCTTCGCCGGCTGAACCTCCAGCCCCAACACCCGGCCGCGTAATTGCTGCCCAATCCAGTGGGCCTCCGCTCGCTCACCCTTCGTGCCAGCCCTGCTTTCCAGCAGCAGCGCCATGTCAAGTACCGCCCGATTCACGGCGATCCGCCGCGACGATTCCACCCACGTCATCTGTTCCATACTGCATTCCACTTTCG